>OCPN01000106.1_pt1 | contig 42236 bp, 53 predicted proteins | sample 1476971 | NCBI WGS metagenome assembly OCPN01 (sample SAMEA2580251, study PRJEB22360) | human gut metagenome | biome: human gut; feature: human-associated habitat; material: faeces | place: Denmark | collected 2008/2010
AGAACTTCCTATCGAAGTTAACGAAACACTTATCGTCGAATTGTACTCCAAATAAGACATACAGTTTCACAAATACAGAAAGCACAGTACTTATGCGCATAGGTACTGTGCTTTTTCTTTTAAAATCATCTAAAATTTGTGTGCGTTGCTCAACCGCTGCACAACCTGTTAACAAAATGATGCGGGTATTTTATTTACTTCCTCGATGTATTGCTCAATCGTCTTATGCGTATACACATCAGCAGTGATATCCTTGCTTTGTGTGTGGCCAACTATTGACTTCAAGATGTAACGATCTATTCCGTAGTTGCTGGCCAAGGTGATAAACGTATGACGAGTGTCATGCGGGAGGTGGTCAGATATTTCAACTTCCTTGCAGAATCGTTTTATTGGCTTTCCTAGATACTTTGAGGTGTACCCAGGAGGGATAAGTGTATCAGATTTAGAAGCGACCGCCTGGGCGTGAATTTCGCGGTAAAAAGGCATAATACAATCTGCAATAGGTATGATTCTGTCCTTGCCGGCTTTCGTTTTAACTCCACCTATGACATATCGTTCATCCAGGTGGACGTTTTCCATCTTAATGGATAGTAGTTCAATAGGGCGCATACCGGTGTAGATATACATTAATAAGAGTTTCGCAATATCCTCGTCTGAGTGATTCCAAATTGTTTGAATCTCTTCTTCTGTGAAAGGCTTATGGATGTTTGATTTCTCCGCCGGTTTCAATTCAAGGAGCGCTGCATAATTCTTGATAATCACATCATTCTTGATAGCTGCTTCAAAGGCACCGTTCAAACCTTTGACAATCAGACCAATAGACGACCGACTTAAATGGCTATTTTCGTCGATTATCGCTTGCAGATGGACGAGTTTAAGCTCTTGTATAGGTTTATTCCAAATCGATGTTAACTTCGCTTGTGCGGTCGAATAGCCCCCTTTTTTCGTATCGATTCCTTTACGTTCTTTGTCCGCTATCATCCACCGCCAGCATTCACTGAATAATACCTTTTTTGTTTCGAACTTTTCCGGGTAAATGCCATACTCTGATAAGGCGTCCCAGGCTTCTTTTGACTTCGCATAATAGCCAATCGTTTTACGCTTACATTTACCCTTCTCGTCGTAGCCAGTAGTTACTACGGCACGGTATGGTTTGCGTAACGGCTTATGTTTCATTTTATAAACGGATCCTGTTCCGTTGGCACGTTTCATGGCCATAATCTCATATCCTCCTATAACTAAGCCCCTATCTGAGCAGTATCGGATAGGGGCTTTACTTTATTTAAATTGAATCTGTTTAGCCTCTCCGTTTAGGTAGTAGGTAACTGTAGGTTTATTCGCATTGATGTAATCGACGAGTTCCGGCTGAACCGGTGCCACATATATGGTGTGGTAGAAAAACGATTCAGGGAATATATCGAATCGGTGCGCAGGTGGTACGGTCTGCACGATCTGCCATCGCGCCTGTACAGACTTACCATTAGGGAAGGTAAGAGTGGAGTTCTCTCCGCCCTGGGCGGATGTGAGTGTCCAGTCCTCAAGGACTACACTGGTTACGGTATGACCAAGCACCGACTCGTCCTTAAACTCGATGGATGGTTTAGGCCATAGGGCGAATAGGGTTATACCTAGTGCAGCAATAAGAATAATAAGAATTGCGATACCCGATTTAATCTTCATGATTTTCCTCCTTCGCCTTTGAGCAGTCAGTAATGTATTTTAGATATTTAATAAAGTCTCTTGATAATTCAAACTCTTTAATATCTTTTGTTGGTTCATAAAATTGATCAATAGTAAATTTTAAAAATGAATCAAGCTTACCTCGGCTCTGTAGTTGGCCTATTGTTAAGAAAAAGCGGATAAATGTATCCGTATCTTCCATTAGATGAGCTATAATGGCCCCAATTTCCCGGTATTTATCAATCATTGGCTTTGTAGCAAGCGGAAGAGATTCTCTTAATGTAGTTACCATAAGCTCTTCAAATGAATTTTTATTTGCTTCTAGGTAAAATGAGTCGTCATCAGATAATATTTCTGGGAGGCATTCCTTACGCTCTTCAATCAACCCATGAGCGTATTCGTTTCTTAGTCTTTTGATTTCGATATCGTCGGTCAATGGAAATGCAGTTTTGATATATTGATACAAATCGTGAAAGATATTAGCCTGAGTTTGTGCTTTTGATAACGCTCCACGAATTGTTTCTTGATGTAGATCTTTACCTAGAATATAGTTCATATCGACATTAAATAAAGTAGCATACGCCCGAATATATGGAGCAGATGGTTGACTCTTACCATTCTCCCAGCGCGATATCATACTCTTGGATACTCCTTCACCTTTTATATCTATTCCTGCTTTTTGCACTTCAAGTGAAAGTTTTTCCCTGAGCGCGTCAATAGTTAACCCTTGTGCTGTACGTAGCTCTTTAAGGCGTTGCCCGATTTTAAATTTTAATTGATCTTCTTTAAGCCTTGAGCTTATATTTAGATTTGTAGTCATTTTTAAAATTCACCTTTCCTCACTTAAACCCTCTTCCTACCTATATTATACTTCAGATGTTCCTCAATAGGCAATTAAAATTTACGAGAAATCACAAAAATGTTGTTGACAGGAACTTTTGACGGTGCTATCATGTACGCATAAGGCAACTCGGCAACATTCGAGAGAGGCCGATATAACAATTTGATATTGAAAGGGGGCGGGGTATGTGATACCACGTAAAGCAATCTCTCCGTATCGAAAGCTCAAAAGCTTCATGGTAGAGAATGATATTTCTAATACCGCAGCCGCAAAGGTGATAGGGGTTAAGCCAAACACTTTCAGTAAGAAGCTTAACCGCATCAACACAGACTTCACATTACAGGAAATGCGTACGTTGTGTATAACCTATGACCTTGATGCGAACGTATTTTTTTTACATTAAAGGTTCCTATTTAGGCAACTTTTTATTCTTACCGGAAGGTTCCTAATTAGGCAACTTAAAAGGAGGCAATCACTATGAACAAACGCAAATCTTGTGTAACGTACCTGTACCAAGATTCACTCGCTCGTCGGATGAAGGAGCTCGGTGTATCTCGGTCAGAGCTAGCCACTATGACCGGGCTTTCACCCTGCACAATCCTTACAGCGTGTAATGGTAGACCGGTATCGGTGCGAACAATCGCCAAAATTCTTGAACACTTACAAGTTGATCCATCTGAAGAAGATGATTACTGGGGCATTGACCCTGTATAGGAGGTAACTATGAATACTGAAAAAGATGAATATACCATCGAAAACCTTATTGTCCAAGTAACACCCAAAACCGCCAAGTACGACCTCTGGTTCAATCGAATACTCGGACTGTTATCCTTTGTAACGTTAGTCGTTGCCATCATCTACTTTGCAACGGTGCTAATCCTACTATGAACCCCACCATTACAGTGAAACAAATGGCTAGCGTTTTAGGCCTAACCCTTACAGCGGTTAGAGAGGGCATCGCTAACAACCATTACAAAGCCTTCGCCTACTGCTACGGCAAAGGCAAGAAACGAACCTTCGTCATTGACCGGTTCGGATTCGAAACATACCTGGCTCGAACAGGGAGAAGTGAAGAGTACATCAAGGAGGCATTTAATCATGCACGCATTTCTTAAATTAGTAGCCGGATTAATCCTCATGGGCTCCGTTGGTAGCCTCGAGATTGACCGCATAGGCTTTACTCAGTATTTTGTGCAATGCGCATTAGGGGTAGCTTTATGGATTGTGGCTGAGCAAAGTCAAACCATCAGACGGCTCAAAAGGAGACAACGATGAGACGGAAACCAATCATCCCGATGATGCGGTTGAAGTCCAGTTTTGACCTTAAGAAACTGATCTACGATAACACGCCCTACGGGTTATGTAGTTTCGCTGAAGTTATAGGCGTAAATCCTATGACCCTGGTCAAATTATCTAAGCACTTACCTGTGAGGATATGCACGGCCAGGTTAGTCGCTAAAGGACTTGGCCAACGAATCGACTTCTTATTCGACCAGTGTTCGATTCAACAAAAGACATGGGGCAATCGATTTGGTTACCGCATGAAGCCGGCAGTGTTCCGTAAGGTGCTAGCTGATAAGGGTTTGTCCATTCAAGATGTCGCTGCGATGTGCGGGATGCACTATGCAACCCTATACAGCCATCTCAAGGGCATAAATAAGTCGATGTCATTTAGTAAGGCAGTCATCTTGGCAGATACTCTGAACGTCGACATCGGATTGTTATTTGACTTTAGCCAGTATTAAGTGAGGTCACCCTCACATGGGCAATGATGGCCAATTGGTACGGAGCCCTAGTAGTATATTTTGCAATTTAGCAGAAAGGAGGTTCCTATGCAGAACCCTACAAAGAACAACGTACGGACCTTTGTTAGAAGTCTGTACAACGCTCGGCTTCTGGAACAGACAGAAGCAGAAAGCGTAGCGCTCGAATCACACTACTTAGCCTTGAAGCTGACGGACGTGTAGCAGCTGCTGAAGCGTTCCACAAAGTCATTAATGGATTACGTGAGGCACGTAAGGGCGCTCAACGTTTGGAAGAACTAGGCTACGGCTCGCTAGATACTAAGCTAGTACCTGATGCGGATAACTTCGTCAAGCGTATGTGCAAACCACTCCACGAATGGTGGTATGACAATCTCGATGTTAACTCCGAGAAGGGCCAAAAGTGGCGTGCAGTCCTAGAAGTAGCCAAGCCTTACGAAATTGAGATTCGTAAGTTGAAGTCAGCGCGGAATGCATTGAATAGCATTATTGATCGTTCCCCTTCAGGGAAGCACGCCGTAGTCGAGCTTAAGAAATTTGGCTTTGACTATGACACCTGGGCACACGCACAAGTTGATATCGGTAGTCCTTCCGATTTCGATATTCTAAAATGCCCAAAAGAAAATGACCGCATCAGTACTGGAACTACTGACACGGCCACATCAAAATAATTTTGACACTTATATTATACGAGGTATTTCAACTATGAACAAGAAAGTAATTGCATCCACGCTCGCAATCTCCGCATTAGCGGTTAACGTATTCGCACAAGGTAGTAACTTAGGCCCTAACGGCACCGCTAATGGCGACGCAAGCCTAGTTATTGGTACGAATAATACAACTACTATAAACGCTACATCCGCCTTCGTTGCAGGCACTCAAAATACAGTATCCGCTCCTAACGGTATTGCCTTTGGTACAAGTAACACAGTTTCCGGCGAAAACGGCTTCGCCGGGGGCAACGATGCCAAAGCATCCGGCCGTAACTCCTTCGCATTCGGCAGCCATGCTGAGAGCTTGGTAGAGTATACCATCGCTATTGGCAACCAGGCGCGAACAGCTAGTTACGACAGCGTGGCCATCGGTAATGGGGCGTTCGTATCCGGTGAAAGCTCTGTGGCCTTTGGTCGCTCCAACAACGTGACCGGAGAAAACTCCGTCGCGGTTGGCGCTAACAATGGCACCGTAGCAGGTGGCCAGTCCGCCGTAGTAGGCTACAACAACAAAATTGGTTCCCAAAAGGAACAACTCGTGTTCGGCTCTAACTCTGAATCTAATGGCCAAGGTGCATTAGTGTTTGGCACACACGCCAAATCCTTAGCCACTGACGCCATAGCCTTTGGCAACAACACAATAGCCGATCGTGCAAATTCCGTTGCCATCGGCACCAACGCGGTGACCGATGATGCGGTAGGCGTTGACGGTGTAGACCTAAATGGTACCCGTCACATCTTCGCAGGCGAGCAACCTGGCGCAGTCGTATCCTTCGGTTCCAAAGCTCGCACAGGTGCAGGTGGCGTGGCGCAGTATAACCGGCAGTTACAGAACGTTTCCGCCGGTAGAGTGGAAGCGGACAGTTTAGACGCTGTCAACGGCTCCCAGTTATACGCTGCGTACGATGAAATCAACACCATCGGTGCAAAGGTGCATACTAATACGGCTGATATCAGCACACTTCAAGGCACATCTGCTAATCACGAAGGCCGCATTACTGCACTTGAATATCGTACCTATAATATGGCCGGTGAAATTAACAACCGTCTCAACGCAACAGACCAACGCGTCAACCGTTTAGGCGCATCTAGTGCAGCATTAGCAGGGCTTCATCCTTTGGATTTCAACCGAAGCGATAAGGTCAGCTATGCTGTAAGTTATGGCCATTATCGTAACAGCAACGCCGTAGCCCTTGGAGCGTTTATCCGTCCAAATGAGCGATTGATGATTGGCGTAGGTGCTACTTTAGGCGCTGAAAATCAATACACAATCAATCTTGCGTTCAAGACCGGTAAGGGCTCTGACTACATCGCTGAAGCCAAAGATGCCCAAAGTCGTATCTCTAAGTTAGAACGATTGGTTGATGAGTTAACGCAAGAAGTTGCTGTGCAACGTCGCATTTAGGAGGTCACTATGAATAAACCTAAAACTCACACACTATCAATCACTATGGATTTGAGCGAAGACTACAGCTCCTGCCGTTGTGCATGTAGAACAACATTAACAGACCAGAAGGTACTTGGCGCAATGTTAGCGAGTGCAGTAGTAGCTATCGCTCACGACTATAGCCGAGACCCGCACGCGTTTGCAAAGGCAGTAACCTGTACGGTTATGGAATTTATTGATAAACCGGGATTTACAAAACCCAAAGAACAATTATCTTAGGGGTGATGCAAATGGCCCGAAAGAATAGAAGAAAACGGATAGTGAAAGATACTGCAATAGAGCAGTTGATTTCGCCTAAGGAACCTATTACGCCTCCGCCTAGTCCGTGGGATGTTAGAAGCTCCCTAAGAGAACAAGCTAAACGTGAAAAGATTATTACTAATCGACTTACTAAGATTGATACCTGGGTGACTAGAGCTTGCCAAGTCGTATTCATCATCTTAGGTATTTGTGTTCTCCTACTGCTACACTTTCACGGCATTATTTAGATATTAACTAGAAAGGATTTCCTCATGATCAGAATCACTTTTGAAGCAAAAAACTATATATCCCTTTGTGAAGAACTTAAATTGTTCCTCAGCTACAGTAATATACCTACGACGAAAGAACCGCCCACAGCTCCTGTGGTACCCGCCACAGTCCAAGCTCCGCCGGTGGCTCCAGTCGCTCAACCTACTCCAGCAGCACCTGTGGTACCGACATCTGTGTCGGTACCAACCACTCCAGAACCTCAACCTGCACCACCTGCACCACCTACACCGGCTGTACCGGTAGCACCGGTTAAGGAATACACATTAGAAGAAATTCAAGTGGCGTTGCAACCATTAATGGATGCAGGCCGTACGAATGAAATCGTTGGCCTAATGCAAAAATACAAAGTGGCAAGCCTTCCTGAACTTCCAAAGGATCAATTCCCTAATCTCGTAGTTGACCTTCGCAACATGGGGGCTCGAATCTAATGGCTAGCCATGCGCTACTAAGCGCATCAAGTGCGCACAGGTGGTTACACTGCACAGGGGCGCCTCGATTAGAGGCGACCTTCCCTGATACTACATCAGAATATGCAAAGGAAGGCACCCTCGCACATGAACTATGTGAATTGAAATTGAAAAAATACACTACGGCGATGGCTAAAGGTACCTACACCAGAGCCTATAACAAAATCAAAAAGAATGAGTTATGGGCGCCTGAGATGGATGAAACTACAGACGTATACCTTGAGTACATCAAGTCCATTATGCTGAGCTACAAGGTCGCTCCCGTCGTAGTCATCGAAAAGCGTGTTGACTTTAGCCAATACGTGCCTGAAGGATTTGGTACCGCTGACTGTATCATCTTGGCTGGTGATACTCTTCACATTATCGACTATAAGCATGGTAAAGGTGTTGTAGTTGATGCGGATCATAATCCGCAGATGATGTTATACGCACTCGGTGCGATGCACGATTACAGTCTCTTGTACAAGTTCAATACTATCAAGATGACTATCGTACAGCCTCGCGTGAATAACATTTCAGAGTTTGAAATGTCCTCCGATGAACTTCGTAAATGGGGTGAGGAGGTAGTCATGCCAAAGGCTAAAGAGGCCTACGAAATGGAAGGCCACACGTTTGAGGCTGGCGCCTGGTGTGGGTTCTGTAGGGCAAAGGCTCAATGCAGAACACGATGTGAACATTTCGATGCTATGCACGTATTCACGAGTCAAGACCCTCGTCTGATTAGCCTTGAAGAACTAGGTACATACCTAGAACATGGCCAGGATATCGAGTCCTGGTACAAGGATATCAAGGAATACGCATTATCTGAGTCCTTAGCCGGTGCAGAGGTTCCAGGTTGGAAAGCCGTAGAGGGTAGAGGATCCAGAGCTTTCCAAGATGGCGATACTGCCATTCAAACCCTTATCAATGGCGGGGTAGACGAATCTATCCTCTATGAACGTAAGGTTCTTACCTTAGCGCAAATTGAAAAAGCTATTGGTAAGAAAGAATTTAATGAACTCGTAGGCGACCAGGTCGTGAAGAACCCTGGCAAACCTACTCTTGTAGCTGATACGGACAAGCGCCCACGTATCACGAACCAACCTAGTGCGGCGCAAGTATTTAATACCAATGGAGGTAACTAATTATGGCATTTCAATGCAGACCAACAGAAGTTCTTTTACAAAACGTACGTTTATCCTTTGTTCATTTACTTGAACCATACACTAATCCAAATAACTTCAGCGAAGCGAAGTACAGCGCTATGATCCTTGTACCTAAATCCGATACGGCACAAGTACAAGCTATCAGTCAAGCTATTGAAGCAGCTATTGCAGATGCTCGTGTGAAACATGGCGCCAAAGTACCGGCTCAACCTAAAACACCAATTCATGATGGCGATGGCTACACACCAGGTGGTAAAGAATATGGTCCTGAATGTAAAGGCCACTATGTGTTCAACGCGTCTCAATCCATGAAATTCAAGCCTGAAGTAGTCGACCTTCAAGGTCAACCACTTACTGAACCTGGCCAAGTATATTCTGGCATGTATGCCAACGTATTGGTTAACTTCTATTTCTATAACAACCAATCCTCTGGTATCTCTGCTGGTTTAGGCCCTGTACAAAAGGTACGTGATGGTGAACCTCTTGGAGGTGGCCAACCTGCATCCGCTGCATCCGTATTCGGTGCACCTCAAGGAAGTGCAGCAAATGTATTCGGTGGCGCTGAAGCGGTTCAAGCTATCAACCCTGTAACTGGCCTTCCTATGTAATAGGCGGCCGATATGAGACATCTCAGTGTTGACATTGAAACATTCTCATCTAATGACATCGGCGCAGGAGTATACAAATATGTCGAAGCGGAGGATTTTTCAATCCTCCTATTCGCATACGCCTATGACTTTGGCCAGGTTGAAGTGGTGGATCTAGCACAGGGTGAAACGATACCTGATGAAGTGCTTCAGGATTTGCAAAATCCGGACGTGATTAAACATGCCTACAACGCACAGTTCGAAATCACATGCTTGAACAAAGCCGGATATACGACTCCATTACGTCAATGGCACTGCACGATGATTCACGGTGCGTATTTAGGGTATCCTATGGGCCTTGCCAAGTTAGGCGTGGCACTAGGGTTACCGCAAAATAAATTAAAGGACAAAGCCGGTAAAGCTTTAATCCGGTACTTTAGTATTCCATGTAATCCGACCAAGTCTAATGGCGGGCGAACTCGTAACCTTCCACATCATGAGCCTGAGAAATGGCGAACCTACGTCGAATATAATCGTCAAGATGTAGTCACTGAAATGGAATGTTACAAACGACTCGCATCGTTTCCTGTACCCGATGAAACCTGGAACGATTGGTACATCGATATTGAAATCAATAATCGTGGTGTACTCATCGACCATGACCTCGTCATCGGTGCTCTTTGCATCGATGAAGAAAACACGAACATCCTTACCAAGGAAGCACAGGAAATCACACGCTTGGCCAATCCTAATTCTACGCAAGCGCTCCTTAATTGGATCAACACCAACACAGGGGCTAATCTTCCAAACTTAACAAAAGATACCGTTGATGGTGCTCTCAAGAGTGACATTAACCAGGTGGCCAAACGTGTTCTTACCTTACGTAAGAAGTTGGCCAAGTCCTCGGTATCAAAGTACGTCAAGATGGAAGAATCCTGGGGCGCTGATTATCGCCTTAGAGGCGTGTTACAGTTCTACGGAGCCAATCGTACTGGACGATGGGCAGGACGGCTGATACAGGTCCAAAACCTACCAAGAAACTACATCGAAACGCTTGATGTCGCGCGTTCACTCGTGACGCATCGTAATCGGGTAGGACTAGAACTTTTATATGGTGATGTAGCCGATACGCTCTCACAATTAATCCGTACGGCTATTATTGCACCAGAGGGTAAGACCTTATGCGTGGCTGACTTCTCTGCCATTGAAGCTAGGGTTATCGCCTGGCTAAGCGGTGAGCAGTGGCGCCAACAGGTATTCGCCCATGATGGGGATATCTACTGCGCCTCGGCGTCCTCGATGTTTGGCGTTCCCGTCGTGAAACACGGCGAAAACGGACACTTACGGCAAAAGGGGAAGGTCGCAGAATTAGCCCTTGGTTATCAAGGTGGCGTGAATGCGTTAAAGGCTATGGGTGCCCTTGATATGGGGCTTGCGGAAGAAGAACTTCCGGACATTGTAAGGTTATGGCGGGAAGCGTCACCTCGTATTCGTGATTTATGGTACCAGGTAGAAAACGCTGCGGTGTACACAGTAACCACAGGTAACCCTATGGGCCTTGACCACGGTATTATATTTCGATTAGAAATTGATCCGATATACGGCTATCGTTACCTGACGATAGAGTTACCAAGCGGGCGGAAGCTATTTTACCCTGGTGCATATATAAAGAAAAACCAATTCGGTAAGGACGCCGTCCATTTCAAGGCGCAATTCAACAACGCCTGGGTGGATGACAGCACGTATGGTGGAAAACTTGTCGAAAACATTACCCAAGCCGTAGCTCGAGACTGCCTGGCAGTTACGTTACGTCGATTGACGATGGCAGGGTATCCGATTACTATGCACATCCACGATGAGGCGGTTATGGAAATCCCTTCCGAGGATAAGGAGAAAACCCTTGATAAGGTTAACGCTTTATTTGGTGCGCCGATTCCATGGGCGGAAGGGTTACACCTATCAGCGGCCGGATTCACCAGTGATTATTATATGAAGGATTAGAAAGGGCGTTGGCCATATGATTAATGATAAAAAATTAATAATTAGCGTAGGCCAAAGTCGCACGTCTAAACAATGGATTCAAACGGAGCTGATGTGGTCCGAGTTTATCGAACGACTTCGTACCCCACAACGCACTACGGAAACCGTTGAGCAGTATCATCAACTGCCAAAATCGGCACAGGCTAAACTGAAGGACATCGGCGGTTTCGTCGGTGGTAGCCTAATCGGTCTCCAACGTAAGGCGATTAATGTCACAGGCCGTGACCTTATCACCCTTGACCTCGACGCCATTGAGCCTGGCCAAACGGATAATGTAGTGCGTACAGTGGACACTTTAGGCATGGCGTACGCCGTGTACAGTACGCGTTCACACACGCCGCACCGACCACGGTTACGGGTAGTCATTCCAACCGACCGCACCATGACCCCTGATGAGTACGAGCCTATCGCTCGTAAGGTGGCCAGCTTAATCGGTATCGGCATGATGGACTCGACGACGTTCGAAGCTTCAAGGCTTATGTACTGGCCAGGATGTTCTAGCGATGCACAATACGTATTCAGATTTGCGGATAAGCCGTTCTTATCTGCTGATGGCATCCTAGCGGAGTACACCGATTGGCGTGATGTGGCGTCATGGCCACAGGTACCAGGCTCTGAGACATCGGTTAGAGTGAAACAGCTTCTTACGAAGCAACAGGATCCGTTATCCAAGCATGGTATCGTAGGCGCCTTTTGTCGGCAGTATGGTATCCGTGAGGTTATCGATACGTTCCTACCTAACGCGTACACATACGTTGATGGCTCCAACGACCGCCTAACATACGTCGAAGGTTCTACCATCGGCGGTGCTGTAATCTACGATGATGATAAGTTTTTATACTCACATCACAATACGGATCCGTGCGGTGGCCAACTCGTGAACGCCTTTGACCTAGTTCGACTTCATAAGTTTCATGACCTCGACGAGACGGCCAAGGACGGCACACCACCGCATAAGATGCCATCGTTCCTTGCGATGAGTAAATTGGCCTTTGAGGACGCAGAGGTGGCTATCAGCATCCAACAAGAACGTGCTCGTGAGTCAGCTACGAACGTGTTCCAAGAATCGATAAGTAATTCTAATACTACCGATGTAACTGACCTTGATGCCAACGCTATGCTCGAGACTGAATGGATGAAGTCCGCCGGCCTCAAATACAACGAGAATCAAGGACTTAAAAAGACACGTGATAACATTCTTAAACTATTAACGCATGACCCGGCTATCAAAGGGCGTATCGCATACGATAAGTTCGGTAGTCGGTATATGGCGATGGGTGCCCTACCTTGGGCGTTATCGGAACATGGTAAACGTATTTGGACTGACACCGATGATAGTGGTATCCAGTGGTACTTAGAGAACCGATTCGATATCACGGGTAAAGATAAAGTCCTTGATAGCGTGTTATTGATCGCGAAACAAAATGCATTTAACCCAGTGACCGATTATTTAGACAGTCTCACCTGGGACGGTGTGGAACGATTAGATACAATCTTCATCGATTACCTAGGGGCTGAGGATAACGTGTATACTCGTGCGGTAGGTCGTAAGGCCTTCGTAGCTGCGGTAGCACGTGCGTACGAGCCAGGGTGTAAATATGACACGATGCCGGTATTAGTCGGGGCCCAAGGGATAGGGAAATCATCTCTTATTCGATTAATGGGCAAGGATTGGTACGCTGATGGGCTTAACACATTTGATGGTAAGGAAGCAGCTGAAAGCATCCAGAATAGTTGGTTAGTTGAAGGCGGTGAAATGGCCGGGTATTCTAAGGCGGAAGAGAATGCATCAAAACAATTCTTATCACGCCAGGTCGACGTATTCCGTAAGGCCTATGGCCGTCGTACTGAAGAGTATCCACGCCAATGCGTGTTCTTTGGTTCCACTAATCAACACGAGTTCTTAAAGGATATCACAGGCAACCGCAGATTCTGGCCAATTCAATTAGGTTTAAAGAAACCAACGAAAAACGTATTTAAGAATTTACCAGGCGAAGTGGATCAGATGTGGGCGGAAGCCAAAGCTAGATACCGCCAAGGTGAGAGCTTAATTATTGAAGATAATGAGGAAGTGCTTCGCCTTGCAAATGTAGCACGTGAAAGCCATATGGAAGGAAATGCTAAAGCGGGTGTGGTAGCTGAGTTCTTGAAACAGAAAGTACCTGAAAACTGGAGCACGATGTCACCTAAAGCACGTGACATGTTTATGTCAGGTACACATGCGGTACCTGGACAGGTGCTAGTATTCCGTGACAGGGTATGCGCTGCAGAAGTATGGGTTGAATGTTTTGGGCGTCCATTATCTTGGATGAAGAAGTCGGACAGCCGTGAGCTTAATCAAATTTTAGACAACATTCCATTCTTAATGAGGTTTGATTCGATGAAAAAATTTGGGCCTTATGGAGCCCAAAGAGGATTCTCAATTATACCCGGATTGATGTAATTTTCGAAGGTAACATTCCTGAAAATACCCCCATATTCTCAAAAAGAATGTTACCTGAGAATGTTACCATGTTACCCGAATGTTACCGGAATGTTACCTAGAATGTTACCCTAACAAACCTAGTATTTATCTATATTTATAGTACTTATTATATATAAAGGTAACATTTATATATATATGTAGTAGAAATATATATATTTAAGTACGTTATAGGGGTTAAACGGGGTTAAATAGGGTATGTATCTATATGTAAAGAAAAAAAGTGTAACTTTGTTACCTTGCGTAAATGATAATCTCAAAATGGAGGTGTGATAGATGCTTGAAAAACTTGTCGAACAGAAATTGGTTCGGGGTGTTAGAGAGTTGGGCGGTAAGGCCTATAAGTTCGTATCGCCTGGCAACGTCGGAGTGCCTGATCGGATTGTGATATGGCCGGACGGTACCGTTCAATTCGTGGAGCTTAAAACGACACGGGGTCGATTAAGCCAACTACAGGATGTGCAGTGCAAGAAACTATTGAGCTTACTGCAGACCGTTTACATCCTTTACGGCCCTGAAGCCGTTAAGGACTACCTAACGAATGAAGGTGGTATTCATGGCGAGAGTTCCGTGTAAGAACTGTACCAGGCGTACACCTGGCTGTCATGGCATGTGTTCCGACTATAGCTTGTACAAATTACTTAGTAAGTACGCAAAAGCGAAGGAGCATGATGATACCGTCGTACAGTCATATATCATGACTAACGTTCGAAAGATTCGTCATAAGATGCAAAAGGCAAAATACGGATGCACGGTTAAAGATTAGGAGGGCTATAGTGAAATTTAATCCACACCCCTATCAAAAGTATTGTATCGATAGGGTAGTCAAACAAAATAAGCTAGGCCTATTCCTAGATATGGGCCTTGGTAAGACGATTATCACGTTATCTGCTATCTACCAGTTAAAATACAACTACTTCCAGGTTAAGAAAGTGCTTATCATAGCGCCTAAGAAGGTAGCGGAAGCAACATGGCAACGTGAATCGGCCAAATGGGATGGCGTTGGTATTCTTAGAATATCCACCGTATTAGGCCCATTAAAGAAGCGCATACAAGCGCTAAATACGCCGGCGGATATCTACATCATCAATCGCGAGAATGTCTCGTGGCTGGTTAGCTACTATAAGAACGCCTGGCCATTCGATATGGTGGTAGTCGATGAATCGAGTTCGTTTAAATCTCATCGAGCTAAACGATTCAAGGACTTATCGAACATGTATAACCATATCAACCGTATGGTGCTGTTAACCGGCACACCGTCACCGAATGGGTTGATTGACCTATGGGCCCAGGTCTATTTGTTAGACCGTGGCCAAACATTAGGTAAAACATACACAGCATTTAGGGAACATTATTTTGACCCGGACCAACGAGGTCGCGATGTGATCTACAGCTACAAGCCAAAGGCAAATACAGATGATGCGATTATGTCAGCCATAGCGCCATTATGTATCTCGATGAAGGCTAGCGATTACTTAGACCTACCACCGATTGTGTATGATACGGTGCCCGTGGTGTTAGATTCTAAAGCGAAGAAAGCCTATGAAAGCATGGAACGCGACGCCGTCCTTGAAGTATTTGGAGCGGATGAGGAAATCACCGCCATGAGTGCGGCTGCGTTATCCAACAAACTCCAACAGTTGGCCAACGGTGCCGTGTATGATGATGAACGTAACGTACATGAAATCCATGATTGCAAGATAGAAGCCTTCATGGAGCTTATCGAACAACTACACGGCAAGCCGGCGTTAGTGTTCTACAACTTCAAACATGACTGTGCCAGGTTGAAGGGAGCCCTAGCGAAAACGGATCTGCGTGTACGAGAATTAAAAGGCGCCGATGAAGAGTTCGATTGGAACGCCGGCAAGATTGACGTACTACTAGCACATCCCGCATCAACTGCCTATGGTCTTAACTTACAAGACGGCGGTAATCATGTAATATGGTTCGGTCTTAATTGGAGCCTTGAATTATACCAACAAGCGAACAAGCGTTTGCATCGTCAAGGGCAAAATGAAAAGGTTATCATCCATCACCTTATATCCGTAGGTACACGGGACGAGGATATTATGGAAGCCTTAGAAAAGAAAGACGAAGCACAAGAATATGTCCTTCAGTCATTGAAGGCGCGGATTGATAAATATGTGAAAGGATAACACTATGAGCAGAATATGTAAGACCTGCGGAAGCCTATTCAAGGCTACCGGTAACGAACAAGAGTGCCCTACCTGTAAGGAAGGGTTCAACGATATCATGAGTATCATTAAAGGCAAAGACAGATCAGAGACAGTAAAAGACAGTAAAAAGACAGAAGCACCACCTACTACATCAGAGCCATCACCTAAGATGACTATCTGTAAGGTGCGTGGTAAGGAGTTCGAACAAACTGGCAAAGGTCGACCTGCTGTCAATTGTCCGGAATGTCGGGAAGCATTGAAACCTGAATCAAAGGCAACGGCTAAGGTGAGACATTTTGAGCCTGAGCCTAAAGCAATGCCAACAGTCGTCGTAGCAACGGAAGAAGAGAAGGCTAAGCAGTACGGTAAGATTGAACCTAAGCCGAAAGTAGCAGAAACACCTACAATAGATGCACCTATTGTTGATGGTACGCTTAACGAGACGATGAACGATGCGGTACACCATCCATCGCATTACACCTTGCCAGGTCTAACCGTTGAAAGCGTTGACGTCATTCGTGCGGTATTGACGCCAGAAGAGTTCAAAGGATGGTGCAAGGGTAACGCATTAAAGTATTCCCTTCGAGCAGGTCGTAAGGATCCGGCGAAAGAAGTTCAGGACCTAGCGAAGGCAGGCGTGTTCTTAAGTTGGATTACTGGGGAGTAGCCTATGCATACCAGTGCAAGTTTCGAGAAACTGCTACACGACCACGGGCATTACCTGGATGACCTGTATATAATCACTGTCCGATATGTCAACTACCTGGAAGAACAATACGAGATGGCGTATGTACGAAGCGAAGAAGTCATCCGCGAATATAAGGAAGCTGGTAATGACCAGTTCGATGATAAGACGTATTCCTATCCTTGGTATCATGATGCGCGTTGGGATGAAGCTACTGATACGTTGGAAGCGATAGAGGATGAAGTCGATGAGCTATACAAGATTGTAGAAGGGATGGATTACATATGACACAGGATAGTATTGATAGGATGGGAACGTATGAGTAAACGTACGGGTAAGGGGACACATCCTGGTATAAGTAAACTGCAAAGGCTGATGGATAGTCATAGACGACTAACCGACGTCGAGGCGCATCTGCAACGACTGGAGCAAGAAGCACGAAGTGAGTACCCTATCACCGAAGAGCAACAGCTAAATCTCAAGACTGCGTATCGTGATTTGCTTGAGGAGTCAAGGCGACTATCAAGGGAACGATATGAACTATGGGCTATCATCCATCAAGTGCCGAGCGATTGTGAGCGTACATTCCTTGAATATCGCTACTACTTTGGCCTTGGCATGAAGGACGTCATTGAGGCAATGCATTACAGCGAGCCCCAGGTCTACCGCATACGTAAGATGGCTGTCAAGTCTTTTTGCAAACTTTTTGAAAATTTCTAAATCATGATATGAAATGATAGTTGCACTTTGTGTTACCTTATGGGTGTGGATATGGAAACGAGCGCCGTGTCCACGCACTGTAGGGTAGTTCATAGTGATACCTTTCATGTACTTACACTTCTCTCCTGGGCAGTAGCCCAAACATGAAGCGAAGCATTGAGGACTACGAACAACCGCGTAGTCCTTTTTGTTAGCTTTAACGAGAAAAGAAATACCATAAATTAATTTGAAATTATTTTTAAAATTTTTGAAATAAAAAGGTACTTCCTCGACGGAAAATCGCCGGTGGTCGCCTCCGCGCGATGGTTGTCCGCATGTGAAAAATTTTTTCAAGTAGAAAGTACCCTACCAATAGACACTTACGGAAGGAGGTCCAAAATGGCCACGGAAAGACCCAAAGTCAAGTTCGATGACAACGGCGAGATTATTGTCACCACAAAAGTGTTATGCCAAATTCTGGACCTCGGTCCGGAAATGATATCACGCCACAATCGTGCAGGTATGCCGAAGGTGGCAACGGGTTGGTGGAATGTTCGCGAGGTTCTTGTTTGGCTTGGCATGTCTAAGGATAAGGACGGAACGAAATCCGCTGCTCAAAGAAAACTTGAAGCCGAGGCGGACTACAAGGAAGCCAAAGCGAAACGCGAAAAGCGAATGAACGAAGTTCTTGAAGGCCAGTATATCGCAGTTGAGGACGTAACTCGGGAATGGACTGGACGCGTTAACGAATTGAAATCATCCCTTGGGCTGTTACCCAAAGCGGTTAGCAAAGAATTTCCAGATGCAGAAACAAGGGTGATTGTAGAGAGGATGGTGAATGAGTGTGTCAACGAGTACCTCGAAAGCTACGCGCGCGACGGCGTCTACACGAAAGCGAAGAAAAGTTAATTCCAAAAATTCTAAGAATCCGAATAAACAATGTCATTACAATTCATCACACGATTCTAGTACATCGTTTACGTGGACGGCGCAAGAACTCGCAGCATTCAAGCCTCCGGAGCGGTACACCGTTTCCACATGGGCCGATAAGTTCCGAGTACTCCCAAGCACTAGTGCAGAACCCGGGCCATGGCACACGCACCGCACTCCATACTTACGAGAGCCTATGGATATGTTCAATAACAATCTGATTGAATCGATTGTACTGTGCTTTGGTGCGCAGATTGGTAAGACCGAAGTTGAGCTCAACATGATAGGGTTCGCGCTGCATCAATCTAAGGCACCAGTAATGATGGTCTATCCAACAGATACGTTAGCAAAATTTAATAGCGATAAACGTGTTGAGCCAATGATCAAGAACACAGAGCCATTGGCTGAAATGTACAACGAAAACGAAAGTTCAAAGTTAGAACTCAACTTCAACACAGGGAACTACCTGGTATTGTCCGGTGCTAACTCTCCATCGAGCCTAGCGTCAAGAGCTATCAAGTATGTGTTCTTCGATGAAGTCGATAAGTATCCGGTATTCTCCGGCAAGGAAGCCAATCCGATTAAGCTGGCAACGGAACGTACTAAGACGTTCGTTGATGCCAAACACGTGATGGTATCAACTCCAACAGTTGAGAATGGCAATATCTGGACCGCTTTCAAGCAAGCTCACGCACAGAAAGAGTACTATGTACCGTGCCCACACTGTGGTGAGTATCAAAAGCTCGTGTTCAAACAGATTAAATGGCCCGATGAGGCTAAAGGCAATAAGGACCGCATCAGGGACACCGCCTATTATGAATGCGTGCATTGTAAGAAAGCGATACACGATAAGCACAAAATGGATATGCTTCGTAACGGAGAATGGCGAACCGAAAACGAGCCCGATTGTCGAGTGCGTTCGGTTGGATACCACTTATCGTCCTTATACTCTCCATGGATAGCCTTTGGGAAAGTTGCGTATGAGTTCTATACTTCAAAAGACTTTCCGGACCAATTTATGAACTTTATCAATTCTTGGCTAGCAGAACCTTGGCGAAGTGCTAAGACGAAAAGCACACAAACGCTACACTTCACGGAATCAACCTATGAGCGTGGCGTAGTACCAGATAAGGCAACGCTACTTATCGCTAGCGTTGACGTACAGCTTGACCACTTCTGGTGGGAGGTTAGGGCCTATGCGCCAGGAGTGAAGTCCTATCTCATCGACTATGGCCAAGCTAGTACATGGGATGACCTAGAGGAGATCATAGTCAACAGGGAATATCCAACAGAATACGGCGAACCTAGACAGGTGATGAAGGCGGGCATTGACTCAGGCTTCAGAACTGATGAGGTGTACCAATTCTGTGCAAGGTTCCCTGAAATATGTATTCCGTTAAAAGGTTCGTCAAATCATAAGACTCTAACGGCGCCTTATTCAATGTCAAGCGTTGAAAAGGGCGTTATCGGAGGTCTTAAATTGTACGTCCTTAATACGGACTACTGGAAGGACTTTATCTTTGCTCGGCTGGTACGGCCAACTGATGAGGTTGGCACAATCCATCTGTTCAAGGATTGTCCTCAAGAATATACCGACCATCTTCGGTCGGAAGAAAAACAAGAAATCCGCAACGTGAAAACGGGTGAGGTTACGGTGCAGTGGAAACCACTCACAGGACATCCTACGAATCACTTGCTAGATACCTGTACATACAATGCTGCAGTTGCAGATATTGCAGGTGTTAAATATTTAGTTGAACCAGCTGACTATGAGGAAACTGAAGAAGTTGAAGCCTACGAAGATTATGGCGGAGGCATAGGCAATACGGGGCATTGGTTTAGATAGGAGGTGAACCATGAGCGATGTAAATGAACAACTTGAACGGGTCCGTCAAGTGATTGAGGATATCGAAACTAAAGGGTATTCTGAATTGCAAATCGGCGGTAAGCGTTTCAAGGCAATTGACTTACCAGTACTATACGCACGAGAACAAACATTGATGCAACGTGTACATGAGGAGTCAAACGGATATCAAACGGATGCATTCGTAACATGGGGCGGACGATGAATATTATTGACAAAATAATAGGATGGGTGAGCCCACAACGTGCATATGAGCGCCAAGCCTATCGTGATGCGCTACGTCAATATGATGCGGCATCTATGGACAGGTTAAGCAGTGACTGGCAACCTGCGTATGGTACGGCCGAGCAACTTGCAACAGGTTCGCGTGATATAATCCGTGGACGTGCAAGGGCGGCAGAAATGAACAGCGACTTAGCTGAGTCGGCTGTTATTGCATTGTTACGAAATGTAATCGGCACGGGTATTATTCCGCAAGCAAAAGTTAGAAATCGTAACGGTAAATTAAACAACGATCTAAATAAGAAAATTGAAAAAGCATGGGCCAAATGGGCTGAACCTGAAAACGCTGACATTAGGGGCATTTCTAATTTCTATGAACTACAAGAAATGGCGCTAAGACGTATGGTGTATGACGGTGAGATTTTAGTCAATAAAACTTCACAAGGCTCGTACTTACCATTATCCATTCAGTTAATAGAAGCCGAGAATATTGGCGCAGTAAGTATTACAAACGGCAAGAATAATATCATCAATGGCGTTGAAGTTACAGAACATGGCAGGCCAGTAGCGTATCACGTAAGTCAAACGGACCCGATGGGGTTACGTTCCTTTGATACAGTTCGATTAAGCACTGACCAGGCATTTTTATTATTTAAACCGAAACGACCGTCTCAGATTAGAGGTATAAGCCTATTAGCTTTAGTTTTACGCCGAATACACGATATCGACGAATACATGGATGCGGACTTGATTGCAGCCCGTGTTGCAGCGTGTTTTAGCGTTTTTGTAACCTCGCAAAATTCAGCACGACAATCAGCAATATTGCCACGCGATAAAAAAGGGAGACCTAACATTACAATGGCGCCAGGCATGGTTAGGCATTTAAGTCCTGGTGAATCAATTGAGTTTGCAGACCCTAAGCGTAATGCAGGAACTGCAAGCGAATACTCGGCAACTCAGACCAGACGTATTGCGTCCGGTCTTGGTATGAGCGCTGACATCGTAGCGCGTAATATATCTGGGAATTTCTCAGCGGCAAGGCAAAACTTGTTAGAGGACCAAAAGACATTCCGTCAAGTACAGAAATTTGTAATCACACACTTCTGTATGCCAATTTGGAAAGCTTTTATTGACGCTCTTTACTTAGCGGGCGAATTACCTTCTGACTACTTAGCGAACAAGGACAAATACCAAGAGGTAGCTTGGCTTGCACCGGGGTGGTCATGGATTGACCCTGTTAAGGAAGTTAACGCCAATAAAGAGGCGATTAAATCGGGTCTTACAACTTTAGAGGATGTGTGTGCATCATCTGGACGTGATTGGGAAGAAGTTCTTGAACAACGGAAACTCGAACAGGATAGAGCCAAGGAGCTCGGGGTGTTACTTGATTATTCCAGTGAGTTGCAACCATTGATGGACCCAGATAGTGACAATAACGTCCAACAATCACAGGAAGGAGCTGATGGCTAACAATGGACGAAAATGAAAAACGTAGCATTTATGGTAACTATTGCCGTGAATCTACGATTGACCAAGTCGACTCTGACAATCGGACGGTAGAACTTTCCTTCTCCTCCGAAACGCCATATGGCCGTTGGTTCGGCGATGAAATCCTTTGCCATGATGAAGAATGTATCAATCTCGATAGATTTAACGATGGCTTAGGCACCGTGCTATTTAACCATGATCGTGATGCGGTCGTGGGGCATATCGAAAAGGTGTGGATTGAAGATAATCGCGGTAAAGCGCTAGTACGCTTTGACGATGATGAAAAATCCGACGCCATATTTAAGAAAGTCCAATCCGGTACGCTTCAAGGTGTTAGCGTTGGATACTCTATTAAACGCTATGAAGCGCTTGATGAGAAAGATTCTGTATCCAGTAATGGCAGATTCAAAGGGCCGGACACATATGTAGTAACGGATTGGGAACCCTTAGAAATCAGCATTGTATCCGTACCTGCAGACCCTACGGTCGGCGTAGGTCGCAGTGCAGATGATATTCAAGTTCATACAATTATTGACACACAGGAGGAACAAAAAGGTATGGATGAAAAAGAAAAATTGACTGAAACTCCAGAAGTGAAATCCGCTCCAGTTGAAGGCGGTATCACAAAGGAACAATTAGCTAAAGCTATGGAAGAAGAACGTAAACGTACTTCCGAAATTACAGCTATGTTCCGCGACTTCGATGTTGAAGGCGCAGACGAAGCAATCGTATTGGGCAAATCCGTTGACGAAGCACGTGAAATGGTTATGGATCAATTACGTGCACGCAACAAAGGTGTATCTGTAACAATGGGCGAAGCTGAATCTGATAAGTTCCGTGCAGCAGCACAAGACGCTGTATTGATGGCAGCAGGTATCCCAGTAGCAGAAGCTGCACCAGGTGCACAAGAATTACGTGGTCACTCTATGGTTGAGCTGGCACGTGAAGCTTTACAACGTGAAGGCTTAAAAGCTAACTTCGGCGATAATATGGAATTGGCTCGTGCAGCTATTAATTCCACATCTACATTCCCTGCTATTATGTCTAACCTTGCCAATAAATCTGTAATGGTAGGCTTCAATGAAGCTGAAACTACTTACCAAATCTGGGCAGGTAAAGGCTCTAACCGTGACTTCAAAGAAGCTGCACGCTATGCATTGTCTGAAGCGGGCAACCTTGAATTAGTTCCTGAAGGTGGCCAATTCAAACAAGACTCCTTAGGTGAGGCATCTGCTCGTACTAAAGTAGCGACTTATGGTAAATTGTTCAGTTTAACTCGCCAAGCGATCATTAATGACGACTTAGGTTTATTCTCTAAAATTGCTACTAAATACGGTTCCGCGGCTAAACGCCTAGTCAATAAAATGGTATATGCTCAATTAACTGGTAACGTTAAAATGCAGGATAAAGTAGCTTTGTTTGACGCTAAACATGGTAACGTTGCTGCAACTGGTGAAGCATTGTCCGTTAAAGCAATCGCAGAAGCAATTACAGCTATGCGCCGTCAAAAAGGTATTAAAGGTGAAGCTACTCTTAACATAACACCTAAATACTTAGTAGTTCCTCCAGAGCTTGAAATGACTGCATATCAAATCGTTAACTCTACCGCAGCAGTTGACGGTGTAAACTCCGGTGTAATTAACCCTTACAAAGGTCGCATCATCGTTGTAACTGATGCAGAATTGACTGACCCAGATGCTTGGTATTTAGTAGCGGATGCTACTCAACATGACACTATTGATGTTACCTACTTAAACGGCGTTGAAACTCCACGTCTTGAAACTCGTCAAGGCTTCGAGGTAGATGGCATTGAATACAAAGTGGCATTTGATGTAGGTGTAGACGCTATCGACTTCCGTGGTCTTTATAAAAACGCAGGTAAATAATTAGGGGGTAACGATATATGATGACACAATTCGTACAAGAAACTGACCGCATTGACATTACTGCAACAGAAGAGGTCAAAGCCGGTAATATCGTAGAAGCTGGCGCACTTCACGGTGTAGCTATCACAGATTTAAAACCAGGTGAAGTAGGCGCCATTAAAGTAACCGGCGTATTCAAAGTAACCTCTAACAAAGCCGATACTTTTGCAGTCGGCGACGTAGTTAACTTTGATACAGACAAAGCTGTTAAAATTGGCGGTAAACCATTGGGTATCGCAGTAGCGCCTAAAACTGCTACGCAAGATACTGTTACCGTTATGCTAGTGCAAGCTGTCAAAGTTGGCGCATAGTCAATAGCTATATTATGAGGATAACGGGGGCCATACGCCCCCGTTAAACCTATGAGGTACAAATATGTATACATACGATGAAAACGTCCTCCTGGGGGCATTTGGTGAGAAAATCACATATGAAGGTAAGACCATCAAGGCGAGCGTGGAAATCGGTGAGTACGATGGCAAGGGTTCAGGATTCGTAACCGGATTAGCTGATAAGGCTAAGATATGGATACGAACCAAAGATATACCACTCCCTAAGACGAAGGATGAAATCTACATCCATGGTAAGAAGTGGTATGTAGACCATATCTCCGATAGCGATGATAGGATGCACTGCCTAGAAATCGTGGCCAACGTAAGGACGGTGAGACCATGAGTAATGAGCCTATCACCATTAATGATGGAGCTACACCGTATCTTGAATTTATCGCTAAAACGAAACCTGACTGGATGCGTAAGGCGATGAAGTCGATGGGGTTCATGATGTCTAAGGCTATCAAGGAGGGCATCAAATCCGGAGCACCAGGCGGTAAGAAATACGCCAGTTTCATGCCACCGGCTATGAGGGCACAACTCGAAGCAGCATTCGGCGCTAAAGTTAGAAGAGCTTACAGAAAAGGTGGTAAGGCTGACCGCGAAGGCTGGACGCATAAGTCTCGTGATGAACTTATCGCGAGTGGTGTAAAAGCCGGCACGGTTGGTTATACGCCTCTTGGTAAGATGTACCGAGCCGTAGGGTACCAGTACGACGCTAAGTCTGAATCGGTTAAAGTTGGATGGCTATCTAATTCAGCTAAGAAATTAGGGGAACAGATAGAGAAGGGCTACACCAAGGAAATTACGGAAAACATGCGTAAGAAATTATTTGCGCATGGGTTCCAGTTGGCCAAGGGGAAAACGACCTTCACCATTAAACCTCGTGAAACTTTCGGGCCGATGCGTAACGCCCTTCAACCTAAACTCGTACCGTTTCTTGAAAAGAAAATCGGGGAGTACGCACTCGGTAACACCTCGTGGGGCTCCAGTAATCGAGTATACAAAGTGAGGTAGCTATGCAAACAATTCCACTCGCAGTGATTGCGAATCGTTGGGTTGAGGCTATTAAGGATAATGATCATATCAATGAGTTCTGTCAAGCAAAGTACGGTAAGGACCTATCCATATTTGTAGGGTATGACGATGCAGGGGCTCCCCTCGAGGAGGATTGCCCGTGCGTTATAGTCCTTATGGATAGTAAGTCCGAAGGGCTTGCGGATTCCTATTCGTATACGCTCCAACTCGTATGGGGTGTACATCGGAAGGAAGCGGAGCGTAATGGCCGTGTCGTTACCTATACGGGGGCCTTTGAAACCGATGAACTCGGCCAGCTACTCATTGAATGTATTATGGCCGTCAACCCTAATTATCCAGTCATTAACATTGACTATGAAACGGATAATGTATCGTGGCGCCCGGTGTATCCAGGTAAGGCCACATTCACAATAGAAATACCGCATGTAATCGGCGGTCACGTTGAATATTAATAGGAGGATAACATGGCAGTAGCTAAACGTGCGCAAGGCGCACAATCCAAATTAACAATGGCTTTTGAGACTGACTTTGGCGTTACACCGTCCACCGGTGGCGTGGTTATGCCAATCATTAGCTCCTCGTTAAAAGCAAGTCAAAATCTAAATGATTCTAATGTAATTCGTGGTACTCGAAATCCCGCTGCGCCTAGTCGTGGTAACATCGATGCATCCGGCAGTATTACACCACCTGTCGATGTAATCGGTTTCGGCTATTGGTTGAAATTGGCCTTTGGCGCGCCTACTTCCACAGCCGGTGCGGGTTCCGCGCATAAGCATGTGTTCAAAATCGGTCCGGATATGCCATCCGCTACATTCGAGCAAGGCTATAAGGATATCAGCACATATCAACAATTTAGCGGTGTACGCATGAATAAGATGGCGCTTAATTTTGGCGGTGACTCCGAGTTAACAGCCACTATCGACGTAATGGGATGTAAGGAAACAATGGCGGCAGTGCCATTCGATACAGCCCCTACTCAAATTGCATTTACGCCGTTTGAAAATCTTGAAGCCACAATCAAAGAAGGTGGCGTTACAGTTGCTAACGTATTGTCTCTAAGCCTTAACATTGATTTCGGCCTAGATGGTGATTCCTACGCTATCGGCAATAAAGGGTTCCGTACCTATATCGATACAGGTATCGTCGGTGTATCCGGCACATTGAAAGCGTTCTTCCAAAACATGGACCTTTTGAACAAAGCCGTAAATGGTACAGAATCTAGCCTTGAATTGACACTCACCAAAGGCACTAACTCTTTGGTTATCAAATTACCTGAATTGATTTACGAACGTAACTCCCCAGGTATCGATGGTCCTAAAGGCGTTAACATCGAAATGCCATTCAAGGCATACTACGGCGATGGTGCTGAACAATCCGCCGTGCTATTCGAATTAACTAATACGCAAGCATCGTATTAATAGGAGGTAACTATGAAGATTCAAGGTAAGGAAATAAAAGCAAGAGCCCTCACATGGTCTGAACGTGAAATGTTGATTAAAGCAGGATTGGACTTCGTATATTGCCCAGTCGAAGAAGATGATCAACTGGCAGGTATCATTCGTAGCCGTGACATTATGCGGTTCATCTTGATGGACGTATATGGCCTCAGTGATGAGGACCTGAATACTGTATCTGACAAGGAAGCTATGGACTTTGCGGGCAAAGTTATCACAGCTACATTTCAGGTACAAGACGCAACGGAAAAAAACTAAAAGAGGTGTGGGGGTGGATGTCCTCTGGCCGTCCGAAGTATTGCCAAGGGTGTAGGGAGTTACAATCCGCCACCCGGCAGTCCTTCGACTGTTCGGAGTGTGAATACAATCCTCCGCACCTATTATTTGGTACAAAATTGGCTATGAAACTGTATACCCTATCACGCAGTCAACGAATATATCACACAGGAGGGCTAGCAGGATTTGATTATCCAGCCATCCGTACAGTTGCGGAAATGAATAATATCAACCTGGGTCCGATGTTATTCAACCTTATGTGGATATTAGAGGGATTAGAAATGGAGGCGATGAATAAGGATGTCGAATAATGTAGTAGATATCGTAGTGCAACTGACCGATAAGAATACGCAAGCCGGTTTAGAGAAAATCACAGCCGCCTCTAAGGGTACAGTTGCAGAGCTAGCAAAATTAAAAACAGAAATGTTGACCATTGGAGCAGGTGCGGGTATCACCGGTCTGGGGTCAAAGCTTGCCAAAGAGGCACTCGACTGGAATTTATCCGTTAAGAAAATGCAGGCCTTAACAGGTGCCACGGCTGAGCAAGCTAGCACCTTTATCTCTGTGGCTGACTATATGGGCATAGCTACTGACGTAAGCACTACTGCGTTTGCCAAGTTTGCGAAGGCGGTATCCAACGCACAAGATAAAATGCAAACAGCCTCCGCAGAGGGGAAGCTTGCGACCGATATGTTCAGCCGGTTAGGGATTAGTATTGATCAGATTCAAGGGAAGAACACGCTTGAAGTATTCCAGATTATCCAAGAACGCCTACGAGGCATGAAGGACGGCGCGGAAAAGACTCGCGTCGAAATGGAATTATTTGGTAAAACCGGGTATCAACTCCACGGCATGTTGAATATGTCTGCAGAGGCGATGAAGCAAGTCGAGGACCGGGCACGTGCTATGGGACTTATTATTGACGATGAAGCGGCTAAGAAATCGGCGCAGTTCAATCGCCAATTAAAGGACATGGAACAGACCGGCAAACGTTTGGCCATCATGATTGGTCAAGAGTTATTGCCAGTGATTATGGACTACACGCAATGGGCTATCGACTTAACGAAGTCCTATAGTAGCATGGCCACCGAACAAAAGGAAGCTATCTCGGGGGTAGTGAAATTTAGTTTTGAGGCTGGCATCGCTGTTACTGTAATTCAGTCCGTAACGACTGCATTGAAATTCATGAGACTTGCTACATTAGCGGCTGCAGGTCCTTGGGTAGCCTTGGCCAGTGCTATTGCGTTGGCGGGTAAAGCATTGCTTGACTACCGCTACAAGGAGCGCACCAAAGGTACTGACCTTGGTGTTGAAGTCAATGGAATGAAGGCCCATCGGAATCTAAACTCCGATAAGGGTACAAGCGAAGCCTACATGGCGAACCACGACGGCCGGTATTGGGTTGAGGATAGTTCCTTCTTCGGACTTATTAAGAATGACCGCCTAGCCACTAAGGAGGAAGGCGCTCAAATCGACGCTGCGATGAAGGCTAAAGAAGAGGCTGACGCGGCGAAGAAGAAAGCTGAAGAAGAACAGGCCAAGTTAGACCAGGAAATCGAGAACGCTAAGAACGGCTTATCGAATAACGAAGCCATTAATAAGGCTAATGAGGAAGCCGGTAAAGCGGCGAAGGCCCAAGAAGCTGCAGCTAAGAAAGCAGAACAAGCGGCTGAAAAATTAGCTAGCTCCGTGGAACGTCTTAACGACATGATTCGAAGTCTAACACTCCAATCGTTGGAGATTGACGGAAGTCAGTACGAGATTGATAAGCTTAACGCTAAGAACCAATACGAATCGAACAATAAGAACATTCGAGATATTATTCGTTCCGCAGCGGGGCTTAACAGCGTAGGCGGTGGTAGCGGTGAAGCTTCCGGCGTATTAGCTGCAGCTAATGCTCAACTTGGCAAGGCCTACTCACTAGGCGCCGATGGTACTTGGGCTACGGATTGTGGCAAGTTGTTCGCTGATTCCGTTAAGGAAACTTTCGGAAAGGACGTACCCCGTTATGTTCCTTCCATTATGGACGCGGCAGCCGCTGCGGGCGCATGGCATCCGGCTGGTGATGGATATACGCCTCAAGCAGGCGATGGCGTTGTAGTTCTTGGCGATAATCACATCGTAATCTCTGATGGCAATGGCGGATACACTGGTGCTAATTCTAGTACAGGGGTAGTTGCTAAGCAGTCTGTTGAAGGTGATTTCGGGGCGGTTACTGGGTATGTAGATACTGCTAGATTGGTAGGCACATCTGCAAGCGTATCGGCTTCTACAGACGCCCTTAAGAACGCTAACGCGCAAGCGTTGGCCAACTCCAACCTAGTGGCCGAGGCACGGGCCAAGAACGAAGAAGTATATCAAAAGAAACTTGCTGAGGCGGAGCGTAATCAAACTATTCGGGTTCGTAAGATGAATGAGGATATTACGAAACTCGACTTTGAGCGTACAGGGGACAGATTACAACTTATCAAGACTGAGTCCGATGCACAAAAGGCTCAAATTGAGGATAACGTTCGTGAGTACACCAAGGCTGTAGGGGACAAGAAACTCGCTGAGAAGAAGGCAGAGGCGGAACGATTGAAACTCGTAGCCGATACTGAGCAGAAAATCAGAGAGCTTGCCTACACACAAACAACTGAAGCATTAGATCATCAGTCCAACCTGGTGAAACTTGGACACCTTACACAGGACCAGTCCGACGCCATCTTGGCCGAACAGCTACAGGCCTATATCGACTATTCCAAGGACGAGCTAGCTAATGCACAGATGACGGCTACGCAACGCCTACAGATTGAGAAGAACCTAGTTGAGGCCCAACAAAAGCTATGGGAGATGGCAGGGCGTAACTTGAAATCTCGATTGAAGGAAGCAGCACGCCAATATCAAGAGGAAACAGTGAATTATGCTGACCTTGCGAAGTCGACCTTTGACAGTACCATGAGTAATATCAATTCGACTTGGACAAGTAATCTCGAGGCTATGGCCACGGGTACAAAGTCCTTCAGTAAGGGACTCATTAGTATATTCAAGGATATGACTAACAGCATTATCAAGATGATGGTGAACCTATCCTTCCAACAATATTTACAACCTAAGTTACAAAGCCTATTCGGTCGCGTGGCTGGAGGCATAGGAAATATAGGGATAGGACGCGGGAACGTATCTTCATTCTCTGGTGGTGGTTCCTTCCGCGCTGCATTTACTGGCAACAGTATGGGTAAGTTCGCATCCGGCGGTGTAGCGCCTACAGGTATGACATTGGTCGGTGAAAACGGACCTGAGCTCCTTCAATTCAACGCTTCACATCGTATCTATAACGCAAGCCAAACTCGTAAGATGCTAGGTGGTAATCAGGGGAATAACGTTACTGTTAACATCATCAACCAATCTGGCCAAGCCCTTGAATCTGAGCAACAAAGCTCGAGATTTGATGGAGAAAACTACATCATCGATGTAATGGTTAAGGCCGTAACAAATAATAAAGGAGGTGCGCGGGATGCAATTAAAGCAGCCGCAGGTTAATCATGGCAACATTTCCAAACATTAGATATCCAATATATCCAATTCAAGAAACTACACCGGATATGACCTATAAGGGCCAAGTGGAGAATATGACGATTATTAGTCGCCGTAAGACTACTAAGGCCTTACGGTCATACAACGTGAATTATAAGGTGCCTACCTCCGAGTACTTACGGCTAAGAGCGTTCTTTGACGAGGTCAACTGTTCGACAGTATTCGACTGGACGAACCCTGAAACGAAGGAAACTATCAAGGTACGATTCAGTGATCAGTTAGACTTCGCAGCGAATGACTATGGCCTGTGGGTTGGCACGGTGAAATTACAGGGGGTATAACATGTTAACACTTTCAACTGCATCTATCTTGGAGAAAAACAAAATAGACGCCACAGGTGTATGGCTCATGCTCCTTGATATTGAGTACAAAGGTGATATCGTCCGACTCGTGTATAACACCGAGGATATTACCTTTCAAGGGAACAAGTACATCGCATTTCCGTTTAAATTAGCGGACGTCAACCATAACTCGACTGACCTTCCAAACGTTAAATTGTCCGTGTCCAATGTGACACGGACTATCCAACGCCTGGCGGAGGATAATCAAGGGTTTACGGGTGCGAATGTCATTGTCCGCGTAATAAATACAAATGTACCAAATGTGTGCGAAGTAGAAGAACACTTCGTTATTACAGGCTCCGTCGCTAATGCAGAATGGATGGAGTTCACACTAGGTACGGATTTTAGTTTCACACGGCGGTTCCCATTGGTCCGCATCATGAAGGACTTTTGTCCGTTTAAGTTTAAAGGTGTTCAGTGCGGATACAAAGGCGATGAGACCGAATGTAATAAGACTTTGTCACGATGTCGGACACTAGGTAATAGCGTTCGATTCGGAGGCGAGCCAACGATTCCACAGGGAGGTCTGTATGCATCTAACAAGTGATATGACTGACATGATTGGTACTCCATTCGAGAAGCTCAAATGTTGGGATGTAGTGGCCGAGGTGTATCGCCGTAACGGTGTTACACTTCCTAACTACACAGATATTCCTATGGACGAGTGGCGAGAGGTCAAGGAACCTACGGAGGGCAGTGTCCTAGTCTTTTCGCTAAAAGGTAAGGAACTCGACCACGTTGGCGTGTATTTAGGCGATGGTCGATTCATTCATGCTACTAAGCCAAGCGGTGTATGTATCGAACATATTTCTAAATACGTTCCTAGGCTTAAACATATATACGATAGAAAGGAGTAGCCGATGATTAATGTAGTGCTAGTAAGGAATCCGTTTAAACCGGATCAGCATGAAACACAATACCGCCCCTATAAAGCGAATAAGCCATTGAGCTTTTACGCTGAACAAGATGGCGACTGGGTATACTCCATTAATGGCCAAGAGGCTACGCTTGATACCATTGTTAACGATGGCGATTATATCGTGGCCATGCCTCAAATCGACGGTAAGTTCTTTGGAATCATCTTAACAATAGGCCTTAGTATCGCCACAGGCGGTATCGCAAGTGGTGCTATATTTGGTATCCAAAGTCTAATATGGCGTACAGTACTTTCCATGGCCATTGGTATGATTGGCAATATGCTTGTTAATAAGTTAACTCAGCCAAAGGCTGACCGGTCTCATACGGACTCAGCACAAGCTAACACGTATGGATGGGGCGGAGCTAAGACTGTAACCGGGCAAGGGTACCCTCTAGCCGTTACGTACGGCCGTATGAAGAGCGCGGGGCTCCTTTTATCACGTCACATTATCAGTGACGGTGAAAAGCAGTACCTCAACCTCTTATATTGCGCCGGCGAAGGTGAGTTATCCAAAATTGAGGATATCCGCATCAACGCCAATCCAATTAGTAACTACCAAGATGTACAGGTGGATATACGCCTAGGTACCAATGACCAAACCGTTATCCCTAACTTCAACGATAACTATGCGGACCAAGTACTCAATTATGAGCTCAAAACCGGATGGAGTACACAACGTGTACAAGGTGACGCATGCAATGCTATCGAGCTAACTATTAGCTTCCCTAATGGATTGTATTACTCCAACGATACAGGCGGAATGGACGCTACATCGGTTACTCTTGACGCGGAAATCCGGAAAGTTGGGGCGGACGAGGAGTGGCATAAGTTACCACTCTCCAATCAAAAGGGTATGCAAGCCTTCGTTAAGAAATCCGGTGACGGATGGTCCTTTACTCGTCAAAAGTCTGATGCGGAAATCGCTGAAGGCGACTATAAGGGCAAGGTTTCCGAGGCTACAAACACCGCGTTCTATCGAGTGTACCGATTTGATAACCTCGATAAGGCACAGTATGAAGTCCGTGTTCGTTGCTCCAGTAAGGATGGTAGCTCTATTCGATACAACAATAAAGTGTACTGGAACCAGTTAACGCAGATTATATATGATGACTTCGTCCATCCAGGTAAGGCCTTAATTGGAATTAAAGCCTTGGCCACTTCTCAACTTAACGGCTCTGACCCTGAAGTATCCTGGATACAAGAACGCTCCGCCGTGTACGTATTCAACCCATATCAACAAAAGTACGAAATCCAACGCGCGGATAACCCGGCATGGGCGGCGTATGATCTACTTCACATGGCTCGTAAGTTCGGCGATGAATACGTCGTGTTTGGCCAACCTCATGGACGTATGGACTACGATGCATTTAAGGCTTGGGCCAATAACTGCGATAAGAACGGATTCACGTTCAACTATATCTACGATAGCGCTAGTCGGTTATGGGATGCGCTCAAATATCCGGAAAACGTAGGGCGAGGTAAAGTCATTCCACAGGGAACTAGATTCACCTGTGTTAGTGACTATAAGTCAACACCAGTACAGTTATTCACGGTGGCCAATATTAAGCAAGGTAGCTTCTCCGAGGAGTTCCAGGGTATCCAAAGCCGTGCTAACTCAGTGGAAATCTCCTTCCTTAATAAGGATAAGGACTATGAGCGTGATGTCATTCCAGTGTATGGCGATACATACGATGAATCCGATACACTTACCAACCCTGCTCAAATAGAGCTCATGGGGTGTACTAGTTTAGACCAAGCGTTCAAACATGGTAAGCACTACCTACGATGCAATAAGTACGAGGTGCGTACAGTTACTATCGAAGCTTTCACCGACGCCATAGCGTGTACGATAGGGGATATTATTCTTATCCAACATGACGTACCTGAATGGGGCGAAGGTGGCCGAGTAGTAGCTGTTACAGGTAATACTATTACCCTTGATAAGGAAGTATCCACATTACCTGGCAAGCAATACCAACTACTGATCCGTAACAATGCTACCGATGCGGTGACTACGCTCACAGTGTTGAGCGTGATTGGCCGTAACGTAACGGTTAAGGAAACGATTGCAGTCGAACCAGGTAGCGTGTATGCCTTTGGTGAGTTAACCAAAGCAGCTAAACCATTTAGGGTGCTAGCTATCACGGAAGGAGGCACAGACCTTACCCGCAAGATACAGTGTATGGAATACTATCCAGAAGTATATACGAGCGATGATGGCGCTGTTCCTGTGATTGATTATAAGTCTGAGGTTGGTAGCGATATCGAGGATATAGGCCTCGTAAGTGATGTATACGGTGCGAACGGCATTATGTACTCACGAATCGCCGTCCGTTGGCAACTGCCTCGTGATGGCAAGATAACCAACGTAGTGGTTAACTATCGGAACGCTAAAAGTGATACCTGGAAATACGTGGGGAACTTCCCCGCATCACCTAATAGCACAGAGATATCTGATGTACTATTAGGCGCAACCTATGAGGTTAAGGTGCAAGCGATTAACGATTTAGGGCAACTCACCACTGGGGTTACTAAGGAAATCGTGATTCCTAAGATGCAAGCGCCTGGCGATGTGCAGAACCTACACGTTATTAGTCGCTATAACCTAACCGCTGATAAGAGCGTGTACTATGACCTTCAAGTGATGTTTGAGCCACCGGCTAATCCTGGCAACTTTGATAGCGCTGAGGTGTGGTACAAACTTAAATCTAAGAATGGCCAAGTCATTACTGGTCAAGATTGGCAGTATGCAGGTAGTAGTAACAGCCAGGTTATTATTAAAGCTTTGGGCCCTGGCGAAGAGTACGAGGTTAAGGCTGTGGTCGTGGATAGGTTCGGTAATCGTTCCGATACTGCCCAGGTAGTTGACGTCGTAGTCAAGGCGATGGACGAAGTACCGGACATGCCTAAGAACTTTACTGTAGCCTTTAAGGACCACGCCACCGCATCATGGAACGATGTATTGAACGCTGACGTGGATTACTACGAACTACGCACCGATAATGACCCAGGGAAGGATACCAACGCATTACTTGCGAAGGTGAAAGGTACCTCAGCTAACCTACCGCTTACGAAACGAAGAGGTACGGTGTACTTATACGCACGAAGTACGCTAGGCAAGTACTCAACGCCGGCAACGTATTCGTATAACTTGCCACAGTTAGAGGCGCCTACGTTCGAGGTCAAGGACCAACTTGGAGGGTTTAGCCTGTACTTTGGGGCGAAGCCACCACAGGCTTATGTTATCCGATGCCACGTTATTGGCGATGATCGTACGGACGATTTAGAGACAACGTCTAGCATGCTCACCTACTCTAATAAAGCCGGGGTATATCGCGCGCGGTGTGAATATGTCGACGTGTTCGGTAGTAGCTTAGTCACTGAGAAGTCGGTCACTATTAAGGATAGAGTCGATAAGAGCCTACTTGATGCGGAAGCATTAGGGCTAAAAGCCATGAACGAGACTATTAAGGCGATGAGTTCTGAAGTTGGTACGATGAAAACCTCTGTTAACGGGTTTGCATCTAAATTAGTCCAACTCGATAAGGGCATTACCCAAAAGGTAACTGACCTTAATAAGAACTTATCTGGCCAAATTACTACACTATCCAATGGCATCGACCTAAAGGTGACACAGGCTATCGGTAACATGAGTGGCCAGGATATTGTTAGTCGGATTAACTTATCGCCTGAGGGTACTCGAATCGATGGCAAGCTATTACACGTAACAGGCCAAGCTCTGTTCGAAAATAACATCATCACGGAGGGTATGCTCCAAGCCAACTCCGTGAGTGCGGATAAGATACAAGCCCTATCCATTAGTAGTGACAAGTTACAAGCGGATAGCGTTACCGCGGATAAGTTAAAGGTTAATAGCCTTGACGCTATCACGGCAACGATTGGTACGCTCCGCACTAAAACGAGTGGCGCTCGTGTTGAACTATCCGATAACTTAATCCAGGTATTCGATGATAACAATGTACTGAGAGTGAGGTTAGGACTATGGGACGACTAATTAAGTGGTTAAAAGAAAAGTTGACTTCGTTATTTAGAAAGAAAGGTGATACTGTGCCAGCTGGAATACAAGTATTTGATAAGAAGGGAACGGAAATTATTTCAATTACTGACCGATTAACGCGGATTGTTGGTGTGAAACGATTTGACACGATTGAGGATAGCGGTAGCGTAACGATAAAGCTAGCCAAGGGGCAACGTATTTGGTATTTCTTTAACGCCTACACGGATGATAATGACGGTGCGGTTTTGAATTTTACTAATTTATATGATTTGAAAGTAACTGACGATACCCTCTCTTGGGCGTTACATTCAAACGCTGAGCAATATAAAGGACGTCCGTGTAAAATAGCATTGATATACGGGGTGATGTGATATGAACTATTTTGAAATCAAAAATGCAGACGATATTTTGACAATTAATGATAGCGAATCATGTTTATACCTAAAGTATCGTATTAATTTAAAGAACTTACCTATTCACGACAGGCGGGTAGAATCGAATTCTGAGTATTTATATAAGGGTGACGGCATTGGGTATATTAATTCCTATAACGGTGGTTATACAGCCACCGTATATATCCCGATTCGGTTAAGAAAGCCAGATGAGTATTATGCGTATGCTCTATCCAGTAATACTCCACTTAAACATGTACGACTTACGGAAATTCGTAATCAACGACATCCGGATAGAATGGGTCGCTGGACCAATTACTTACAGGTGACATTTGCCTGTGATAGCGTTGAGGATATTCGTAAGATTGCGGACCCCGTTGAAATCTATGTATATTCTAGCCGTATGCCTAAAATTGGTACTTCAGGGCTAGAGGTATTTGATAAATACGGGGTACCTATGTATAACAGCAACTTGCCAACGCTTCGCATTGCTCAAATAATTCGTAAAGAATTTAACGGTGATACGCTCCTCGGTAAGGCAAGTTATGAAATGGGAACGACTAAACTCCAGGGCATCAAGAAACCTGGCATGTGTTATGTATATCCTACCTTAGATATTCACACCACCACAGGTGGGTATGCTCAGCACTATATCAACTGGAACGGCGATAGCGTGACAATTGATACCAATTATAGGGGGGAAGTAGGTGCACCTCTAGACCCTCAATCCGTCAAAACTACACAGGTATTAATCTGCGAATTAGATGGGACTGAGAACGTTCCTTCAACAGATGAAATGGAAATTTAAGGAGGCTATATGGTCGAACAAGATTTTACACTTCACTCTGGACAAGATTTTGATATTACATACGTCGTACCGCCTGAAAGTGATATGACATTAAGTCAATATAAAGGCGCTTGTAAAATTCGCAAGCGCCCATATGACGATATGATATTAGAGTTGCATCCTGTGGTAGAGTCAAAACAAGTAAGGTTTTTTATTTCTGGCCAAGAGTCAGCGAAGAAGAAAATAAAGGGCGGCGATTACATCTACGACGCATTTCTTTATAACGATGATCACTGGCTAAAGATTGGTCAAGGTACGATTACGATCGTACCGGATATTTCTATGCATGAGTAAGGGGAGGTAACTTATCATGGCAGATAACACATTAACTTTGAAATTTGATGAAATCTCAGCAATGGCCCTTGTCGAGAAGGTAGGAAAAGAGATTATACTGCCTATTGTTGAGGGTGCTGGCAAAAGTGCCTATGCTATCGCAGTAGCACATGGGTATAAAGGTACTGAAAGTGAATGGCTTGAAAGTATCCGTGGTGTACAAGGCCCGCAAGGTGTGCCAGGGCCTCAAGGCGAACCGGGGTCAATTGGTAAGCCTGGTCCTCAAGGTGAGCCAGGCAGTGCAGAACGTGCGGCGGAACTTTTAAAATCTAAAAATATTTACTTAGAAAACACGAACGTTGACACAGTAATTACTACTGTAATCGAGAAGCTGTTCGAGACCGGCTCTTTGCAAGAGGCTGTGTTTAGACAGTTAGAGTATACTCAACCACGAACAGGGCAAGACTATATTGACCTCACAGGCGAGCCTCATTTTAAAGTGGCCGTCAATGGCGGTGATAAAAAAGAATTTGAAAGTGACAATATGCGAGTTGCTATCGAGCCATTTGGGCCTAAGAATATCGAGCTCAAATATTATGATCTAAACGATAACGATCAACAAACACTTATTATCCGTGGCACAAATGCGACTGCAGGCCAAACAGAAACAGCAGATAATGGGGTTATTTACAAGAAGTTCGCCGATGAGTTAGAAATTGATGTATCCAATTACGACGGAACCTCTATTTTTAAATTCGCACCGCGAACATGGGAAGTTACTGCGAAAACCAAGAAAACAATTAAAACCAACAAAAAGGTAGTATTGTTATTAAATGCCGACAGCCTAATCAATAATCAAGGCGGCGAGGCAGTATATCAATTCTCTGAGCATGAATATGTAGCTACCCCAGAGTTAGTAGTATTCAAATGTCAAACCGCTGTATCTGGCACATATATTAGTATTGCCGGTGAAGGCTATCGCTTCAGTTATTTCAGTATGAGTGATAAACGCAATCCATATTTTGTTTGGGATATGAACCAAAATAAATATGTAAATAGTGCTACAGAAACGCTTTAATAGTGATATAAGGGGAAACAATGCAAGTAATAACAGATTTTCTATGTGAGGCATGGCGGACACTGACGGATTCGTTTGTACTCAAGGCCTTGCTTGCATGTGTTCGGCTTACTTAATTATCACACTTAGGGGGAGTGAATGGATATATTGAACGACATTTTGGTAATGCTGATTAGCGGTGTGTCACATGAGCATATTGTCAATATGGGCGTTATCATCATATTAACGACTGTACTGTTATTCATTGACGCAGCGCAACGCATTACGACGGAGGTGCTTAGGTATAACAAGGATAATCACAGGAACAATACGCCTATAACATTACTTACAACGCTCGCATGGTATGGATGGGGGAAGGGTGGATATGTTGATGCTACTACAGGGCTGAAACGTAGGTACCTTATGAGTGAACGATTACGATCCGATTTACTAACGAAGTTATGCGTCCAGTACCCCGCGTGGATGGTCTTATCGGTAGTGTTTGAATCGCTACCGGATATCCCGATTCCGAATACGGAACTATTCATGGACCACATTTTTTCATTCCTATTCATGTTGATTCCGTTCTTCTCTGAATGTTGGTCAATTATCGAGAACTTACGCGAAATGGTTGAGGATGACCTCGTCGACTTTGGAAAGGTATTCCACGGTGTACTAGAAATTATCAGAGCATGGAGGGGTAATGGATAAGTTAGCTATCATTAACCGCATCAAGCGGTCATATCAGTCCATTCGAATAGCTGGCATACGGCCAACTGGAGTATTAGCAACGAGGGCACTAGTCCTCGTCATGCTAGTACCTATGATATTAGTCGTTGCCCAGTATGTGCTATCAACGATTAGAGGTTATGTGTCACCTGAAGCAAATCAACTTATCGATAAGGGTATTCTTATCATTGACCACATATTCGTTCCATCGGTGCTTATGTCAATTGTAGGGCTTTGTGGCATGTTCATCGATAAGAACCATAATGGTATACCAGATAAGCTAGAGGAACAGAATACAGTACCTTTGAACCGACCTAGCATACAGCAATTAGCAGATGATGTTAACCATGATGAGAGGGGGAAATAATTAATGTTTAGACAACTTACAATGGACGAGTTACAGTCCTTAGCGCTAGATGCATATGGCCAAATTGAAAAGGCCTACCTGCATTGGACCGGGGTTAAAGGTGGTAAGCACTTCAAGGATTACCATATTAACATTGACCGAGATGGTACGATGTGGACCGATATGGAGGCCTTAACAGACTATAAGGAACACACCTACATGCGTAACAGTAACGCCGTAGGCATAGCTATTGAGGCATGTTGGGATGCAGTCAGTGAAAATAATCTAGGTAGTGAACCACCAACAAAAGAACAGTTGGCCACAATGGCACAAATTATGGCCGTGCTCACTATTAACGCTGGTGTGCCACTTGACCTACAACATCAAATGACACACGCTGAAGCGGCCGATAATAAGGACGGCCTAGACCTCTATTATTTAGATCCGACTGGTTATCCTAACAACACATATGGCCCAGACTCCAACGTTGACCGATGGGACCTATTAGTGTGCCATACAGGTGATGAACGATGGAGCGGTGGCGACTGGTTACGTGGCACCGCTCGATGGTGGGGAAATCAGTGGGGTAGTAATATTTAGGAAGGAGCAATTATGTATGAAACTTTCAAGAACAAAATTATATCTGCGTTTACTTTTAAGCGCGTTATTTGTGGTGTGCTTAGCATTCTTCTCATCGGTTTCACATGCAGCCTCCTCGGAGGATACCTCGACACAAGAGCCGACTATCAACGTACCCGTGAGCAGTTGGAACGAACTCAAAGGGCACTTGATGAAAGTAGAAAGCTCAATCAACAACTCCGAGAAAGCATTGCAGCAAGCCAACAGCTTAACCGCGACGCAGGGAACAGCATTAACAGAATTGAAGATTATCAACGAAGAACGGACGAAGGAATTGAACGCGCTCAAAGCAATCAACGAGAAACAGGGGAAAGAATTAACGAAAGCCTCCAATCTCTTGACGACGCAAGAAGCGAAATTGAACGAAGCCTCGACGTCATTAGAAGAATTGAAAGAGCAAATCAAACGCAATAAACGAACTGAGCAACGTCTCAAACGGCAACGTGATACATGGGCCGTGGTAAGCGGTGTATTTGGATTAGCAGGTGCAATTCGTCGATGACTGAGAGGTGATCCATATATCTCCTGAGCATGAGCAGGTGGACTCATGGATTGATTTCAAAAGATTATCGAAAGAATGACAAAAGATTAAAAGAGCCTACTAACTTAGAAAATATCTAGGTTAGTAGGCTCTGTTTTTGTTTGTAAAAGTATAAATAAGTACTTGACTTTATACACGATATGGGGTATAATAAAGATGTAAGGAGGTGATAAAAGTGGATATAATAGAAAAGCTAACAAGTTTAGCAAATGCGTTTACGCCACTGGTACTGGCACTAGCAATACTAAAACTTGTTAGCAAGGAGTAGTAAAAAGCAGGCGGGTGAAAGCCCCGCCACCTTTTCAACATCATTGTAAATCAACGAGGTGAATTATGCAATATTTAGAATGGCTGATTAATATAGCAACTCTGATTGTTTTGATATTAGTAATTAAACGTTTAGTTAGAAGGTGATGAAATTGAAATTTGAACTAGATGATATTATGACAACACAAGAGGCTGCAGAGCGGTGGAATGTTACTGCTGATTCATTAAAACAGAATTGTAGAGGTCGTGTGAAGAACGGATTTAAAGAAGGCGAGTTTAAGAAGTCGGGGAAAATGTGGCTAGTTACACGTCAAGGAATGGAGAGGCTATATGGAAAAGAAAAATAAATTTAATTGGCGATCTTATGCTATCTTATAAAATTGTAGAAGAAAACGAGTAAATCTATATAATAGTATATATTATATAAACGCTTAAAATCACTCTAAAATTTCAAGCGTTACTCAACTGTTACTCAACTTTATGAAATTAAAATCATTATAAACATAGTATATAAGCGGTTCTATAGCACTATCAAAATTGTACTCCAAATAATTTGGCGCTATTGCCCGCAGTGCTATGCACTGCGGGTTTTTGTATATATTGTGTTGTATTGTATGTATTATTAACAAAGGGTTGGTTATGGTAATATCGAGATTTAAAAAAGGGGCTTTGTGTACAGGTTTATTAGTCTTATTTGCTGCATCTACAGCGGTAGCTACATCAGTTAAAATTATTAATGCAACTCCAATAGAGGTTAAGTCATATATTTTAACAAATAGAGCGTTGAGGCATCCAAATTCAACGGTTAGTCTTATTCCTAATTATGGTAGCTCATTGCAAATGGGAAGTAGTAGTTATGAAACGATTGTGTTTAAGTCTGCAAAAAAACTTAGAGTTGGATTATTTGGTGAATCATCGGTGAAAACAAATCGCGATACCTATTTTTCTATTTCTACACCATTAAATCGTGTAGGTGTGGAGGTGTCTTATTTTGAAAGCACTGAACTATATAATCCCAATAAAGGGAAGTTTGATGATCAAATAACTAGCACTGATGAATCAGAAAAAATCATTTTAAATAAAATCAAACTTCACTTTGATGGCGGTTATACAAACGGATATACTTTGAGCCATGAAAAAGGTAAAAAAGGCTATCCGATTGAAAAAATTGAACCACATAGTCCTGCTGAAAAAGTTGGGTTAAAAGTTGGAGATATAGTTGTAAAGATTAATGGCCAAAAAGTTAACTTTAATAAAGACATTAATACTTTTAATATCTCTAATAATATTGATAAGAAAGAACTTGAGACTGTAACTATAATTAGTGATAGTGGTGTAGAAAAAGATATAGTAATAGAGAGCGCTTATTGGAATCCTAAAACAGGAATGTTTGAATAAAAGTGGATATATATAAGCTTAATAAAAACTAAATTTTCATTGACATGAACCACCAAAATCTGTATACTATTTTGAGTAAGCTTTAGTCGTGTTTCCATTAGCCCCGG
>OCPN01000111.1_pt1 | contig 40850 bp, 34 predicted proteins | sample 1476971 | NCBI WGS metagenome assembly OCPN01 (sample SAMEA2580251, study PRJEB22360) | human gut metagenome | biome: human gut; feature: human-associated habitat; material: faeces | place: Denmark | collected 2008/2010
AGTCAGCTACTTTTCGAGGTGATATCATGGTTACAAATTCCAGAAGGAAAGCAGTCAATCTTTCTGTTGGAGAAATATTGAGGAGGATGTACAGTATGAGTAAAAAAGAATTGGTTCTTCGTGCCATTCGAGGCGAAGCGGTAGAGCGAATCCCTGTAGGTTTTTGGCTCCATTATGTGACCCAAGAAGAAAAAGAATTGGGGTTAGACAATCCGGCTGTAGTAGCAAAAAGTATTAAAGGACACCAACACTATGTTGAAGAAATTTCACCTGATTTTGTCAAGATCATGAGCGATGGCTTCTTCCGCTATCCGAGTGCACTTTATTCGAAAGAAATCAGATCGATCCGAGAATTGAAGGATATTCAACCGATTGGAGAGCATCATCCATGGATTGAAAAACAAATCGAGGTGGTCAAGGAGATTCGTTCTCATTTCCATGAAGAGATTGCTTCTTTCTACAATATCTTCTCACCCATTTCTTATTTGAAACGCTGGTTCCGTACGGACCAATCCCGTGGAGACCAAGTGATTGCAGACTTTATCAAGGAAGATCCAGAAACTTTAGCTCATGTCCTTGACGTGATTGCGGGAGACATCGCTACTTTAAGTCGCCGCTTGATCCAAGAAGCGGGAGTGGAAGGGATTTACTTCTCAACCCAGCAGGTCCAAGATGATCGTGTGACAGATGAAGAATACCGCAAGATCATTGAACCGAGCAATATCGCTGTCCTAGAAGCGGCCAATGAAGCTGGAGGCATCAATATCCTTCATATCTGTGGTTTTGAAGGGGCTAGCAATGAAGTGGAACTCTTCAAGGATTATCCAGCTCAAGTCATTAACTGGGCGACCCATCATGAAGGCCTTAGCCTAGCCGCAGGTCGCAAACTTTTCGGCGATCGTGCCGTTTTGGGTGGCTTTGTCAATGGCAAGAAAGGCTTGCTCTACCAAGGGGAACGAGAAGCGATCGAGCAAGAAACTCGTCGCTTGGTGGCTGAAGCCGGAAGTCGTGGCTTGATCCTTGGAGCAGACTGTACTGTGCCAGATGATTTCCAATTGGAACGCTTAGATTGGGTACGTCAAGCAGCTGTATTGTAAGAAGAAAGGAGAGGGAGATGAAAAAGATCAATGTATGGTGTATCCTGGTAGCCGTTTTGTTTTTGCTTCTAGGGCTCAGTAAAGTAGCTCTAGCAAGCAGTCAGGGGAAAGCAAAAAAAGATCCAGATATGGCAAGACTGGAGAAGATTCCAGCTCATAGTTTCTCCCTCATCCGCCCATCTGACCTAGCAGGAATTCTACTTCTCGAAGATCAGTGATAAAAAAAGATGAAGAGCTTGATAAAAAATATATATTAGTCAAACAATTATCGAAGTGATAAGATAACAAACAAGAAAAGAATAGAACGAGGTAAGAACATGTCATCAAAAAGAGAATTAGTGCTAAAAGCTTTCAAAGGAGAAGCGGTTGACCGTGTGCCAGTTGGATTTTGGCATCATTTTACAACAGAAGAAGAATGGTTGAAAGGATTTTCTAATCCGGAAATTATTGAAAAAAACATCAATGGCCATAAAAACTTCCTTCACAAGGTCAAACCAGACTTTGTCAAACTCATGAGTGATGGTTACTTTGCTTATCCAAATCCAGCCATTCATAAAGGCCTTGAAAATATCTCTGACTTAGCAGGGATTGAACCACTTGGAGCAGATCATCCATGGATCACAGAGCAGGTAGAGCTCGTTAAAAAAATCCGTGCCGGTTTTGAAGAAGACATTGTGGCTATCTACAATATCTTTGCTCCGGTGACCTACTTCAAATGGTTGGTCGGAGAAGTGTCAGGAGGAGATGACTTGATCGCAAACTTTATCGATCAAGATGCAGCCACTCTTAAAAAAGTATTGGATACAATTGGCCAAGATATTGCAAGTTTGAGCCAACGAATCATTAAAGAAGCAGGAGCGGACGGGATCTACCTCAGTGTTCAAAGCATCCAAGATGCGCGTGTGAGCCAAGAAGTATATAAGAATATCATCGCGCCGAGTGAACTCCATGTCTTAGAGACAGCTAAGGAAGTCGGTGGCGTAAATATCCTTCATATCTGTGGCTATGAAGGAGCTCGCAATGATATCCATCTCTTTACAGACTACCCAGCTCCAGTCATCAACTGGGCAGTCGGACCAGAAGGTATCAGCCTAGCAGAAGGACGCGAAATCTTCGGTGGACGCACGGTTCTAGGTGGCTTTGAAAATGGCAAAACTGGTCTTCTCTATACAGGAGACAAGGCTACCATCCAAGCAGAAACCAAACGCATCATCGCAGAGACAGGAACGACAGGCTTGGTCATCGGTGCGGATTGTACCATCCCAAGTGACATTGATGAAGAACGAATCGAATGGGTTCGTGAAGCTGCAGCAGAATAAGGAAAAGAGAAAATGAGTAAAAAAACATGGATTATTGGTGGGGTGGCTGTTCTTGCCCTTGCAGGTGCAACGATTATTGGTCGAAGCTTGAACCACGCAAACGAAAGTAAAGGATCAACAGGATCTAATAAAGTAACAACCTTGAAAGTGGCCCATACTCAAAACTATGTGCCGTACGATTTCGTTGATGAAAAAGGGGAATCAGATGGCTATGAAGTAGCTGTGCTCAAAGCTATTGACGAAAAACTACCAGACTACAAGTTTGAGTATACTGGAACCAGTGACGACGATCTCTTGATCGGTCTAGAATCTGGTAAATACGATATCGGAACCAAAGGAGCTTGGTATACCGAAGAACGCGCCAAGAAATTTATCATTCCAAAAGAACCAATCGGAGCCAGTATCATCGGATTTACCGTACGGAAAGAAGATGCGGATAAATACAAGAATATCGATGACTTTGCTAAAGAAAAAGGAAAATTGGTTCCGATTTCACCACAAAATGCCCAATGGAATGTTATTAAAGAATACAATGAAAAGCATAAGGACCAACAAATCGAATTAACAGCTGCCGAATCTTTCAAAGTTGCAGATGCCTATGCTTGGGTTCTTGAAGGACGTTACGATGCCTTCTTTGACATCAAACTTTCCTTTGAAAAAGCTGTCACAGATAAAGATGGTTCTTACCACCAATATGCGGACAAACTTAGCTGGTTTGCCTACAAAGGAATTCCAACTTACCCATTGATCCATAAGGATAAGAAAAACGAAAAATTTGCGGAAGCATACAGCAAGGCCATCAAAGAATTGGAAAAAGATGGGACACTTGCTAAATTGTCGAAAAAATATTTCGGTGAAGATGTCTTCAGTTATGTAGATAAAGAGAAATAAGATGAAACTGGGTGCGCATAGCCCCAGCTTCCTTATTTCTATACGGATACAGAAAGGAAAAGAAACATGGTCTCATACGACATTTCCAAGGTCTGGTCATTTCTTCCAACCTTGGTCCAAGCCCTGCCAGCGACCCTAGCTTTGATGTTTTTAACGACGGTTCTCGGTTCTGCATTTGGCTTGGTTTTGACCTGGGCACAAGTATCAGAAGATAAGGTAGGAGCAAGTCTGGCAAAAGGTTATGTCTTTACTTTACGTTGTACCCCTCCGATTGTCTTGCTCTTTTTGGTCTTTTATGGACTCCCCCAATTTTTGAACTGGTGGTTGGGCATTGACATTGACCACTGGTCCAAGTTTGTCTTTGTCCTTGTTGCCATGTTTCTTCTCTTTGCCGCTATGATCTCGGAGGTTTTCAAGGCAGCCTATTTGGCCATTCCAAAAGGTCAGATGGAAGCGGGCTTGAGTATCGGCTTGACGCCGGCTCAAACCATTTGGCGGATTGTCCTTCCCCAAGCCTTTCGCGTGGCTCTTCCAAATATGACGACTGCCATCTTGAACCTCATGCGCGATGCCGCTTTAGCTTATACCATTGGCTTTATCGATATCATGGGAGCAGGTAACAACTTGATCAGCCGCAATCTTGGGAATTATTCCCTCGAGACCTATACAGCTGTAGCAGTGATCTACTGGGGAATTGCCCTTGTGATCTCCTTCTCCGCTCAACTCCTTGAGAAACGACTCAGTGTAACAGAAAGGTAGCTTATGGATTTCAATTTTATTAGTAAAGCATTTCTAGCCACCTTGGGTGGTGTTCCAGTGACCCTTCTGATCATGGTCGTATCGATTCTCTTGAGTTTCCTTCCAGCCCTCTTTTTGGCACTCGGTCAGATCTATAAGGTCAAAGGTGTTCGCAGTTTCTCAGTGATTTACTTAGCCTTTATCCGCGCGACACCTCCGATTCTCTTGATTCTCTTCTTTTATAGTCTCTTTCCTAGCCTCTTAAATAGCTTTTTTAAGAGTATTGGTAGTCACTTTAATGTCTTTGAGATCAATCCCATTTATTATGCCTTTATCATCTTTAGCTTGATGACAACAGGGAGTCTTGCTGAAATTCTCCGGTCAGCCATTCTGACGGTGGATAAGGGCCAGCTAGAAGCAGCGCAAGCCATTGGTTTGACCAACCGCCAAGCATATATCCGCATTGTTTTTCCACAAGCTTTGCGTTCAGCCCTTCCCAATTTGTGTAACTTGGTTATCAACTTGGTCAAAGGAACTTCCCTTGTCTTTGTCATGACGATCAAGGATATCACCGCCATTGCCAAGGTCGAAGCCTCTTATGGCTATCAATATTTTGAATCCTATCTAGTGATTTTTATTCTTTATATTGTCATTTGTGGGGTGATTCAGTGGGGATTCAATCGCTTAGAAAAACGCCTGACACTCGCATAGAAGAAGGAGAAATAAGAAGATGTTAGAAGTAGAACACGTATCGAAAAAATTTAAGGACCACCAGGTCTTGGTAGATGTTAATCTCAAGGTCAACCAAGGGGATGTGGTCGTTATTTTGGGGCCATCTGGATCAGGAAAAACAACCTTCCTTCGCTGCCTCAATCACTTGGAAAAGGCAGATACAGGTCACCTCACCCTAGGTGGAAAAGAGTATGACCTCTCAAAACTTAGCAAAAAAGAGATTCTAGAAATCCGGCAAAAGACAGCCTTTGTCTTCCAGCATTACAATCTCTTTGCCAACAAAACAGCGCTTGAAAATATCTTAGAAGGCCTGGTTGTGGCCCGTAAGATTCCAAAAGAAGAAGCCATCCAACGGGCAGAATCAGCCCTTGAAAAAGTTGGTCTCCTCGCTTACAAGGATTACTATCCTTCGCAATTGTCAGGTGGCCAGCAGCAACGGATCGGAATCGCGCGTGCCATCGCAGTGAAACCAGATGTGATCTTGCTAGACGAGCCGACTTCAGCGCTAGACCCAGAGTTGGTCGGTGACGTCTTAGATGTCATGAAGCAATTGGCCCAAGAAGGAGTGACCATGGTTGTCGTAACCCATGAGATGGGCTTTGCGCGTGATGTGGCCAACCACGTTATCTTTATGGATGGCGGACACATCATCGAAGAAAATGAACCGCATGAATTCTTCAACAGTCCAAAAGAAGAACGAACCAAACAATTCCTTTCACGGATTTTATCCGATGCCACTTATAGCGTCGAATATATGATTTAACAAGAGACACACCCAGTAAGGGTGTGTTTTTTAGGCTCTGGAAAAAATTTTAAAAAATTGGTTCATTTTTTAGAAATCATTACGAATAATATAAGTGAGAGGGAACATATGACTGATAAAAAACAACGATTAATGCTACTATTCTTACTGACTTTGTTTCTAGGAGGCTGCAGTCTTTTTACAGATAAAGCTGCTGAGAGAAGGGAAATGATTCAGATCGCAGAAAGCACGAAAATGGAGCGAGCGATAAAACACTTGTTAATCAGTATCGATCCTAAAGCTTTCACTTCAGAAGGGGTCATTCACTCCTATACTCTGATAAAAGGTGAATTGGAATACAATCCAATGGGAGGGATGAATGTCACTCTCGTTATCAATGGCGATAAAAAGTTAACGATCGATACGACTGTTCAAATGGAAGATTCAGGACAGTTCGAAGCAGGTAGTTACGGTATTTCAGCAAAATTAGATGATCTGTTAAGTAAAGCAGAAGAGACTGGGAAATAAACTCATTCAGGTAAACACCCCTAATATAGGTAAATAGAAACAATTCTGGATCAAAGCTGGTATGTTACATCAATAGCTAGTGCTTGTAACGATTTGGCAACATTTTTTAACAAAAGTAACATTTCAGGTATGAATAGAATTTTGTATAATAAATTCTAAGAAACCTGAAGAAAGAATGGGAAGAAGATGAAAAAAAGTAAATTTATTGTGTTGATAATGGTAGTATTTAGCCTGAGCTTAGGAGGCTGTAGCTTTTTTAATGGACAATCTGCCAAGAAACAAGAAATGATTCAAATCGCGGAGAGTAAGAAGATGAAGGTAGCGATTGAAAATATGTTAAAGGATATTGATCCTGAAGCATTAACTCCGCAGGGGAAAATACACTCGTATAAAATCTTGGAAAATCAATTGGAATACAATCCAATGGGTGGGATGAATGTATATTTGGAAGTCAATAATGATGAAAAACTAACTATTGATACTACTGTTCATATGGAAGATTCGGGAGAATTTGAGGCTGGAAGTTATGGTATTTCTGCAGAGTTAAGTCGTTTACTGAGGGGAAATGAATATGGTAAATAACACAAATTTTTCAGACAGACAGCATGTAGAAGCATCATTAATTGAATATAGATCATTAAACTTAGGAAAAAATCAAAAAATTAAAGAAGGTAGTGAATATGTTGGTAATGTTTCTCACATTTATGATAGTGTAAATGGCAATGAAGAACAAGTCTTCGTACTAACGGATAGTGGCAAGGGTGTTGAACAAGATCCAGTCCCCTATACTGCTTCAGATGAAGAACGTGCCCAAATCCATGACGTGACTGTCTTGATGAAGGGATCTGAAACTGAAATAAGTACACAAAAATTACTCCATGATACATATACGGATTGGGTAAAGACAGATTTGCCAGCAGCTTCCAATATTTTGAACCCTGGTGGTGCAAGCGAGTATGCAACAGAATATGCGAAGAATTATGCGCGAGATAAGGCTAAAAATGGTTTTAACAATGCTGTAGAAGCTTTTGAAGATGCAATTATTCCTACATCTGTTAATCTTCCACCGGAGGCCACTCCCTTAGGTAGGTTCATACAAAAAGCGATGGACAATCCTGTCAGCAATTTCATACAGGAAAAAGCATCAGATGCGGTCGGCTTTTTTGCAGAAAGAACAGCCGAAGAACAGGTTAAATTTCCTGCTTTAATGGGAGCTGCTTTTTTAAAAAAATACAATGATGAAAACGGTACTTTCCCGCCTCCGCAGTTTAAAGATGCTGCAGCTCATTTGAAAGAGGTGATCCGAAAATACCCCAATGCCAAGATCGATCTATACGGTCACTCTCTGGGGTCTATGAATATTCAGTATGCGCTTGCCTGTTTGACGGAAGAGGAAGCTTCTCATATTGGGACTGTCCATCTATACAATGGCCCTAATGCCTATCCTATTTTAACACCCGAGCAAAAAGCGCGTATAGATTCGCTGAAGTACAAAATTTACAACCACATTGACCATAAAGATTTGGTTAGCTTGGGCTATCAGGATTCTGGAAGCAAGGAATCCAGTGGGATTGTCAAGCACCTCAAAACTAAAAATTTGATAAATACTGGCCTGCAGCACATGATGCATGGTTATATCTATGATAAGGATGGGAATTTGGTTCTTGAAAAGGGAACGGAAGCCATCACTCGCAAGGAAATCATTGAAGAGCGGATGAAGGTTTACTATCGCCTAAAGGATAAATTACAAAAAACAGGTGGTGGACTGAGTTCAAGTGAACAAATCTATCTCGATGCCTTGCAGGCACGCTTGGCTTCTGATGAGCTGATTCGAGTAGTGGATGAAGGGCTGGAGCAAGCTCAGAAATCTAAGGCACGACTGGATACAGATTTAGAAGCTTTGGAGAAAGTATTACAGACCGTTCCGAAAGGCTTCATTCTCAATCTTTCCGAAGTAGAAGAGGCCTATGCACAGGCTGGTGCAACAAGGCAAACAGTTGTCACTCAAGTAAGAGAAAGGTTCGACAATCGTTTGGCTGCATATCAGTCCTTATCGAATGAATTTCATGCTTTAAACGAGCAAGTGAATACAGGAATTGAGCTCTTAAAAGCAAAAGATCAAAAAATAGCAGGAGAAATGAACCAGTGGGAACAACTAGCTTATTAATTTCATCTACTCTTTCAAAAAAGGAAAAGAAACTAGATCACTTGGAAAGAGAGTTCCAAAAAGCGCGCTTGGAGCTAGATGAAAAGCGTTGCCTAGTGGAAAGAAAACAGCAGCTCTTCACCCAGATGCTGGAAGAAGAGTATGCGATGGCAGCTTCCTTCTTACAAGAGCAGGAAGTTGATAACAGTTGTGGATGGGAGTCCCTCCATCGCTGTATCGAAGAGTATGATATCGAAGCTAGAGAAGCTGCACAAGTAGCTTTAAAACAGATCGAAATCGAGGAAGAGAATTTATGGCAATCCTACCGGAAAGATAGACGCCAACTGGAAGAGGAGTTTGCACAAGATAAAGTTTCATAGTATAGAAGAGGAGGAAGTATGGGTGATAGTCCAGTCAAAGATTTCTTTGATTTAGATATGAAAGATAAGATGAGGATCATCGAAAGCCGAAAGAAACTTGAAAAAGATTTAATCCGGGTTGTCTATGCGCCCGTTTTATTGACCTGCAAGGCAGGAGTTGAGAAACGTTACAATGATGGCTTGACTGCGATTACAACAGTAGCCGAAGAAGACGTCCAGGTCGTTGGAAAGCAACTGGATCAGTCCATGGTGGGTCAATTTGCTAAAAATGTACAGACGGTTATTCAAGAAAAAGCTGGTAAATTTAAATCTATCTAGCCAAGAACTTCTATTTAAATATGGAATCTGGAGTGACTCCAGATTTTTTTAATAAATTTAAAAAATTATGTAAAAAAGTGTTGACAAAGAATTCAGTCTGCGTTATAATAATTTATGTAAACAAAAAGAGGTTGAAAAACCTACTGGTTTACAAGATCAATAGTGGAAAGGAGATGGTGATATGCTATTTCCAGAATTAAGACAACTAATTGATAAAAGGAAAAATAGAAACTGTTAGCCTGTAGGGCTATTATTATATAAATGAATTAAAATTATGTAAACAATCAAACAGCAGCCAATTGGTCTGCTAATTTTCAAGAATGAATTAAAATTATGTAAATTAGAGGTATACAATATGAACAACAACTTTAACAATATGGATGATCTTTTCAATCAACTAATGGGAAACATGGGTGGTTTTCGTTCTGAAAGCCGTCGCTACATGCTCAACGGTCGTGAAGTGACACCAGAAGAATTCGCTATTTACCGCCAAACTGGTCAACTTCCAAATGAAGGAAGCGAGCAAGTGCAACACCATCAAGGTAAAGGAATGAAACAAGATGGGATCCTTGCAAAACTTGGTCGCAACTTGACCGAAGAAGCTCGTGAAGGAAAATTGGATCCGGTCATCGGACGTAATAAAGAAATTCAAGAAACTGCTGAAATCTTGTCTCGTCGTACCAAGAACAACCCTGTCCTTGTAGGGGATGCCGGTGTTGGTAAAACAGCAGTTGTAGAAGGTTTGGTACAAGCTATTGTGAACGGGGATGTTCCAGCTGCTATCAAGAATAAAGAAATCATCTCGATTGATATTTCTGGTCTAGAAGCTGGTACGCAATACCGTGGTAGCTTTGAAGAAAATATTCAAAATCTGATCCAAGAAGTCAAAGCTATGGGAAATGTTATTCTCTTCTTTGATGAAATCCATCAAATCCTTGGTGCAGGTAGCACAGGTGATGGTCAAGGATCTAAAGGTCTTGCGGATATCATCAAACCTGCTCTTTCACGTGGGGAATTGACAGTCATTGGGGCAACTACTCAAGATGAATACCGTAACACTATCTTGAAGAATGCGGCTCTTGCTCGTCGTTTCAACGAAGTGAAAGTCAATGCTCCATCAGCTGAAGATACTTTCAAGATTCTCCAAGGGATCCGAGATCTTTATGAAAAACACCACAATGTCATCTTGCCAGATGAAGTTTTGAAAGCAGCGGTTGATTATTCGATCCAATACATTCCACAACGTAGCTTGCCTGATAAGGCCATTGACTTGGTCGATGTGACAGCTGCTCACTTGGCAGCCCAACATCCAGTAACAGATGTCCATGCTGTGGAACATGAAATTGAAGAAGAAAAAACCAAACAAGAAGAAGCTGCAGCTAAAGAAGATTACGAAGAAGCTTTGAAAGCAAAAGTTCGAATCGAAGAACTTGAAAAGAAAATTGCTAACCATACGGAAGACCATAAAGTAACAGCAACAATCAACGATGTGGCTGAATCTGTAGAACGGATGACGGGTATTCCAGTATCACAAATGGGTGCAACTGATATCGAACGTTTGAAAGATATGGGTCACCGTTTGCAAACTAAGGTTATCGGTCAAGATAAAGCTGTTGAAGCAGTGGCACGTGCTATCCGTCGGAACCGTGCAGGATTTGACGAAGGGAACCGTCCAATCGGTAGCTTCCTCTTTGTAGGTCCTACTGGTGTCGGTAAGACTGAGTTGGCTAAACAATTGGCGCTTGATATGTTCGGAACCAAAGATGCTATCATCCGTTTGGACATGTCAGAATACAGCGACCGCACAGCCGTTTCTAAATTGATTGGTACAACAGCTGGTTATGTTGGTTACGATGATAACAGCAATACCTTGACAGAACGTGTTCGCCGTAACCCATACTCTATCGTCCTTCTTGACGAAATTGAAAAGGCAGATCCTCAAGTGATCACCCTTCTCCTTCAAGTCTTGGATGATGGTCGTTTGACAGATGGTCAAGGGAACACGGTCAACTTCAAGAACACTGTGATTATCGCCACTTCAAACGCTGGCTTTGGTTACGAAGCTAACTTGACAGAAGATGCGGATAAACCAGAACTCATGGATCGTTTGAAACCTTACTTCCGTCCAGAATTCTTGAACCGTTTCAACGCTGTCATTGAATTCTCACACTTGAGCAAGGAAGACCTTTCTAAGATTGTTGATTTGATGTTGGTAGATGTCAATAAGACCCTTTCTAAGAAAGAAATCGACTTGGCAGTGAGCGATGCAGCTAAAGAATACATGACTGAAGAAGGTTATGATGAAGTCATGGGTGTTCGTCCACTCCGTCGGGTAGTTGAACAACAAATCCGTGACAAAGTCACAGACTTCCACTTGGATAACTTGGATGCCAAACATCTCGAAGCAGACATGGAAGATGGTGTCCTTGTGATCAGAGAAAAAGACACAAAGAAGGAAGAAAACGCTGATAAACAAGCAGATTAAGGCGAATTAGTTTGTGAAAAATAGAGACTGCTATCATATAGCAGTCTTTATTTTTTCTTCCCACCTGGGGGAAATTATTCGCCGTATAAGGCCAAAATCCTCCTATTTGAGCTAAAAAAACATCAATAATTAGTGAAATTAATCCAATTTGAGCAAAATTATTAATAAATAAAGAAAATAAGTATATAATCTATACAAGAATAAAATTTGAGGAATGGAAGTAAGATGAGCAATACAATTGATATCTACTCAACTCCCGAATACAGAAAAGTGGAAGCCGTTGTTCAACTGATGGTTGACGGTCGCTTGACGAGCTATCGTGTCGCAACTGAAACAAACATCAGCAAAATGAGCTTGGCGACTTTGACGAAGGGAACGAGTAAAATCAAAAATATTACCTATCAAACGGCTTTGGCCTTGATTGATTGGTATGATGAGAATCATGAAAAGTATGGCATTACGATTGACTAGTCAGTAGCCCACTTTTCGTGGTTTTTTTCTTTTTCAGCAAAACTTGCCTCCTCTTTGAGACTGGACTCTGATTTTACTTGAAGAGGATGGGAAAACTTGAAAAGACGGACGAAATTTGATATAGTATAGCATATATGAAAATTAAAGGAGAAACATATGCAAGGCGGAAGTTTGCTAATTATGCTCGTTCTTATGGTCGGTTTGATGTACTTCATGAGCCGTAGCCAAAAGAAACAGTACCAAAAACGGATGGAAAGTTTGAATAAACTTCAAAAAGGAAATGAAGTCATCACGATTGGTGGCTTGTACGGAACCATCGATGAAGTCGACACAGACCGCAAGACCGTAGTCTTGGATGTTGATGGTGTCTACCTGACCTTTGAATTGGGAGCGATCAAAACAGTTCTTCCTGTATCAGAAGGAATCTCAGCCACTGCTACAGAAGGTGCTAGCTCAGATGCCGATTCAGCCATCGAAGAATAATCATCAAAGAAGAGGCAAGGGCCTCTTTTTTGGTGGGCAAATAGGACGATGTGATGAAGGAAAGTCCTGCTGGTTCAAAAAAGAGGCCAGAGTCCCTATTTTATGGGGATTTATGGTATAATGAAGCGATAAATATTGAAATAGGTAGAAAAACATGTTTCGTTTTAAGAAAAAAGAAAAAATCGAGATACCTTTAGAAGTCCCGAAACACATTGGGATCATTATGGATGGCAATGGTCGCTGGGCGAAAAAGCGGATGCAACCGCGCGTCTTCGGTCATAAGGCGGGGATGGAAGCTCTCCAAGAAGTGACGATTGCAGCAAAAAATATGGGGGTTCAGGTCTTGACTGTCTATGCCTTTTCTACGGAAAACTGGACACGCCCTGAAGATGAAGTCAAGTTCATCATGCACTTGCCGGTCGAGTTTTATGATCGTTTCGTCCCCGAATTGCATCGCAACAATGTCAAGATTCAAATGATCGGTGATACCAAGAAATTACCAAAAGAAACGCTGGAGGCTTTGGAAAGAGCAGAAGCGATGACCCATCTCAATACGGGTTTGATCCTGAATTTCGCACTCAATTATGGTGGACGTGCTGAGATCACCCAGGCTGTGAAACAGATCGCCCAAGAAGTCTTGGATGCGAAGTTCAGTCCAGAAGATATCACAGAAGAGATGATCGCAGATTCTCTCTATACCGAGAGTTTGCCACGTGTCCTAAGGGATCCGGATTTGATTATTCGTACCAGCGGAGAGATCCGTTTGAGTAATTTCCTCCCTTGGCAAGCTGCATACAGTGAGTTGTATTTCACAGATGTGATGTGGCCAGATTTTGGAGAGGAAGCACTAAGAAGTGCCATAGTAGAATATAGCCATCGCCATCGGAGATTTGGTGGTGTTTAGGAGAAGATGATGACGAAAGATTTACAAAAACGTGTGATTTTTGGAGGAATTGCCCTGCTCTTTTTCATTCCAACAGTAATGGTTGGAGGGGTGTTCTTCCAGATTGTGATTGGCTTGATCGCCATGCTAGGGGTTCATGAATTGCTCAAGATGAAGGGGCTTGAGACAGCGACCTTTGAAGGAGCGCTAGCCATGTTAGCGGCCTTTGTCCTGACGTTGCCAATCGAGGACTACCTCCCTTACCTTCCAGCAGATGGCAATATGATTGCTTATGGTTTGGTTGTCTTGATTCTCATGGGAACAACTGTTCTTGCTCAGAATTACAATTATGAAGATGTGGTCTATCCCATTGCGTCTAGCTTTTATGTTGGACTTGGTTTCCATTCATTAGTGGATGCGCGAATTGCTGGTATTGATAAGGTCTTATTGGCACTCTTTATTGTCTGGGCGACAGATTCCGGTGCCTATTTAGTAGGAAGTCGCTTTGGGAAACGTAAGCTCATGCCTGCGGTTTCTCCTAATAAAACGATTGAAGGCAGTCTTGGGGGAATCTTGTCTGCAGTTGCGGTAACTGTGATCTATATGATCGTGGATCGCTCGGTGGCAGGTGGACATGGGTTGATTGCTATGATCTTCTTTACCATTCTCTTTAGTATTGCAGGTCAGTTTGGTGACCTGGTAGAGAGTGCAATCAAACGCCACTTTGGTGTCAAGGATTCTGGGAAATTTATTCCAGGACATGGCGGTGTTCTAGACCGTTTTGATAGTTTGATTTTTGTCTTTCCCTTGATGCATTTCTTGGGCTTGTTCTAAGACAGAAGAGATAGAAAGGAAACCACGTATAGAACGATGCAGTTTATTGCCTTTATAGTTATTTTTGGAGTGATCGTTCTCGTTCACGAGTTTGGTCATTTCTATTTTGCAAAAAAATCGGGCATCCTGGTGCGAGAATTCTCGATCGGGATGGGTCCAAAGATCTTTGCCCATATTGGTCAGGATGGGACAGCTTATACCATTCGGATCTTGCCTTTAGGTGGCTATGTTCGTATGGCTGGCTGGGGTGAGGATACAACTGAGATTAAAACCGGAACGCCTGTCAGCTTGACGCTAAATGAGGCTGGTAAGGTCGTCCGGATCAATCTTTCAGGAAAGAATCTGGATCAGACAGCCCTTCCCATGAATGTCACCCAGTTTGACTTTGAAGACAAACTGGAAATTACAGGCTTGGTTCTCGATGAGACCAAGACTTATGATGTCGATCATGATGCGACCATCGTTGAGGAAGATGGGACAGAGGTGCGGATTGCACCGAGAGATGTTCAGTATCAGAATGCCAGCATTTGGGGACGCTTGATTACCAACTTTGCGGGTCCTATGAACAACTTTATCCTCAGTATTGTCGTCTACTCACTTTTAGCCTTTATGCGAGGCGGTGCGATTGACTACTACAGCAACAATGTTCAGGTGGCACCCGATGGGGCGCTGGCTAAGGTCGGTGTCAAAAGTACTGTTCAGATCCTTCAAGTCAACAACGATACCGTTAGCAACTGGGATGAGCTGACAGACGCTGTTGAGAAAGCAACCAAGGACAGCAAGACGACTCCTGAATTGACCCTGAAAGTCAAAACAGATGGCCAAGAAAAAGAAGTCAAAGTGAAGCCAACCAAGTCAGGAAATCGTTACTATCTGGGTGTGACAAACGGCCTCAAGACTGGATTTGTGGATAAACTCTTGTCTGGTTTTACAGATACCTGGAATACAGCGACACGGATTTTGGGAGCTTTGAAAGATATTATTTTCCACTTTAGTCTCAATAAACTGGGTGGTCCGGTTGCCATCTACAATGCCAGCTCACAAGCTGCTCAATTAGGGATTCCAGCAGTCTTGTCTCTTATGGCCATGCTCTCTATTAATATTGGCATCTTCAATCTAATCCCGATTCCGGCTTTGGATGGAGGGAAAATCTTGATCAATTTGATCGAGGTCGTCCGGAGAAAGCCATTGAAACAAGAAGTAGAAACCTATATGACGCTTGCAGGTGTAGCTGTAATGGTTATTTTGATGATTGCTGTCACCTGGAATGATATTATGAAATTATTTTTGAAATAGAAAAGGATATTGTCCATGAAACAAAGTAAAATGTTGATTCCAACGCTTCGCGAAATGCCAAGCGATGCCCAAGTCATTAGCCATGCTTTGATGTTGCGTGCAGGTTATGTTCGCCAAGTATCAGCTGGTGTCTATTCTTATCTGCCCTTAGCAAATCGAGTAATTGAAAAAGCAAAAGGCATCATGCGCCAAGAATTCGAAAAAATTGGAGCAGTAGAAATGCTAGCTCCAGCCCTTTTGAGTGCGGATCTCTGGCGTGAATCTGGTCGTTACGAAACTTACGGGGAAGACCTCTATAAGTTGAAAAACCGTGAAGGCTCTGACTTTATCTTAGGTCCAACTCACGAAGAAACCTTTACCGCTATTGTGCGCGACTCAGTAAAATCTTACAAACAATTGCCGTTGAATCTCTACCAAATTCAACCAAAATACCGCGATGAAAAACGCCCACGGAACGGTCTTCTTCGGACCCGTGAGTTCATCATGAAAGATGGTTATAGCTTCCATGCTAACTACGATAGCTTGGATGTCACTTATGATGAATACAAGGCAGCTTATGAGCGGATCTTCACCCGCAGTGGCATCGACTACAAAGCCATCATCGGTGATGGTGGTGCCATGGGCGGAAAAGATAGCCAAGAGTTTATGGCTGTTACACCTGCTCGTACAGACTTGGATCGTTGGGTTGTTTTAGATAAATCGGTTGCTTCCTTTGATGAAATTCCAGCAGAAGTCCAAGAAGAAATCAAAGCAGAATTGCTCAAGTGGATGGTCTCTGGTGAAGATACCATTGCCTATTCAAGTGAATCCACCTATGCTGCGAACTTGGAAATGGCTACTAACGAATACAAGCCAAGTAACCGTGTTGTAGCAGAAGAAGAAGTGAAGCGCGTGGAAACACCAGGTGTCAAATCGATTGATGAAGTAGCTGCATTCTTGAATGTTCCAGAAGAAGCTACTATCAAGACTTTGGTTTACATCGCAGATGGTGAGCCTGTTGTTGCCCTTCTCGTAGGTAATGATCAGCTCAATGAAGTGAAGTTGAAAAACCACCTCGGCGCAGACTTCTTTGAACCTGCAACCGAAGTGGAAGTGAAAGAATTATTGGGAGCTGATTTTGGCTCTCTCGGTCCAGTTGATCTTCCTGAAAATGTTAAGATTATCGCAGACCGCAAGGTTCAAGATAGTCGCAATGCAGTAGTCGGTGCCAATGAAACAGGCTACCACTTGACTGGTGTCAACCCAGGACGTGACTTTACTGCAGAATACGTCGATATCCGTGAAGTTCGTGAAGGCGAAATCTCACCAGATGGGAAAGGGGTCTTGAACTTTGCACGTGGAATCGAAATTGGTCACATTTTCAAACTCGGCACACGCTACTCAGCTAGCATGGGAGCAGATGTCTTGGACGAAAACGGTCGTGCAGTTCCAATCATCATGGGATGCTACGGAATCGGTGTCAGCCGTCTTCTTTCAGCCGTTATGGAGCAACATGCACGCCTCTTTGTCAATAAGACTCCAAAAGGGGAGTACCGTTACGCTTGGGGAATTAACTTCCCTAAAGAATTGGCGCCATTTGATGTGCATTTGATTCCAGTCAATGTCAAAGATGAAGCGAGTCTTGCTTTGACCGATCGGATCGAAGAAGCCTTGGTGAATAAAGGCTACGAAGTCTTGGTGGATGACCGAAATGAACGCGCTGGTGTCAAATTCAGCGATAGTGATTTGATTGGACTTCCAATCCGCGTAACAGTTGGTAAAAAAGCAGCTGAAGGTATCGTAGAAGTGAAAATCAAAGCAACAGGAGATACCATCGAAGTTCATGCGGACAATCTCCTTGAAACCCTTTCAATCTTGAACAAATAAGAAAAAGCTTTCTGAGCTCTCACCAGTGTGGTGATGAAACTCAGGAAGCTCTTTTTATTTTTCTTCTTTGAGGCCTTGATCTTTGAAATAGGTAAAGAGATCTTGAGGTTTGCCATTGAGGTATTTCTTGAACTCAGCTGTTTCTTCCTCCCCTTGATCCCCGTAGATGGAAGCAAACTCATCTTTCTTGATTTTTGAGAAGTCAGCTTGTAAGACCTTGGCATAGGATTGTTTATCTTTCGAAATTTGAATGCGGAAGCTAAGACCAGGCTTGCCATTTAAGCTTTTATAGATATCGCTATGTTCTAATTCTTCTTGGTAGATTTCCTTTAACTCGGAAAGATCCATGTCTTGCAAATCTGAGGAAATGGGTTCAAAACTAAGAAAAGTAAAAGAGACAATTTCATCTTTTTTGTAGCCGATTTGAATTTTGTTTTGATGGTGATCGCCGAGGTCACTAACAAAGGTCTTGGTTTGGACTTGCTCCTTTTTGGTTTGAGTGGCCTCTTGCTTGGAAGAAGCGGCAGTAGTTCCTTTGCCTTGTTGGCCTTGGCTACAAGCGGTAAGAGCTAGCAGACAGACAGAGGCAAGTAGAAATTTTTTCATATATACTCCTTATAGGTTAATGGTGTTCGATCTTGTATGAAACAAGTTTTGAACAGGTTTCATTATACCATAAAAGTTTTAAAAATGAAAAAATATACAAAAATCTTCAAAATTTGCTTTTTAAAACACCTAAAATCAACAATTTTTATCTATGTGTTGAGTTAATATAAAAGGACAGAGTGTCTTCTTTTTTCTCATAAATAATACTAGTTGGAGACTACTGGGGCAAGGAATTCGGGAAATATATTACAGTTTTATGACAAAATGTTACAAAATCGCAACAAAGTTACAATGTTTTATCAGTTAGCCCTCTAAACTTGACATTTTGGCAATATTTCATTAAGATATTTTTAAGTAAATAATACAAAAAGGGAGCAAAAGGTAAAATATACAGTTATCTGGCATTTTACTAATTCGTACTAAAATGTATTGTTTATGAAAAAAATATAAGGGTATCAGCCCAAAAGGAGAAACATATGGCTCAAATTAAATTAACTCCAGAAGAACTACGTCAATCAGCACAACGCTATGCACAAGGTTCTCAAGAAATCGATCAAATCCTTAACACTTTGACTCATGAACAACAAGTCATCGACGCAAACTGGGATGGATCTGCATTTGATAGCTTTGAAGCACAATTCAACGAATTGTCTCCAAAAATCAAACAATTCGCTCAATTGTTGGAAGACATCAACGCTCAATTGATCAAAGTTGCTGATATCGTTGAACAAACTGACCAAGATATCGCTGCACAAATCCACTAAGATAGTCTTGGAGGTGATCTTACTTCTTGTAGGTAGATCACCCTTTTGTCTTTTGATATATAGAAAATAGGGGTTAGATTCTTAATTCCTAACCCCTATTTTGTATCTATGAATTAGAAAAAGGAAAAGGTATGGAAGTTAAAAATAAAAAATGGTTAAAATACATCGGTCAGAGTGCGGTTGTGCTCCTTTTGATGGGATCTGTAGTGGGTCTTTATACGACGGTTCAAAAGGACCAAAAGCAAAACGAAGCCAAGACCGTGCAAACGACAGAAAACACCAAGCTCAACATTGCGGTTGTCAATGAAGACAAGGCGGTCAAACTGAATGATAAAGAATACAACCTTGGGGCTAGCTACGTAAAGAATATCGAACGGGATAATTCGCAAAACTGGTCTGTACTCCCTCGTGGAGCCGCTGAGTCAGGACTTGCAGATGGCAAGTACCAGTTGATGATCGTCATTCCAAGTGACTTCTCAGAGAAGGTCTTGGAAGTGAATGCGGTTAATGCAGAGAAGACCACGGTGACGTATAAGGTCAATGCAGCTGGAAATTCTCAGGTTGAAAACGAGGCCAATAAAGTCGCTAAAGATATCGTTTCAGACTTGAATAGCCAGTTGGTCGATATGTATATGGTCAGCATTTTGAGCAATCTTTATACAGCTCAGAAGAACGTGGAGACAAGTAATAAAATCCAATCGACCAACATTGGTTCATACCGAAGCAACTTGCTGGATTCGGCCTTGGATTCCAAGAATATCTTCCCAAGTCTCTATAGCTTGTCTACGTCTTCTGTTGAGTCGAATAATGCCTTGAAGACAGTCCTTGAGTCTTATACACAGGCTTTTGATCAATTGACCCAATCTCAGGATCAGTACGGTCAAAACTTCGACACATTGATCAAACAACGCTCTGAGGATAAAATTAGCCATGAAGAGTTCATGAACCAGCTGATGTCTATGAACCAGTCTGTTGTCAGTGAAAAGACCCAAGAGTTGTATAAGAATCTACAACAAAACCAAGAAGCGATTACCAAACAATTGAGTCAACCAACCGAAACAGAAGGAGATGCTTCAGGTACCAAGACCTATGCAGGCTTGACAAAAGATGTGAATGATCGTGTCGCAGATCTCGAAAAAGGGATCAAGGCAGAACGCGATAAATTAGATGAGCACGAAAAGAACATCGAATCTTCTGTAAGAGCGAAGATTCTTGACTACTATGGTCTAAAAGAAGAAGAAAAAGTCACTCTTCGTACCTTGCTTGGAAAGACGAGTATCAAGACATTAAGTGAAGCACGTAATAAAGCGGATGAAGATATTCGGAAAGCAATTGAAAAACTTCCGTCTTTAGATCCTGCTAGTCTTAATCTGAATAAGTATGGGAATTTCAACGCAGCGATTGATTTTGATAGTGCTTTTGCTGGAACGAAGGCGCAAGCAAAAGGGAATGCCGATGAATTAAAACGATTGGCTGCAGAAGTGGATGCTAAATTAACGGCAGTTGCGAATGTTCTCAATGCTAAATCTGGAAAACAAAAAGTTAGCATTCAAGTACCTGCAGGAGTTAAGGTTGATACCTGGACCTATGATGGACAGACTTATGCAGGCAGTGGTGAGCAGGAAGTCGAACTGAAAGATGGCAAACAAATTCAAATTCACCTTGTTGAAGATGGAGGAGCTATGCCAAGCGCGATTGATGTTGAAGTCCTTGTGAATGGAGTTTCTTCAACCAGTGTGACTGTATCTGCAGAAGACTTGAAAACAGCTGTCGCTAACTATGCATCGAAAGCTAGTGAAATCGCCCTGGATTATCAACGCGCGGGAGCATTGATCGATGCTTACTATCCAAAAGATGACAAGGGAGATCGTCATTCGCTCTATGATCCGATCGAAGATATGGATTTGACAAATGCTTTGGTCGATGTCGTGAAGGCTGCCGTTTCAAGTAACATGAAGGACTACCGTAAGAGTATTGAAACGGATGAATCTGGGGATGCAACGAAGAGTGTGAAAGCCCAGTTAGATGGTACCCTTAAACAGTTGCAAGACTTGGGACCACAATTGCAGGCAAATCTTCAAGCAATCGAAAACACCAACAAGGATCTAACCCAAAATATCAACGATCAATTGAAGCAGTATGCAGACCTTCAAAGACGCCTAGAAGAGATCTCAAAAGCGCAGGAAACAGTGACACAGGCTCAAACCAAGACCGATGCAGATTTGTCAGCTCTTGGTTCTGAATACACGTCATTATTGAGCTCGACAGAAGGCGTTAAGAGCTCATCTCGTAGCAATGTAGAAGCTGCTAACTCTACCAATGAAATCTTTAGCCAATTGAACAAAGAATTGGAAAAAGCCCAAGGCAATACAGAGAAATTGTCTAGCAATGCAGAGAGCTTGATGGGTGAATTCGACAAGGAATTGTCTGAAAATGGGAACTTCGTCGAAGCCTTCCGTAAGGTCTTCAACAATGCCTATGAAAACGGAGTGCCGAATGAAGTCTTGCTCGACTTCTTGTCAAATCCAGTTGCAGAGAAATCTTCTTCTGTGAAAGCGACTATCAACGTCTACCGTCCATTTATCTGGATCTTTATGTTGGAAGTCTTGAGTCTCTTTACAGCTTATCTCTTTGCGACTCAACCAATCATTCGCAAGGTTAAGGATCGTTTCAAATTGGATCGTTTGCAAGAATCAGATCTCTTGTCTGTCGGTGTCCTTGTGGGACTTTCTCTCATCCTTGGACTGGTGATCGGAATGATTTCAAGTATTCAACTCTCTGTTGGTCGTGAATATGTACCTTCATGGGTATTCTTAGCGGTTCTAGCAAGTTTTGTCTTGGTACAACTGCAATACCTCCTCTTGAAACACTTCCGTGTGATTGGAATGGGACTGGCCTTCTTCATGTTGATCAGTTATGTCTACTTATCAAGCGCGATCGGAACGACAGCGACCTTGTCAGGCCTTCCAGCACTGGTGAAAAATGTCAACCTCCTTTCTATTTTAGAAGGACAGTTTGCGGGTTACTTTGATGGACAAACAGCCGGTATCGGCGTCTTCTTCGGATTGTTGGTCTTCTTCGGCCTTTTGGCGGTTGCCAATATCTTCATTCCAAAGAAGTATACTCAAACAAAGGAAATTGAATCAAGCTTATGAAAAAAATGATGTATCTTCTCTTTGTCTTTAGTCTCTTGCCAGTAGTTGTTGTTTCTGCAGATGATTTTATTGATAATCGTCTGCAGGTCAACAACTCACGTCTTGAGACAGAGCAGGAAAAGACACTCGGGGGCCAATTGGATGCGACTGAGTCTCTTTTCAATGAGAAGGATCAGAAAAAAATAGCAGATGAAAAACGCAAGCAAGAGAAACAATTGACCGATTCAGACGGCCAGTTGTTTTCTGCTATAAAGGGAAAGAAAAAAACAGGGCCTGAAGCGGACCTGTTCCAGCCTGAAAATCAAAAATTATCTAAATTTGAGTCCAATGTGGAGGACAATTCGGCTAGTTTGTCGGATTTTATTCCAGCCTTGCAAATGCTGGCTTGGAGTGCTCTTCTCTTTGGGATTGCTGGCTATATTTCTTATCGAATCTATAGAAAAGAGGCCTAAATGGACCAACATATCAATGTCACCTTCCGTATGAATGGTGCAAGCCATGACCTCCGGATCCCAACGCGGATGGAGGTGCGACGCTTGATTCGGGAATTGGATCAGATCTTTGGGTCTGCCATGGAGCCTAGAAGCAAGTATCAGTTGCGCGTGGTAAATAAAGGCATCTTGCTGGATGAAGGCAAGGTGGTACAAGAGTATCCGATCACGAGTGGTGATCTGATCGAGATTGAGGAGTGGTAAGGTGAAAGAAGAACAATTTACACTGGAAGAACAAGTCTTCCGTTTTGAAAAAGAAGAAACGAGCTGGCGACTGGACCTCAAGCGTTCAGAAGTGGATAGCCAGGATTTACGCAATTTATGGATTTTGGATCTCCATCATCCCCTGTTTTTAGAGCAAAGCATGACGGCCGATCAAGACCAGATTCATCTGACCTATCAAACAGATGCGCTAGGCTTGAGTGCAGAAGAAATCAAAGAATTACCCGTATCTGACCGTCTGCGTCTAGCCATCAATGTCTTGGATTTGGCGCCAGCCTTGGAGCTTCCAGTGACCTTTATGCTGCATCCCGTCAATTTGTTTGTGACCAAGGATGCACAAGTCAAGATTGCTTACCGCGGGGTTCCGGGAATGATGGTGCCACGCAAGTGGGATCAGGATGAATTCTTGCGCCAGGCTAAGTGCTATGCCGTTACTCTTTTTGGTGACTGGGACTTCATGGAGCTCTATCAAGGGACGCTTGAATTAGAAGATCTGCCAGATTTCTTGGTAGAAATCCGTGATGCCGCTAGCTTAGAAGAGATGAAAGCTCTCTTAGAGAAAGCCTACCAAGAACGCAAGGAAGAGGAAGAAAAGACCTTGACCTTGGTTTCAAGCCGTCAACACCGAATCTTTAAGTTGGCAACCGTATGGCTTTCCGCTGTAGTGGCCCTCTTGCTTTTGCCTTTGATCTATTTGGTCTTTTTCCAAGCCCCCTTTAAAGAAAAGTTGCTTCAAGCGGATACAGCCTATCTCAAGGTGGACTACACCGGTGTGATCGATGAGTTAGAGGGAGTAGCTCCAAGCAGTCTTCCAACGACGCAGAAATATGAGTTGGCGACGTCTTATTTGCAGGGCTTGAATTTCTCAGAGGACCAAAAGAAGGTCATCCTCAACAACGTCACGCTCAAGTCAGACAGTCTCTATCTCCACTACTGGATCTATATCGGCCGTCATGACTTTACCCAAGCCTTGGATACGGCCAAGCGGATCGACGATTCAGACTTGATCATCTACGCCCTTCGTAAAGAAATCAAGGCGACACGTGATAGCGAAAAACTCTCTGGTGAACAGCGCGAGAAGAAACTCTCTGAGCTAGAGGGCGAATACAAGAAATACTGGGATGCCCGCTCTAAACTCCTGGAAGCAGAGACAGATGAAACCAAATCTTCCACTAGCAGCTCAACAACGGCTTCGTCTACAGAAGGCTCCTCTACAGAGACCTCGTCTTCTACAACCGCAAGCTCAGGTGAGTCTAGCGAACACAAGGAGTAGTCTATGAAAAAACGTATCATACTCTATAAAAAAGGTTTTCGCTATGAGTTAGCGCTAGAAGAGGGGAAGACAGCAACCGTATCGAATCAAGAAACGGCTCAGTTGACCATTTCTTCTCAAGAAAATCCCCTTCATTTCCAATGGAGTCAAGGAGAAGTCTTCTATCAGTATGGTGAAGACAAAGGGGTGCTTCAAAATAGCAAGATCCTTGGGGATGTGGTCTGCTACTTGGCAACAGGAGAAGTCCATACCTATGAACTGCTCGACAAGGAAGAAATCCTGGTAGCAGATGAACAGGGTGCGGATGTGCGCCTGCATTATCCAGTGCGCTTTCTTCTTGTGAAAAAAGACCAGACCTGGGCTTGTCAGCTCTTATCAGGAAAACTCTACCATAACCATAAACTCGTCAGTGAAGAAACTGTTCCACTAGCTTTTGGGGATGAGCTGGCTATTGGAGATGTGACCTTTAAGCTCTATCCGGAAGAATTTAGCGTGGAAGGATCGGTCGAAGTGAGTCCCTATCTGGTGCCGCGCTTGCATTCGCGCTATGACTTTTACAAGGACTATCCAGAATACCACCGGTCTCCTCGGATCATCTACCGGAGTTCAGAAGATAAGATCCTGATCAATCCTCCAGGTGCGGAGCCCCAAAAACCATCCGATGAACTCTTGAAGTTGATCATGCCACCTCTCATCATGGTTGGGGTGACCCTCTTGATCACGATTTTCCAACCGCGAGGGCTCTATATCATTGCGACGGTATCCATGTCTGTGGTCAGTGTGATCTTTTCGGTCCAAGGATTCTTCAAAAATCGTAAGAAATACAAAGAAGACAAGAAAGAACGCGTGGAGCTCTACCATCTCTATCTCAAGGATAAGGCTAAGGACTTGGAACAGCTCTCTCGGAAGCAACGAGAAGGCATGTTTTACCATTTCCCAGCCATCGAAGACTTGACCAAGATGGTCAAACGCTATGACTCGCGGATCTACGAAAAAACACCGCTTCATTTTGACTTTTTGGCCTATCGCTTGGGCTTGGGCAAGGTTCCAACCAGCTATGAGCTCAAATATGGTCAGGAAGAACGCAGTGGGAAGAAAGATGCCTTGGAAGAAGAAGGCTATGCCCTGTTCCAAGCTCATCAAAAGATCGACAATCTTCCAATTATAGCTAGCCTTAATCGGGGACCGGTCGGCTATGTCGGCCCTCGTCCTATCGTGCTCGAGCAGTTGCAACTTCTGGTTGCCCAATTGGCAGTCTTTCATTCTTACCATGATTTGACCATCATTCCGATCATTCCAGAAGAGGAAAAAGAAAGCTGGGATTGGATGCGTTGGTTGCCTCATGCGACTCTGCAAGACATGAATGTCCGTAGCTTTGTCTACAATCAGCGGACACGCGATCAGGTCTTGAACAGTCTCAACCAAATCCTCAAGCTTCGCAAGGCGCAAAAAGAGGAAGAAAAAGCCAATGACACCAAGATCTTCCACCCTCACTATGTGGTGCTCATCACCGATGAGACCTTGATTTTGGACCATGTCATCATGGAGTTCTTCCGTGAGGATCCGACAGAACTCGGCTGCTCCATCATCTATGTGGCAGACGTGCTCTCATCTCTTTCTGAAAATATTCAAACGGTTATCTCTATCAAGGACCGTAACCAAGGGCAATTGCTCTTGCAAGAAGGGATTCTTCGGGAGCTCGACTTCCAATTGGACCACTTCCCTGAAGGTTATGACAAGGAAGCTATCTCTCGTGGCCTTGCCCCACTGAAACATATCCAACAGCTTAAGAGCTCAATTCCAGACTCGGTGACCTTCCTTGAAATGTACCAGGCGGAAACGTTCAATGACCTCAAGGTCTTGAGTCGTTGGGAGAGCCATGCTCCTTACCAAAGTTTGGCAGTGCCGATCGGTCTGCGCGGTAAGGACGATTTGGTCTACCTCAATCTCCATGAAAAAGCTCATGGACCACACGGTTTGATCGCAGGGACGACAGGATCTGGTAAGTCTGAAACCATTCAGTCTTATATCCTGAGCCTGGCAGTCAACTTCCACCCACATGATGTGGCTTTCCTCCTCATCGACTACAAGGGTGGGGGAATGGCTAATCTCTTCAAGGATCTGCCTCATTTGCTTGGGACCATCACCAACTTGGATGGTGCCCAGTCCATGCGGGCCCTAGCCTCTATCAATGCGGAGATCCATCGTCGGGAGCGCCTCTTTGGTCAATATGGGGTCAACCATATCAACCAATACCAAAAGAAATTTAAACTGGGTGAAGCGACCGAACCGCTTCCTCACCTCTTCTTGATCAGTGATGAGTTCGCCGAACTCAAGGTCAATCAACCAGACTTTATCAAGGAGTTGGTCTCTATCGCGCGTGTCGGGCGTTCCCTCGGGGTACACCTGATCCTTGCGACACAAAAACCTTCTGGGGTCGTGGACGACCAGATCTGGTCCAACTCCCGCTTCAAGCTAGCCCTCAAGGTGGCAGACCGTGGAGACTCCATGGAGATGCTGCGGACGGCAGATGCGGCTGAAATCACCCAGACCGGTCGTGCCTACCTTCAAGTCGGGAACAACGAAGTCTATGAACTCTTCCAAACCGCTTGGTCTGGAGCAGATTACCAGCCTGAAAAGGACCAACTAGGGATCGAAGACCATACCATCTACTTGATCAATGAACTGGGCCAATACGAAGTCCTTAACCAGGATCTGTCCGGTCTGGATATGGCAGAAGAAATCAAGGAAGTGCCAACAGAGCTAGATGTCATCGTACAAGAAATCAATCACTTGCACCAAGAAGAAGGTATCGCAGCTGTGGCCCAACCGTGGTTGCCACCGCTCAAAGAGCGGATCACGCTGGATGAGTTGGACAAGGTCGTGCCAATCGAGGCTTGGCAAAAACGGACAGCTCCAAGCGTCCTCATCGGGGTAGCCGATATCCCGCAAGCGCAAAAGCAAGAAGCTGTCGCCATCGATCTGTCAAAAGATGGGAATATCCTCCTTTACGGAAGTCCAGGTACAGGAAAGACGACTTTCCTTCAGACAGTCGCCATGGATCTGGCCCGCAAGCAGAGTCCAGAAAATCTGACCATGTACCTGCTGGATTTCGGAACCAATGGTTTAGCGCCCTTGACTCAATTGCCGCATGTGGCCGATAGCCTGCTGCTCGATCAGACGGAGAAAATCCAGAAATTCATCCGGATCATCAACCGCGAGTTGGATCGTAGGAAGAAGCTGCTTTCTGAGCATGGTGTCGGCACCATCGCCCTCTACCGTGAAGTGACCGGCAAGCAAGAGCCTACTATGGTCATCCTGATGGATAGCTATGAGTCCATGAAGGACGAGCCTTATGAGACTGACCTCTTCAAGCTCTTCATGCGGATCTCTCGTGAAGGTCTCAGCATCGGTGTACACCTGATCATCACAGCTAGCCGTCAGAACAACCTACGGGCTCAGCTCTATTCAAACTTCAAGCACCAGCTGACCTTGCCACAAAATGATATCTCTGAAGTCCGTGGTATCGTGGGAGCAACCCCACTAGCATCTACGATGGAAGACATCAAGGGACGGGCGCTCATGAAGCGTGACGAAGTCGATGTCGTCCAGTTCGCCTTACCCGTCGCAGGAGACAATGATATCCAAATTATCAACAACCTTCGCGATCAAGTCCAAAGCCTCAAAGAAATGTGGACAGGCCGCACCCCAGCAGGCATCCCAATGGTGCCAGATGAGTTGACAGAAGCAGCCTTCTATGGACGTGAGGATGTAGCAGCCTTGCTGGATGAAGGAAAAGTACCACTCGGCTTGGATCTGGAGACAGTTGAACCGGTAACATGGGATCTCAAGAAAGGCAACCTTCTCTATCTGACAGACAAAGAAGAACAAATGACACAATTCGTCAAACAAATCGTCCACAGTAAGCAAAAGGTGATTGTGTTGGCGCCATCCTACAATGAATTGCCAGAGATGGAAGGTGTGACGATTCTCTCTACGAAGGAAGACTATGTAGCTGGAATCAAGAAAATGGAAGAAAATATCCAATTGAGATTGGAACAGCAGAAATCGCAACATGAAGCAACGATTGTGCTATACAATCAGCTAGAACTTATGAATGATCTAAGTATGGATCTTCAATCTAGTCTGAACTATGTCCTTGAAAAAGGGGCGCGTGCAGGCTATGCTACAGTAGCCATGAGTGGTAGTCAGTTGAATCGAAAAATTGACGAAGTATCAAAATCTATCAAACTCTATAAACAAGCGATCGTGGCCATGCGGATTACAGACCAAAGTGTCCTAAATGTTATCAATCGACCAGTCCGTGAAGAACCACTTGATAGCCAGGTGAACTACTATGTAGAAGATGGATTTGTAAGAAAAGTGAAAGTATTAATGAAATAGAAGGGAGATGAAATATGGGAAAAGCAGCATTGCAAGCAGACTTAAATAGATGTCTTGGGAAACTGTCAGAAGTAAATGGGAAACTTGGGAAATTAAGAGCAGCATTATCTAATCTACAAGGAGTTTCAACAGCAATAGAGTATGTTTTAGTCAGTCCAGAAAATATTAAGTCTAGTTATCATCTTGCTGGTCATCCATATGATGAAGAAGCGCAAACAGAAAAAAACACAGTGGATAAGACTGTGGAAAAATACGATGAGTATAAACAGAATATGATTTCTAGATTGAGTAGTAAAATTAGTAGTTTAGAATCTGAAGCAGCATCTTTAAGAAGTGGTATAAATATGTTGAGTCAAGCAATTGCTAGAGCGAAGGAGGATTAGTATGAGTGATGATGTGATTAAAGTACATGACTTACCAGGGATTGCTCAATATAGTGAGTCAATAAAACAGTTTTCTCAATCTTTAACAACGGCGACACAGGATACGGCTAGAACATTTAACGTTAAAATAGAAGGATCGGAAGGGGAAGCGATTGCAGCCTTTTTAGGACAACTAAATACTTTACAGAATCAGGTTTTCAACCAGATCCCGAGTTTTTTAAATAAATATTCTGCTAATGTTGGGAAATTCAGCTCAGTAGTATCAGGAGGAGGGTTCACAAAAGAAGCTTGGACAAGTGAGTCTGGTTTATCGACTGTTCAATCAAAATTGACTGGCGAACAAGTGGATAAAGTGTCAGAGGTGGATCAAAAGTTGCAATCCGCAATGAATATTGCTACTGATGCATTAGATGAACCTGAAATTAGTATTTCTTCCGTAAAGAGTGGAGCGATTCTGAGCTTAAATGCAAGTTCATTAACTAGACAGGCCACACATGAACCTTTTCAACTTGCGCATGATCTGTTTAATAAAGACCTTCAAACAACAATTGAAGAAGTTTCTGCATTAAGAAATGTTGTAAATCGGATGAAAATCTTGTTAAACGTATCTCCTAAAGCAGTTTTTGGAGTCATCTCTCGTGGTCAGCCATATTTTATGGAATTTGTAAGTAACATAGATGAGGCGAAAGCAATTACAGCTGTTTATGGTGGAAATATTGATGAATTAAATAATGTTAACTTTGATAAAATTAGTGGTGTTGTATTATTAATAATGTCTGATGGCGTAGCTAAATGGGTTGAGGATAAATCAAGTGATAAGTTGAATTCATTTTTTAACATTATTGGGAAGATGGAGCAGAAAGATAGTAGTAATATACTTTCACGAATGGTTGAAGCTCAAAATAATTTAGCTATATCAAACCAGTTGGAAATGGACATAGAAAATAGTAGCAATGGTAAAACATCCAAATTTAAATCTTTGAAGAAAAAAGAAACAGCATTAAATGAACTTATTGGTATCACTAGGGGATTGTATATTGTTGAATATGGAAAGGGTACTACCAAAGTAAGACCTGGAACAATGGAGACAGAAGTTCCTTACACTCAGACAATTGAGTTTAAGTTTAAAAATTCAGGTGAAATTGAATTTACGACGATTGACTCGTTTATGGGTGCGAGACGAACATATTCTAGTGACTTCCTTCAAGATACAAAGACATTGAATAATGAGAAGTATAAAATAAGATTTGCTGAAATTGAACAGCAAAGGAGAGATGCAGGATTAGAATTTGCTAAGAATCTTAGTTTAGCTTTTGTAGATGGTTATGTTACAGTAGCAGCTCCCGAGGCTAAGTTCGTATTTGATGCACTTAAAACTATCTCATCAGGTGATTACTATGGAGGTGTTAATAAGTTAGTACCTGAAAATGTCAATGGAATAAAAGCAACCAATGCTGGATTAGCAGCTATTTTGAAAAGTACTATTGATTTTTCTAAGACTACAAAAAACTTAAATGAGGATGAGCGAAAAGTTCTATTTGAATTCAAAAATAATATCTTAAATAGAGGTGCATGGGTGTTTAAACATCATGGAACAGTAGAGATATCAGCAGATACTTACTATCAATTCAATGTAACTCAGAAAAAAAAGGAATTAGATACTCAAGGTATTACAGGATACATAAAAAAGACTGCTGGAGGCAACGAAGAGGAGTATCAGAAAAAAATTGATCAGTTTAGAAAAATATTAGAAACAAAATATGAGAGTGATGATTTTAATAAGAGAACTGGAAAATATGAAATGAAAAGCTACAGTCCAGAGGTTATCAAATATATACTTGGTGAACAAGATCTAAAGAGTGAAAATTATTTAACTTTTGAAAAGCTTAATAAAGAACAGACAAAAGAACTTGAACACGCTATTAAAGATCTAGATAATTTGTATAATGATAATTCTAATGGTTCTAAATTCTATAATTACTTAGATAAAAAGTATGATAACTACTAAAATAAGAAGGTGTGAGGGATGAAAAAATTTTTTAAGAGTAAATTAATTTATTTGGGACTATTTACGATTATCTTTCTAGCTATATTATTTGTTAAACATTCATTTGATAAAAATAAATTATCTCAATATAGGTATTGGATTGCTGATACAGAAATCACAGATTATGAATTTCTTGAAAATGGAGACGCAATCAGTGTTTCATGGGCTGCGAAAAAGAAAGTGACAGATGAATTAAGAAATCTAGGAGATAAAGTTAAGACAGGCGGACCGGGGCATGCTGTAGGAAAAAAGTTTATTATTTCTCAAGGTGCGAAATTGAATTCCGAACCGTCAAGAGATATAACGCATAATAACTTTCCTTATTTGAATCGAAATATACCTAAGGATGGGGAATATTGGCATATTAACGTTTATGATACCTCAAATTCTAAATTAATAAAGAAAGAATTGGATGTATTTAAAATAACTCGAGAATTTAACAAAAATTATTTTCCGCTGTTTATATCTAACTCTCAGAAAATAATCGTTGATGGAGAAAATGAGTATATAACTTTAATAGTTGGTAAAATTGGAGATAAATCTTTTCAGGAACAAAAATTAATTAATTTGAAAACAGGTAAAATAATAGATAATCGAAATGATAAAATTAAAACTCACTCTCTAAGTGTTGGTGTTGAATGGCTGGAATCTTTTTCTAAGTTATTTAAAACTAATGGGTTTGATGTTGAAGATAATACATTCCATTTTTGGAACGTAGGAAATAACTGGCTCCTAGATACAAAGTATCCAAAAACAAGAAAACTATTATTGAATAATATAGATAACAATTTTATTTATGTTCTCAATCCTAAAAATAGATTAGAAACAACTCTTAATGTTATTAAATTGGCATTTCCATCTGGCACAAATATTTTTAAAGATATCACGATACCGGCAGAAAACTCTATAGATAACAAAGAACATGTTGTTCAAAGTGAAGAGGAGTTTTTAAAATATTATAAAATTATAGGAAGGTAATTATGGGAAGAAAACGAATATTACCAGAGCACATAAGAAGTATTCAAACTAGTTTTGATGATTTGAGTGGTCGTTTAGAAGATAAGAGTGAATCTTTGATAGAATCGTCTGCTACCAAAAATTTCTCTTCAGCAACAAATGAAGTAAAAACATTAGCTAAAGATTTAGTACCTATCATTCAATCATTTGATGAGTATTTAAATGCTGTCGCTGATGAATTTTCAAGAGTTGATAATGAGATGGGACATGTGATAGATGGAGGAATGTTGCAGCAATTTGCTAATGATAAAAGTGATACTGAAATGCTAGAAAAACAACATATAAGTCAGAAAAGACTTGATTTATATAATTCACAATTCAACGATTTTCCTGCATAGCACAACCCATTTTATGAAAGAGTAGTTATTTTCGAAGGTAATTACATCAAGTGAGATGTTTTATCCCACTGAAAAATCAGGATACAAAAAGTATTGTCAAAAAATAGATGAGTTTTTTAGTGATTTCGGCTATTGGAGGTTCTCCTATCAATGGAAAAACAAAATAGACAACAAGAGGAGTTGGACGTACTTTACAAGGATCAGATGAGGTTGGATCTTCAGTTAGAGGACAATCAAGATGAGCAAAAAGCGCTTCGTCTGTTGCGTGAAGATCTTGAGTATTCTCAAGGAGATGCTCTCTATCAGCTCAATGATTTACTCTTGATGGGGGTAACACCTTCTCACCGCGCCTTTTATATCCAACTACTTGAACAGATGGATGAGACAACTCGAAAACTCTTTTTAGATTTAGACGAGCAGGAGTTGCAACTAAAACAGCAGTATCGTGAGACAGAGCGTCAGCTTGAAATAGTTCAAAAGAAACGCTCTCAACTCTTAAATGAGCTAGCTGAAAAAGAAGCGAAGCAAAATAGATTTTAGAGAGAACCGCGGTTCTCTCTTTTTCATCCTCTTAAGTCTCTCTAACTAGTAATTAATTTGATTTTCAAAGTAATTTCAGGTATGATAGTAAGGTAATATTTTTTAGTGGTATTTGTTTTTCACTTAACTAAATGAAGAAAGAAAAGACCGCTTAAAAATATTATGGTATTGGATGAGTGAGATTACTTTAAAGATCTGAGCTCAGTCCAAGCAAAAGGAAAGGTTGACTTCAAGCAAAATAGAACGAATTATAAAATGGTCCTAGCTTTATAGAGTTTTCTGTAACCATTCATGTGACTTTGTCATACATGAGGTGAAAGCTCTAAAGAAAGACCGAGTTTCGTATTTGGCTTGTTTGATTGAGATTTATTTTTTAAATCTGACGACTTTTTAATAGTAGACAATGAAACAGGATGTGCGATAAGGAGAGATTCGTGACAGTAATTTGCTATTAGTAATAGTAAATAATAAAAAATGGATAGGTCAATAAATACTTTATTTAAAGCGTTAGTATTCAACGACTTCCTTACCGAACACCCCCCTTCAACGAAAGGACAGTAATTTTCTATGGCAATTCAATCAAATGATACAGTTCATTCCTATGCGGATAGCATTGTGTCTGCTTCAAACTCAGTGAGTTCTGCTACTGGAACAAAAGATGATGGCAATGTTTATCAAGGTCAGGCAGGAATGTCAGCCAATATTGATGGTGATAAAAATGTCGGTGAGCAAGCAAAGGAGCGGGCGATCGACTTTATCCAAGTACTCCATGGAATTCATGCAGAGTTCCAGACGACAGACGCTTCGATTGCAGGATATATCAATAGTCATACAGGGACAGGAAGCGAAGAACTGTATAGTTCGGCAAAGCATTGAGAAAGGAAGAGATAGATGGTTAAAGTAAACTACGGTGCCCTTCAGACGATGTCTTCTACAACTTCAAGCGCTTCTCAAGCGCGTGTAGCAGGCTACAAGCAACTGATCAATGCTTTCAGTACATTTAGTGGCTCATATGAACTACAAGGAGATGGTTATGATGCTGCGCGTACTTATGCGTCAGGAATTATGGTTTCCTATTATCAAGCTTGTATCTTATATTCTGAAGCTGTTGCAGACGCTGCAGACTACCTTGCTGACACCTATACAGCGCTATGTGGTTCAGAGAGTTTGGATGAGGAGGAGCTCCAAACTGAAATTAATAACGCAACTAGAGGGAGTATGCAAGTTAGTTCTTCTATTGCAAGTTTTGAACGAAGAGATAAACTCACTGATTCACAGAAAGCTTCATTAGAATCATTACGTAAACAAGCATCTGAACTGGATGAACAAATTAGGGTGGCTACTGAGAAATTAGAGCACTTAAGAGCCTTTGATACTGCTTCTGCTTCAGCCTGCACCGCAGCAAATGATGCTGCGGCAACAATCGCTTCTGCAGAACATACTCTAGGTGTCTCTTTTGGTGCTAGAACTTTTGAATGTACAACAAGTACGGATTGGGCTACCACTGTTGCAACAAAATGGGAAGCTCGTGCAGTTAACCTACAAGAATCCTATGATAAGGCTCTTCAGAAATTATATAACGGAGAGGAGCTAACAGAATCGGATCTTACAGCAATTGAACGGTATAACAGTGAGTATCCAGGAGTGGTAGATCAGGAAATTCTACAATATACCAAAGAAGTGCGATCTTTAAAAGCTGAGGAGATGCGTTATAGAGTAGTTGTAGATAAAGTTATTGAAGGAAAACAATTAACTAGTGACGAAAGAAAGTTTGCCAAAGAATTTGCAGCTAAATATCCTGATTTAGAAATAAATAAGGTTATATTGAGTACAGTAGAGAGACAGGAAAATTATAAGAAGATTATTGAAAAAGCAAATAAGGGCAAAGAATTAAATGCAGGAGAGCTTGACTTTTTAATAAATTATTATAAAGATTATCCAGATGTTTCAGTACCGAAATCAGTATCTAAATCTTTGAAAAATCGAAAGTTTGAAAATAAAATTAGTCAGTCAAGCCTTGCAAATTTAGAAGAAAGCTATGGATATGCTGTGAAAGACTACGAACGCTATCTTAATACTGGCCAGTATGTATATACAAAAGGAGGTGTTACTCTACAAGAAGCGGCATATATTTATAGAGTTTATAACCTTAAAAAGTCTAGTGGAGAGGACACTTTACAAGAAAGAACAGATAAAAAGAAAATGTTTGCAAATCTTCGAGCATCGGATAAAAAGAAGATTGATTCAAAAACATTAGCGGAGCTTAGTTCAGAACATATTGAATTTATGACTGGTCGTACATCTATTGAGTTCGATTATATTATTGGATCAGATGCAGATAAAGCGAAAAAGGATTATGAATATTATCGTTTTAACGAACTGATGAAAAAGCAACCTATTGATTGGCGTGATCCAGATTATATGAATAAACGTAATCAATATATTTTAAAAACAGGGAAAAATCCATCAACAGGGGAAAAAGCAACCAAAGACGAAATATTTGTGGCTAAGAATTATGGATGGGTGAAAGGTACAACAGATGTTGCGACTGCAACAATTGACCTTCTCGATAATTTGGGGATCTTTCAGTTAGCTATGACTAAAATTTCTAGACCTAAAATCGATACTTCAAAAATCGTTAAGGAAATAAATATATCTGATACAGCTACAGTTCCCAATACTCATACGGATGTGAAAATACCAAAACTCAAGCCAGCTAAAACGGTGGATCTGGAGGTGCCAGTAAAACCTAAAGTTGATGTAAAAGTGCCAAAAATCAAACCAGTTGAAGCAGTGGCTGGAACAACAACTATGGTTCCAAAATCCAAGAAACCAGATATTGATGTGTTGACAAAACCGAAAGATTTATCTACTATAAAGGGCGAGGCTGTTGATCATGTAGGAACAGTTAAACCGAAGGTTGAATTGGATGTACCAGAGGTGAAAGATGTCCACGATGTTGAAGCGCCGAAGTATAACAAAGAACAAATCCTGAAGAATCTTGAAGAAAGTAAACTTGCAAGGGAGAGTTCAGGGTTTAAAGACTTTTCAACTCGAGAAAGATATATAGAGAAAGTCTTTAATAAATTATCTCCTGCGGAAAGGGAATTAATTTTTAATATTTCTAAGAATGCACCTAAGGTGGAATATCGCCCTGGTAACACAGCTAAAAGTGTATTATCAATACCGAAAAATGATCGTCCAAACATCGAAAAGGTTTATAGTTCAGAATACATAGAAGCACACAGACAACAATTTGAGAATGGAGCTATTAAATTTCAGAAATTCACACCCGAAGAAGGTGGATACAATAATGGAGCAATTGGTAATCCAAAAGATCATGTTGCCTTTGTTATGCCTAAAGAAGCTGGCGAAACATTGATTAAAGTGACTAAGGGAGATCCGGAATTGTTGGAAGACATATTAGGGCTACATCGAGGAGACTTAGGCTCTTCCCCTGTAGCTATTGAAATTCCACCAGAATCTATAAAAAATCTAAGAATTCCAAGCGGAAATGAAGATTCTGCTTTTGATGGTTTTTGGAAACCAGGAGGACAGACCTTCCCAGGAAATATGCCAGAAGCAGTCATTGATGAAGTTCCGTGGGGAGAATTTACAATTAGAAAATTAGGAGGCGATTAAAATGAGTTTAACTAAAATAACATGGGAAGAATTTGATACCTTTGATAAAACTGAGTCACCGAAAGGATATGATTTTCGAACACATGAAGGGAAATATTACACTTTCGGAGAGTTTGGAATAGCTTCGGTTCGTCGTGTCTTTGAAATTAATCCTTCTGATTTTAATGAATATTTATTAGGCAAGAGGACGGCACGTGAAATTGATTTTAAAGCACAGAATGATCGTTGGCCACCGACGGAAGAAGAAAAGAGAGCTAGTGAGAAACGATTCATAGAAGAGAGCCCTACATCTTTAATTGATTTACCTGAAACTAGAGATTTATTTACTAAAGAAGAACTTGAAAAATTAATTCCGATTGCTGAGCAAATGTGGATTGACTGGAGAGGCAAACTTCCAGATGATTATGTATCGCCATTGAAATAGCCTGCGTGGAACTTGTTTGGCTCTTTATCAACTGTAGTGAGTTGATAAAAAATTACAACCTGGAGAGAACCGAATTGGTTCTCTTTTTTAGTGGTCATCGGGGCTTTCTTTGCCATGTACCGTCCAACCCTCCAAGCGCAAAAAGAACAAGAGGAGAAAGTGGAAATCCGGCAGAAGTTGCAGCCTGTCATGGAGGATATCCAAAAGCAAGAACAAAGCTTGAGAGAAACCGTCTAGTTACAGATGAAGGATCTACTTTGGACACCAAGCTCTAGTTCAGAAACAGAGGCAACAAGTGGACCATGATCAGGCTTGCCTGCTGTTGGCCAATCATCGAGAAATCACCGCTAGTCCGGTGGTTTTTTTGTCTTCACTTCTCTCTCGAATTAATCCTTAAATTGTGATAAAATAAAGGTTACGAATGTTTTTGACTGGTCTGTTTTTGCTTAGAAGCGGGCTACTCAAAAGCGAGCAAAAGAATCAAGATCAAGGGAGAAACAATGTCCAACACCTTTGAAATTTTAATGGATCAGCTGGATATGCCGCTGGAGATGCGATCTTCCAGTGCCTTTTTGCATGCGGAGATTCAAGAAGTCGTGGTGCACAAGGTCAGTCGGGTCTGGGAGTTTCGCTTTGCTTTTGCCGAAGTATTGCCGATTGCTCTGTTTAAGGAATTGCGCCAACGCTTGAAGGATGAATTTTCAAAGACAGGAAACCAGGCAACCTTTACCATCCAGGTGGCCAATCCGGATTTTTCTGCGGATTTATTGCAGGCCTACTACCGAGAGGTCTTTGAGGAAGGACCTTGTGCTAGTCAAGGCTTTAAGGGACTCTACCAAGACTTGCAGGTGCGAGCAGAAGGGCAGGAATTGATCATCTCTGGTCCTTCTTCGGTTGATACGGAGCATTTTCGTAAGAACCATTTGCCCAACCTTGCTAAGCAGTTGGAATCCTTTGGTTTTCCGCATTTCACCTGTCGGGTGGAGTCTGATGAGGAATTGACAGAGCAAGAAGTGGCGCGCTTTGAGGAGGAAAATGAAAAGATTTTCCAAGCAGCCAATGAAGAGACCTTGCGGGCTATGGAATCCTTGGCTCAGATGGCTCCGCCAACAGCTGTTGAAGAAAATCCAGTCTTTGACTTCAAGGCTAAGAAGGCTGTGGCTAAGCCCAAGCTAGACAAGGCCGAGATCACTCCGATGATCGAGATTACGACAGAAGAGAATCGGATTGTCTTTGAGGGTGTGGTCTTTGATGTGGAGCACAAGGTGACACGGACCGGTCGGGTCTTGATCAGCTTTAAGATGACCGACTATACCTCGAGTTTTTCCCTTCAGAAATGGGTCAAAAATGAGGAAGAAGCCCAGAAATTTGACATGATCAAGAAGAACAGCTGGCTACGGGTGCGGGGAAATATCGAAATGAACAATTTCACGCGCGACTTAACCATGAATGTCCAAGACATCCAGGAAGTCGTGCACTACGCCCGCAAGGACCTGATGCCAGAAGGTGAGCGCCGGGTGGAGTTCCATGCGCATACCAATATGTCGACTATGGATGCTCTACCGGAAGTTGAAGAGCTGATCGCCAAGGCAGCTGAGTGGGGGCATAAGGCAGTGGCCATTACCGACCATGGCAATGTGCAGAGCTTCCCGCACGGCTTTAAAGCAGCCAAGAAAGCTGGAATCCAGCTGATCTATGGGATGGAAGCCAATATCGTAGAGGACAAGGTGCCCATCACCTATAACGAAGTAGATCTGGACCTCAATGAAGCGACTTATGTGGTTTTTGACGTGGAAACGACGGGACTTTCAGCCATCTACAATGACTTGATCCAGGTCGCCGCTTCTAAGATGTACAAGGGCAATGTCATTGAGGAGTTTGACGAGTTTATCGATCCGGGCCATCCTTTGTCCGCCTTTACGACCCAATTGACAGGAATCACCAATGAACATGTCCGTGGAGCTAAGCCCTTGGTGCAGGTCTTGAAGGAGTTTCAGGCCTTCTGTGAGGGAACGGTTCTCGTTGCCCACAACGCTACCTTTGACGTGGGCTTCATGAATGCCAACTACGAGCGCCATGGCCTTCCCAAGATCACCCAGCCAGTCATCGATACCCTGGAATTTGCCCGCAACCTCTATCCAGATTTTAAACGGCATGGCTTGGGGCCATTGACCAAGCGCTTTGGGGTAGGCTTGGAGCATCACCACATGGCCAACTACGATGCGGAAGCGACGGGGCGCCTGCTCTTTATCTTCATCAAAGATGTCGCTGAAAAGCATGGGGTGACCAATCTCAAGGACCTGAATATCGATTTGATCGATGAGAATTCTTATAAGAAGGCGCGGGTCAAGCATGCGACTCTCTATGTCAAGAATCAGACTGGCCTTAAGAATATGTTTAAACTGGTCTCTCTTTCTGGAACCAAGTATTTCGAAGGAGTTCCACGGATTCCAAAGACCGTGTTGGACGCCCACCGCGAGGGCTTGATCCTTGGATCGGCCTGCTCAGAAGGGGAAGTTTTTGATGCAGTCGTTTCCCAAGGAGTAGATGCGGCAGTCGAAGTGGCTAAATACTATGACTTTATCGAGGTGATGCCTCCTGCTATCTATGCACCTTTGATTGCCAAAGAGCAGGTCAAGGACATGGAGGAACTCCAAACCATCATCAAGAGCCTGATAGAGGTTGGAGATCGCCTTGGGAAACCCGTTCTTGCGACAGGAAATGTCCACTATCTCGAACCCGAGGATGAGATTTATCGTGAAATCATCGTGCGAAGTCTAGGTCAGGGAGCTATGATTAACCGAACTATCGGCCATGGAGAAGCTGCCCAACCAGCTCCGCTACCAAAGGCGCATTTTAGAACAACCAATGAAATGTTGGATGAGTTTGCCTTTCTAGGGGAAGACTTGGCTCGCAAGATTGTTATTGAAAATACCAATGCCTTGGCAGAAATCTTTGAACCTGTGGAGGTTGTAAAGGGTGATTTATACACACCTTTCATTGACAAAGCCGAAGAAACAGTTGCTGAATTAACCTATAAAAAAGCCTTCGAAATCTATGGAAATCCACTCCCAGATATCGTTGATTTGCGGATTGAAAAGGAATTGACCTCTATCCTGGGGAATGGTTTTGCCGTGATTTATCTGGCTTCACAGATGCTAGTGCATCGTTCCAACGAACGAGGTTATTTGGTTGGTTCCCGTGGGTCTGTTGGATCTAGTTTCGTCGCGACCATGATTGGGATTACCGAGGTCAATCCGCTCTCTCCTCACTATGTCTGTGGTCAGTGTCAGTACAGTGAGTTTATCACAGATGGTTCTTACGGTTCAGGATTTGATATGCCCAATAAAGACTGTCCAAATTGCGGTCATAAGCTCAGCAAGAATGGACAGGACATTCCTTTCGAGACCTTCCTTGGTTTTGACGGGGACAAGGTTCCCGATATCGATTTGAACTTCTCTGGTGAGGATCAACCGAGCGCCCACTTGGATGTTCGTGATATCTTTGGGGAAGAATATGCCTTCCGTGCAGGAACAGTTGGTACAGTAGCTGCCAAGACAGCCTATGGATTTGTCAAGGGTTATGAGCGAGACTATGGTAAATTCTACCGTGAAGCCGAAGTAGAGCGCCTAGCCCAAGGAGCTGCTGGTGTTAAACGGACGACCGGTCAGCACCCAGGGGGAATCGTGGTTATCCCTAACTATATGGATGTCTATGACTTTACTCCAGTGCAATACCCTGCCGATGATGTAACTGCTGAATGGCAGACTACTCACTTTAACTTCCACGATATCGATGAGAACGTCCTCAAGCTCGATGTTCTTGGTCATGATGATCCGACCATGATTCGCAAGCTCCAGGACTTATCAGGCATTGATCCAAATGATATCCCTATGGATGATCCTGGTGTCATGGCTCTCTTTTCGGGAACCGATATTCTGGGAGTGACACCTGAACAAATCGGTACTTCGACCGGTATGCTTGGAATTCCAGAGTTTGGAACCAACTTTGTTCGCGGAATGGTGGATGAAACCCATCCGACGACCTTTGCGGAATTGCTCCAGCTTTCTGGATTGTCTCACGGTACCGACGTATGGTTGGGAAATGCCCAGGACTTGATTAAGGCTGGAATTGCGGACCTATCAACCGTTATCGGATGTCGGGATGACATCATGGTTTACCTCATGCACGCTGGTTTAGATCCAAAGATGGCCTTTACCATCATGGAGCGCGTGCGGAAAGGCATGTGGCTCAAGATCTCAGAAGAAGAGCGCAACGGTTACATCCAAGCCATGAAGGAAAACAATGTCCCTGAATGGTACATCGAGTCCTGTG
>OCPN01000121.1_pt1 | contig 37230 bp, 30 predicted proteins | sample 1476971 | NCBI WGS metagenome assembly OCPN01 (sample SAMEA2580251, study PRJEB22360) | human gut metagenome | biome: human gut; feature: human-associated habitat; material: faeces | place: Denmark | collected 2008/2010
CAGATACAGGTGAAACAGTGGGACTCAACCCCTATCGCTTGAGCCTGACTTTTGGCGTTTCGGCTGATTTTCTTAAAAAACTTGGCTTGGAATCTAAGCGTCCTAAGCTCTTTCGTGATTTGCCTCCATTTCCAAAGGAGCAGTTGCAGGACAAGTATACTGGTGGAGATATCGTCATCCAAGCCTGTGCGGATGATGAACAGGTAGCCTTTCATGCTGTTCGAAATCTGATCCGCAAAGGTCGTAATAAAATCACCATGAAGTGGAGCAAATCTGGTTTTGCAGCTATCGGAGACCGTAAGGAGACGCCGCGAAATCTCTTTGGTTTCAAGGACGGTACTGCCAATGTTACGACGGAAAAGGAATTCGACAAGGTTGTCTGGACTGATAGTAAAGATTGGATGAAGGGTGGTTCTTATATGGCTCTTCGTCTGGTACAGATGCACTTGGAGACTTGGGATCGTACCAATTTGCAGGAGCAGGAAAACACCTTTGGTCGCTATAAAGAATCAGGTGCTCCCTTTGGTAAGAAAGATGAGTTTGACGAAGTAGATCTCTCAAAACTACCAGTCGATTCGCATGTCCGTTTGGCTAAAGAAGTAGATCTTCCTATCTTACGTCGTTCCTATTCTTATTCTGATGGCATTGATGAGAGAACTGGTCAGTTTGATGCAGGCTTGATATTCATTGCCTACCAGAAGGATCCAGACCGTTTTGTCAAAATACAGACCAACCTTGGTGCTGTAGACAAGATGAATGAGTACATCACTCATATCGGAAGCGGGCTCTTTGCTTGCTTTGCTGGGGTGGAGAAAGGAGGCTACCTTGGTCAAGCACTCTTTGAATAAACTCCTCGTTTTACTTGGGCTTTTAGCCTTATTCTGGACCTATCCAGTAGCAGCTGAATCATACAGTGACCTCTATATCAAAATTACAGATGCGACAACAGCTGTTCAAAATAAAGATCAAGCTAAAGCTAAGGAATTGGTTGCTGAGATTAAGACTGATTTCGAAACAAAAGAAAATCACGATTCCAAGGCAGGTAAAAAAGTTAGCAGGGCTCTTGATATTAAGGGTGACGTGACAGAAGAGGACCTAACCTCCATTTCGTCAGCCCTTCTTAAATTTGAGAAAGAGCAAAATCCTGTTGATTTAGATGCCGAAAAGGAAAAACTTGAAACACGCCTAGAGCCTTATTTCAAAAACTTACAGGATGCCATTACGGCCAAAGACCTGGCTGCAACACGCAAAACTTACAGTGAATTAAATAATGCTTGGACGAGAAATGAAGCTGTTGTCCGTGACCACAGTACTGCCTACTACGGCAAGATTGAGACGGCCATTTCACTTTTGCGAAGTAGCATTGAGACGGAGCCTACTGATTTCACCAGCATCCAGTCATCTTATGATGATCTCAAGGGTGGGATTGATGACTTTATCAAGGGTGTCCCTCTTGATAGCACAAGCTCAAGTTTAACCCTAAAAGATGGTATTAAGCTCTTGGAAAAGGCTCTAGCTCAATTCCAAGCAGGTGATGACAAGACGGCTGCGGCAACCATGAAGAAGTTCATCACTATCTGGCCAACCATTGAAGGCGATGTAAGCACAACTAATCCAAGCCTTTATACGCGCGTGGAAAGTGAAACACCTGTTATCATGGTTAAGGGAAAAGAAAAAGCTTATCAGGACAAACTACAAGCCTTGATCACAGACCTATCTGCTATTGATACAAGTGCTTCTTATAATGCCTTTGATGCCATGTTGATTCTCTTACGTGAAGGTGTTGAAGCCCTCCTCATTGTTATGGCCCTTGTGACAACTCTTAAGGCAGCCAAGATGCGTAAGGGACTCAAATGGGTTTATAGCGGAGCTATTGCTGGTGTTCTTGCCAGCGCAGTTATAGCTGTTATCTTACAAGTTGTCTTTCCAGCTGTGACCTCGGGGGCTAACCGTGAAATTATTGAAGGTGGCGTTGGTATCTTTGCAGTTGCGATGATGATTCTGATTGGAATTTGGCTCCATAGTAAGTCTTCAGTCAAACAGTGGAATGACTTTATGGACCGCCAGATGAAGACGGTGACGGCTACTGGAAGCTTTGTGTCCATGTTTGCCCTCAGTTTCTTGGCTGTCTTCCGTGAAGGTGCCGAGACTATTCTTTTCTATGTCGGTATTGTTCCACGTATCACAACAGCTAATTTCTTGATTGGTATTGCTTCAGCCATTGCAGTTCTTGTTATCATTGCTGTGGCTATGACTAAAGCGAGTCACTATATTAAACCGCACCGCATTTTCTTTATTTTGACTTGGTTGATTTATGCCTTGGCCTTCAAGATGCTCGGTGTCAGTGTTCATGCCCTTCAGTTGACTAATATGATGTCTAATCATTTGATTAGTGGTTTCCCAACCATTGATTGGGCTGGTATCTATCCAAGCTGGGAAGTCTTGATTCCACAACTTATCTTTATTGCTATTATTGTCTTTGTGACGGTGAAACAGCATGGCAAGAAATGAAGATGAGATGACTATTGTTGAGCATCTGGTGGAATTTCGGAGACGTTTCATTGCAGTAGTGTTATGCTTTTTCCTAGTTTTTTGTATTACTCTGTTGTTTGCTGGGCAACTCTATGCTTATCTGACCAGAGGATTTGACAAGCCTTTATTAGTTCTAGGGCCTAACGATATTCTTTGGATTTACATTAACTTGGCTAGTCTCATGGCTTTTACGGTCACTTTGCCTTTCACCACCTACCAGATTTGGCAGTTTGTGAAACCAGGTTTGAGGGACAAAGAAGCGCGTGCTATCTTTGCTTATATCCCAGCAACTTTTGTCTGTTTTGTATTGGGGTTGGCTTTTGGTTATTATTTTGTTAGTCCAGCTATCTTAGAAGTGCTTTTAAAACTAGGCGAAGGGCTCTTTAATACACAAATTACAGCACAGAACTACCTTAGTTTCTTACTGCATACGACAGTGCCTTTGGCTGTTCTCTTTGAACTTCCCGTAGTTGTGAGTTTTTTGACATCTATCGGTATAATAACACCAGTTTTTCTGACACACTATAGACGCTATGCTTACTTTATTCTCTTGGTTTTGGCGGTCATTCTAACACCAGCTGACTTTATCAGTGACCTGGCCATGACGGCACCCTTAATCTTGCTTTATGAAGTTAGCGTAACTCTAAGTAAGCTCATTTATAAACGTAAACAAAGAAAATATAAAGATAAATAGAAAGGAAATCTCATGGGAATTCTACGTGATATCGGAGCCCCAGGACTTATCATTATTGTCCTAGGAGCCCTCCTCATATTTGGTCCTAAACGCTTGCCAGAACTCGGCCAATCCATCGGTAAAATGCTAGCCGAATTTAAAGCAGCTGTAAATAAGACTGATGAAGATAAAAAGGATCAAGAGACTGGGAAGAAAGACTAGTTCCTAGATACTCTATTTTCTTGACAATTCTAAGCTTTTATGACATAATACACCTGTATTGAATAGTAAGTCTATATCATAGGCAAGAAAAGACCCCAAGCTAACATCCACATAAGCTCGGGGTCTTTTTTAGCACTATCTATCCTTGTTTAACCACTTGTCGATCAGACGAAGGATAACACCGACCACAATAGGTCCGATGATAGTTTTGAATAGTAAATCCATCATAGGCAAACTCACCTCCCTTCGTAGGCGGTGTCGAGGTGCCAAGGGATATTATATCATAGATTGAGAGAGTTGTTTAGTGAGTGTCAGGAAGTAAATGTTAAAAGGTAGTTTGATCATGCCATACAAAAAAACAGCCCTCTGCTGACCTGACATATAGCAGTTTAGTTAAATGGGTTAATATTAGCGAGCCTAGTTGTTTGGCTCGCTTTTTTCATTATTTAATTTTCCAACGAAATTGTAGTAAATGTCAACCTGAATAATTCGATTGCGTTTTGTGCCAGTTGGTTTCTGAATAACAATCTTGTCAATTAGTTCATTCACTATTTCAACGGTTAATTTTGGAAGCTCTGTATATTTTGAAATTCTCGCCATAAACTTGGAGATATTCAAGCTATCTTCTTGTTGCTGGGCGAGTTTTTCAGTTAAATCAGAAATGGAAGCTTGAAGCTGTTTCTGTTCTTCTTCATAGCTCTGACTTAGCTTCACAAAGCGTTCATTTGAAATTTTACCAAGTAGATTATCTTCATAAAGCTTCTGAATGATATTATCAATCTCTTTAGAGCGGTATTCATCCTTTTGAAGTTGCTGGCGCTGACGTTTGTTATCCTTACTGAATTGAGCTTGGCTTTGCTGTTCCAACTTTTTCAAAAAGGCTTCTTGGTCGAAGTGGATTTCCTGAATAGTTTGGCGGAGCTTACCACTCACAATCTCAATCAAGGCAGATTTTTGAATATAGTGGGGATTTTCACAACCATCAATCGGCTTACGGTAGCCAGAACACTTGTAATGGTCGTGGTTGAGTCCATTTTTCTCTTGTGGGCAAAAATAATGCTTTCGCCCACAAGTTCCACAAAAGACTATTCCCGCAAACAAGTTTTCGTGACCAGCCCGATTTTTATATCGTTGATTAGACCGCTTATGATTTCGCATTTTTTGAACAATATCAAAAGTTTCTTGGTCGATAATTGCTTCATGAGTATTTTTGAAAATCAGCCAATCTTCTTTTGGGTTATCTACTTTACGTTTGTCTTTATAAGATTTTGTCCGTGTTCGAAGATTGACCGTATACCCAAGATACTCTTCACGCCCTAAGATAGCGCTTAAGGTTTCTCGTGTCCAAAAATACGGTAGAGTTTCCACATTTGGACTGGAGGAAATAGGTTTCAAACCAATTTCTATTCGGTGACGGTCTGGTTTAAAAATTTTGTCATTTTTTAAACCTTTTGAAATCTCTGAAAGACTTTTTCCACTTTTTGCTTCCTGGAAAATCCGCTTCACAACCTCACTGGCAACTGGGTCAACAATCCAGTTTTTAGGATTGCTTGGGTCTTTGAGGTAGCCATAAGGTGGATTTACTGTGACACGCTCGCCAGCTCTCGCTTTAGATTGCACAACCGCTCGAATCTTCTTGCTGGTATCCGCCGCATACATTTCGTCCATTAGACTCTTAATTGGCAAGAAAATAGAATTAGTTTCATTGGGCTTGCTAGAATCTACGCCATCGTTTAAGGCGATAAAGCGAACGTCAAAACTAGGAAAAGTGATTTCCGTTAGTTGACCAACCTTGATATAAGAGCGCCCTAGACGGCTTAAATCCTTAACGATAAAGTTTGAAACTTGTCGATTTTCCACCAGTCTAAGTGCTTCCGAGATAGCCGGACGGTCAAAATTTGTGCCACTAAAGCCATCATCAACAAACAAAATAGGATTAGGCAGTTTTTCATGTTTAACCACTTCCAGAAGAATTTTCTTCTGATTGGTAATTGAGTTACTATCTCCGTCCAGACCATCGTCTTGACTTAAGCGACAATAAACTACCGTAATATCTGAAAGTTTTGAAGTATCTACTTGTCTATAATCTGAAATTGTCAAAGTTCTGTTCATGTGTTTTTCTCCTTTTAGAGTTCACACATCTTATACCTCTATTATACCATTTTTACTACTGTTAAAGTAGTGATTTATCGCTTAAAATCAACCTTTCTAGGACATTTTCAAGATTGCGATTTCCAGTAAAACGGTGACGGATTAAGTAAGTCGTTCGACCAATTCGACAAATTTCATCGGCGGTGTGTAAAGCCTGTTTTGAATCTCTATCTTGATTCTTCTGATTCATTCGAAACCCCTCCTTTGATATAATCTGAATATTCGTCCAAAGTAATCACGGTGAATAATTCCCAAAAATTGTATAGTTCTTTTTGAATCACTTTCGAAATCGCCAGCTTTCGCTTGTCGTCTGGCACAACCCACAAAACATAGGGGAAAACTTCCTTTTGTCGTTGTTCAATACCTGACCGATAATATTCAATATATTTCTTACAAGTATTTAGGATACGTACAAGACTTTCCGTGCTTCGGTCTATTTCCAGAAAATAATGGTCTTCATAATCGTGATTAATCAGTTCCAAATAAGCATCTGGTTTTAGGGTCATTCCAACACCAGAAAGTTTTTGGTAGCTGCGCCATGAATTTGGTTCAAACGAAAAGGTTTCAAATGACAGTTTTTCTGAATTTCGAACGGTCTCCAGTGTCTCAACAAAAATTTCTGTAATCGCCAAAGTGTGTTCAACGTGGTGCTGGGTTGGTTCGTATTTATTTTTATAACGCAAGATAATACTGTCATCTTGGTTTTTAAGGAGCTTTAACCCCTTAAAAGTAATTTGCCAAACATAAGAAGCAGAGCCACGGCGTGCGCCACCAATTCGCCGTTTTAAGTGTGAAACTAATCCAGCTTTTTTCAGACTTTGAAGCGTAAAACTAGCTCGGCGAATTGCGGTGTCAGTTCTCACGCTACTGTCAAAAAATAATCTGGCTAGTTGGTTGGTGGTGGCATATCTAGCTTGACTTAAAAAGTAAAGAATTTGCGTGTCGTTATCTGTTTTATAATTCCATTTCATCTGTTTTGTTCTCCATTAAAATTTAAAGGGGGCGTTACCGTAAAATGTGCTTAGTTACGGAGTAAGTCGTGTGAGTAAAAATCCTGAAAACCTTTATTTGTCAGGGGCGAAAGAATTTTCTTCATCAACACGATTCGAAGAGCGATTGGAACGCTTTTTACGCCCTAAATCTATTAATTTTTGATTAGAATCGTCATTTTTTGAAGCAGATTTTTCAAAAATATAGTTTTCGAATTGGCTTTCAATTTCTGAAATATCTTGTCCGTATCGGCTCAAGCTATTCAAAAATGGTACACGACTATCTCTAATTTTTGGTTTAGGTGGGTAGGTTTTACCGATAAGCCAGCGGTAGGTATTTGGTGAGATTTCTGTTCTGATATATGCCCAAAATGGCGGCAAGCTGTAAAAATCTTCTTTATCAATCTCTAGAGTATATTTTGCCATTTCACGGGCTTCATCAAGATTTAAGCCAAAAACAATTTTATTCGCAACATTGGATTCAATTCCAGCTTTTAACTGGGGTGTCATCTGTGCAAGATGCTGAAAACCAATATTCCAGCCAACATTAAACTGGCGAGATTGTGAAAGTGCTTCATCTAAGTTAGAATTGGGGATTCCTAGGAAACTTGGTGTTTCATCAATATAGATAAAGACCGATTGGCGTTTGCTTGGCTCAACTGACGACTGGCGCAAAATTAACATCCAGAGCATTGAAGTGATGAGGCTACCAATGAGTTTCGCAGATTCTGAACCGATTACCGATTTATTTAGTGGAATCAATACGATTTTTCGGCTTTTGAAGATTTCTGCAAGACTGAAATCTGGATTAGTTTGTCCCAACATTGCCCGAAGTTGCGGACGAAGCAAAAACTGTCGGAATTTATTCAAAATGGGGTTTAACATCTGGTGACGTTGAGCTTCACTGAGTAGCTCAAACCAGTTCCAGAAACTCTCCAGTCCAATCGGGTCTTTTAACTCTCTTAATAGTTTATTTCGAAAGGATTGATTAGTGAGTAAACTTGGTAACATCACTAAAGAAGTGTTTGGAATGCGTGCTAGAGTTAAAAAACTATGTGATAGAATATCCAGCGAGTAAATTCCAAAGTGCTCAGGATAAAGTCCTTTAAATAGTTCTAAAAGATAATCTGCGATAACTTCGGGTTCAATACCATATTTGGTGAGTTCAAAAGGATTGATGCCAACAACTCGTTTGGTGGTTGGTGAAATGATTACTGTATCTTCATCGTGTTCAGTTGGTGTGCGCTCTAAAAGTTCATGAGTAAGTTGACCTTTGGCATCTACCACAACTACACTATGATGTTTAGATTTTATATCTGATAAAATCAAATGACTCATAGTGGTAGTCTTACCACAACCTGTTGAACCGAGAAAAACGGTGTGCTTTTTGCCAGCTTGTGCTGAAATTTGAATTGGTCTTGATTGATTTTCAACCGTTTGCGCCAAACTTCGCTGAGTTTTTCGATTAACATTGTAACCTAAAGGTGGCACTACTAATTTAGGGTGAACATTTGGCACACCTGCAATATTTTCTTCCCCAATAGGTAAAAGCATGAAACAAGCTAAGTCTGAGACAGCTAAACTATATGGGAAAGACCAGGAAGGTTGTGCTTGATTGAGTTTTTGGATAGCTAGTGGTTTTAATTCAATGGTTGCATTTGATTCCATCATGCGAAAACTACTTAACAAGCTATCAAAAAATTCTTTTGTTCGTAAAATACTGCGAGATTGGACACCAAGACGAATTTCACACTTAAAAGTAGATTGGTTTAATTTTTGTTTCATCAGCTTTTTGGAATTTTCGGAAAGCTCAGGAATATTATTTGTAATCACTTGATACCATTTAACGGATAAATTCGGCAAATCTTTTGGCTGCGGCCGAGGTGGTGAGCCTGCACCAATGACCAACTGAACAACTACTGTTTCATCTGGCTGAAGTATTTTTGAAATTGCTAGGCTTGAACGTATCATGTTTTCTACAGAGTCCGTTTTTAAAGCATAGTGAGATTCTTTGATGTTCACTAACCGTGCAACCGAAAGTTTTTCGCGTTTTGGAGCTCTTGAAAACTGAATAGCTCGGTGCGATTGAATTAGTTGGCTGATATGTCGTTTGTCTTGTTCTTCTGTTCCTAATAGATAGCGTACGCGATTCTTAGATAATCGAATTTCAAAAATAACCGCTTTACGCCGAGTCAATCCCACCAGTTGACCCAGCATAGATTTCACATCATCTATTTTAAACGGGCGCATCCAGTTGAGTTCACTCCAAGATAGTGTTTCAAATTTTCTTTTCATCTCTACCTCCAATCTTTAGTTTTAATAATCCGAAAGGTAAGCCAGCCGATGAAAACAACCGCAGTCGTAAAAACCAAGAACCACCAAACTTCCAGAATTAGTTTCACCGCCCAGTTAATAAGCCAAGCACAAGCAACAAATCCAAGAATATATGTCATTAGTTTTTTCATAGCTGGTCTCCTTTCTGCCTCCATTTATACAAGAAAATTGATAAAAAGTTAAATTTCGCTGCCTTCAGTTTTTAAAGCGATTGGAATGAATTTTAGGCAATGAAACAGTAGTATATTTCAAAATACTTTTTTCTTTTGTCTAGTCCAATCAAGGCTTTTGTTTTCTTTCGAATTTTCTCAATTCGGACTTTGCGACCAAGAAAAGTTGATTGATTTCTTGCTGTTTTTCCAGAAATTGTGCTAGGGCAATTTCTTCTTTGCTACAGTGCTTTTTGTCTTTTTGTTTTGTTTCTTCGAACCAATCCCAAATAAATACAGCAACAACGATAATTATAAACGCTATAAAGTAATCTATCATAAAGCTACCTCATTTCATCTTTTCAGTAGCATAATAAGTGAACGCTTTAAGAATATAATCTGTATACTCTTTAGCTTCAGGAGTATTTTTAAGTATTTCAGACCGAGTAAGTGCCAAATTGCCCACTTTATATAAAATATCGTTAGCTAGAAGCTCTAAGGCTTGATTATCTGCCATCGCTTCGCTTAGTGTTTTTGCGACTTTTAACTGATAGGGATTAACAAATTGAGAAAGTTCTGCTTTTGGGGTTGATTTTTGAATGTGATTCATGAGGTTTCTCCTTTGATTTTGGTATAATTTAAGTTAGCTAACTTATGGTTTTATTATAGAAAAGACTAAGCGTGATTTGTTGCCAATAATCGTGCTAAAATCTTGCCAGTTTCGGAGGTGTCTGATGTTTGATGTTCCTAGTCTATTTTCTATTGTTTTAAAACACGCCAATAAAACGACTTGGTCTGATAGAAAGAAAGTTAGCGTGGGCTTATCACTCGTCTTACACGAAGACTCTTTGGCTTATCTAGCGGACACAAGTTTCAATAAATTATTTACAGGACAAAATAAAGGACGAACCCTTTACGGAATCGTCCAAGATGAGATAAATGAAAAAGGTTTTTCACATTATATTTTAGAAGCTGAAAAACGATTGAGTAATGCCAATTACAAAGAGAGTAGATTTGAATTATCCGGAGTTCTAGAGGATTGTTTTGAACTATTGGAAGAATCTCAAAATCTACCTAAAACTATCCTATTCGGTCTAGAACAATCTTACGAGCTAAATCACGCAGACCGCCCTTATTTATTTCTTGCAGAATGTTTATTTTATTCTTTGGCTTGTTATCACAATAAACGCCAAGAATATATTCCGATTGATTTTAGCCAAGAAACAGAGGTCATTTCGAAGCCATTGGAAGAACTTGTCTCACAAGCTAACAGCTACTCTAAGCGTATTATTCAAGAATTAAACCGTTTTTCAGAGAAGGAACTTCAATTATTTAAGAAAATTGCTCCCTATACGTTCTACGATGAATCCTTTGATGAATTATCTGGCGATTATGTTTTAGATTACTACTTGATTTCTCACGAAGATTTTGTTGATTTATTTACAGAATATAAGGTATCTGGAAATGACATTTCAAGACTGAAAGAATATGGGTTGATTTCTAGTGGTGGCAGGCATGAGATTACTGTTGAGAAAGACGAGCTGGCTGGTTTCCAGAATGACAATCTTGTTCTGATATTCACTACTGAATCTGAAGAAAAAATTATATTTGAATATAGTGCCTTCCACTTAACAGATACAGCAAAAGCCCTACTTGAGATTTTGAAGATTGAAATGGATAACGAGTTTTTCCGAGGTTTAGCGGATAGGTTTAAAGAGCGTTTATCTGGGGCTGGAATTGTTGTAGAAACCTTTGATGTGGATGATTTGCAGTGAATCTGGATATTCTATTGGAGTATTTTATGTGGTATAATTGACAGTATAAACTGAATAGGATTACTAAAATGGAAGAAAAACAAGAACAAGTTAAACGTTCTCGAGGTAGATTTAAGCCTGAGATGAGAAAATTATCAAATGAAGATGTAAAGAAGATACTACTTCAAAAAATTTCCGAGGAAGAGCTTTCTGTTCCTGAGAGTGAAGATGACAATACTCTACTCTCTAGTATTGATAGTATGGAAGATAAATTTAATGTCGTATCTCTATTTAGTGGTGCTGGTGGACTCGATTTGGGATTAGAATTAGCTGGTTTAAGCAGTGTTGTTGGTGAAAAAAAAGCCATGAGCTACTTCAAGGCTGGAAAAGATATTTTCAACAAGTACCGTTCGCAAAGCATCTTTCATACAATCTATACGAACGATATGTTCAAAGAGGCCAACATGAGCTATAAGCTCAACTTTCCAGAAACAGTTATTCAGCATGAAAAAGATATTAGGAAAGTATCACATTTTCCAAAATGTCAAATCATGATTGGAGGCTTTCCTTGTCCAGGTTTTTCTGAAGCGGGTCCTAGGCTAGTAGATGACCCTAGGAACTTCTTATATATTCACTTTATTAGAGCACTTATTCAGACGCAACCTGAATTTTTTGTCGCTGAAAATGTTAAGGGAATGATGACTTTAGGTCATGGAGAAGTTCTAAATCAAATCGTGGCTGACTTTGCAGCAGCTGGATATACTGTCACTCCTCATCTAGTGAACGCTAGAGATTATGGAGTTCCTCAATCAAGGGAGCGGGTTTTTCTGATTGGTGTTCATAAAGAAAAAATTGAGAATAAATATGGATTTTACTACCAATTACCAGCTCCTACTCATGGAGAGCCTAGTGAAATTAACTTACTAGAAGAAAAACAGCCCTTTGTGACGTTAGAACAAGCAATAGGAGATTTACGGAATAACCCAGGACCAATTTTCCAAGGGGAATATTCAACAATTTACATGAGCCGAAATCGAAAGAAGAGTTGGTCCGAACAGTCTTTTACTATTCAAGCCTCTGGTCGTCAAGCCCCTCAGCATCCCGACGGTGAACCTATGACTAAGGTAGGTAAAAATAAATGGGTGTTTAATGGCAATAATAATCGGAGATTATCAGTAAAAGAAATCGCTCGTATTCAAACATTTCCAGATTGGTTTGAATTTTCAGACGGTGGAAATTTAAATATTAAAGAAAATGGTCGAATTGATAAAATTTACAAGCAAATTGGTAATGCGGTTCCTGTATTGCTTGCGAAAGCAATTACACAACCTATATCAGATTTTATATATAAAGAAATTCTCAAAGGAAAGAAATATGAAAGCTAATATCTTAACGGCAGTTATAAATATTGTAAAAACTCGTAATGTTAGTCTTCAAGAAGAATATGTTAAAGCTAATAGAGCTAATTCAATGGGAGATGCTCTTGAAAAATATGTAGTTGATAGTTTTGCTAATACTATCTTAGAAAAAGATGAAACTAAAAGAAACCTAAAAATCAATCAAGTTTTCTCATATTTAGGAAATGATTCTAATCCGCCCGATGCCATGTTAAAAGGTGGAGCTGCTATTGAAACAAAGAAAATCGGGAGTCGTAATTCTCAACTGCAACTCAATAGTTCAAATCCTAAATCTAAATTATATATTGACGATTCTCGTTTAAAAAAATCTGCTCGTAAGGCTGAAGACTGGAATGAGAAAGACTTTATTTACTCAATAGGTTTCGTAAAAGAGAACCAACTTAAAGAATTGGCTTTGATAGACGCTTCTATTTATTGTGCAGATACAACGGTCTATCAAGATATTTTTGAACAAATTAAAGAAGGAATATCAAGTATTCCGAATATTGATTTCTCCCCAACCAAAGAACTTGGTCGTGTAAACAAAATTGACCCTTTAGGGATTACAAGTCTTCGCATTCGTGGTATGTGGTTGCTTGAAAATCCCTTTACCGTATTTAAGTATGTTTATCAGCCTATAACAACTGCTAATTTTAATTTGTTTGCGCTAGTGTCAACTGAACATTTTGATGGTTTTAATAATAAAGATGAGCTACTTTCTTTAGTTGATGAAGTAGCTACACTGAATATAGCCGATGTGAAAGTTAAAAATCCGAATAATCCTGCACAGCTTATTAATTGTAAAAAGATTACATTTTGCTTGTAATTGAGGTAAATAATGAATTTTACAAAAAAGCAAATCGCAAACTTATTGAGTGATAGAATTCTTTTTAGGTTTAGCATTCATACTGATTTCATTGCAAACTTCAATGAACACGAACAATTGTTTACTTTTGATGAATTTGAAAAAGTCGTCAAAAGTAATTTGGATTATTGGAAGTCAATCTCAGAGAAAGCACCTAATAATTTTTATTCAAATTGGCAAAGCCTGAGTGATAAAATTGTAACTATTAGGCAATATCTTTCTGAACTTGAAGAATTTAACTTAGACGATGTTGAAAATCATCTTTACTATAACCTATCAACTAGCCGAGAATCTAGGGAACAAAATAGTTTTACTTATATTTTGGTAATTTCTTCACCGATTGATAGAGATGCTGAAATCCGTAAGATAAAGAGCTTTGTATCATTTTATATTCAACAAACTACCACTTCTGTTGAAGAAGCGGTAAAATGCTTTATAATGTTATCTAAAAACCCACAACTTGTTGGTAGCTATTTGTCAAATTCCTCGCAATATCACTTTTATCCAGCATTGTATTTGCTTAGAAAGAATTTTTCAAATATTCGAGAGAATGTCTCCGATTTTGAAACAAATATAGTATCTCCTTTAAACAATAAATTAAAGGAAATATCGAATGATTCAGATGAACAATTTAGAGAAATTACAGCATTTGCAGAAACTAAGCATAATGAAATCCAACAGCAGTTCGATAATAAGGTTATAGAATTAGAGGAATTTCAAAAATCAATAAATAATTGGCAAAAAGATAAGCAGGATACACTTGATAATTTAGAGGAGACTTATAAAAATAAACTCTCTCTGGAAGCGCCTGAACAACTTTGGAATGAACGTGCTGAAGAATATCGAAAACGAGCCAGAAACTGGACACTTGCCCTCGTCATTACTGTAATTGCTTTAATTTGGATATCTAAACAATTAGTTCTTGTCATACATAAATATTCTTTAAATATTATAAAAGAAATCCCTTTCATCTCAGAATCATTCATATTTATTTCTGTTGTCTCATTCTTTATTTATATAGTTAGAGTGATGATAAAAATTGTGATGTCTAATCATCATTTAGCTGCTGAGTACAAGCAGAAAGCGGTTTTGACCAGATTTTATCAATCTTTAACTTATGCTGGAACGGATATTGATAGAGAGGAACGACTAATAATTATCAATTCACTATTTAGTAGAGTTGATACTGGGTTGATAAAAACAGATAATTCAAATGACAGTGAAGCAATTTTAGCAGTTCTATCCAAAAATCTAAAATAAAAAACGGTGATTTGCCGTTTTTATTGTTCTTATAAGGTGTATGAACTTAGATTTTCTTAAACTGCTGAATGTCATACTTCCTTTCGCACGAAAATTTCTTTGAGTTGTATGAAACTTTTGAGGTCAAGGCGGTGGAGATTTCGAAGCTGCTGGAGGCGGGTTTGCTTTTGGGCGGCGGACGGCACAAGATTTTTGTGGAAGAAAACGAACTGGCAGGCTTTCAAACCGATGAGAGAGTGCTGGTTTTTACCACTAAAGTCGAAGACTACGTTTTTAACTACCACGCCTTCCACCTAACCCAAACGGCGAAAACTTTGTTGGAATTATTGGAGACTGGATACAACCCAGAATTTTTGGTAAAGTTGGGTCAACATTTTCGAAAGGAATTATCGGAAACGCCTGTGCAGGTCGGCTTATATGATGTGGAGGCGATTGACGAAATAGAGAGTTTGGAGGAGTTGAAAGAGGCTAAGAATTGGTTGGAGGAATAAAAAAGACCGATGAAGTGGTATTTCGTAACCGTTTCATCAGCCTTTTTGATTATGGGTAGGAATTAACATGTATCTCTACATCTTGAATAACTACATCACTTTCAAAATTTGAATCTACTTCAAAAGAATACACTATAAAAAAATTCCCATTCGGTTTATAAGAGCCTACATTCATTCCGCTATTGGCAACTATATTATCACTTACTTTAAGTCCATCTGGATTTGAGGTGTTATATAATTTAGTAGATTCTGGAATGTATCTTGTCCCTTTTGGAAGAATAATTTTTATTATTGTATTCTTCGAACTTTGTTGAGCATTATTTCTTACCTCGATAAAATTCCGAATAATATCTCCAGGTTTTGCTTTTATATGATATTTCCATTTTTTTGTTCCTTTTACTTTAAATCGACTACTAATAATAAAACCGTTTTCTTCTTTTGTAGGGGCTGGGTTATTATACTCATTCAGATATATTACATCGTTGAATGAACTAAATAAAATATTTTTAATAGGTGGCAGATATTGAGTAAATAATGACATTATTAGTATTATTAATACAATGGGTAGTATTTGGGTTCGAGGTTTTAGTTTTATTTTTAGATTATCTAAGGTAGTGTTTATAAAGTTGACTAATAAAACATTGATTAGGAGCTTTATTACATTAGTTGGTTTGTAGTCATAAAATTCATTTTTTGATGAAGGAAAATATAACAAGGTGTAATAGACCATATAAGCAATGAAAATTTCAGGCTCTTCATTTTCATATTTATTAACTAAATATCGAAATTTCCATCTACCTAATATTTTCTTATTGATTTTTTTATATTTTTCCGATATAAATGTTTGGAATACATTTCTCGCAATATTCTTTAAATCAGATTCCAATAAATTATCAATCAAATAAGATTTTATAATTTTTATAATTTCTTTTTCACTATATCTCTTTCTTAAAGTTATCAATCTTTGCCTATACGAAGAGTCCAATGACCTAGTTCCATTAAAAATTTCATTATTCAATTTTTCATTGTCTGTAAATGGAAGAATTTTATATTCACCCATTTCCATCATCTCTTTAATCATAGCTAATGTTTTTGATGAAGATTGACTGGTCATGTTTGCTATTTCATATGCTACATAAGGAAATCCAAAGAAATCTGGTGGATAAAAATCTAAAACCATGTAAAGACCTCTCGCAACGTTATTCACCAATATTATATCATATTGACAAATAAATTAAAATATGCTATAATTTACCTGTTTTAGTACATTCCTTCTTGGAAAATTTTCACCCTATCTTCACCGATAGATAGGGTGAAGATTAGAAAAGAGGCTTAAATGGATTATACATCAAAAGGTAGCTATTCGTTAGCTTTTTGGAAAAGTATTCTCGAAAGAGAGACGGCATTCAATGGATTAGGGTTTATGACACCTGAAAACATAGCTTGTAGAATGATGGCTCAAGCAGTTTCGAATTATGATATTGCCGATTATACTGGCTTGAGCATAAGTAGAGTAAATGAGATTAATCAGCGCGCTTATGATATAGTGAGTTCTGTACTGACAGATATGAACCGAATAATTTATGGTAAAAAGTTAACTGGAGAATCTACAGAAGAAATTATCACATATCTATCTCGTATTTTTGGAATAGAGGCTCACTTAATAGTTGAAACCTTTCCTAAAATATATAATCCATAGTAAAATATCCTCCTGTATCAAGTAGCAGGAGGATTTTTATTCTTTAAAAAAGCAAGCACTTTTAGTTATTATATAAAGCAACGGAAAGACGGCTCATTTGAACCGTCTTTTAACGTGCTTGTAAGATGCGTGAACTCAGATTATTTTTAGAGTGCTGAGTGTCAGGCTGTCTTCTTGAGCTGATTTTTTTATCTTACAAACTGATACGTCTTTCTGTTTCAGCGTCGAAGAAATGACCTTTTGCAACGCTGAAAGTAAGGTTTACTTTTTCACCTGGATTGTGGAAGTCACGCGCATCAACACGGGCAGCAAATTCAGTTCCTCCAAGTTTTAGGTAAAGCATTGTTTCTGCACCAAGAAGCTCTGAAACGACGACTTCAGCATCTATATTGGCATCTGGATATACTTCTTGAACGATTGGACGGCTTGAAACATCTTCAGGACGGATACCAAAGATAACTTCTTTGCCTTGATAACCTGTTTCTTTCAAGATTTTAGCTTGACCTTCAGAAATTGCAATATCCAAGCCTTCAGAGTTAGTGATACGGTTGCCATCAACCTTAACATTGAAGAAGTTCATAGCAGGACTTCCGATGAATCCAGCAACAAATTTATTGGCTGGCTCATTATAAAGTTCTTGAGGGGTACCAATTTGTTCGATACGACCGATAGTACCAGAACCATCAGGGTTTTTAGTAGAACTCATGATAACGATACGGTCAGCAAGAGTCATAGCTTCTGTTTGGTCGTGGGTAACGTAGATAGTAGTTGCACCAATATTACGAGTAATTTTAGCAATTTCAGCACGCATGGTCACACGAAGCTTAGCATCCAAGTTTGAGAGAGGCTCATCCATGAGGAAGACTTTAGCATCACGAACGATGGCACGTCCCATAGCTACACGTTGACGTTGACCACCAGAAAGGTCTGCAGGCTTACGATCTAAGAACTCAGTCAAACCAAGGCTAGCAGCAGCTTCACGCACACGTTTGTCGATATCGTCTTTTTTATATTTACGAAGTTTAAGACCAAAGGCCATATTTTCATAAACAGTCATGTGAGGGTAAAGTGCGTAGTTTTGGAATACCATGGCAATGTCACGATCTTTTGGTGATTTGTCATTAACCACTTCACCATCGATATAGAGTTTACCTTCTGTGATTTCCTCGAGACCAGCAACCATACGGAGAGTTGTTGATTTACCACATCCTGAAGGACCTACGAAAACGATGAATTCCTTGTCTTTAATATCGATACTGAAATCTTCGACAGAGTAGTGAGTTGCATTTGGGTATTTTTTGTAAATTTTATCCAGTTTAAGAGTTGTCATATCATTTATCCTTTATTATTTAACTGATCCGCCGGTTACACCTTCAACATAGTATTTCTGCATGAAGATAAAGAGAAGGGTGATTGGGATGGCGATGATAATAGCACCTGCGGTAAATGGAAGGAACCATTCATTGATAGCGTCTTGGTTAAGCATTTGATAGAGTCCAAGGGCAACCGTATATTTATCTTTAACGTCACCGAGGATAACAGATGCAAAGATGAAGTCTACCCAAGGTCCCATGAAGGCCATGAGGGCAGTGTAGACGATGATTGGTTTAGAAAGTGGCAAGGTAATCTTAGTGAAGATTTGAAGACGAGTTGCCCCATCAATCATTGCTGATTCATCCAAAGAGTAAGGAATGGTATCAAAGAAACCTTTCGCAATGTAGAAACCAAGAGCTGCCCCAGCAGAATATACCAAGACCAAAGATGTCAGGGTTTGTGTCAAATTGAGGGCCTTCAAAATGTAGTAGACCGCAATCATTGACATGAATCCAGGGAACATGTTAAGTACAAGTGCCAATTTCAAGAAGCCATTTCTGTGTTTGAATTTAATACGGCTAAGTGAGTAGGCCATACCTACGGTAATCAAAGTTGAGAGGATACATGTACATGTGGCAACGATGAAAGTATTGATGAACCATTTTCCAAATGGATAAGCATCGCTGGTAAACAGTTTAATGTAGTTATTAAAAGTGTAAGTCTTAGGGAAGAAGTAAGGCACCGCATTAGCTCCTTCACCACGGAAACTTGTAAGGAAGATCCAGATAATAGGGATCAACCAGATAACAGCTAGAACTGTCAATAGAATATAAGTACCAGTTAGGTAAAGATTTTTCTTACGTTTCATTATTTAGCAGCCCCTTCCTTGAATGAAGATGATCTTGTGTAGGCCAAGAGACTGAATGTTGCAGAGATGGCGAAAATCAAGATACCGATAACAGATGCCAAGTTATAGTCTTTAGCGCTAACAGTCAGTTTGTAGAGCCAAGTTACCAAGAGGTCAGTTGAACCCGCTTGATAGTATTCAGAATTTTTAGGTCCACCACCAGTAAGGAAGTAGATAACGTTGAAGTTATTGATATTACCGATGAATTGTTGAATCAATGATGGTGCCATAATCAAGAGAATTTGTGGGAAAGTGATACTCTTGAAAATTTGGAATTTACTTGCTCCATCAATTTCAGCTGCTTCAATCTGCTCAGTTGGCAAGTTCATGATGATACCAGTTGCAACCAACATTGTGAACGGAATACCAATCCACATATTAACAAAGATAATAGAGAACTTCGCCCAGAGAGGGTCAGTCAAGAATGGAATTGGTCCATTAGTGAGATGCAAGGTTTGAAGCAAACCATTCAAAGGACCATGGTCATTAAGGAAGTTACGCATCAAAAGAAGGGATACGAACTGAGGAACGGCGATAGTGATAACAAAGAGTGTACGCCAAACTTTCTTGAATTTAAGCCCCTTAGTGTTGAGCAAGAGAGCAAGGACAATACCGAAGAAGAAAGTTGTTGCTGTTGCAGCAACTGCCCAAATCAAGGTCCATGTCAAAAGTGGGAAGAAAGTACCAGCCATACGACCTTGTAAAACTTCACCAAAACTTGAGAAACCAACCCAGTCAAAGAGTGATTTAGGTGCTGGGTGATTGTGGTCAAAGTTAGTAAAGGCCAAACAGATCATGTAGATCAAAGGCAAGATTGTGAAGAGCAAAACTCCAATCAATGGTACAGTCATAAGTCCCATGTGGAAACGACCATCAGCCAAGGTCTTGAAGTCTTCGACAAAGTTGGGAACTTTACGTCCAGACTGTTTGAGAGCCATGAGATGACGAGCACTCTTAAGATTACACCAGTAAATATAAGCGAAAACTGCACAGAAGATTAATGATGCAAGTCCAAAAATCAACAAGAGCATAGAGTTATCTCCAGCGACCTGAACAGTAAGCTTAACCCCATTAACCTCTTTAATAGCTTCACCCTGTTCTTGAGTCCCCAAGGTAATCATCCCTTTAAGTGCAGGAATAATTTGGATAACGAAGGCTACTAAGAAGGCAATCTCAGAAAGGAGGAAGAGCAAGCCCTTAGTGAACTGTTTGTTGACCAAGTTTGCCAATCCCATTACCAGAAAGGATAATTTGACATCCCATGTACCTTCTTTGAAGACCTGGCGCATAGGAGTTGTGTCGTAGATTGTTTGTGACATAGATATCTCCTCAGATAAATGTTTAATTAGTGATAGATAAAGAGGCTAGGAACTTGACCTGCCTCTTTACCTTCTCATAGTTAGGATTCTTATTTAGCTGCTGCCAAATCTTTATCAAATTGTTGTAATTTAGTAAGGAATTGGTCTTCCTTGATTTTACCGTTATATGCATCACTCATAAGAGCAGCACTTTCAGTCCAGAAGACTGACATTTGACTAAGTTTAGGCATAACAGTTGTGTACTGATCAGATGAACCCATAGTAATTACAGCTTGTGCAAGTGCATCCTTTTGAACAGCTTCAGAAGCTTGAACTTCTTTGTTAGCTGGGATGATGTGACGGTCTTCATTAGTGAATTGGTTATTTTGACTGTCTTTGCTTGTCAAAGCTTGTGCCAATTGGTAAGAAGCAGCGATACGTTCTGCGTTACCTTTAGATGGTGTTTGGTTAACTGCGTAAAGTTTAACACCCATGAAGGCTTTTTGTTGAACGTCTTGACCACCGATATTAACTGTTGGGTAAACAGCAACACCAAGATTGTCTTTACCAACAGCTTTAGCAGCTGCAGCGTAGTCCCATGGTCCTGATTGGAAAGCATCAACAGAACCATCTTCGAATTTAGCCATCATATTAGCTGAATCGACATTAACAAATCCTTTATTGTCTTTTTGAGCTGCGATGAATTTAAGAACATTCACACCAGCTTCGTTACCCCAGTTAGTACCTTTCACATCTTCACCGTTAGGACCAAAGAGTGTGTCACCAACTGAAAGGAAGAGAGGAGCAGTTACATAAGCGTTAACTTCTTTCAAGTTGCTACCAAATTTAGCTTTAGAAGTAATTGTTTCATAAGATTTCACATCTTCTTCATTAAGTTTAGATTTGTTGTAGTATGTAACTTGAGTTTCGATACCGTATGGGAAGGCATAAGTTTTACCTTTGTATTGAGCACCTACAGCAGCTTGTTCAGTATCTTGCTCAGCAATTTCTTTTGAGTATTGCTCTGGGATTTCTTGGATAGCTCCAGCGTCTACCAATTTACCGAGTTGGTCATGTGGAAGTGAGAAGACATCTGCAGCAGTTGAAGCATCCTTAGTCAAGTTTTCTTGAGCATTTGGATCTTCCATTTCAACCATATCAACTTTGTAACCAGATTTCTTTTCAAACTGTGCTACAGTATCCGAGTAAGATTTCTTAGCACCAGTTGGTACCCAAAGTTTCAAAGTCTTGCTATCTGAGCTTGAGCTCTTGCTTGAGTTTGAACCACAAGCTACCAAGAGCGATCCAGCCACAAGTAATCCAGCACTACCAAGTAATACCTTTTGCCATTTTTTCATTTCTATTTCCTCCAGAAATTTTGTTTACGGTAACCATTATGCAATCGTTTTCATTTTCTGTCAACTGTTTTATAAAAAATTTTTAAACTTTTTGCAAACGATTGCAAAAGTCGCCTGTTTAGTTTATAATTGTTCTTATATTTTACGACTATAAAGAAAATTTTATGAGAATGAGAGGGACATAATGGCTACAATTAAAGATGTTGCTAAGAAGGCTGGAGTCAGCCCATCAACGGTAAGTAGGACATTAAAGGATAACTCGGCTATATCAGAAGAAACAAAAATTAAAGTAAGAGCAGCTATGGAAGAATTAGGTTATGTACCAAACTCAGCAGCACAAATGTTGGCAACAGGCTTAACTCATAGTTTAGGTGTTGTTCTTCCTCCCTTAACAGACCGTGAAAATATCAGCCAGCCCTTCTATATGGAGATTTTAACAGCAATCAATGAAGAGGCTAGTTGTCATTCTCAGGTCGTTAGTATTGCTACGGGTGCTACTCTAGAGGAATTAGTCAAGCAAGTTGAGCTCATGCATCGCCAAAAACGGGCAGATGGCTTTATAATTCTCTATTCAGAAAAGAAAGATCCGGTTAAAGATTACTTATTAAAACAAAAAGTACCTTTTGTAGTGGTTGGAGCAGCAGTGGATAATGAAAATAAAGTAACCTATATTGATAATGATAATAAGGAATTAGGTCATGAAGCTGTGAACTACTTACAGGCAAAAGGTCACCGAAAGATTGGTTTTGTCACAGACGATTTATTTGGGCAAGTAGGACAGGAACGTTATCAAGGGTATCAGGAAGCGTCAGACAATCTAAATTTGGATGTCTTACCTGAACTTGTATTTTCAGCTCGAACAATCGAGACTTTTAAAAAGGAATTGGAAAGATTTTCTCCGACAGCTTTGATTGTTAAGGATGACCTTATTGCCCTTCGTCTCATTCAATGGTTAAACAACCAAGGATTTAGAGTTCCTGAAGAGTATGCTATTATTTCTTTCAATAATTCGACTTTTGCTGAAATCATGCATCCTTTCTTGACCACATTTGACATTAATATTCAGGCACTAGCTAAAGAAAGTGTTCAAAACCTTCTTGGGATTCTTAAAGCGACTAAGATTAAGTCGCAAAAAGTCATTATTCCATTTAAACTTATAGCTAATAGGTTAAGGAGCATCCAAGTAGTTGGTTAGAAAAACAGCCGGCTACTTTTTTCGTTTAAAAAAGAAACCTATTTTTTCGAATTCAATAGAAATAAAGATTTAAGAAAATACTCCCGTAATGTAAGCGCTTGTTTTACGAATTTTATTTTAAAGAGCTATAAATTTTTTTATTTTTTTGTTGAAAAATCTTGACTAATGCAAACGTTTGCATTATAATAATAAGTGTAAAAAATAATTTGAGGTAAATGTTATGAACAAACGAGCAAGCGGTGTTTTGATGCACATCACATCACTTCCAGGTGACTACGGGATCGGATCTTTCGGTCAAGCAGCCTATGACTTTGTTGATTTCTTAAAAGAAACAAAACAAACTTACTGGCAGATTTTGCCACTTACTACAACAAGTTATGGGGATTCACCTTACCAATCATTCTCAGCGGTAGCAGGAAATACACACTTTATCGATTTGGATTTCCTAATTCGTGACAAATTTTTAACTAAAGCTGATGTTAAAGACGCTGACTTTGGGTCAGATCCTGAGTTTATTGACTATGCTAAAGTTTACGAAGCACGTCGTCCAATTCTTGAAAAAGCAGTTAAAGCAATTTTAGCAGATAAGAAAGAAACTAAAAGATTCGAAGCTTTTAAAACTAAAAATGCTAACTGGTTAGCAGATTATGCTGATTTCATGGCTATCAAAGAACACTTCGATAACAAAGCACTTCAAGATTGGGATGATAAAAAAGCAGTTAAACGCGATGAAGCAACTCTTGAGAAACTTCGCAAAGAACTTGCTGATGTTATCACATATCACCAAGTGGTACAATACCTCTTCTTTAGCCAATGGGCAGAACTAAAAGCTTATGCTAACAAAAATGGTATTCAAATCATCGGTGACATGCCAATCTACATTTCAGCTGATAGTGTTGAAGTTTGGACTCAACCACATCTCTTCAAACTAGACGCTGAATGTAAACCGCGTTACATTGCCGGAGTTCCACCAGATAACTTCTCAGCAACTGGTCAACTTTGGGGTAACCCAATCTATGCTTGGGATAAACATAAAGCAGAAAACTATGCTTGGTGGGTATTCCGTATTCAAGAATCATTTAAACTTTATGATTACTTGCGTATTGACCACTTCAAAGGGTTCTCTGACTTCTGGGAAATTCCTGGAGGAGATGAAACTGCTGAAAATGGTGAATGGGTTCCTGGACCTGGTTATGACCTCTTCAAAGTGGTTAAAGAAGAATTGGGTGATCTTAAAATCATTGCCGAAGACCTTGGTAACATTGATGATAAGACACGTAAACTTCTTGCAGACTGTGGTTACCCTGGAATGAAGATTGTTCAATTTGGATTCTACGATACTACTGGAAACAGCATTGACATTCCTCACGTATACACACAACATTCAGTTGCCTACACAGGTACACATGATAACGAAGTAATCAACGGTTGGTACGACAACTTGACGCAAGAGCAACGTGATTATACTGATGCATACATCAACCGTCGTCAAGGTGAACCAATCACACGTGCTCTTCTTCGCACCCTCTTTGCTACTGTAAGCAACACAGCTATTGCGACTATGCAGGATATCCTTGATAAACCTGAAAATAGCCGTACAAACTTCCCTAACACAGTTGGTCAAAACTGGAAATGGCGTATGCTTCCAGGTGAAATCACTGTCGACAAGAAAGAATTTTTGACAGACATTACAGAAAGATATAATCGAGGTAATAACTAAAATGGCTACATTTACACAATATGTTGAAGCAAAAAACAAAAATCTTAAGGACCTTTCAAACGAAGAAATCTACTATCTTTTGTTGGAATTCGTAAAAGAAGCAGCTGCTCCAAAACCTAAAAACGATAGCAAACGTAAAGTTTACTATATCTCAGCTGAATTCTTGATCGGTAAACTTTTGTCTAACAACTTGATCAACTTGGGCATCTACAAGGATGTTAAAGCTGAATTGGATGCTGCTGGTAAATCAATCAGCGAAATTGAAGACGTTGAACCAGAACCATCTCTTGGTAACGGTGGTTTGGGTCGTTTGGCTTCATGTTTCATCGACTCTATGGCAACACTTGGCATCAACGGTGAAGGTGTTGGTCTTAACTACCACTGTGGTCTTTTCAAACAAGTCTTCAAAGACAACAAACAAGATGCAGAACCAAACTACTGGATTGAAGATCAATCATGGTTGGTACCAACTGATATCTCTTATGATGTTCCATTCAAAAACTTCACATTGAAATCACGTTTGGATCGTTTGGATATCTTGGGTTATAAGAAAGAAACTAAGAACTACCTTAACCTCTTTGACATCAATGGTGTGGACTACGATTTGATTGATAAAGGAATCACTTTTGATCAAGACGAAATCCAAAAGAACTTGACACTCTTCCTTTACCCAGATGACTCAACTCGTAAAGGTGAGCTCTTGCGTATCTACCAACAATACTTCATGGTATCAAACGCTGCTCAACTTTTGATTGACGAAGCTATTGAACGTGGATCTAACCTTCACGATCTTCCAGATTACGCTTACGTACAAATCAATGATACTCACCCATCAATGGTTATTCCTGAATTGATCCGTCTTTTGACAGAAAAACATGGATTTGAATTTGATGAAGCAGTGGCAATCGTAAGCAAAATGGTTGGTTACACAAACCACACTATCTTGGCTGAAGCCCTTGAAAAATGGCCTCTTGACTACCTTGAAGAAGTTATTCCACACCTTGTTGTTATCATCAAAAAATTGGATGCTATCATTCGTGAAAAATTCGAAGATCCACGTGTTCAAATCATTGACAAAGACAAACGTGTTCACATGGCACACATGGATATCCACTTCTCTACAAGCGTTAACGGTGTAGCAGCACTTCACACAGAAATCCTTAAATCTTCTGAGTTGAAACCATTCTACGACCTTTACCCAGAACGCTTCAACAACAAAACAAACGGTATTACATTCCGTCGTTGGTTGGAATTCTCAAACCAAGAACTTGCTGATTACATCAAAGAATTGATTGGTGATGGTTACCTTACCGACGCAACTCAATTGGAAAAATTGGCTGCCTTTGCAGATGATCCAGCAGTTCACAAACGTTTGGCTGAAATCAAATATGATAACAAGTTGTCACTTAAACGTTATCTTAAAGCCGACAAAGGTATCGATCTTGATGAAAACTCAATCATTGATACTCAAATCAAACGTTTCCACGAATACAAACGTCAACAAATGAACGCTTTGTATGTCATCCACAAATACTTGGAAATCAAAAAAGGAAACCTTCCAAAACGTAAAATCACTATCATCTTTGGTGGTAAAGCAGCTCCTGCTTACGTTATTGCACAAGACATTATCCACTTGATCTTGTCGCTTTCTGAACTCATCAACAATGATCCAGAAGTAAGCAAATACCTCAACGTTCACTTGGTTGAAAACTATAACGTTACAGTCGCTGAACACCTTATTCCAGCAACTGATATCTCAGAACAAATCTCATTGGCTTCTAAAGAAGCTTCAGGTACAGGTAACATGAAATTCATGCTTAACGGTGCCCTCACTCTTGGTACAATGGACGGTGCCAACGTTGAGATTGCTGAATTGGTAGGACCAGAAAACATCTTCACGTTCGGTAAAGACTCTGATACAATCATCGACCTTTACGAAAAAGAAGGTTATGTATCACGTGATTACTACAAAAAAGATGCTAACATCAAAGCAGCTGTTGACTTTATCGTAAGCGAAGATCTTGTTAAACTTGGTGATAAAGAACGCTTGGAACGTCTCCACAAAGAACTTATCTCTAAAGACTGGTTCATGACATTGATTGACTTGGCTGAATACATCGACAAGAAAGAAGAAGTATACGCAGCTTACGAAGATCAAGATGCATGGAACAAAAAAGTTGTTTACAACATCGCTGAAGCAGGATTCTTCTCATCTGACCGTACAATCGAACAGTATGACAAAGACATCTGGCACACAAAATAAAAATCTAGTTGCATAGAAGGAAACAAGATCAGAAATGGTCTTGTTTTTTTTTGCATGAAAAAAAGGCTCTTTGTCAACTGTAGTGGGTGACGAAAAGCTAACATCTAGAGAGGACCAGATAGGTCTTCTCTTTTTGTATATTCAGAGTGATGAAAACACGCTTCCTAAAGTTGATAAAATTTTTAAAACCGAAGCCCAGACGTTTAATATCTTTGATAAGCTTATTGGTCCCCTCCAATTTTGCATTTGAGTAATGTGTTTCTAGTGCATTTTTGATGTATTGTTTATGTTTACGAAAAGTCCTAAAGACTGTTTTGAAGTAATGATTAACCTTGCTTATATTCTCCTCTATGAGTTCAAAAAACTCATCCCCTCTCTTCTCCTGAAAGTGAAAAAGCAAAAGCTGATAGAGGTTATAATAATTGGTGAGTTCTTCTGAGAAATTCAGTGTCTTCTCAACGACTTCATGTGGGCATAATGTTTGATGGAAGGTCTTTGAGTAAAAAGGGTTGAGAGATAACTTACGGCTGTCCTTTTGGAAGAGTCTCCAGTGATTTTTTAAAGCTCGATAAGGTAGCGACTTCTTATCAAACTGGTTCATAATCGCAATTCTTGTCTTTAAAAAGGCTCGACCAAGGTGCTGAATAATGTGAAATCGATCAAGAACGATTTTGGCGTTTGGAAAGAGCTTGCGAGCCAGTGGCATATAAGCTCCAGACATATCCATAGTGATAAACTGTACCTGTTGTCGGACTTTCAATGGATACTTCAAAAAGTAGTTTCGTATAGTAGTTTGGCAGCGATTATCAAGTATAGTTATGAGTTCGTTTGTCTCATAGTTCTGTGCCACAAAAGCCAATTCCCCTTTCTTGAAGCCAAACTCATCCCAGGACATAATAGCTGGGAGTTTGTCATAATGTTCCTTGAAAGTAAACTGGTCGAGTTTACGATAGACAGTGGACGTTGACACGCGAAGTCTTCTGGCAATATCCGTTAATGACACCTTCTCAGTTAGGAGTTGTGTAACCTTTTGTCGGACTAGATTGGAGATTTGGCAGTTTTTCTCAACGATAGATGTCTCAGCTACCGTGACTCGTCTACAACTTTTACACTGGAAACGACGTTTTTTCAGACGTAGTAGTGTTGGAGTTCCAGCTTGCTCAAGAAGAGGGATTTTAGAAGGCTTTTGAAAGTCGTACTTGATCATCTTTCTATGGCAATGAGGACATGATGGTGCAGGGGAATCGAGTTTTGCTTGAATCTCGATATGAGTATCAGTTTCAAAAACAAGTGAAATATTGATATTTTGGTCTTTAATTCCGATTAATTCTGTGGTATTCTTAATAAGTCTCATAAGTTCTTCCTAATGATGGTTTGGTTGCTTTTCATTATAGTTCTTATGGGACTTTTTGTCTGCATTCAAAAAGCTCTATAATCTCTACAGTAGTTTTACCCACTACAGAAATTATAGAGCCGAAAAAAAAACAGCTAATTTAGATGGTTAGCTGTGTTTACATAAATTTAATTCTGTCACTTATGATAATGATTCAATATATCATTAATATATGCTTCTTTATTTGATGCATCATAAGTTTTAGATGTTGAGTATTTTAGATAATGGATTTGATCTTTTGCAGTTCTGGATTCTTCTTGTAGGTATGAATCTGTTATGGTAATTTTAAAATTCTCGCTCTTACCTGTTAAATCAAGGCTTAGTGGAAAATTTGTAAATTCATCTGAGTAAAAAGCCATTTTATAAAAGTTGTACCTGTCACCCCTAAAGCTATTTAAGTGAGGAAACGTTATATTGTACATTCCATTCCAGTAATTCCCATACTCTCTAATTTCGTAGTCATCGAAAAATTCCTGGATTCTTTCTTTGTTAGCAAAATCTTTATCAAAAGTAACAAAGGGAGTTTGCCAATCCCATAATGGAATTTTGCCTTCATTTCCATAGATAAAATAACTTTGCATTTTTCCTGATTTAGGATTTTTCAACTGAAAGTGGTATTTACTGACGCCTTCTTGGACAGCTCCAGTTTGATATAGGGTATCCCCAGGGACTATCAAAAAAAGAAAATCTCTTAGATATAATTCGAAGTCGGCATCCATTGTTTTATCATGTAATCCAGGGAAACGCTGAATTATTTGTCTGTAGTTCTCAGCATTAGAAAACCATTCTTTATCAAAGCCTGGACCGACTTCAAAAACTTTATGATCGAAATAGTTTTGATATTCTTCATAATGGTTTTCAGTAGAGGTCACCTGTCCAAATGGTAAAGTCATATTGGTATTATCTGTAAAAGTAATATGTAAGAAAAGTCTTCGGGGATCAATTCCTTTATCAATATAATGACCGACCTTATAGGCATACAAATCATCTGGAAAATCGTCTTTTCCGAAGTGTAGAACTTCAATCTCAATATCTTTGACAACTTTTCTTTGAGGTATTATCTTCTTGACACTGTAATGATAAGCCTTGTAATAGTAATTCTCCTTATCATAGAGGTAAGGCTTATAAGCTCTTTGGTAGGCATTATAGAGACAAATTCCAAGGGTTACAAAAAGAAGCAGAGCTAAGGCTATTTTGAACTTTTTATTTATTTTATTAGTTAGCCTTGAGAAAAAGAGACTCAATTTACTAGGATTTTGTATCATGTCAAAACTCCCCACATATTTTATACTATTATATCATGAAAATCCTTATACCTAAGGCGTCTTCGTGTACTTTGTCCCCGTTTTCCTTTATAATATAAGTATCACATTACAAGAGGAGACCTCATGAAATATATCGTAAATACATCAAACGATCCTGCCTATAATATTGCTTTGGAAGCCTATGCTTTTCGTGAATTGGTGAATGAAGATGAATTGTTCATTCTTTGGATTAACCGTCCAGCTATCATTGTTGGTAAACACCAAAATACCATTCAAGAGATTAACAAAGAATATACAGATGCTCATGGTATCAAGGTTGTTCGCCGTTTGTCTGGTGGTGGAGCTGTTTATCACGATTTGAATAACCTGAACTATACCATCATCTCTAATAAGGCAGATGAAGGTGCTTTTGACTTTAAGACTTTCTCTCAACCTGTAATCGCTACACTTGCTGATTTGGGAGTTAAGGCTGAATTTACTGGCCGTAATGACCTTGAAATCGATGGTAAAAAGTTCTGTGGAAATGCTCAAGCTTATTATAAAGGTCGTATGATGCACCATGGTTGCTTGCTTTTTGACGTTGATATGTCGGTTCTTGGTCAAGCCCTTAAAGTCAGCAAAGACAAAATCGAATCAAAAGGCGTTAAATCTGTACGTGCTCGTGTGACTAACATCGTCGACGAATTGCCAGAAAAAATCACTGTAAATGAATTCTCAGATAAAATCTTGGAAAAAATGAAAGAATTCTACCCAGAAATGACAGAATACGTCCTTTCTGAAAGCGAATTGGCTAAGATTCAAGATTCTTATGAGAAACAATTCAATACATGGGATTGGACTTATGGACAGTCACCAGAATACACAGTAGAACGTAATGTTCGTTACCCAGCTGGTAAGATCTCAACCTATGCCAACGTTGAAAATTCAATCATTAAATCTGTTAAGATTTACGGAGATTTCTTTGGTATCGGAGATGTATCAGATATTGAAGACTTGTTGGTTGGTGTACCTTACGAGTACGAAGATGTCTTGGCAAAACTTAAAACTATTGACACAACACATTATTTCTCACGTATGACAACCGAGGAGGTTGCAAAAGCTATCGTAGCTTAATCATTGTTTGAACAATCTGGAAAACTCCAGGTTGTTTTTTCTTGGGAAAAATCTTTCAAAGTGAAATAACGATATAGATATTTTCGCATTGGTTCTGGAAGTTAGTATTTGATTGACCTAGTGTGGTATTTTATATATTCAGATAGTAAACCTATAAAGCCTCTAAGAGAAAATATCCTATAACATCTTTCCGAAAAACTGTAATTTTCTTGAAAGAAAGATAAGGGTGTGATATACTTCTATTAAGTAATTTTGGAGAAAAAACAAATGAAACGTGAACTCTTACTCGAAAAAATTGAAGAATACAAATCTCTTATGCCTTGGTTTGTCTTAGAGTATTATCAGTCTAAACTATCGGTTCCATATTCTTTTACGACCTTATACGAATACCTTAAGGAATATAAACGCTTTTTTGACTGGTTGATTGACTCAGGTATTTCAGATGCTCATGATATTGCCTCAATTGACATCAAAACCCTGGAAAATCTAACTAAAAAAGACATGGAGTCATTTGTGCTCTATCTACGTGAACGTCCGTCCTTAAATACCTATTCCAAGAAACAGGGAGTTTCTCAAACAACCATTAACCGTACGCTTTCAGCTCTATCTAGTCTCTATAAGTATTTAACTGAGGAGGTCGAGGGTCCTGACGGTGAGCCATATTTCTATCGTAACGTCATGAAAAAAGTTTCAACTAAGAAAAAGAAAGAAACCTTGGCTGCACGTGCTGAGAATATCAAACAGAAACTTTTTCTAGGCGATGAAACCATGGAATTTCTTGATTATGTCGAAAATGAATACGAAGTTAAGCTCTCAAATCGCGCAAAATCTTCGTTTTACAAGAATAAAGAACGTGATTTAGCGATAATAGCCTTGCTACTGGCTTCAGGCGTTCGACTGTCTGAGGCTGTTAACCTGGACCTTAAAGATATCAATCTTAAAATGATGGTCATTGATGTTACTCGAAAAGGTGGCAAACGAGACTCAGTTAATGTAGCAAGTTTTGCAAAACCTTATCTTGAAAATTATCTTAGTATCCGTGATAAACGCTATAAGGCTGAAAAGCAAGACCTTGCCCTATTTTTAACGGAATATCGAGGGGTTCCAAACCGTATTGATGCTTCAAGTATCGAAAAAATGGTTGCCAAATATTCTCAGGATTTCAAGATACGTGTGACTCCCCATAAACTACGACATACTCTGGCAACACGTCTTTATGATGCTACTAAGTCTCAAGTTTTAGTTAGTCACCAACTTGGCCATGCTTCCACTCAGGTCACTGATCTTTATACTCACATCGTCAATGATGAGCAAAAAAATGCTCTAGATAATTTATAATTACCCTAGTCTAACCATTCCTATTTGGAGTGGTTATTTCTTAGTTTACATAAATTTAATTATGCTAAAACCATTTTATGACCATTTATAAACATAACTAAATTTATGTAAAATGTTACACACAAAAAACAAACTCTCCTTCATGGAAAGCTTGTTTTACTTATTAATAATCTTTAAGGGCAGATTCAACGGCTGCTTTTTCTTTTTCAATCAAGTTTACTCGTGCAGCAATTGTCTTAATTCCCATCAAGATATTACGTTCTAAGGCTTTATCACTTGTTTGTGGCTCGAAGAAAGCAATATATTGATCAAGACGTTCTTGCGTTTTAAAGATTCCAGCTGGGATATTAACAAAGCTATCAAAGCTCATATCACCACCTAGGGCTGCCTTAATCCAATCCCAGTTATCTTTCGCCCAGTTCCAAACGGTTTCTTGTGCAAATGATTTGCTGAGGAAATTCATATACCATAGGTACAAGTCTTGAGGTTTTACGACATGTTTGTCTTTAAGCTGACCTAGCACGTAGTCGAGACCTTCTTGGTTTTTGAGGTATGAAACTGCTTGAGTCAATTGACGACGGAAATTACTATCATTTGTTGTTACATATGCATTGACATAGTCTTCAACAAGAGTTAGACTGTCTTCTTGTTTCATTTGGTTAATGAGAACGAGACCACGGACACTTGCAGGGATGCTTTCAATGTTCTCTTTATGAGCTTGGAAAACACTTGCGGCCGCAAGGACTGCTGGTTGATAGTCTGCTTGAATCAAGTAGCTAAGAGCTGTTTGACGAACCATTTCGTCTTCATCTGATTCTCCATCTTTGGCATCGAAACCAAGACGCTCAAAGTCGTTTTGGAATTGACGACGTACCAAAGCTTTGTAGTGCACTTCTGCTTCTGTATCCTCATCGATAAAGCGTTTCAAACCAGCGAGGATTTGAGACTTAGCTTGCGCAATCAAGAAGCTTTCTTCTTTTTCGACAAGATCAAGAAGAGCCACTAGGCTTGCATAGGAGATACGGCCACTTTCAGCAAGAAGACGACGTTCTTGCAAAATTTGAAGTTTACTTACAGTATCAAGGTTAGCAAATTCCTCTAAGAGTTGGTCCAAGAGTTGTCCTTGGTAGTCTGTGATGTAATGTGCCGTATTTGCTGTATTAAGGCGAAGAGCTCCATTATTTTCAGCAGCAAGCTGGCTATAATTTGGAATCTCAATACGCTCTTCTGAGAGTGTGTCTGGAAGTCCTTTCCAATTTGTGTTCAATGGAATTTCCCAAAGACGCCCTTTATCTTCATGTTCACCAATGAAGAATTGTTTTTGACTAAGGATAAGTGTATCATCGACAACTTCTGCACTAACAACAGGGTAACCTGGTTGCTCCAACCAAGTATCCATGAAACTAGAGACATCTTTACCAGAAGCATCAGAGAGTGCATTCCAGAGGTCACGTCCAATAGTGTTGTTGTACTGGTGTTTTTCGAAGTAAGCTTTAAGTCCTTTAGCAAAGGCTTCGTCACCTAACCAACGGCGAAGCATATGCATGAGGCGGCTACCTTTAGCGTAAACGATAGCACTATCAAAGAGGGTATTAATCTCATCTGGGTGATTAACTTCCATGTGGACTGACTGAACACCATCTGTAGCATCACGCTGGAGGGCATGAGGCACACCAGTTGTTTGGAAATCTTCAAAGATGTTCCAGCTAGGTTCAATGGCATCTACTGAAACATACTCCATCATATTGGCAAAGCTTTCGTTAAGCCAGAGATCATCCCACCATTTCATCGTTACAAGGTTACCGAACCATTGGTGAGCCAATTCGTGGGCAACCACGAGAGCTACTTGTTGACGACTTGCAGCTGAGCTATTTTCGTCTACTAGTAGGTAAACTTCACGATAGGTAACAAGTCCCCAGTTTTCCATGGCACCTGCTGAGAAGTCAGGAAGAGCCAGATGGTATGACAATGGGATAGGATATTTGACTTGGAAGTAGTCTTCGTAGAAATCAATGACACGAACGGCAATATCAAGGGCAAAGTCAACGCTGTTTTCAGCTTGTGCAACTGTAGCGAAGACACCAACTTCAGTTCCGTTTTGCGTTTTCGCTGTCTTACCTTGAAGAGCTCCAAAACCAAAGGCAAGGAGGTATGTTGACATACGAGGGGTTGTCTCAAATGTCCAAACCCCAGTTTCTTCACGCAAATGGCTATTGATTTCAGGCATGTTTGACAAAGCGATATCGCCTTCTTCAGCATCAAATTTCAATGAGAAATCAAAAGTAGCTTTGGCTTCTGGTTCATCAACAGATGGGAAGGCTTCACGCGCAAAATGAGATTCAAACTGCGTTGAAATAATTTCTTTCTTCTCACCATTGTAGGTGTAATATGATGGGTAAATCCCTGTCATATTATCTGTAATACGACCAGAGAATTCAATGACAAGCGTCAAAACACCGGTCTCTGGAAGTTCAATATGGAAGGCTTCGTTAGCATCATCCATTTGGAAGTTCAATGATTCATTATCCAAGAGAACGGAACTAATGGTAAGGTCTTTTTGGTGAAGGGAGATATGATTATCAAGGGCTTCACCTGTAATGGCAACATTCCCTGTAAAAGTCTTTTCAGAACGATTAATGTCCAAGAAAAGATTGTAGTTTTCAGGGATGAAACTTTCGATAAAACGAGCAACAGATGCTGTCATACGTATATACTCCTAATCTAACTTTTCGTATCGAAACAGACTGACAAATGTTTCGATATCAGACTCTTTTGCAAAAGAAAAGGGTCTGAATTATTCAATACAAACCCATTATAACATAGATTGGAAGCTTTGCCTACAGTTCAATGATTTTACCAGACTTGAGGTAGACAACCCACTCACAGAGATTGCGGGCATAGTCACCAATACGTTCCAAATACATAAGTACTTGGAAATATTCTTTGGCAGCGAAGGCAGCATCAGGATTCTTGCGAACACCTTCTACTGTCATGGCTTGAATATCACGGAAATAGTTATCAATGATTTCATCTGAAGCTGCGATTTCATAAGCGCGTTTTTCGTCACTGTTCAAGTAAACATCTAGAGCATCTTCGACCATGTGGCGAACTGCTTTCCCCATTTTCTTGATTTCAGCTTCAATTTCAGTTAGGCGTTCTTCACCTTTAATGCGGATAGTTGCTTTAGCGATAGCAACGGCATGGTCACCCATACGTTCAACGTCACTAGATGCTTTGAGCGCTGTAATAACTGTTCGCAAATCACTTGATACAGGTTGCTGAAGAGCGATAATTTCAAGCGATTTTTTCTCAAGTTTGGTTTCGTAGTTATTGACGATTTCGTCATTTTCAATGACTTCCTTAGCCAAATCACGATCATGGCTGATAAAGGCACGTACAGCTTTCTTAAGCTGAGCTGCAACCTCTGTACCCATAGCGTAAAATTGGTTGTGGAGTTTTTCTAGTTCTTCTTCGAAGGGAGTTCGTAACATCATAATTGTTTTAGTAATCTGTCCTTTCTTAACCGAATTTACCGGTAATATAATCTTCTGTTTCTTTATGTTGTGGATTTAGGAACATGTCTTTTGTTGATGAATACTCAATGAGTTCTCCATCGAGGAAAAAGGCTGTTCGTTGTGAGATACGGCTTGCCTGTTGCATAGAACGTGTAACAAGCAGCAAGGTATATTGGTCTTTAAGGTTATATAGGGTTTCCTCAATCTTACCAGCGGAGATAGGGTCGAGGGCAGACGTTGGTTCGTCAAGAAGGATAACCTTTGGAGACGTGGCAAGAACCCGTGCAATACAGACACGTTGTTGTTGCCCTCCTGAAAGTCCAAGTGCTGAGTCATGAAGACGGTCTTTAACCTCTTCCCAGATTGAAGCACCTTTTAGTGACTCTTCTACTGCTTTGTCAAGGACAGCCTTATCTTTGATACCATTGATACGAAGCCCATAAACCACGTTTTCATAGATAGACATAGGAAAAGGATTGGGTTGTTGGAAGACCATTCCGATTTCTTTACGGAGCTCAACGGTGTCTGTTCGAGGACTATAGACATTGTGACCATTGTAGGAAACGGCACCAGTAAGTGTCCACTCGGGATTTAAATCTCCCATTCGGTTGATAGAGCGGAGCAAGGTTGATTTTCCCGATCCTGAAGGTCCGATAAGGGCCGTGATTTCATTTGGATAGAAATCCATTGTCACGTTATTGAGGGCTTTTTTCTTATTGAAATACACCGATAAATCATTAATTGAAATGATTGGTTCAGTCATGAGTGCTCCTTTCTATCCAAAACGTCCTGATACATAGTCATTGGTTGACTGTAGGGCAGCATCTTGGAAGATTTTCTTGGTTTCATCATATTCGATAAGATCACCAAGGTAGAAGAATGCTGTATAATCACTGGCACGCGCTGCCTGCTGCATATTGTGCGTCACGATGATAATAGAGTAATCTTCCTTAAGTTCAAACATAGTCTCTTCTAGCTGCATAGTAGCTACAGGGTCCAATGAAGCTGCAGGTTCATCCATGAGAAGAATCTGCGGTTTCACGGCAATAGCTCTTGCAATACAAAGACGTTGCTGCTGACCACCTGAGAGGGTAAAGGCAGATTTATGAAGATCATCTTTAACCTGATCCCAAAGACCTGCTTGCTTAAGCGATGTCTCAACAATCTCGTCCAAAGTTTGCTTATCTCTCACACCTTTACGTTCGTGAGCAAAGGTAATGTTTCTGTAGATAGACTTGGCAAATGGATTTGGACGTTGGAAAACCATTCCAATATGTTTACGCATTTCATAAACATTGATATTACTTGCATTGACATCGACGCCTTGATAAAGGATTTGTCCAGTAACCTTAGCAATGTCAATCGTATCATTCATACGGTTTAGGCTACGAAGAAAGGTTGATTTCCCGCATCCTGAAGGGCCAATAAGAGCCGTAATTTTATTTTTCTCGAATTGCATGTCGATACCTTTGATGGCTTCTTTTTGACCATAATAGACATGCAAGTCCTTTGTTTCAAGAGCGAGCTCCTTCTCTGGGAAGGTGATAATATGACGCTCGTCCCAATTGTATTTTGTCATGATAACTCCTTTAAGCGGATGTTAATTTCTTATGGAGGTAAGCTCCCAAACGACGTGCACCAAAGTTGAAAATCAGAATGAAAATCAAGAGCACTGCTGCTGAACCAGCAGATACTGCAGTGGCGTCAGGTGTCGTACCTTCTGAGTTGACCTTCCAGATGTGAACAGCAAGTGTCTCTGCTTGGCGGAAAATCGAAATTGGACTAGAGATGCTAAGCGGATTCCAGTCGCTCCAGTTAAGTGCTGGTGCCGATTGACCTGCTGTATAGATTAGCGCTGCTGCTTCTCCGAAAATACGACCAGAAGCAAGAACGATACCAGTAACAATACCAGGTAAGGCTTCTGGAACAACAACGTGACAGATAGTTTCCCATCGAGACAAACCTAGAGCTAGGCCAGCTTCACGTTGGGTATGGTGAACGGTTCTTAAGCTATCTTCAACCGTACGAGTCATTT
>OCPN01000135.1_pt1 | contig 34420 bp, 28 predicted proteins | sample 1476971 | NCBI WGS metagenome assembly OCPN01 (sample SAMEA2580251, study PRJEB22360) | human gut metagenome | biome: human gut; feature: human-associated habitat; material: faeces | place: Denmark | collected 2008/2010
AACCACCGTTGATGATGTTCATCATTGGAGTTGGAAGAACTTTAGTGTTGAATCCACCAAGGTAGCTGTAAAGTGGGATTTCAAGGTAGTCAGCAGCAGCACGAGCTACAGCGATAGACACACCAAGGATTGCGTTTGCTCCCAATTTACCTTTGTTAGGAGTACCGTCAAGAGCGATCATAGCACGGTCGATAGCTTGTTGATCACGTACATCATAGCCGATGATAGCTTCAGCAATAATGTTGTTTACGTTGTCAACAGCTTTTTGAGTACCAAGACCACCGTAACGAGATTTGTCACCGTCACGAAGTTCAACTGCTTCGTGTTCACCAGTAGAAGCTCCTGATGGAACCATACCACGTCCATGAGCACCTGATTCAGTATAAACTTCTACTTCAAGTGTTGGGTTACCGCGTGAGTCTAGGACTTCGCGAGCGTAAACATCAGTAATAATTGACATTTCTTACTCTCCTTATTGAGTTATATTTTTTACTCCTCTATCATATCGTAATTAGGCTATTTTTTCAAGAAAAAACAAGGAAATCTACGAAAATTGAGAAGTTTTTAACAAGAAAACGGTTCCACTGTCTTATTTTCTGCCATTTCCCCTTCTTATTTAATTTTTTAGCATTCTTCTACTCTTCTGCTACGCTTTATGCTATACTAAACTTATGACAGATATTAATAAAACGATTTTAGAAAAAGCTGCTGGTCCTACTCGGTTCAATCCTGATGAACAGCGTCGATTTTTGGAGACATATGAGGAGCGTGTGATTGCATCATGTACCTTGGAGGAGGCAAGGGACAATCTCTATTTGGAGCACTATTCTTCAATTCTTACGAACATTTCAGAACGCTTTGAACCTGTATTGGTCAAGATTTCGCCTGCCTTGGATGAAAGCAGCCAACTTCAATATTTGAAAAAAACAAAGGATCTTGGTCTTGTGGCAAGCATTGTTTCAGATGACTGTCGCCACTCTCCCTTTGGTCTCATCATCCATACTGATCATCCATCTGGAATTTCTCCAACCGATATCAGCCTCCAGTATCCAAATTTGTTTGAAAAGAAAGAAGAGAGCACAGCACCTGAAAAAAAATCATTTTGGAAACGCCTCTTTAACTAAAGAAAGAACCAATTGAAAAGGAATTTCCTTTTCAATTGGTTCTTTTGTTTGCTTTCATTTTTAAGAGGTTCCCAATATTTCGGGCACAGGAAATCAGATTTTTTTCAGCATGAGTGAGTGCATCTGCCACCTTACAAGGACCTGGCACAATAGAGAAGGCAGCCTCAATATGATGACTTGGGAATGCTGGCAAATCGTCCGCTAAGCTACCACAAATAGCAAGCACTGGGATCTTATCTGATGTTCGTTTGGCTACCCCGACAGGAGCTTTTCCCGACAGAGATTGGAGGTCCATCCTACCTTCTCCCACGACGACCAGATCCGCTTTTTGAACCTTACGATCGAAGTCGATTAGATCCAAACTTTTCTCAATTCCTGAGGAAATCTGACCTCCCGCAAAAGCGACCAAGCCTGCTGCCATGCCACCTCCAGCTCCGGCGCCAGCCATAGATAATATTCGTGGATCAACTAGCTGATAAAAATCCTCCATAGCTTGATCAACTGCTGGAAACAGAAGGGAATTCAATCCCTTTTGCCCGCCAAAGATATAGGTTGCTCCTTGACTGCCACAGAGAGGATTGGTGACATCCGTTAAGACCAGGAGCTCGATGTCTTGTAAAGCATTTGGAACCGCACTGGTATCTATTCTATCCACACGATCGAGTGAAGCACCAACTGGACGAAGCAGATGACCTTGGTCATCATAGAAGGCTACCCCTAGTCCGGCTGCCATCCCAATCCCACCATCATTGGTCGCTGAACCACCAATTCCCACACAAATCGTTTTAACCCCTTGGTCAACCAATTGCAAAATCAGTTCACCAATTCCTCGTGTCTCTAGTTCTAGTGGATTGCGTTTTTCAGCTGGGATAGAGCCTAAGCCAACAAGAGAGGCCATCTCAAAAAATGCCATCTCATCTTTTTGGTAATAAGCCATTGAAACAGGCTTCCCAAATGGTCCTGTTACCTGAGTATGCTTCTTGGTTAAATTCAGAACGCCAGCAAGTGTATCCATGGTTCCTTCGCCACCATCCCCTATGGGAAGGAGGTCAAAAGTTGCATCTGGTAGAGCCTCTTGAAATCCTTTTTTTAAGGCTTCTGCTACTTGTTTGGCGGATAAGGATTCTTTAAAAGAATCCGGTGCTAGTAGGATATGCATGCTGTTTCCTTTCTATGCTGGTCTAGAATTTCAAGAACAAGGCTTAGATCGCTCGTTTCAATACGGTATGGAGCTCGTTCGGCTACGATTGGCTTTGCCATAAAGGCAATCCCGATTCCGGCTGTTTCAATCATGGGAAGATCATTGGCACCATCTCCCATAGCAATCGTCTGACTTCGTGGAATATGATTTTCTCTCGCCCATGTCAGGAGGTTGTCTTTTTTTCTTTCAGGGGTCACAATCTCTCCGAGCACTTTCCCTGTCAGACGGCCATCAAAAGTCTGCAAACGATTAGCACGAACCAGATCAATTCCTAAAGACCTCGCGATAGGATCGATGACTTCATGAAATCCCCCTGAAACAAGGCCAACCTTGTAACCTCTTTGATGAAGTTCCGTGATTAAGGTCTTAGCTCCCGGTGTAACGTCCATCTGCTCTATAATTTTCGGAAAGATAGATGTCTCCAAACCTTTCAATAAAGCGACACGCGCCTGTAAAGATGCTGCAAAATCCAGCTCTCCATTCATTGCTTGTGCTGTTATCTCTGCTACTTTTTCTCCCACGCCAGCTTCTTGAGCTAGTAGATCAATCCCTTCCTGTCGGATCAAGGTTCCATCTACATCCATAACGAGGAGACCGGTTACTTCTTTCATCGCTTTCCTTTCTTATTTCTCCCTTACTATACAAAAATAGGGTTTAAATTTCAAGTTTCAATGATCATTTGAAGATAAAAAAACGACCTCCTAAGAAGTCGTTTTTTTGTTATTAGAAGCGAATTTGCTCCCGAGTTTTTTCATACGAAGTAACAAAGCGATCGGTCACTCCAGCTTCTACCATCTCCAAAGCATCTGAGATGACTTTGAAGGAAGCCGCATAGTCATATTCTCTTTCGAAAATATAAAGGGATTCATCAAAAGCTGCTTGCACATGATCATCAAATGAACGGTAACGGTTTGAGTATTGCAACAACTGCTCAGTTAAAGTAGCATTTTGTACAATTCGATAAGTCGCTTCTTCCAATTCATTCATATCATTTGTCAAAATATCTAACAAACGATTGGTTGATTCGATGTTGATTTTATCCCCTTCCAACTCATCCATCAAAGCCTCTGTATTGTTGCTTGCTGTGAAGAATAATTCCAAGAATTCTTGAGGGATTCCTGGCAAGTTTCGCTTGTCCATATAGCGTTTAATGGCATGCAAACGGTTGGCATAGATGTTAACTTTTTGGCGAGCATTGGCATCGTCTTTTTCAATTTTTGAAAGGGAATCACTTAAGCTGATTTGCTCATCTTCGATTTCTTTCAAGCGAGCCTCAATAGCTTCTAACTCTTCTTCTACGATAGAATAAGCTTTTTGTGTTTCAGATGAATCTTTCAAAGCATCTTCTACCACATTTTCTTGTGAAGATAGCTCAGCTTCTAACTCTTTTAATTGTTGACTGAAAGCTTCATTCAAGACAAATGTTTTACCAAGGCGTTCCACTTCTGCTGCAAGGTTGCTATTGTTATCTTTTGCGTGTTTCAAATAGCCAGGCAGTTGTTTCACTAACTTCTTCACGACTTTTTGTGATTCGATTTCACGAGTAAAGATGTGATACAATGCATCGATTTCCTCTTGAATTTGCTCATTTTCGTAAATAGCATTGTCCAATTCAAGCGCGGATACATTTGCCATATTGTTCTTCAAGGAAGCATGCAACTGTTGGAAACGAGATTCAATATCTGTTTCAGTGAAGTGGTAGCCAGATTCCAAAAGCTTGCGGTAGCCACTTTCCAAATCCTCTAATTGGTCTGGAAGTTTTGACTGAAGAGCAGTGACAATTTCTGGCACTCGCTCAACAATTTGTTTTAAGGCCACAATATGATTCTCAGCTGTATCAAGGATTTCAGCCGCTTCAACAGGGTCACCTGAAGAATTCAAGGTGACAAATTGTGAAAACTCAGATTGAATATTCCCAATTTGCTTTTCAATTTCAGGAAGCGCACTGCCATAACGCTCTGGATCTGAAGTGACTTCTTTTTGAAGTTCTTCAAACATATCTAAGGCATGAACCACACGTCCGCTATTTTTTTGTTCTTGCTCTTCAAGATCTGATAGGGCTTGGCGAATCGCTTTGATATCTTCGTCGATCAACTGGATCTGACTTTCGATATTGTCAATAGCTTGTTTAGCCTTCATGAAACGGAAAGAATTATTGTAGCCTTCCGCCTCAAACAGATTGTTTTCAATATCAGCAAATGAATTTAAGGATAAATCTACCCATTTTTGATTCCATTCACGAAATGCAACTTGACTTTGACCAATCAAATGCATGTTTTTTACGGCCTCAACTTCATCGTTGACCGGAAGGTTATATAACTTTTCTTTTCGTTCTTCCAGCGCTGCCAGTAAGGCCTCGTTTCGTTTTCTCAAAATGACTGCAACCACATATCCTACAATCAAGATAAGGGCGACAATAAAGATGAGAACAATTAGTCCACTAGACATATAAAAACTCCTTCATCGTATTACTTGAACGTAATCCTAGTAATTATACCATAAAATATCCATTAATGGGAAGCGTTCGTTGAATTTTATACATCGAGTGTACTATATTCAGCGTTTTCTTCGATAAATTCCCGACGTGGTTCCACGCGGTCCCCCATCAACATATCAAATATCTTATCTGCTTCCGCAGCATCGTCTACTGATACCCGTGCCATCAAGCGGTGTTCGGGGTTCATGGTTGTTTCCCATAATTGGTGATCATCCATTTCCCCAAGACCTTTGTAGCGTTGAATGGTTGGTTTTGAGCGACCTTCTGAATAGCGTTCCAAGGCTGCAGCTAATTCTGCTTCTTGGTTGGCACCAGGTTGGATATATTCTTTGATCTCACTACCGACTTTGACCCCATAGATTGGTGGTTGCGCAATATAAACATATCCCGCTTCCAAGACTGGTTTCATATAGCGATAGATCAAGGTCAACAGAAGGGTTCGAATATGTGCGCCATCGACATCGGCATCAGTCATGATGACTAATTTTTGATAACGCGCTTTTGTGACATCAAATTCAGCACCAAATCCAGTTCCCATAGCAGTAAATAAACTACGGATCTCTTCATTGGCAAGAATCTTGTCCATACTTGCTTTTTCAACGTTCAAAATTTTACCACGGATTGGAAGAATTGCCTGAAATTCACGATTCCGACCTGATTTAGCAGATCCTCCAGCAGAATCCCCTTCGACGATGAAGAGTTCTGTTTCATGTGGGTTGTTTGAAGAACAGTCTGCCAATTTACCAGGCAGGTTAGAAATCTCAAGTCCCGATTTCTTACGGGTCACTTCCCGTGCCCGCTTAGCTGCTACCCTAGCTTTAGCTGCTAAAATCCCTTTTTCAACGATTTTCTTAGCGATTTGTGGATTTTCCAAAAGGAAATCAGAAAAGGCATCACTAAAGAGTCGATTGGTAATTTTTACAACTTCTGAATTTCCAAGCTTTGTCTTGGTTTGTCCTTCAAACTGTGGGTTTGGATGTTTAACTGAGATCACTGCTGTTAAACCTTCCCGAACATCCTCACCTGTTAAATTGTCTTCATTTTCTTTTAAGAGTTTATTTTTCTTAGCGTAATCATTGATGACACGAGTGAGGGCTGTTCGGAAACCTTGCTCGTGGGTACCACCTTCATGGGTATGGATGTTATTAGCAAAACTCATGACCGTTTCATGGTAGCCCGTAGTATATTGCATCGCCACTTCAACTGTAATATCATCCATTTCGCCATCTGTATAGATGGGTGTTTCAAAGATGACATCTTTATTTTCATTGATATATTCAACGTAACTAGAGATCCCACCTTCGTAGTGGTAATGCTTTTCCTGCTCTAAGCCTTCGCGCTTATCCGTCAAGGAAATACGCAAACCACGATTCAAAAAGGCTAATTCTTGAATCCGTTTGTTTAATTTTTCAAAATCATACTCAGTCGTTTCCGTAAAGATTTCTGGATCTGGAATAAAGTGAACAGTTGTCCCTGTCCGATCTGTCTCACCGATGACTTTCAAATCATCCACAACATGTCCACGTCGATACTCTTGGTAATGGATACTGCCATTTTTATAGACGCGAACATCGAGGGTTGTGGAGAGGGCATTCACAACGGAAGACCCTACCCCGTGAAGACCACCTGAAACCTTGTAGCCGCCTCCGCCGAATTTTCCTCCCGCGTGAAGTACCGTAAAGACAGTTTCAACGGCAGGTCGACCCGTCTTTTCTTGGATATCTACTGGGATCCCACGACCATCATCGACAACCGTGATCGAATTATCTGCTTCAATGAAAACTTCAATATGGCTAGCAAAACCAGCTAAGGCTTCGTCGATCGAGTTATCCACGATTTCCCAGACCAGATGATGAAGACCTTCTTTTGAGGTAGATCCAATATACATCCCCGGACGCATCCGAACGGCCTCTAGTCCTTCCAAGACCTGAATCTGACTGGCATCATATTCTTGTGCTTGATTTTCTTGCTGTTTATCCTCTGTCATAATTTCCCTTTTCTATTCAAATATAAACTGGTGTAAGTGTGGCATGGAATCAAATAAATAGGTCGAAAGCCCTGCAGCCTTCCCAGCTTCTATATCGATCGGACGATCTCCAATGACCAGACCGTCTTGAATGCCATATTTTTCCTTCAAATAAAGCATAGAGGCTGGGTCTGGTTTTCGAGGAAAGCCCTCGTCTGCTGTTACAATCTCCGTAAAGTAGGGTGCAATGCCTGTCTGTTCAATAAGGGTCAAAACTTGGCGATCCCGATGAGATACCAAAAAATGGCGTCCTCCATGTGCTTGGATCTCTTCTAGTAACTCTTTTGCTCCCTCAAATAAGACCGGCTCTTGCAAGCCCAAGGCTTCTTTTTTCTTGTACTCCGTACGAAAATTGGAAATATGAGGTGCAAAGGTTTGAATTGCATCCTGTGTTGAGATTTTTAATGCTGCATAAACAGAATCATGATCGGCTTGGATGTGAAAGTCCTTCAATGTCGCTACAAAGGCATTTGTGGACGTTTCGTAATTATCCAATAGCGTCCCACCAAGATCCCATATAAAATCATGATAATTCATAGTCAATATTATACCACAAATGGACAAAAAAAATAAGCTAAAACCCTCATTTAGGGGGGATTTTAGCCATTTTTTACGGTCATTTCATTTTAAATCATAGAGAAGTCATTTTCCGTCATAGGATGTAAACTTTCACCAGAAAATATGGTGTCCAAAAGAGCAATTTTAAGCATCTCCAAAGACATCTTGATAGAGCATTCCTTGACGAAGGCTTTGGGCATCTCCTCCAAACTGCTCTACCAAGGCATAGGCTAAGGCAAGCGCAGTTGAAGGACCACGACTGGTCAAGAGATTACCGTCTTTCACCACTGTTTCTTTCTGATAGTGTCCATCTTGAATCTCTTCTTCAAAACCATCGTAACAGGTATAGTTTTTATCTTTTAAGAGGCCGGCACGCGCCAAGACAATTGGTGCTGCACAAATCGCAGAAATGATTTTTCCCTTCCTACTTTCTTCTTGAAGAGCTGCAATCAATTCCGGATTATCCCGCAAATTCGCGGCTCCTGGCATCCCACCTGGTAAGAAGATTCCATCATAATCTGACAGATCCCCATTCCAGAGGCGGTCGACTTCCACTGTGATCTGGTGAGAACCTGTGACCGTTTCTTCCATGCCAACGAGGTCACAGTCGATCCCAGCACGTCTCAAAACATCGACAATGGTCAAGGCTTCAATTTCTTCAAAACCGTTTGCTAAAATCGTTGCTACTTTTTTCATTTTCATTCCTTCTTTCTATCTATTGCGCCTTTTTAAGGACTACTTTTTTACGGATTGGAGGCCCATCTTCTGGCTCTTTCTTTTTGCTACTATGATTATATATTGAAAGGACCAGTCCAATACCAATCAGGTTACTAATAATAGACGATCCACCTTGTGAGATAAAGGGGAGGGGAATTCCCGTCAAAGGGAGAAGACCCGTTACCGCTCCGACATTTTCAAAAATATGAAAGACCAGCATCATAATAAATCCGATGGAAATATAGGTATAAAATTGGTTATTGGACTGGAGGGTAATTTTTAAAATGCGGTAAATCAGGGTCACATATAAAATCAGCAGCACCAGAGCTCCAACAAAGCCAAAGTCTTCTGCTACTACTGTAAAAATCATATCGCTTTCTCGTACGGGAACCAATAAATTAGAGACATTAAAGCCTTGCCCAAAGAGGCCACCACTAGCAATAGCTAGCTGTCCTTGTGCCTGCTGGTAGGTGGTGGTTTGTGCATAGTCAAAAGGATTTAACCAGGCTAAAATACGGTTCATCTGATAGGTTGGCATCCCTACTTGCTGGTGCAGAAAAGCTCGCCCCCCTTCTGAAAGAAAGAGGAAGAGAAAGCCTGATAACCCACCTGCTAGAAGCAAGATGACCGGCAAGATAATTTTCCAGGAAACTCCTGAAACGAGCACTAAGCCCGCAAAAATGGCCAAGAATACTAAGGCCGTTCCCAAGTCCTGCTGGAGAGCCAATAAGGCAAATACCGGAATCGTATAGATGGTCAACTCTAGAATCAAAAACCAATCTTGTCGTAATAATCGCTCACGCCCCTTATTTCTTTGCAAAAATCGGACAATAGAGCGTGACAGCATCAGGATGAAGGGGATCTTCATAAATTCTGAGGGCTGAAATAAGGTGATGTTCCCATAAGCCACCCAGTTTTTAGCTCCTGTTGAAGCTACCAAGTTGGGATTATAAAAAACAAGGGGAAGAACCATCAAGGCCAGGCCAAGCAGGTAAAGAAAGGGGGTGATTTTCCAAAGAAATTTCGTGCTAAAAATGGTCACAATCAGGCAAATGACGCATCCCACACCAATCCAGGCCAATTGCTGCCCTAAAAAAGGCCACACCATTTGGGGATAGTCATGAGAAACTGCTACATAAACAGATAAAATCCCAATCATAAGAAGGGCGAAGACAATCCCAATGATCGAATAATCCAGGTGAATCGTCCAAAAATGATGTTTCTTCATTCACGTTCCTTTCTGTGAAAATCATCAAATCAATTAATAGAACAACATTTGTAGAATCAAGCTAGATCCTGCTACACAAAACCAAGCAATCAACCCTACTAGAAGGGGGGCTGCTCCTGCTGCACGGAACTGTTTCCAAGAAACCTTGCTTCCGATTCCGACCAAGGCCATGGCCATAAAGAGATGAGAAAGGTCCTTTAGGTAAGGAAGAACCACTTTAGGTACCAAGCCGATAGATGAAAGAATAGAAGCCACAATAAACCAGATGATGAACCAAGGAATAATTTTCTTTAGCATCCCTTTGTTTCTTCCTTGTTGCTTGCTCCGATACCATTTTAAACCAATCAAGCCCAAACAAACCGGTACAATCATCAGGGCGCGTGTCAACTTAACAATGGTCGCCATTTCACCCGCAGCCTTACTGTAGGAAAATGCTGCTGCTACAACTGATGACGTATCGTTAATAGCTGTTCCTGACCAGAGACCAAATTGAAAATTAGACATATGCCACAAATGCCCTAATACTGGAAAGATAAAGACAGCCAAAATGTTGAAGAAGAAGATAGTTGACATAGATAAGGCAATTTCCTCTTCGTCTGCTTCAATGATCGGAGCAGCTGCTGCGATGGCAGATCCACCACAAATAGCTGTTCCAAACCCAATTAAGGTCCGTAGGTGAGATTTCAGATGAAAGACTTTCCCAAAGATCATCGCTGCAAGAAAGGCAACTGTTATTGTTGGCAGACTAATCTTCAAAGAAGACAAGCCTGTAGAGGCAACCGTCGCAATCGGCAAGCTAAATCCCATGAAGATAATCGAATACTGCAATAATTTCTTACCAGACCAGTTCAGTCCTGGTCGTGAATTCTCTGGTAAATCTACTAATTCATTGAGGACAATTCCTAAAATCAAAGCAAAGACACTGGAGCCAATGATGGGAAAGAAAGTTCCTAACAGCATGGCGCAAAGAGCCAGTACAAATGCAATTGCAAGTCCAAATCCTTTATTTTTCATTCTCTCAATTCCTTTCAAAAAAGTCAGCTGCTTGATCAACAAGCCGCTCTCTCACTGTCGTGTGAAGGGGCAACACTTGCTGCAAGCCATCTAAAATTTGTTTTCCATATCGTTTGGTCACCACCCGCTGATCCAATAAAAGGACCAACGATTCCTGGTCTTGAAAACGGCTGGTTCTCCCAATAGCCTGTTTGAGCCTTAAAATTGCGACTGGAAGACTATAGTCATAAAAGGGATTTTTTCCCTGTTCTCTGAGTTGGGTATTCAGCTTTTGAACCATATAATCTTTAGGGTTGTCAAAAGGAAGGCGCGTGATGATTTGAATCACTTCTTTTTGTTGGGAAAAATCGACTCCCTCCCAAAAGCTTCCCGTCCCCAATAGAATGGAGCTTTCTCCTCGGTCAAAGCGTCGCTTAATATTAGCTGCATCACCATTTCGATACTGGGCCAAATGAGGAAACTTCAATGCGTTTGACGTCTCCAGTAACAATTCTTTTGAGGTAAACAAAAGAAAAATTGGTTTTCTTAGAGGAAGGAGTTCATCGATGAGCTGACAAATCTCTCTTGCATACTCCACAGAAGATAAAGAAACGACATCTGGAAAATCTATCGGCACCAACAATTCCTGGTGTTGTTTGACTGTTATTGGCACCCGGTAGATCTGCTGCTCTTGGTATCCCAAAAGGGTAGGTAAATGCACCTTTTTACTGATAGCGATCGTCGCTGATACAAAGAGCACGGGTACTTCTTCAGGCACAAACTCCCTAAAGGATAGCAAGTCCTCAACTCCTCCATGGAGACGAAGAATCTGGTGGCTTTCGACCACTTCCTTGTCCATCCAAAAGGTTTGGTAGCGCTCATCAAACAATTCTCTTAGATTCTCTAATGATTCATTTTTTAATTCCGATACATCCTGTCGCATTTTTTCCACTGTTTGATCTGATAAGATGGCTGGTTTTCCTTGTACAACTTCCTTAGAGCAGGCATTTAACTCAAATTGAATACTCTCCAGCAAACGCCTTTGCAGAAGATCTTTTTCCTCTTCGATGGCATGTTGCAAGCCTAGAAGAAGAGATTGCAAGTTTTCTTCTCTCTGTGAAAACTGCTCTAAAGCAAAGAAGAGTTTTTGCGCTTCATCCACTACCAGAACAGATTCTTGAAGTAGACTCTTATCATCTTCTAGACGAGTTAACAGATAGGCATGATTGGTCAGAATTACCCGGCTGGTTTTCACTTTTTCCTGGCCGAGACGCCAAAAATCTTCCTGATAAAAAAGTGAACGTTTCGACAATTGGCCATCGTGGCAAATGTCAGCTACAAAATGAAGATGACGATAGAGTTGGCCAATTTCACTGAGCTCTCCCGTTTCCGTCATGGTCAGCCAAACCAACAGTTGCATTTTAAAGCGTCGGATCATCCCATTATCTGACTCACTCTGTAAGGCCTCATAAAATTTATCGAGTTGGATGTAATCCTTGGGACTTTTCAGGCTATGAAAGGGAATTTGGAAAAGATCTTGGATAGTCTTTCCTTCCTTCTTCATAATTTGATCCTGAAGAATTTTAGTCGGAACACTGACAAGAATGCGCTTGGATGTTTTCGCCAAAAGCGTTAATAGATAGGCATAGGTCTTCCCAATACCCGTTGGCGCTTCAATAAAACTCGGAAGTGGCTGTTGCAAACTGTCCTCGATATAGGCAACAAATTCTCTCTGCTCCGGATAAGCCTCCATTCCCAACAACTGCATATTGAATTCAAACTGTTCAGACAAATGACGACTTTCTAAAAACTGCTGTGGCTTTCGCAGGTAGAGACCATGAACTTCTACTAAATGAGCTGGTAAAAAAAGGCTACTGTCTTCAAGCGCATCTTCTATTAAGAGTCGTGATTCATAAATCAAACAATCTGCCATCGAAAGAAGTTTTTCGATCAATCCCCTTGGCAAGCTCGCAATTTTCTCTCTCAATTTCAACAGCAACTGGGCTGTTGCCATAGCATCCGCTAGAGCGGAGTGAGCATGGTGCAACTCAATTTCCAGTTCAGCTGCAAGCGCTCCTAAATTGTAGCGTTCTAAAGTCGGATAGAAAATTTGAGACAATTCAACCGTATCAATCCGAGGAGTCGTTAGCTCAAATCCTTCCCAAAAGAGGGCTTCTGCCAATAAATTCGCATCAAATTTGACATTATGGGCCACAAAGACGGCATCTTCTATTAATTCAAAAATTTCTTTTGCCACTTGTGCAAACTCTGGAGCTTTTTTCAAGCGAGCATCTGTCAGGCCAGTCAATTGTTTGATATGCTCATCCAATCGTTCGTGGGGATTCACATCCGTCTCATAGGATTGCGTAATCCTCCCATCTTCAATGATGACAATCCCAACCTGAATGATCTTAGCATTGCTTCCAGCACTGGTCGCTTCCAGATCCACAATGGCATATTTCCGTTTCTGTCTTGTCATAATACTTAAAATTATATCACGTTTGAGCAAGCTCTGCAGATTTTTTTCTCCTTTCATGCTGACTTCAATCCTGTTATTTTCCTCGCAATTTGATACACTATTCTAGAAAGGAGTCCTTATGAAAATCTATCGTACCGTTAATCCTGTAGCTTATGAAAACACCTACTACCTTGAAAATGACCACTCCCTCATTCTTGTCGATCCAGGGAGTGACTGGGCAACTATTCAAAAACAAATTGATCGCATCGGAAAACCCATCGTAGCGATTCTTTTAACCCATACACATTACGATCACATTATGAGTCTTGAAAAGGTTCGTCAGACCTATCATTTCCCACCTGTTTATGTCCATTCAGCAGAAGCCAGTTGGTTGTCTTCTCCAGTCGATAATTTATCTGGTTTGGATCGTCATGCGGATTTAGAAGATGTGGTATGTAAGGAGGCCGACTTCCTTTATGACATTCGCTCCGATTACCAAATAGCTGATTTCCACTTTTATGTTCTGGAGACACCAGGCCACTCTGCAGGAGGAGTCTCTATCGTCTTTCCTGAGGATCACCTGGTTCTATCTGGTGATGCCCTTTTTCGCGAAACCATTGGACGGACCGATCTTCCAACAGGGAACGCGACACAGTTGCTTAGCAGTATCAGAGAAGAACTCTTTACCCTTCCATCTTCCTACACTGTCTATCCCGGTCATGGCCCTGAGACTTCTATTGGTCACGAGAAGATGTTCAATCCCTTCTTTAGACAATCCTAAAGAGTCCTTATCATCCTTCCTGTCCTCATAACAGTAGACAAAAAAAGCAAGTGCGAACTTGCTTTTTTATTATATCTTAAGAAAACGTCTCATGGAGATTGAAGAACCAATCGCTCCAATCAAAATTCCTAATCCAAAGAGGCCACCGACCATGATCGGTACCAAGAGATGAGGACTATAGAGATACAAGTTTTGATCTGCCAAGTTATTGTTCATAGATGTATAGACAACATTATAAACATAGAAGACCAAAGCTGAAGGAACCAAGGCTCCCAAAAGACCGATCCAAGCACCTTCTAAAAGGAATGGTGCACGAATATAGCCATTTTTTGCTCCTACCAGTCGCATAATCTTAATCTCACGACTACGTGAAATGATGGTAATCCGAATGGTATTTGAAATCAAGAAGACTGCGATGAAGATCAATAAAGCTACACCAATCAAGCCCCAGTTTCGGATAAAGGTTCCAAGAGCGAACAAGCGTTGGGTATCGACCCCGCCATCTTTAACCTCAGAAACTCCTTCAATTTTTTTGGCATCAGCCGAAACTTGCTTTACATATTTAGGAGCAGTCGTCTCTACATAATAAGCATCATAGAGAGGATTGGCATCTCCATCAAAAATCTTCCAGTTGTTCCCAGCCGTTTTGATCAGTTTATCATACTGTTCTTCCTTGCTAGAAAAATCAACCTTGTCAACATGTTTCATGGCTGTCAGAGCATCGTAGACCTTATGGTAGTTTTCATTGGTCACGGTTTGACCGTCTTTTTCAATTTGCTCACTCTGGTCTTGAATATCCTTGCGCATGTATACTACAACCCGCACACTATTTTGAATATCATCTGAAAGCTTGATAGTATTGGCAATAACTGAGGCGAAAATAGCAACCAAGCTAAGGGTAATCATAACCGAGCTGACCGCTGCAATCGTCATCCAACCATTTCGTTTCAAGCTTTTAAGCGATTCGATTAAGTGTCGGAAAAATCTTCTAATCATCGTATCCGTACTCTCCTTCCGCTTCATCACGCACTACACGACCATTTTCAATCGCGATGACACGGTGACGTAAAGTATTTACAATCTGGCTATTGTGGGTCGCCATCAATACTGTGGTCCCTTGCAGATTAATCCGCTCCAAAAGATTCATGATTTCCCATGAATTATCTGGGTCCAAGTTACCCGTTGGCTCATCCGCAATCAAGACTTTCGGATTGTTGACGATCGCACGAGCAATCGCAATCCGTTGTTGCTCTCCCCCTGACAATTCATTCGGGAATGAGCGGACCTTGTGTTTCAATCCGACAAGATCCAAAACTTCCATAACACGCTTTTTAATATTGCGACGTCGCTCACCGATAACTTGCATTGCGTAGGCAATATTTTCATAAACGGTTTTCTTTGGAAGCAATTTATAATCTTGGAAGACCACTCCCACATTGCGTCGCAACATAGGAATATCGCGTTTTTTGATTTTATCCAAATCAAAATCAGCTACTTTCAAACTTCCTTTATCGTGTTTGACTTCACGGTATAAAAGTCGAATAAAGGTCGACTTCCCTGCACCAGAAGGTCCTACGATGTAGGCAAATTCTCCTGGTTCAATTTGGACAGAGACCCCGCGAAGGGCCGTCGTCCCGTTGTCATACTTTTTGACAACATCTTTCATTTCAATCATTGACATGTAATGAAATTCCTTTCATTCTTTTCTGGTTGATTCCCTCGAGGTTATTGGAGACGCCATTTAAGGTAGGCATCGATAAAGCCATCGATATCTCCATCCATCACCTTGTCCACCTGCGCTACTTCGTAGTTGGTCCGGTGATCCTTAACCATGGTATAAGGGGTAAAAACATAGGAGCGGATTTGACTTCCCCAGGTGATTTCTTTTTTATCCCCTTTTAGAGAATCCACTTCTGCTGCTTTTTTCTCTTGCTCTAATTGGTAGAGTTTAGCTTGCAACATCTTCATCGCACGATCACGGTTCCCGTATTGGGTCCGATCCACGGTGGATGCCACTACAATCCCTGTCGGAATGTGGGTCAAGCGCACCCCTGTAGAAACCTTGTTGACGTTTTGTCCACCAGCTCCACCAGAGCGGAAGGTGTCCATCTTGATATCATCATCACGAACTTCGACTTCGATAGTATCGTCTAATTCGGGCATGACCTCAACAGATGTAAAGGAGGTATGACGACGTTTAGCGGAGTCAAATGGAGAGATCCGAACCAAACGGTGTACCCCCATTTCAGATTTCAGAAGACCGTATGCATGTGGCCCTTCAAAGGATAGGGTTACAGACTTGATTCCAGCCTCATCCCCAGCCTGATAGTCCAAGACTTCAACTTTAAAGCCGTGGGCATTTCCAAAACGAGTATACATCCGAAGAAGCATGTCGCCCCAATCCTGAGCTTCTGTTCCTCCTGAACCTGGGTGGATTTCTAGGATGGCATTATTATTGTCATAGGGTTCAGACAATAGCAAGGTCATCTCATAGCTGGTCATACGTTTATCCAGCTCCTCCAACTTCTCGATCAATTCTTCCTTGACCGAATCGTCTTCTGCCAAAAAGTCCAGTAAGATTTCTGACTCATCAAAGAGATCCACCATTTGATGGAAATTTTCATAGGTCTGCTTGAGTTCATTTAATTCTTGAGATGTCTTTTGCGCAGCAATATTATCATCCCAAAAATCAGGTTCTGTCATTTTATTTTCTAAAATGGCAATTTCTTCTTCCAATGCCTCTAAGTCAAAGAGACCCCCTGAAAGAAGCTAATTTTTCACGATTTGCGTCAATTTTTTGACGAATTTCTGAAATGTCCATAAGTACCTCTTTCTATGTATCTAGTCTATTATATCATAACCTTCACTATTTGCCCACCTTCCAGTATTGGATCTGCTGGTTGACCATTGCCAATCCAGCTAATTTTCAAAATTTTTCCATTCCTTTGTAACCTAATTGTTAGAAAAAAAGATCCTCTTATGCTAGACTGGTAGCATGACAACAGTAGCTTTTATGTCCGATTTACATATTGATTCAAACAACTTTGGAAAAGATGAATTAGAGACCCTTATCACTCTTTTCAAGGACAAAAAAATTCAACATCTCCATATTGCAGGAGATATTGCCAACGGCTTTGAAAAGACCTCACAAGAATTTTTAGCCCAACTCCAATGTCAGCTTCCTGTGACCTTTAGCTTGGGAAATCATGATATGTTGGGCCTATCAGAAGAAACCATGAGACCTTTTGAATTTCAAAAGATTCCTTTTTCAAAGCATACACTCCTTGCCTTTTCTGGCTGGTATGACTACAGCTTTGTTCCTAATCTCTCTCCCCAAAAACATCTCCAAACCAAGAATCTGTTTTGGTTTGACAGACGCCTCCAACGAATGGAATCTGATCCAGCCATTACCCAACGTTTGTTGCGAGAGCTCGAAACAGAACTCATGCAAGTGGATCAACCCCTGATCATCGCTATGCACTTTGTTCCTCATAGCCAGTTTCTCCTACGCCACCCTTATTTTGAACGTTTCAATGCTTTTTTAGGGAGCCAAACCTTTCATGAGCTTTTTAGACAATTTCCTGTCAGAGAGGTGATTTTTGGTCATAGCCACCACCGAATGCCAGCAACAACTATTGACTCGATCACCTATCATGCCAGACCTTTAGGCTATGTCAGAGAATGGGAGCTCTGCAAACAATTCTTTGAGGTTTTTCCTGAATATGATTTTCCAAAAAGGTACGACCCCTACAAACGCTATCGCAGAATTAAAGACCTTCCTGAATTTAAAGCCTACAAGAAAAAACAGCTTGCTCATGAATTTTCTCAAGCCATGACTATCCTTGAACTATAATAAAAAATAGTCCCTCTGGAACCAATTTCAGACTGAAGACAAAGTCATCTAAAAACTTTCCTTAGGTGAGTACGGACGTCAGCGAACTTCGAAGAAGTTCCATGACTTAGTTTTGGACCTAAGGTTCCAAAACTCCCGAGTGCTAGAAACAAGAGTGTTTCTAGCACTTTTCTCACAAAGGAAAGTTTTAGTTGATGATTGAATAATGCTAACAGATATTTTTTTGTCTTTATAAAATTTATAAGATTTGCAAAGAAGAACATTTTATCTACGTTCTCAAAATTGTTCCTCTGGAATCATTTTTTACTCTTCTGTATCTAAGAGATTTTTTGCAACGATTGCTGCGAGAATTCCTCCCACAATTGGAGCCAAGATAAAGATCCAAATTTGTTGAAGTGCTGCACCACCAACAAAGAGGGCAGGTGCCAAGCTACGAGCTGGGTTAACAGAAAGTCCTGTAATGTTCAAACCAACAAGAATAATCAAAGTCAAGCTCAAACCGATCACAAGACCAGCAATTTTGCCATTTCCTTTAGAAGCAGATGTGACGGTCATAATGACCAAAATAAAGATAAAGGAGGCAATCACTTCAAACAAGAATCCGCCAAATGGAGTCACTCCCTTTGCCAGGGCATTTTCCCCAAGACTGGCTGTTGACATGCCTGAATTTGACAAGAGGAAGAGTACTGTTGCAGATGCGAGAACCGCTCCCACTACTTGCGCTGCAATATAATTGATCAAGTCTTTAGATGACAAGCGTTTGTTCACAAACATGGCAATCGAAACAGCTGGGTTTAAGTGGGCGCCAGAAACAGTTCCAATTGAGTAAGCTGCTGCAACAATGGACAAACCGAATGCCAAGGCAATTCCTAAATGTCCAAGACCTTCTGTCCCATTTCCAAAAACAACTGCGCCAGTCCCGATAAAGACAAGCATAAATGTGCCGATTACTTCAGCAAAAAACTTTTTCATAATTAAGTTTCCTTTCTTCAAACTGTTGACTAGTTTATCAAAAATCCACACGTACCTCAAGAAATATGCCCGGTCCATTTTGCCCGCAAAAAAAGCCATCCGAAGATGACTTTTTTTATGTTTATATAGCGTTTTTATCTTTTCCAAGTGCACGTTGAACGGCTTTGACAATCTCAACGAGAACAACAATCAAGAGCGAACCAATCAAAACGGCTAACCATTGTGTCAAACTCAAATGAGAGACATGGAAGAGTTTGTTAAATCCAGGGACAATGATGGTCGCCATCAAGAGAACAAAGGCAACTGGAATCGACCAGTTAAAGGTCTTGTTCTTGAAGAGTCCCACTTTAAAGATCGATTGGTAAACCGATTTAACGTTAAAGGCATGGAGCAATTGGATCAAACCAAGAGTTGCAAAAGCCATAGTCAAAGCATCTGCATGGATTTCGGCACGAGTCGCATGTTCTGGATAGAGTAAGGCCCAGCCATAAACACCAAGAACCAGCATGGTTTGGAAGACACCTTGATAAAGAATAGCTCCGAAGACTCCGCCATCAAAGAAGTTGGATTTACGTCCACGAGGTTTGTGGGTCATGACACCTGGCTCAGCTGGTTCCACACCAAGAGCGATGGCTGGAAGAGTATCGGTAACCAGGTTAATCCAGAGAAGATGTACTGGTTGAAGAACATCCCATCCAAAGAGAGTTGCAAAGAAGATGGTGAAGACTTCAGCCATATTGGCAGACAAGAGGTATTGGATAGATTTTTGGATATTTGAGAAGACCTTACGTCCTTCTTCTACCGCTACGATAATGGTTGCAAAGTTATCATCTGCAAGGACCATGTCTGAAGCTCCCTTAGAAACTTCTGTACCAGTGATCCCCATACCGATACCGATATCAGCTGTCTTAAGTGATGGCGCATCGTTGACTCCGTCACCTGTCATGGCAACAACTTTACCTTCTTTTTGCCATGCTTTTACGATCCGAACCTTGTGTTCAGGTGATACACGAGCATAAACAGAGTATTGTTTGAAGACCTTTTGGAATTCTTCATCAGAGAGTTCATTCAACTCAGCTCCTGTAAAGACGTGATCTTCTGTGTCATTTGGATCGATGATACCGAGACGTTTGGCAATGGCTTCAGCTGTATCTTGGTGGTCACCCGTGATCATGATTGGACGGATACCTGCTTCCTTAGCGACACGAACAGCTTCTGCTGCTTCTGGACGCTCAGGGTCAATCATGCCGACCAAACCAGAGAAGATCAGGTCAGACTCAACAATTTCAGATTCCAAGGTAGGGATTTCGTTGCTTGTCTTATAAGCCATCATCAAGACACGAAGGGCTTGTTTAGCCAAGTCTTTGTTGGTAGCAAGGATAGCTTTCTTATCTTCATCTGTGATAGGACGAACTTCCCCATTGACTTCAATACGTGTCACACGTTTGAGCAATTGGTCAGGAGCCCCCTTGACAGCGATAAAGTAAGAACCGTCTGCTTCCTTATGGATAGTAGACATAAGCTTACGGTCAGAGTCAAATGGCAATTCTGCCACACGTGGCTCATCCTTCAAAATTTCGCGAACATCAAAATTGTGATCCAAACCAAACTGTACCAAAGCAGTCTCTGTTGGGTCCCCAATCAACTTGCCAGATGGGTCCACCTTAGTATCATTGGCAAAGTTCATGATACGAAGGGTATTGTTGCTAGCAGCAATCTCAGCTGCTGAGCTTTGCAATTGACCGTTGGTGTAGACCTTCTCAACAGTCATTTGGTTCATAGTCAAAGTACCTGTTTTATCAGATGCGATGATTTCTGTTGAACCAAGAGTTTCAACCGCTGGTAATTTACGAACAATCGAATTGCGTTTGGCAAGGGTTGTAGTTCCCAAAGATAGAACGATAGTTACAATGGCAGGAAGTCCTTCTGGAATGGCCGCAACCGCAAGGGCTACCGCAACCATCAAGCCTTCTAATGGATGCTCTCCACGAACGAAGACACCAACTAAGAAAGTAATGACCGCAATCACAACAATTAAGTAAGTCAAGGCTTTAGATAATTGTTCCAAGCTTTGCTTCAATGGTGTTTCAGTCTCATCGGCATTGGCCAACATATCTGCAATCTTACCAACTTCTGTATACATACCAGTGTTTGTTACGACACCAATACCACGACCATAAGTTACATTTGAGTTTTGGTAACCCATATTAACGCGGTCCCCAATACCAGCATCTGCTTCAACAAGTCCTGTCACATCTTTTTCAACTGGCACAGACTCCCCTGTAAGAGCTGCTTCTTCAATTTTAAGAGAAGCTGCTTCAAACAAACGCATATCTGCAGGCACGACATCTCCCGCTTCAAGCAAGACGATATCTCCGGGTACCAATTCTTTTGAGTCAATCTCAATAACATGGCCATCACGACGAACACGAGCCATGGGGCTAGACATATTTTTCAGAGCTTCAATGGCTGCTTCTGCTTGCCCTTCTTGGTAAACCCCAAAGGCAGCATTCAAGACAACAACGGCCAAGATGATCATGGCATCCGTTAGACCGTCCATTCCTTCTGTAATCACAGAAAGTGCCGCTGCCACAAGCAAGATGATAATCATCAAATCCTTAAATTGATCAAGGAATTTAGCTAGTAGGCTACGTTTTTCACCCTCTTCCAACTCATTACGACCATAATTCGCTAAACGTTCTTGAGCTTGAGCAGTTGACAAGCCTTCAATTGAAGAGTCCAATTCCTTTAGAACTTCTTCTTTGCTCTGTGTATAAAACAAAGCTTTATTTTGTTCTTTTGACAAAATAGTTTCCTCCTTATAGCTTTCTACTAGGTCTCTTTTGCACAAAAAAGAGACCTGTTTGAAAAAACAAGTCTCGCCGTTTAATATAGTGCCGGAAATAATTTCGTAATGACGACACTATCGCGGAAAACCGCCAGCTACTCCCTTGAGTGGTTTTATTATACCATTTTTGTAGAATAAAGCAAGCGGGATCTCTAATAATTTAATGAGGTCTATTCTTCCCATTCAACCAGTAATTGATAATTGGCAAATTCCTGTTCTCCATCGAGAGTTAACAAGCGATAAGAGACTTGCAAATGCCCATCCTCTAATTGAAAGAGATCTGTTGTAATCAAAAATTGCTGAATACCCATAGGAGTTGGGATGATTGCCCCACCATCTTCATTTTTGTAGAAACGCATGATGGATTTTGGACTTGAGAATCGTGTCATGACCAATTCATCGTTGGAAAATTTCAAAGCAACTTTTTCATCTTCTTCATTGGTATACAAGAGATATTGAAAACCTGCTTTTTCCTTCCATTCACCTTGATAGTACTGATCAACGATTTCCATTTCTTCTCCAAATCGAATGGTATTTTGAATGCGAATCTGCATCTTTGTCTCCTTCTCTTCTTTTCTTGCCTTACTATTCTATCAAATTTTACGCATTTTGACTGCCCCTATTAGCCTCTAGATCGCAAAATAGGCTTTTTTTTGCTATAATAGACCCATGAATGAAAAAGTCTTTCGCGATCCCGTGCATGATTACGTTCATGTGGATCATCCCATCATTTATCAATTAATTAATAGCAAAGAATTTCAACGACTACGCCGCATCAAACAACTGGGGACATCTGGTTTTACCTTCCACGGTGGGGAGCATAGTCGTTTTTCTCACTGTCTTGGCGCCTATGAAATTTCAAGACGCATCCTGTCCATTTTTGAGGAAAAGTATGCAGAACAATGGAATTCTGATGAAAACTTACTAACCATGACAGCCGCTCTTCTTCATGACATTGGACATGGTGCCTATTCTCATACCTTCGAAGGACTCTTTGGGACCGATCATGAAAAGATGACCCAGCTGATCATCACCAGTCCAGAGACGGAGGTCAATCAAATCCTCTTACAGGTAGCACCTGATTTCCCAAATCGTGTAGCCAGCGTCATTGATCATACCTATCCCAATAAACAAGTGGTGCAATTGATTTCTAGTCAAATTGATGTGGACCGAATGGATTATTTACTGCGGGATGCCTACTTTACAGGTGCTTCCTATGGAAAATTTGACTTGACCCGTATTTTGCGCGTCATTCGACCGATTGAAAATGGCATTGCCTTCCAACAAAATGGCATGCACGCTGTCGAGGATTACGTGGTCAGCCGTTACCAAATGTATATGCAGGTCTACTTCCACCCGGCTACTCGTGCCATGGAAGTCCTCCTTCAAAATCTACTCAAACGCGCTAGAACCATTTATCCAGATCAGAAAGAGTATTTTAAACTGACTTCACCTCGCTTGATTCCATTTTTTGAAGAAGAGGTCACCATCCAAGACTACCTAAATCTAGATGACGGTGTGATGAATACCTATTTCCAAGTCTGGATGGATAGTCCGGATACCATCTTGTCTGATCTTGCTCAGCGCTATATTAATCGGAAAGTCTTTAAATCGATTCTATTTACAGAAGATAAGCGAAAAGACTTAGCAATCCTTGAAAAACTGATTAAAGAGGTTGGGTTTAATCCAACCTACTACACAGCTATTCATCAAAATTTTGACCTGCCCTACGATATTTATCGTCCAGAGCTTGAAAAACCGCGGACCCAGATCGAGATGATCCGAAAAGATGGGAGTCTCGCTGAATTGTCTCAGTTGTCTCCACTCGTCGCTGCTTTAGCAGGAACTCGCTATGGGGACAACCGCTTCTATTTCCCAAAAGAAATGCTGGAGGTTAATGGACTTTTCAGTAAGCAGGTAGAGGAATTTACTTCCTATATCACCAATGATTATTTTACAGGAGAGACGGATGTCCATTAAATTAGTGGCGATCGATATCGACGGTACACTTCTCAATTCAAAAAAAGAAATCACGCCTTCCGTATTTGAAGCCATTCAAGATGCTAAAGCCGCAGGCGTTAAAATCGTTATCACAACAGGTCGTCCTATCGCAGGGGTCTCAAAACTTTTAAAAGAACTCCATTTGATGGATCCTGGAGACTATGTCATTACCTTTAATGGCGGTCTGGTGCAAGAAACCGCTACTGGAAAAGAACTCATCAAGGACCTTTTAGATTATGAGGACTATCTCGATATCGAGTCTCTTGCTAACAAACTCCAAATCCACTCTCATGCTATTACTAAAGACGGCATCTATACCAGCAATCGAGATATCGGACGCTACACCATTCATGAATCTCAACTGGTCAATATGCCCCTTTATTACCGGACGCCTGAAGAAGTTCGTGAGAAAGAATTTGTCAAGGCCATGTATATCGATGAACCAGACATTCTAGATGCTGCGATTGCAAAAATTCCTAAAGAATTCAAGGACCGCTTCACTATGGTCAAATCAGCCCCTTTTTATTTAGAAATTCTAGGGAAAACAACCAATAAGGGATCAGCTGTTCTTCATCTAGCTGAACGACTTGGAATCCAGCAAGAAGAAACCATGGCCATCGGAGATGAGGAAAATGACCGTTCCATGCTAGAAGTCGTGGGACATGCCGTCGTTATGGAGAATGGCAATCCAGCTCTTAAAAAAATTGCTACAACTATTACCAAATCAAATGATGAATCTGGCGTTGCATATGCCATTAGAAAGTGGGTATTATAAGAAATGTACCATTACCAGCTAGGAATTTCTGCTAGTGAGCATGATGACTTTGTTATTCAGAGTGATCAAACCAATCTCTTACAAAGCAGCTCATGGGCAAAAATCAAAGATAATTGGGGAAATGAACGGGTTGGTTTTTATCAAGAAGACCAATTAGTCGCTGTTGCAAACATCTTGATTCAACCCCTGCCACTTGGCTTTTCCATGCTCTATATTCCTCGAGGCCCCATCATGGATTACCAAAACAAGGAGCTGGTTTCATATGTGATCCAGTCCCTTAAAAAGATAGCCAAACAATACAAGGCCTTATTTGTGAAATTTGATCCAAGTCTTTTTTTGAGTAAACACTTGATTGGACAAGAACAGACGGAAACTCCTGCTGTGCAAGCGGTGATCGATACCCTAACAACAGAAGGAGTTGAATGGACTGGCCGAACCAGTGATATGTCAGAAAATATCCAACCACGCTTTCAAGCGAATATCCACAAAGAGTTTTTCACTGAGCAAGATCTTTCAAAATCTACTCGACAAGCCATCCGAACAGCTCGAAACAAAGGGATCCAAGTCCAATTTGGTGGGACTGAATTGTTAGAGGACTTTGCTTCTCTCATGAAAAAGACTGAAGCTCGTAAAAGCATTCATTTACGTGGAAAAGACTACTACGAAAAACTACTCACAACCTACCAAGGACAATCCTACATTACTTTGTCTACGCTAGATCTCGAGAAACGGAAAACCTCCCTTACAAAAGATCTTGAAAAAAATAAGGCAGAGGCTGAAAAATTCACAGAAAAAACAAAGCCTGGCAAGGTTGAGAATAACCAAAAAGAAAAAGAGCGGATAGAGGAAGAACTGCAATTTCTTGAACAGCATCTCCAAGCAGGTAGACAGGTCGTTCCTTTATCTGGGACCTTAACCCTTGAATTCGGTGGGACGTCTGAAAATGTTTATGCAGGGATGGATGAAGAATTCCGCCGTTACCAACCTGCTATCCTCACTTGGTATGAAACTGCCCAACACGCTTTCGACCGTGGTGCTTCTTGGCAGAATATGGGGGGCATTGAAAATTCACTTGATGGTGGTCTCTATCATTTCAAATCTAAATTTAATCCTGTCATTGAAGAATTTGTTGGGGAATTCAACCTCCCAACCAGTCCACTTTATCCACTTGTAAACAAAGTCTACAAGATCCGGAAAAAATTAAGGAGTAAATAAGTTACATGACTCTTACGACAATTTCAAAAGAAGAATTTACCTCATTTGCAAATACTGTCTCCCATCGCTCTTTTATCCAGTCTGCTGAAATGGCAGATCTGCTTGAAAAGCGAGGAAACACGGTCCAATTTATCGCTTGGAAACAAGAAGACCAAGTCCAAGTGGCAGCAATCTTGTACAGTCTTCCTATGACAGGTGGTCTCCATATGGAAATCAATTCTGGCCCCCTTTACCAAGAGAAGGCTATGCTAGAACCCTTCTATGCAGCCTTAAAAGACTATGCGAAAGAAAATGGGGCTATTGAACTCGTTATTAAGCCCTATGATACCTATCAAACCTTTGACAGTGACGGCAATCCAACCAGTGAAGAGCAAACCCATTTCATGGATACCCTTAAAAACTTGGGCTATCAGCATGATGGTTTAACAACAGGTTATCCAGGTGGAGAAGGTGATTGGCACTATGTGAAAGATATGGAGGGCATCACCGAAAAAAATCTTCTCAAGAGCTTCAGTAAAAAAGGAAAGCCACTAGTCAAAAAAGCTAAATCTTTCGGTATTGAACTGAAACGATTAAACCGGGATGAACTACAACTCTTTAAGGATATTACTTCCTCTACCAGTGACCGTCGCGACTATCAGGATAAGACCTTGGATTATTACCAAACTTTCTATGACAGTTTTGGCGACAATGCAGATTTCATGATCGCAACACTGAACTTCCACTATTACTACACAAATCTTGAAAAAGACCAAGGAAAACTAGCACAGAAGATTGAGAAATTACAGAAGGATCTTGAAGTCAACCCCAATTCAGAGAAAAAACAAAATCAACTTCGTGAATTCTCTAGCCAGTTTGATACCTTTGAGGTGAGAAAGAAGGACGCAAAAGAATATATTGAAAAATATGGAGATCAAGACGTCATTCTTGCAGGTAGCCTTTTCGTTTATATGCCACAAGAATCCACCTATTTATTCAGTGGCTCTTATACAGAATTTAATAAGTTCTATGCTCCTGCTGTTCTCCAAGAATATATGATGCTTGAAACCATCAAACGTGGTATCCCAAGATATAACTTCCTTGGTATTCAAGGAATCTTCGACGGGTCAGACGGTGTGCTTCGTTTCAAACAAAACTTCAACGGCTACATCGTCCGTAAGATGGGGACCTTCCGTTATTACCCAAGTCCTCTGAAATACAAACTGATTTCTCTCATTAAGAAACTATTAGGACGTTCCTAACTCAAAAGACCAGCTTTGTAGCTGGTCTTTTCTACTATAAAAAAGACGAGAAACCTCTCGCCTTTTATATGTCATTATTTAACGAAGTCAAGCAATGCCAAGAAGCTTTCAGCTTCAAGTGATGCACCACCAACAAGAGCTCCGTCAACGTCTGGACAAGCCATGTATTCAGCAACGTTTTCAGGTTTAACTGAACCACCGTATTGAACACGTACTTTGTCAGCCACTTCTTGACCAAAGTCAGCAGCTACAACGTCACGAACAACTTTACACATTTTTTGTGCGTCGTCTTGTGAAGCTGATTTACCAGTACCGATCGCCCAGATTGGTTCGTATGCGATAACTGTTGAAGCTACTTGTTCTGCAGTCAATCCAGCAAGAGCAGCTGAAACTTGAGCCCCTACGAATTCTGCCGCTTTACCAGCTTCGTAAGTTTCAAGGCTTTCACCACAACAGATGATTGGAAGCATACCATTCGCAAAGATTGCTTTTGCTTTTTTGTTAATGTCTTCATCAGTTTCATGGAAGTAGTCACGACGTTCTGAGTGTCCGATAACAACGTAGTCAGTACCGATTTCTTTCAAAACTTGTGGGCTAGTTTCACCAGTGAAGGCACCAGCATTTTCAAAGTAAGTGTTTTGGGCAGCAACTTTAAGGTTTGAACCTTTAGCAGCAGCAAGAACAGTTGTCAAGTCAACTGCAGGAGCTGCGATACCAGCTTCAACAAGGTCAGCTGAAGGAAGTTTTGATGCTACAGCTTCAACGAATGCTTTTGCTTCTTCTGGATTTTTGTTCATTTTCCAGTTACCAGCGATAAATGGTTTACGTGACATTTCACATACCTCTTTTTTCTAATTTTATACTATCTATTTTACCATAATTTTCGTCATAATGAAAGGTTGCACAAGCTCATTTTACTTTTTACCAAAATAAAAACCCCGTCTTCACGGGGTTTTCTGTCTGTCTATATAATTGTTAATCTGGGAACTAGATCGAATTAAGCTTCGATTTCAGTAACCATACCTGAACCAACAGTACGTCCACCTTCACGGATTGAGAATGTAGTACCTTGTTCAACGGCGATTGGGTGGATCAACTCAACGTCGATAGTCACGTTATCACCAGGCATTACCATTTCAGTTCCAGCTGGAAGTTCGATAGATCCAGTTACGTCAGTTGTACGGAAGTAGAACTGTGGACGGTAGTTGTTGAAGAATGGAGTATGACGTCCACCTTCTTCTTTAGTAAGGATGTAAACTTCACCTTTGAATTTAGTGTGTGGGTTGATTGAACCTGGTTTAGCGATAACTTGTCCACGTTCGATTTCATCACGTTGGATACCACGAAGAAGCACACCAACGTTATCCCCTGCAAGACCTTCGTCAAGTTGTTTACGGAACATTTCAACACCAGTAACAACTGCTTTTTGGATTTCGTCTTTGATACCAACGATTTCGATTTCGTCGTTGACACGAACAACACCACGGTCGATACGTCCTGAAGCAACTGTACCACGTCCAGTGATTGAGAATACGTCTTCGACTGGAAGAAGCAATGGTTTGTCAGTATCGCGTTCTGGTTCTGGGATGTACTCATCAACAGTATCCATCAATTCCATGATGATGTCTTCATATTTAGAGTCACCTTCAAGAGCTTTAAGAGCTGAACCTTGGATAACTGGAAGGTCATCACCTGGGAAATCGTATTCTGAAAGAAGGTCACGGATTTCCATTTCAACCAATTCAAGCAATTCTTCATCGTCAACCAAGTCAACTTTGTTCATGAAGACGATCAAGTGTTTAACACCAACCTGACGTGAAAGAAGGATGTGTTCACGTGTTTGTGGCATTGGTCCGTCAGTTGAAGCTACTACAAGGATAGCTCCGTCCATTTGAGCGGCACCAGTGATCATGTTTTTAACGTAGTCCGCGTGTCCTGGAGCGTCGATGTGAGCGTAGTGACGTTTAGCAGTTTCGTACTCAACGTGTGCAGTGTTGATGGTGATACCGCGTTCGCGTTCTTCTGGAGCAGCATCGATAGACGCATAGTCTTTAGGTTGGTTAACTGATGAAGGCAAGCGACGTGCCAAAACAGTTGTGATTGCTGCAGTTAGGGTAGTTTTACCGTGGTCAACGTGTCCGATTGTACCAATGTTAACGTGTGGTTTACTACGATCGTATTTTTCTTTTGCCATTTAGGAAAAGCCTCCAATAAAATATATTTTATAGATAGACAGTAGGCAATACAGTCTAACTTTCCTTACTATTCTATCGAATTTTAGATAAAATTGCAAGCCTTTTACCTATATTTTCTTAATTATTCCTCTTCTTTTCTTTTATTTTATCAGCTTGCTGAAAGATCCTGTTCTAGCTTTGAAAATTCTCATTTGAAATCTTCTATTTAAGCCATTACATACCTTTTGGTCCTTTAATATCAGGGACTAAAAAAATCGGAACAATGTTCCGATTTTTTTTAACCTGAATTTCGTAATCCTGTAGCCACTCCATTGATCGTAATATGGATTAGCTTGTCTTGATCGGCTGGTAGTTGGCCAGTCCGTTGACGTCGAATCAATTCTAACTGAATATAGTTCAAGACGTTAAAGTATGGCATCCGATAGTCCAAACTTTCTTTCAAATAAGGATTTTCAGCGAGCAACTCGTCTTGTTCCTCAATCATCAAGATGATGTCCTTGGTCAATTGCCATTCATGTAAGATAATCTGATAGATATTGCGCACTTCTTCTTCTTCACACAATTGCGCGTACTCAAAGGCAATATCCATATTAGCTTTGGATAAGACCATGTCCACATTTGACAAGAGAGATTGGAAGAAAGGCCAGTTTTTATACATGTATCGAAGGGTTTCGATATTCTCAGGATCCTCATCGATAAATTCCTTAAAGCTAGAACCTACTCCATACCAACCAGGGAACATCACCCGACTTTGTGACCAAGAGAAGACCCAAGGAATAGCACGCAAACCACCAATTTCTGTAATGGTCTTACGAGCAGCTGGACGTGAACCAATATTAAAACTTGAAATTGCTTTGATCGGACTTGATTCAAAGAAGTAATCATAGAAGTGCTCATTTCCAAAGACCAAATCACGATAGATATCGTAACTGCGATTCACGACTTTATCCATGACTTCCCCGAAACGATCAAACATAGAAAATGGACTCTTTTGTTCGGCAATCATTCGGTTAATGGTTGCAGAAACGAGCATTTCAAGGTTGTAGTAAGCAGCATCTTTATTTCCATATTTATTGCCGATCACTTCCCCTTGCTCAGTTAAGCGGATACGGTCATTAATGGATTTCAATGGTTGAGACGTGATGGCTTCATAAGTAGGACCTCCACCACGACCAACAGTACCACCACGACCATGGAAGAAGGTAATCTTCACTCCAAACTCATCTCCGATAGCGGTCAATTGTTGTTGGGCTTTAAAGAGCGTCCAGCATGAAGACAAGTATCCACCATCTTTGTTGGAATCAGAGTATCCTAACATAATCTCTTGGTAGTTGTTCTTAGAAGCAATCCAACGTTTGGCAATCGGAAGAGACAAGTAACTTCTCATGGTTTCTTCTGAGTGATCCAAGTCTTCGATGGTTTCAAACAACGGTACGATTTGAACGCGAGCTTTTTCCGTATCGACTAAGCCCACTTCTTTCAACATCACAGCCAATTCTAACATATCTGACACACTGGTTGCATGAGAAATGATGTTTTGACGAATGACTTCTTCTCCTAAACGATCCTTCAATTCACGGGCCGTTTGGAAAATCGCTAATTCTTTTTCAAGCAGTTCAGATTTTTCTGCATGGGTTGCCGATAAAATACGTGGATCTTCTAAAAGTTCTTTCAAGAGAACTTGACACTTTTCATCCTCTGATAAATCAGAATAGTGGTCATTAATCCCTGCTGATTTCAGCAATTCTGCCACACAGGCTTCATGTACACTCGAATCCTGACGCATATCAATAGAGGCCAGATAGAATCCAAAAACATCGATGGCTTCTAGAAGTTCTGCAAATTCACCAGAAATCAAATACTCTGATTTATTTTCTAACAAGGAATCTTTGATCTTTTCAAGGTCTTCTTTAAATTCTTGAGCAGAGGCATAAGCTGGTGCTTCTTTCTCAGAAATTTTCTTTAGAGCTCCAGAGATACGATTGCCGATATAATCAGAAACTGGCCCTTGTTGATGAGCATTTGCTCCTAATAACCTCTCGACAGCATAACGATCTTCTCTAGTTTCTCCCACCATCGTCCATTCTTTTAAATTGACCAAAGTTTGGATCAATTTTGATTGGATATAGTGGAAAGCCCGACGGTAAGGTTCTTTTTCACGAAAGACGGATGTATCACTGGATAGGGCTGCCATTTCAGCTACTGCTTCACTTGTTTTAGAAAGACTCGTTGAAAGGGAGAAATGACGGTATAATTTAGAAATCTTTTCGATGTAATAGTTCAAAATGACTTCGCTTTGAATAGTTGCTGAACGCTTCAAGGTCTCAGCTGTTACAAATGGATTCCCGTCCCGGTCTCCCCCAATCCACATGCCCATTGTGATCGGACGTGGTTGTTCAAGCTCTAATCCATGCTCTTTTGCCAAGCGTTTGTATTCCAACATAAGATTTGGAACAGCTTGTAAGAAAGAGCTATTGTAATATTCCATGACGTTGGTGATCTCATTGGTAACCTTCAATTTTTTGTCACGAATCATATCCGTTTGCATCATGATTTCGATATTACAACGAAGGTTGTTGTACCACTTATTCTCATTCATTAAACCAGCTTTAACATCCCGGTGCTGACGAAGAAGAGCGTGAATATGATTGGTTAAATCCAGCATGGTTTTTCGTTGCACTTGAGTTGGATGGGCTGTTAAAACAGGTACAATATTGAGATTTTCAAGAATTTCTTGTGCATCTTCATTTTTTGCAACTTCTTTAATGGTTGAAGAAAGTTTTCCGAGGTATTCACCATCCACGTTATTCAAATGATTGATTTCATAGGCCAAATCGACATCTTCTGAGATGTTAATCAAGAGTGGTAAAATAGCAAAATAACGTGAAATCACTGTCATTTCTTCATTTGTCAATTGTTCCACTAGTTGATTCAACTCACGATAGTTCTGTGTTTTTGATAGATCCTTCAACTGCCTAATTTTATCAAAGGTTTCCGGACGAACCAAATTTTTCGTAATATCATCTAATAAATTGGTTAAGATTTCGGCTTCTTCTTTGATAATATCTTTATTTGTGAAATTCTCTAATTTTTGTAAGACCATTTTTTCTCCTTTTTGAATAGCCATTCAACAATTCCCTTTTAATAATAAGGTTTGATTTTACCTTTTTCTTCAAAAACCATGCCTTCTTGTTCCATCTTGGCCCGTTTTTCACTAGCGTCGATATTCAAAACGAAAGCAATCGCTACGGATAAGACCCATAAGCTATTTCCCCCTTGGGATAAGAAGGGGAAGGTCACTCCTGTAGACGGAATCAAACCAGAAATTCCTCCGATGTTAATGAAGGTTTGCACTAAGATCATCCCACCGATCCCAATGGCCATCATCGAATTAAAAGGATTCTTTGCTCGAATACCGACTAAAATGATCCGAAGAATTAAGAAGAATAAGAGAGCAAGGATCAAACTAGCTCCAACAAAACCTAATTCTTCAATCACAATCGCAAACACAAAGTCTGTGTGCGCTTCTGGTAAGTAACCTTGTTTTTCAATGGAATTTCCTAGCCCCAAGCCAAACCAACCACCGTTACTCATGGCATAGTAGGAATTAGCTAATTGGTGACCTGCGCCAGACAAATCATTAAAGGGGTTAAAGAAGGCACTAAAGCGTTTGGCTACATAACCAAAGACTGGAATTTTAGCGACACGGTCCACACCGATAATCCAAATTGAACCAAGGACAATGGACGATACTCCAACAACTAAACCAAGTAAAGAGGTAAACCAACGGTAGCCCACTCCACTAGCCGTAATCATGATCAAGACCGTTAAGGCCAAGATCGTCGCATTTCCCAAGTCCGGCATAATCACAACGATTCCAATCAGAATCAAGGTCAGCCAACGCCAATCGTTTAAATTTCTTGGAATCCATTCATTGTGGGTCAAGGCTTGATAATCATAATCGCGTATCTCGTCTTGTCGTTTAGAAAAGATCAAGGCTAGATACCAGACTAAGATCACCTTGAGGTATTCAGCTGGCTGGATACTAAACCCTCCAGGAATGGTCAACCAACCGTGAGCTCCATTGACCGTATCTGTGATAAACCTAGACAGAATCAACAAAATCACTTCAATAAAAATGACAAAAGCCAGCACCTTTTTATTTCGAAGGAAGTTTAGGCTAAATTTATAAATCAAGGCGATGGTTAGAAGACTTAGGATGAAAAAGAGCCCCTGTGTCCGTACCATCCGAATCGAACTCACTCCACTTTGAATTGCCAAGGCACTTGTTGTCGAATAGACAACAATCAAGCCAATGATGGATAAAATCAAATAGGGAATGAGGATGGAATAATTTAAAAGATGTCTTTTTTCAATTTTCATAATTCACCATATTCCTAATGTTCAACCTTCATTATATCATTTTTAAGAAGCAAAACCAAGGAAAGTCCAGAAAAGATTCGGCTTCTTCTCTATTTTCAAGAAATATTCTGATCATTCTTCTTATTTTCATATATTTTTATCCTTTTTCGATGAAAAGATTCCTTTTTTTTGAAAATAATGGCTGAAATTGGGATCTTTTAAGCATTAACTTTTGCCTTTTCGTTTTTTTTACGGTAAAATGATTCTGTATGAGAAAAAGGATAAAACCCGTTGTTCTCTTGGTCTTTTTTATCAGTTTCATTTCTTTTCTCGTTCTTTCACGAACAATTGCTGATCTACAAGCCAGAGAGCGACAAGAAACAACCAAAACCATTCCGAACTCCAATACACCTCGAAAAACAACTACTGCAAGCTCTTCTTCTAAAAAAGAGGAAGACATCAATCCAGAACTGGTTGGCCGCCCGATCATTGATATCTCAGGCTGGCAATTGCCTAGTGAAATTGATTACGATGTCCTCTCCCAAAATGTGGGAGGTGTGATCGTTCGTGTCCATAGTGGGACTCAAGCTAAAAAGGAAAATGCAGCAACCTACTTAAATGGTCTGGATAAATCTTTTAAAACCCATATCCAAGAATTCCAAAAACGAAATATCCCAGTCGCAGTCTATGCTTATGTCGCGGCTAAGGATAAAAAAGAAATGGAAAAAGAAGCAGAAGAATTTTACAAGGCTGCTTCTCCTTACAAACCGACCTACTATTGGTTAGACGTTGAGGAAAAAACCATGAAGGATATGAACGCAGGTGTTGAAGCTTTCCGAGCAAAACTACAAGCTTTGGGTGCAAAAAATATTGGACTCTATATCGGAACCTACTTCATGGAAGAACATAGTATCTCCACTGATAAATTTACAGCTCTTTGGATTCCTACTTATGGATTTGATGATGGCTACTACAATGCCGCGCCAGATACCAATACGGAATACGACTTGCATCAATATACCTCTCAAGGGCAATTAAATGGATTCTCACACTACTTGGATCTCAACCAAATTGCTCCGACGCAAGACCAAGAAGCGATTTATCGGAAACTTTTCAAGGTACAAAAAGATAACTCTTCCTCATAGCCTTAAAACAGCAGATCAAGTGATCTTCACTTTTTCTGCTGTTTTCTATTTTCAAAGGGGAAGGTAATATCGCCACTATTATATGTTATAATGGTCTAATGAAATCTGATTTTGTAGAGAAAATGAAAAAAGGAGAAAGTCATGGCAAAAAAAAATAAAGTAAAAAAAACCTTGGTCGAGCAGATCTTAACAAAAGCAAAAATTGAGCACGTAGGCTTACAAATCAACGC
>OCPN01000148.1_pt1 | contig 32188 bp, 29 predicted proteins | sample 1476971 | NCBI WGS metagenome assembly OCPN01 (sample SAMEA2580251, study PRJEB22360) | human gut metagenome | biome: human gut; feature: human-associated habitat; material: faeces | place: Denmark | collected 2008/2010
TGATCCATGAGCGCGTGGCCAAGGGACTGACGATTCCTGCTATGGATATCAATACCACTTGTACCAGTTTTGTATCTGCTTTAAGCACTGTTTCTTATCTGATTGAAGGTGGTGAATACCGTCGGGTTCTGATTGTATCTAGTGAAGTAGGAAGCCTAGGGCTAAATCCCAAACAAAAAGAAAGCTTTGAATTGTTTAGTGATGGAGCTGCAGCCTTTATTTTTGAAGCAACAAAGGAAGATAAAGGAATCATTGCCAGTATGCAACGTACCTGGTCTGAGGGAGCCCATGATACTGAAATTCGTGGTGGTTTGACAGCTTATCATCCGAAATTGTACTCTGAAGCAACCAAGACTGATTTCATGTTTGATATGAAAGGGAAGAAGATTCTTTTGCTTTCTGCCCGTGTTATTCCAGAAATGTTCCAAGAATTCCAAGAGAAATCAGGCATTTCTAAAGATGCTGTAGACTACATTATCCCTCACCAAGCAAGTCGTGCCTTACCACTCGTCATGGACAAATTGGGAGTTGGCAAAGACAAATACCTCAATATTGTCAGTGATTATGGAAATATGGTTTCGGTGGCCGTGCCTTTCGGCCTAGCCTATGCACTGGATCATGGCTATGTGAAGGAAGGAGATACCATCTTCTTGATGGGAACTGCAGCTGGGATGACGGTCAATATGTTGGCACTGAAACTCTAATGATGTATCCTCTTATTTCAAGCTCAAAAAGCATCAAGTCCCGCTAGTCTTTAGCGGGCTTTTTTGATATAATGAAAGGTATGGAAATTGAGAAAACCAACCGAATGAATGCGCTCTTTGAGTTTTATGCAGCACTCTTGACGGACAAGCAGATGAATTATATCGAGCTCTATTACGCAGATGACTACAGCTTGGCTGAGATTGCAGAAGAGTTTGGAGTGAGCCGTCAAGCGGTCTATGACAATATTAAACGTACAGAAAAGATTTTGGAAGATTACGAAATGAAACTCCATATGTATTCCGATTACATTGTACGTAGCCAGATTTTTGATCAGATTTTAGAACGCTATCCGGAAGATACTTTTCTACAAGAGCAGGTTGAAATTTTATCAAGCATTGACAATCGGGAGTGATTATGGGCAGTCTGGTCATTTATCAAGGAATACCTTGCAAACTATTAGTCGCAGAGGAAGTATTTCCTACTCGACTACAGATTATCTCGCCCAATGATATCTCCAAGGCTATGCAAATAGGTTTTAGCTGTTGGGGATATCCAAATGAAATCATGAAAGAAGTCACACCCGAAGAACTAGAATGTTTGCAACATTTCGGACGATATCCACTGAATTGAAAAAATAGGAGAAAATAATGGCATTTGAAAGTTTAACCGAACGTTTACAGAACGTCTTTAAAAATCTTCGTAAGAAAGGGAAAATCTCTGAAGCGGATGTCCAAGAAGCGACTAAAGAGATTCGTCTTGCCCTCTTAGAGGCCGACGTTGCCCTTCCTGTTGTAAAAGACTTCATCAAACGGGTCCGCGAACGGGCTGTAGGTCATGAAGTCATCGAAACCCTCAACCCTGCCCAACAAATCGTCAAGATTGTCGATGAAGAATTGACAGCGATTTTGGGTTCAGAAACAGCAGACATTATCAAATCTCCAAAGATTCCAACCATTATCATGATGGTCGGTCTTCAGGGGGCTGGTAAAACAACCTTTGCTGGTAAATTGGCCAACAAATTGGTCAAGGAAGAAAATGCGCGTCCTTTGATGATTGCGGCCGATATTTATCGTCCAGCAGCCATTGACCAGTTGAAGACGCTTGGTCAGCAGATCAATGTCCCAGTCTTTTCACTCGGTACAGAAGTCCCTGCAGTAGAGATCGTTCGTCAAGGTTTGGAACAGGCGAGAGCCAACCACAATGACTATGTCTTGATCGATACGGCTGGTCGTCTGCAAATCGATGAAAAACTCATGGGCGAGTTGCGCGACGTCAAAGCCCTTGCTGAGCCAAACGAAATCCTCTTGGTTGTCGATGCCATGATTGGTCAAGAAGCAGCCAATGTGGCGCGTGAGTTTAACGAACAACTCGAAGTGACCGGGGTGATCTTGACCAAGATCGATGGGGATACCCGTGGTGGTGCGGCCCTTTCTGTCCGTCAGATTACTGGGAAGCCAATCAAGTTCACTGGTACTGGTGAAAAAATCACTGATATCGAAACCTTCCACCCAGACCGTATGTCTGGTCGGATCCTCGGTATGGGGGATATGCTGACGCTGATCGAGAAGGCTTCTCAAGAATACGATGAGAAACGCTCTCTTGAGCTCGCTGAGAAGATGCGAGAAAACACCTTCGATTTCAACGATTTCATTGACCAATTAGACCAAGTTCAAAACATGGGACCAATGGAAGATCTACTCAAGATGCTTCCAGGTATGGCCAACAACCCAGCTATGAAGAACCTTAAGGTTGATGAACGAGAAATTGCTCGCAAACGTGCGATCGTATCATCCATGACCCCAGCTGAACGGGAAAATCCAGATCTCTTGAATCCAAGCCGTCGTCGTCGGATTGCGGCTGGATCAGGAAACAGCTTTGTCGAAGTCAATAAATTCATCAAGGACTTTAACCAAGCCAAACAGATGATGCAAGGCGTCCTCTCTGGCGATATGAACAAGATGATGAAACAAATGGGGCTCAATCCAAATAATATGCCGAAGAATATGCCTGGTGGAATGCCTGATATGTCTGCTCTTGAAGGGATGATGGGACAAGGTGGCATGCCTGACTTTTCAGCTCTTGGTGGAGGCGCTGGAATGCCTGATATGAGCCAAATGTTTGGTGGTGGTCTCAAAGGAAAAGCCGGTGAATTTATGATGAAACGGGCTATGAACAAGATGGCCAAACAAATGCGCAAAAATAAGAAAAAACGGAAATAATCGTTTCTAAGAGGGCCTGGAACACACTGTTCTGGGTTCTTTTAGAAACTACTACTAGAGGAAAGATGTTAAAAAAACTATTTCAACAAGTCATTCGTTTCTTTGTAAGACTGTTTTCTTCGCACAGAAAGCCCTTTGAATTTCCTAAAGGGTCAAAGAAACCACCGATCAGACCAATCATCTTTGTACCTGGGAGTTCAGCCAGTATCCAGCGATTCAATGGAACTATCCGCATGCTCCATCGATTTTCTAGAAAAAAACAGAGTCTTTTAAAAATAAAAGTCAACAAAGATGATTCTATAGAGATGGAAGGAAGACTGAATACGAAAGAGCCGAATCCGATGATTGTGATTGGCTTTGAGAACAATCGAGATGGTTACAGCAATATCAAGCAGCAAATCGAATCCCTTAAGATCGCTTTAACCTATCTTCTTGATCACTATTATTTTACAGAGTTCAAGGCAGTCGGACACTCCAATGGTGGACTAGTTTTGACTGGCTTATTGGAAAGTGGTTTTTTAGAAAAGAAAAAGCTGAGCGTAAGGAAGCTCGCTATTATTGGTAGTCCTTACCGATTCAATCAAGAGATGTATGACGATTTTCAGACACGGAAGCATCGCTTAGAAAAAGAAGTAGAGGTCCTTAACTTTGTCGGTAGCTTTGCTGGGAAATCAGACGGGATCGTCCCTCTTTCTAGTGCTCAAGCAGCACAATCAATTTTTGAGAAACAAGCCTATACAGAAGTAAATTTAAAAGGACGCAAGGCTCATCATTCAGCTTTACCCACTAATCCAGATCTAGTGAAACAATTAAGTCTATTTTTGAATCTATAAGCAAATTACATAATTTCGGTTATGTAATTTTTATTTGACTCTTGCAATCCTTAAGTAAATATGGTACATTTTTGGTAGCGATTACATATACCTGAGGAGGATTTTATGAAAGATCCTAAATTACTAGAATTAATGAAAGATTACAGGGGACGGGATGAAGTGCCCGCAGACTTTGATACCTTTTGGGATCAATCCTTAGCAAAGATTACTGAACTGCCTGAATACAAGCTTGAAGAACGAGATTTCAGCATTCCAAATGTTGCTTGTTATGAATTAACCTTTAAAGGAACCAGAAATGGCCTTGTCTATTCAAGAATGATCCTGCCAAAAACGGAACAAAAGGTTCCCGTTATTTTTCATTTTCATGGCTATATGGGCCGTTGTTGGGATTGGTCCGACATGCTGGCTTATACAGTAGCTGGCTATGGAGTGGTGTCTATGGACGTAAGAGGGCAGTCAGGCTATTCAACAGACGGAGATCGCTCACCACTTGGAAATACAGTTAAAGGACAGATTATACGTGGAGCTGTGGAAGGTCCGGACCAGCTCTTTTATAAGGATATCTACTTAGATCTTTACCAGTTAATTGAAATTGTTGCCAACCTTCCTCAAGTAGACGACAGCAAACTTGCTAGCTACGGAGCCTCTCAAGGAGGTGCCCTAGCTCTGGTTGCTGCTGGATTGAATCCCCGAATCCAACGAACTGTAGCCATTTATCCATTCTTATCGGATTTCAGACGGGTATTGGAGATTGGGAACACCAGCGAAGCCTATGACGAGCTTTTCCGTTATTTCAAGTTCCATGATCCATTCCATGAAACTGAAGATCGTTTGATGCAGACTTTGGCCTATATTGATGTGAAAAATTTTGCTCATCGGATCAAAGGACAAGTTCACATGATTACAGGACTAGACGATGATGTCTGTTATCCTGAAACGCAGTTTGCTATTTATAATCGCTTAGAATGTCCAAAAGAGCATATAATCATGCCAGAATATGCTCATGAAGCTATGAACGTTCAAGTCAATGATCGAGTCTATAATTGGCTCTGTGGTAGCAAGTTTCCATTTCAGTATGTAGAAAAATAAGTTAGAAAAGAAAATAATCAGTAGATCCATGAGGTTTGCTGATTTTATTGTGTTTAAAAGGGATCTAGTATAGAAAGAAAAACTAAAAATTTATGTACAATTGACTAAACTAGAGCTAAACCATTGATACAACTGAATTAGAAGTATAAAGTACATTCTTTAAGGAGTGTACTTTATTTTTGTTTTGTACATTATTTTAGGGGTGAATAAAGTACATTTTGAGTAGTGTTTTATGGTGATTAGGTAGTAGGTTCAATTGTACATTTTGGTGGTTATGGAGTGGGTGAGGGTAGTTGGAATAAAGTACATTTTTAAATCTTATTAAAAATTGAACTAAGTGGTGTTAGAGCAATTGTTGGTTAATATGAAATTTCTTGTATGAATTGAATATCATTGTATCACTGCTTTAAAGATTTTTAATGATATTACCTAAAAAAAGTTATTAAAGATCAAGGGAGGACTTAAATAACTTGATCTGTTAATTACATTTTTTAATAATTCTATAGAAAGTAAACAACAAAAATGGTATACTTTTAGAAAACGTAAAAAAAATACGGGAGAATAGTTATGCTATATAAATTCAGAGTTAAAAATTTTAAAAATTTCGAAGATACACTTGAATGGAATTTAACTTCTGGTAAGTATACTTTTAACCAGCAAGCTGTTAAAAATGATATAGTTAAAAATTCTATTATATATGGAAATAATGGTACTGGTAAGTCTAACCTTACTTATGCTATTATGGATATTACAACACATCTAACTGATTTCAAAAGGCAAGAACAGCACTATACTCCTTATAAAAATCTGAATAGCAGGACTGAGTTTGCAGAGTTTTATTATGAATTTATTTTTGATAAACATAAGGTGACATATTCTTATAAAAAAGAAAGTATGTCAAAGGTTTTTGATGAAGTCATCTCAATTGACGACAAAGAAATTATTTTTGAAAACTTTATCAAAAATGAACGTTTTGTTTTATTGAAAGGAGCCGAGACTCTCAATGTTAGTGAGAGAGATATTTCATTGTCATTTGTTAAATATATTTTTGCAAATACTAATTTAGACTCTACTGATATTGAAAATAAAATATTTATACAATTCCGTCATTTTGTTGAGGGTATGCTTTATTTCGGCTCAGGAACAGCTGAAGGAAACTTCTATCAAGGTTTAAAATCAAGTAAAGAGCGTATTACATCAGTAATAGTTAATTCTGGGAAAATAGAGGAATTGCAGAAGTTTCTTCAGGATTTAGATATTAATTATATTTTAGAGCCTGGCGAAGATTCTGAAGGTAATTCTGTTATTAATGTTAGATTTAAAAATAGAAGTGTTAACTTTTATTCTGTTGCCTCACACGGTACACTAGTCATCCTTGTATTCTTTTATTGGTTACTTCAGTTGAGTAAAATCAAATTTTTAGTAGTAGATGAGTTTGATGCTTTTTATCATAATGAAGTTTCTGAGGCAATGTTATCAATAATAAGAGATAGTGAGGTTCAATCAGTCTTTACATCACATAACACCTCGATTATGTCTAATGATTTACTCCGTCCTGATTGTTATTTCGTGCTTCAAAATAATACTATAAAAGACATTTCATCATTAACAAGAAAAGAATTGCGACGTGCACATAACTTAGAAAAAATGTATAATGCAGGTAGTTTCAATGAATAAAAAAAATAATACGGTATTATTTATTGTTGAAGGTGAAGTTGCTGAACCTACTATTTTAAATGGGATACTAAGTGATATAGGACTTTGTGACAACCAAATTTATTCTTATAAAACAAATATTTATTCTCTATATCATAAATTAAGAGACACTTTCGATGACGATGAAGAATATGACCTTTTTACTTTTATAGTAGATTTAGAGTTAGAAAAAAATAATCCAGATAATATCATAAAATTTAAACGAAAACAAATCTCGGAAATTTACTTATTTTTTGATTTAGATGCACATAATGATGAAAGAACTGAAGAAAATATTGCAAAAGTGAAAGAACTGATAGAGTGTTTTAACGATGAGAATGGCTTAGGTAAATTATATATCAGTTATCCAATGATAGAAGCATTAACTATGTACCATCAATTACAAGATTCAAAAATTAATTTTTACTTATTTCGAGCTGATACTAATGAAACAAAAACTGGAACAAAATTTAAAGCCATTTGTAATACAAATCCGAGAAGTCATCACTTAAGACAAACTTTTTCTACGCATGACATAGAATGGATAAAGAAATATCATCTATTACTCTGTAAACACATTTATCAGTTAAAAGAAATCGATTCTAGTACCTATAAGTCTTTTGTTACTACTTCAAAAACGTTGGAAAAACAAAATGAATCTTATCAAAAAAATAATAAATTAATCTTTGTTTTTAGCTCTATTGCAGAATTTCTATTAGATTATATTAATTCAGAAGAATTTCCTGAGTTAGATAACAGTATTGAAAATATAATTATTGATTTATGGAATGATGACTAACCTTATTTAACGAATGAGATTACTAGAATAATATTCTATTAGTAAACCCTAGTGAAGTCAGTGAAAAGACTCAGATCAATGTGTGGTGGACCTGAAAGAATGATGGTGAACATAGGTATAAGATGTCCTTATATAGTAGAGTTTTATTTGAGAAACGTCACAAAGAGCCGTGTTTAATTTGTAAAGGGCGGAGAAGAAAAAGGCAACATTTTGTGCCTTTCAAGAAGATTTTGGGAGACCAAGTTGCTAAAATGTAGCTTGGTTTTTTAGTTTAGGTCAATTTCGACGAGCATAGCAGCTACATAAAAATACTTTGATTTGTCAAAAAACTTATTGTAAAAAGTACATTTTTTTGATTATGGACAATTGAAAAAATTTCCAGTGTTCACTTAAATAAAGTACATTTCTGCACGAATTGAGATTAGTCAAAAATTCCAGTGTTCACTTAAATAAAGTACATTTTTGGACTATTTTTGTCCGAAAAAAATTTTTAGTTATTATTTTGATACAAAACAGTCCTATAAAAACTAAAAGTTTATGTACAATTGACTTAACTAGAGCTAAACCATTGATACAACTGAATTAGAAGCATAAAGTACATTCTTTAAAAAGTGTACTTTATTTTTATTTTGTACATTATTCTGGAGTGGTATTTTGTATGTTTTCTAGTTCATAACATCATCTGATTTAAGGGATTATTTTGTACATTTTTTACTCTAATAAGTGCAGAAGAAGTGGTGGTTCAATTGTACATTTTTTTAAAACTTATTTATGTTCCTACTTAACACAAGATATAGATTTTTATTTTGTTGATGGTATAATTAATGATAGATGATGCGCTATTTCTAAACGTAAAATACAAGATTTTCTAATTTATTTTCTTTTAGACTAGAAGATTATTGCAATAAATACTATGTATAAACTATTAAAAAGGTAGGAGCTATAATGGCCGATAAATTTGGACAGTTTTTTAAAGATACACTAAAAGAAATTCTCGTAGAACATGTAAAAGAATTAAAAAATCAATCTGAAATTGATAAATTTTATGAAAAATATGAAAAGGCTGATTTTTCAGGATTATATCTAGAAATGATTAATGACACTTCAAATCAAATGGTAAGAGATGCTAAGATGATAATGCATGAGAATACGTTACTGTTTAGAGGAGAGGAAACAGAAATAATTGCAAGAATAGAGCAAAAGTGGTCTAATGCGTTTGCTACATCTGAGACCATGTATATGATGGTTCTTGAATCTGTAAAAGATTATTCTGATTATGTAAATAAAATTGATAACAAGGAGAGAGAAAAATCTATTCATAAATACACAGCCTTAAAATACATACACGGAAGAGGTCTACAACAATTTTTAGAGATAATCACTTTAATGAAAAATGGATTTGCTGATGGTGCGTATTCTAGATGGCGTTCACTTTACGAATTAAATATTATTGCGTCGTTTATTTCAGAATATGGAGAGGAAGTTGCTGAAGCTTATATTTCATCACATAATACAGAAGATCGTTATGAATGGGCAAGAGCTTGTGGTGAATTTAGTCCTAAAAAGAGATATATAAGTTTTGACGATATCAGAAAAAAATCCAATTTCCCATCAGAATTATGGCAACAACCATATCGAATCTCTAATGAAGTCACACATGCATCATCACAAGGCACATTTAATCGATTAGGTCTAATGGACGGGGAAGAGAAAATAAGTGTAGGGCATACTGATTATGGACTAACAATACCTGGTGAACACTCTGCTATAACAATAGCGCAACTTACGGGGTTGCTTTTGATGGTATATCCATCTGGTGATTCTATAATAGCTGCAAAAATGCTAAATAAGTGGATTGATGTGGTAAGAGAGCAATATTTTAAAACACATGACTATATTTTTCCTGATGAACCCAAATTATGGAATAATGAAAAAAATTTAAGTCTAAGATAGATATTTGATAGAATAAAAAAGTACAAAAAATTAAAATTATTTTTATTAAAGACTCAGCAAAACACAATATATTGTTTTTTTTATTTGTATACATAAAGTTTTCATTGAAAATTACTACATGTTAAAACTAAAAAATTTTGTACTTTTCCCGAGACAGTGGATAAACCCTTGATACAACTGAGTTTAAGGAGTAATGTAGACTATTTGAAAAATGTACTTTATTTTATTATGTAAAATTGAAAAAGCTAGAATAACGTTCATCGTGGTATCTATATTGTAGTCCATTAGGAGATTTTTTAATGTATATTTTAGAAGAAAGTTTGGTGAAGTTGATGAAGAGCAAAAGTACATTTTTAGGTATAGAAAAACAGACACCGAAGTAAGATGTCTGTTCTCCAATCTATTTTAGATTATTGTTCTTAAAAATACATACTAATTCTTGAAGAATAATCCTTTGTAAGTCTTAGTTTTACTGGGGGTTCGTGGTATAATAGAATTATTACTACAAAAATTAGGAGTTATTAAGATGCTCAACTTATATTGTGATGAGTCTTGTCATTTGGAAAATGATGGTGAGAGTGTAATGTTAATAGGAGGGATTTCTTGTCCAGACTATGTAAGGAATATTGTCTATAAGGAGATAAAAGAAATAAAAAGAAAACACGGTATTTCTTCACGTTCTGAAATAAAGTGGAGGAAAGTTTCAAATTCTAAAATTACCTTTTATGAAGATCTTGTAAATTATTTTTTTGATAATGAGCATCTTAATTTTAGAGTAGTTATAATAGACAAAAATAAATTAAACCATAAGAAATATAATCAAACCCACGATGATTTTTACTATAAGCAGTACTTTTATTTAGTAAGAAAATTTCTCTTTGAGGATGATGTTAACGTTTTTATAGATATAAAAGACACAAATAGTATTTTAAAAGTTAACAAGTTAAAGAATATTCTTGAAAACTGGAAGCAGTCACCCAAACATATCAAAAATATTCAACAAATTCGCTCTCATGAAAACTCAATAATGCAATTAGCTGACCTATTGATAGGGGCAGTAGCTTATAAAAATAGGAGCTTTGAAAGTAGTTTAGCTAGAATCAGGCTAAGTAATTTAATCTCTAATAGAGCTAAGCATGAGTTAACAACGAATACAAAGTATAACGCAATAAAATTCAATATTTTTAAAATGGAGTTAAGTGATGAGCAGTAACGTAACAGATTTTTGTCCTATCCTTCCTCCGAAGATAACACTTGATCAATTTAATGGTGACTATGCTCTTTATGATGATTTTTTATATGAGAATGTATTTTTAGAGCAATTGTTCAACTTCAAGATAACTTTTAGAGGGAAATTTGTCGAGTTAAAGTCGTATCCGTATTTTGAAGGTAAAGAAGATAGTTATTTTCATCTTACCTGTAAAAATTTTGATATAGATTCAGAAGAACGAGAACCTGATTTAAGAAGGAGCGAAAGATTATGTTGGTTAAGACCTGCAATAGAAACGGATCATAACAAGATTTGCAAACAAGATTGTTTCTTAATATATGAACGACCGTATAAAAAATCTAATAGAATATTTTTATTAGATCCAGTAGATCGCTATTTTATTGTACTTGAAGAAAGACCTAGTTACTATTTATTGATAACAGCATTTTACATACACTATGATAATGTACTTCGAAAGAAACTGAAAGAATACGATAAATATAAAACTAACTGAGAAAAACAGAAAACGTCCCTATGATTAGGGACGTAATCGCAATCTCCTTCAACAACTTGGTCGATGAGTTAACTATATTATACCAAAACTATAAAATATTGCAAGTATTTAATTAACAGACAGCAATAATTTCAGAGATATTCTCCCAAATGTCCAAATGGATATCTCTATTCCCGCATGAAATTTATTTACAAAGAGTACATTATGGACTTACAAGAACTTTACGACAACCTATCAACTGAGTTAAACACTCTTGGTATTCGGTTAGATAAAAATATTTACCAAGGAATGCAAAAAGAATCGCTAAAAGGATTTCTTAGTGACTTTGAGAAGCCGGTGTATTAGGCACACCTTTGAAGTCAACTCAAGGATGTAGAATCTTTGGATAGCTATCAGAGATTGTTAGATGGGACTGATGACCGCCAATCTGATTATGTTAAGCAATCCATTCAGCGCTTTTACACGGAGTTTGTTGAATCAATCAGGGATGAATTATATTAAAGAACACTGATGACAAAAAGTCTGGCAAATTCCTTGTCAGACTTTAACTATATGATTTTAGTAAAGTATATTCTCACTAAAATTCAGGTTTAATAAATTTCCAGTTTTCACTTTGATAGGGTAGACTTTAGGATATTTTTGTTCCAAAAAAAAACTAAAAGTTTATGTACAATTGATTTAACTAGAGCTAAACCATTGATAAAACTGAATTAGAAGAATAAAGTGCACTCATTAAGTAGTGTACTTTATTTTTGTTTTGTACATTTTTTGTTGATGGCTTAATCAATACTACATCTCTATCAGGCAATTCAGACTCCATTTAGTCCTCTAAAACCCATGTTGAGTGTGTATCTTTGCTGGTAAAAGCTTAGAAACCTTGTAGCGAAGTAATAATGAAAAGCCTTTATTATAAAGGTTTTTCATATTCCAATAAAGAACTTGACATTATTAGTTACTTCCACTACAATAGAATTACATACCATTGGTATGATAGAAAGGGACTGGAATGGCAAGAAATAGAAGCTCACATGAAACTAGACAAAAAATACTAGAGGTCTCTAAAAATTTATTTTTAGAAAAAGGATTTGATAATACGTCAATACAAGATATCATAGATGGGTTAGGTGGATTAACAAAAGGTGTTATCTATCATCATTTTGAGTCTAAATACGATATACTGCAAACAATCATTAGCGAAAATAATCAAGAAATTTTAAATTATAATTGGAGAGGAAATACTGGGTTAGAAAAGATACAAAATTCTTTGATGGACTCTTTCTCTAATTTTGAACACCAAAGGCTCGTTTACTCTGCCTCAATCATGCTTAGAAGTCCACGTTTGTTAGGAGAGCAGTATCTAGGTCTATTTTCTGATTTTTTACCCGAAATTAGAGAAAAAGTTTACGAAGGAGTTGAAGATGGGTCTATTAAAACAGAATATCCAGAAGAGCTAGCAGATTTAATTGTTTTAACTCTAAATATTTGGATTGGTTTTCAAATTTCCGTTTTTTCATTAGTAGAATTAAAGCGCAAAATGAATTTCATTAAACTTACTTTTGAAGGTCTAGGGGTACAGTTAATTTCTGATGAAATGATGGAGGTGATTTTCAACTTATTTGATCACTTAAAAAAATAGTAAATAAGTAGTCGCATGACATTCTTGTTAATACTAATTTCTATTTATGTATTATCAATTGAATAAACTATATTACATAATTTATAATTTAAAAATAACACACTTAAAGTGTGTTATTAAAAATCCACTATACATACCGTAGGTATGTTTATTTTTCAGTGTAGCCATACCGATAGTATGTATGGTGTAATTGTCTGAAAAATAAGCTAATTTTTAAATATTTGTTGAGATTAGTTTGAATAGTTTACTCTTTATTTACACTTTGGAGGAAAGAATCTATGTTATCGCTTATTAAAATTGAATTAAATAAAATTTCTAAACCTAAATTATTTTTAGCCTGGTTGTGTACTATTTTTATAGTGTTAGGCATTACAGCAATCATTATTATGGGTTTAGGTACTGACAATAAACTAGGAGAATTCGCTGGTCAGGATTCTAATGTTATTAGAGTTACTGGTAAATGGGAAGGCTGGGCAATTGTAGCTTCATTGTTTTCATCTTTATTTACAAAAGCAGCATTTTTGATTTTCGAATCTTATTTATTATCTACGATTATCATTGATGAATTTAAACGAAGAACAATTTTTCAGTTGTTTTCTTACCCTATTTCTAAAATAAAGTTACTATGGGGAAAAATTCTTTTAGTCATCCTAATATCATTTATTGCCCATTTTTCTGCACATTTAGTTATTCAAATATTCATTAGATTCATGGCTGTTGTAACTGAATCTAGTTGTATCCCTGTAGCTAATCAATTAATTAACTTAGCTGGAATTACGTTTGGAACAGTACTAATAGGGTTATTACCATTTGTTTTAGGTATGATTAAGCATTCAACAGCTATAACAATGCTTACAGGACTTGGTTTAGCAGCATTACTTTCGAATGCCAGTCCAGGAAGTTTATCTAATAATATTGCTGATAACTTATTCTTTTTGATATTTGCAAGTTTCATAAGTTTAATGATTACTTCATTTTCAATTTATAATATTTCAAGACAAGATATTAGTATCAAGTAGCATAGCTGAATTTAATTGAAGGAATGTGATAATTCCTTGATGATTTCTATAAAAAAAGAGGCTGTATAAGTTGGTATTTATGCTCCAGGAGAAAAATTCTTTCATTTAAAGCTGGATATAGAAAGAGAGATAGAAATGAGAAATATTGTTGAAATAAAAGAAGTTTTTAAAACAATTGATAAAGAAGAAATTTTAAGTGGTATCAACCTTCAAATTGCTGAAGGAGAAATCTATGGTTTTTTAGGACCGAACGGTGCTGGAAAAACAACGTTAATGAAATGTATGTTAACCTTATCAACAATTACATCAGGTAGTATTGAAATTTTTGGGAAAAATCTACAAGAACACAGAGAAGAAATCCTAAGTCAGATTGGAAGTATTATTGAATCACCAATTTTTTATGATAATTGCACTGCAAAAGAAATTTTGGAAATTCACGCTCAATATATGGGGAAAAATATTATTGAATCAGATATAATAAGAGCCTTAAGAATGGTCGGATTAAAAAATACGACTAAAAAAGTAAAAGATTTTTCGTTAGGAATGAGGCAAAGGCTTGGTTTAGCTCGTGCCTTTCTAACAAAACCTAAATTGTTAATTTTAGATGAGCCAATCAATGGTTTAGATCCAATAGGAATTCAAGAAATTCGAAATCTTTTGTTGTCGCTTTCTAAGGAGCATGGAATTACAATACTAATATCGAGTCATATATTATCGGAAATTTCACAGATAGCAGATAAAATTGGCTTTATCAAAAATGGAGAAATTGTAGAACAGGTTTCTATGAAAGAGATTAGGAGAGAGAATATTGACTTAGAAGAATATTTTATGTCACATTTTCTAAATGAAATTAAGAATTATGAGGTAGATTAAGGATGAAACAATTGATAAAGAACCATCAGAAGGCTTTTTATGCTTTCATGATATTTAATATACTGGTCCCTTTAACTAATATTGCTTTTGCTTATTCTATTAAAGGTATTATTGATAGTGGCATGTCCCAAAATAAAGAAGCCTTAACTCAAGCGGTACTAGTAGGAGCTACTGTTATTTTCATCTATGCAGCACTCAACTTTATATCTCTTCGATTGAGAAATAAACTTGTTAGGCAAATCATGTCAAGATACAAAAACAAGGTGTTCCAATCTATTTTAGATAGGGATTATAGAGACTTTTCTAAAGAAAAATCAGGGAAATTTATTTCCGTATTAACCGAAAATATGAAGAAAATTGAGCAAGATTATCTATACCAGTATTTTAATATTTCAAAAAACCTTTCCTTAATGATTTTTTCACTTCTAACTATGTTTATAGGTAATTGGTTTTTGACCTTATTAGTTATCATTGCTAGCATCATTCCGATGATGATTTCAGGATTTATTGGACAAAAATCAGCCTCTTTACAAAATAGAGCTATGGTTGCCGATCAGAAGTATTTAGCTAAGGTTAAAGATATTTTAGCAGGATTTCTTGTTATTAAAAGTTTTAATGTGAAAGATGCTATCTGTGAGGATTATAGTCATGAAAGTGAAAAATTTGATGAAATAAATTTTATAAAAGGGAAATTTGACGTTTTAGCTAATGTTATTTCACAGCTTTCAGGGATGATTGTTTTTTTGGTAGCCTTTGGTGGAGGGATGTATCTCGTATTTAATAGCTCTACCACAATTGGGAGTGTAACAGCTATTGTTCAACTGGTCAATTTTGTAGTAATGCCACTGAATGAAGTTGGAATGGGAATAAGTAAATTTCGTGAAGGTCAGGCAACACTAGATGCATTTGAGGTAAAAGATGTAACTGAGCTTCAGACTGGTGAAACAAAAGAATATTTCGATGATGTTATTTCTTTTTCAAATATAGACTTTTCTTACCCTAATACTAAAGAAAAAATTTTTAACCATTTATCTTTGAAGATTCAAAAAGGAGAAAAAATTGCAATTGTTGGAATGTCAGGGAGTGGGAAATCAACTTTGCTCAATCTATTACTGCGTTTTTACGATGTAACAAGTGGGCACATCTCCATTGATAATATAGATTTGCAAGCTATTTCAGCAGAGAGCCTTTATAACTTAATGACAATTGTTCAACAAGACGTTTATATCTTTGATGATACTTTAAGAGCAAATATTACTCTTAATCAATCCTTCACTGATGAGGAAATAAAGCAAGCTGTACAGCAGTCGGGTTTAGAAAGTTATGTTTTAGAAAATGAATCTGGTCTACAAACTTTATGTGGAGAGAATGGCTCAAATCTATCTGGCGGACAAAAACAAAGAGTTAGTATTGCGCGTGCCTTGATTCGAAAAACACCAATCTTATTATTGGATGAGGCTACTTCATCTTTGGATAATCAAGTAACTACTGAAATTGAAAGTTCAATCTTGGATATTCAAAATTTGACTGCACTTGTAGTAACCCACAAGTTGAATGAGAACATTTTGAAAAAATACGATAGAATTCTCTTTATGAAAGATGGCGTTATTGTTGAAGATGGTTCTTTCAGTGATTTGATGGATAGGAGAGGTGAGTTTTATAAGTTGTTTGAGTTGAGTGTGTAATTCTCTTTCATTTTATAGTATAATTTTATAAAACACTCTATCCTTTTCGTTCTATAATATATAAGCTTGCTAGCACCACATGTTGAGGCGGTAAGTTTGCTAGTCAAGGAGTAAAACGACGAAGATTAGCATTTACTTCCGCCCATGCGATAGCTGTCCGTGATTGACAAGTGCTAGCACGCAGACAGAACGGAGATAGCGAACCGCTGAGTGTGTCGCTCTGCTCGTAAAAGCTTAGAAACCTTTGAACGAAAGGGATAATGAAAGCCTTGATTGCAAGGCTTTTTGCTTTATGGTGGGTAAGTATCAGAGTGAGAAAATTTTTGGAATGAGTAGAAGTGATAGCTAGAAATTATCAGTTTCTATTTCCATTTACCCTGTGGGTACGTGTTTGTTTCCATTGACAAGGAGTTTGTGGGAATAGAAATGTACCCACCTTGTTTGAATCAAGTGAAGTGTAGTTGAAGGAAATCTGTTGAAAGCAATACTTCATTTTACCGAATAAGTAATAATTTAGGCAACTTCAAATCGATTAAAAAAAACTATTTTAAAGGTTAAGAGTAGACAAAAATTGTCCACTCTTTTTTGCAAACTCAATTTATCAATAAATGAAATGAGGGAATGTAAAATGAAATATTTTGAGGTTGAGTTAGAAAATCCTGATGAATTTTTAAAACTACAAACAGAAGATTTTGTGAAAGCTAATCGCTTGCTACTAAGGAAGATAATCCAGAGCGTTACAGTCTATGAAGAAAACTTCGTCATATCCTTTAAATCTGGCATCGAATTGGAAGTATGAGTCTCATTCCATAACTTTTATATTGAACATATCATCTTGTTGTGTTATACTATAAATTGATATAAACAAAGATGTAGGAGGAACCGAAACTATGACAGCCTCAATGCGTTTAAGATAAGCTGGCAATAAAAAAAGCAGAATCTATACCCGATGATAGGCTTTTTTGTTGTGCTTATTTATACGATATTGAGCATTCATTAGTTACGGTGAGGATATTGGTTATTTAACTATACCTTTATTTAACTATGTCTTTAATATGAATGTTTCCAAATTGTATGTATGCAGACCAAAAGCCACATTGTGGGGTTTGGCCTGCATTTTTTATTGCCTAGAATGCTATTCAAAATAGAAATTCAAGCAAAATAATATGCAGGAGATAATATAAATGGAAAAATACAACAATTGGAAACGAAAATTTTATGCAATATGGGCAGGGCAAGCAGTATCATTAATCACTAGTGCCATCCTGCAAATGGCGATTATTTTTTACCTTACAGAAAAAACAGGATCTGCGATGGTCTTGTCTATGGCTTCATTAGTAGGTTTTTTACCCTATGCGATTTTGGGACCTGCCATTGGTGTGCTAGTGGATCGTCATGATAGGAAGAAGATAATGATTGGTGCCGATTTAATTATCGCAGCAGCTGGTGCAGTGCTTGCTATTGTTGCATTCTGTATGGAGCTACCTGTCTGGATGATTATGATAGTATTGTTTATCCGTAGCATTGGAACAGCTTTTCATACCCCAGCACTCAATGCGGTTACACCACTTTTAGTACCAGAAGAACAGCTAACGAAATGCGCAGGCTATAGTCAGTCTTTGCAGTCTATAAGCTATATTGTTAGTCCGGCAGTTGCAGCACTCTTATACTCCGTTTGGGATTTAAATGCTATTATTGCCATCGACGTATTGGGTGCTGTGATTGCATCTATTACGGTAGCAATTGTACGTATACCTAAGCTGGGTAATCAAGTGCAAAGTTTAGAACCAAATTTCATAAGGGAGATGAAAGAAGGAGTTGTGGTTCTGAGACAAAACAAAGGATTGTTTGCCTTATTACTCTTAGGAACACTATATACTTTTGTTTATATGCCAATCAATGCACTATTTCCTTTAATAAGCATGGAACACTTTAATGGAACGCCTGTGCATATTTCTATTACGGAAATTTCCTTTGCATTTGGGATGCTAGCAGGAGGCTTATTATTAGGAAGATTAGGGGGCTTCGAAAAGCATGTATTACTAATAACAAGTTCATTTTTTATAATGGGGACCAGTTTAGCCGTTTCGGGAATACTTCCTCCAAATGGATTTGTAATATTCGTAGTTTGCTGTGCAATAATGGGGCTTTCGGTGCCATTTTATAGCGGTGTGCAAACAGCTCTTTTTCAGGAGAAAATTAAGCCTGAATATTTAGGACGTGTATTTTCTTTGATCGGAAGTATCATGTCACTTGCTATGCCAATTGGGTTAATTCTTTCTGGATTCTTTGCTGATAAAATCGGTGTAAATCATTGGTTTTTACTATCAGGTATTTTAATTATTGGCATTGCTATAGTTTGCCAAATGATAACTGAGGTTAGAAAATTAGATTTAAAATAAACAATATTGGAGGAATATTTATGTATCTTATTTTCATGTAACTCTTCCTGCTAAAATCGCAGGGTTTTCCCTGCATACAAGCAAATGAAAGCATGCGATTATAGACAGGAGGAAATGTTATGGAATTAATATTAAAAGCAAAAGACATTCGTGTGGAATTCAAAGGACGCGATGTTTTAGATATAAATGAATTAGAAGTATATGATTATGACCGTATTGGTTTAGTAGGAGCAAATGGTGCTGGAAAAAGCACTTTACTCAGGGTACTTTTAGGAGAATTAACTCCCCCAGGATGTAAAATGAATCGTCTGGGTGAACTTGCCTATATTCCCCAGTTGGACGAAGTAACTCTGCAGGAGGAAAAAGATTTTGCACTTGTAGGCAAGCTAGGTGTTGAGCAATTAAATATACAGACTATGAGCGGTGGTGAAGAAACAAGGCTTAAAATAGCACAGGCCTTATCGGCACAGGTTCATGGTATTTTAGCGGATGAACCTACGAGCCATTTAGACCGTGAAGGAATTGATTTTCTAATAGGACAGCTAAAATATTTTACAGGTGCACTGTTAGTTATTAGCCATGACCGCTATTTTCTTGATGAAATAGTAGATAAAATATGGGAACTGAAAGATGGCAAAATCACTGAGTATTGGGGAAACTATTCTGATTATCTTCGTCAGAAAGAGGAAGAACGTAAGAGCCAAGCTGCAGAATACGAACAATTTATTGCGGAACGTGCCCGATTGGAAAGGGCTGCGGAGGAAAAGCGAAAACAGGCTCGTAAAATAGAACAGAAGGCAAAAGGTTCTTCAAAGAAAAAAAGTACTGAAGACGGAGGGCGTTTAGCTCATCAAAAATCAATAGGAAGTAAGGAAAAAAAGATGTATAATGCTGCTAAAACCCTAGAGCACAGGATTGCGGCCTTAGGAAAAGTAGAAGCTCCGGAAGGCATTCGCAGAATTCGTTTCAGGCAAAGTAAAGCATTGGAGCTCCATAATCCATACCCTATAGTCGGTGCAGAAATTAATAAAGTATTTGGGGATAAGGCTCTGTTTGAAAATGCATCTTTTCAAATTCCGTTAGGAGCAAAAGTGGCGTTAACTGGTGGTAATGGAATCGGAAAAACAACTTTAATCCAAATGATCTTAAACCATGAAGAAGGAATTTCTATTTCGCCTAAGGCAAAAATAGGTTACTTTGCACAGAATGGTTACAAGTACAACAGTAATCAGAATGTTATGGAGTTTATGCAGAAGGATTGTGACTACAATATATCAGAAATTCGTTCAGTGCTAGCATCTATGGGGTTCAAACAGAACGATATTGGAAAAAGTTTATCTGTTTTAAGCGGTGGAGAAATTATAAAATTGTTGCTTGCTAAAATGCTCATGGGTAGATATAACATCCTAATAATGGATGAACCCAGTAACTTCCTTGACATACCAAGTTTAGAGGCTTTGGAAATACTAATGAAGGAGTACACCGGAACTATCGTGTTTATCACCCACGATAAACGATTACTCGAAAATGTAGCAGATGTAGTTTATGAAATTAGAGATAAGAAAATAAATCTGAAACATTAAATTTAAGGTAGTCGCTGGTCAGTATAGTCTGTTCTGGTTGGCGACTCCATTGTTAAAGAGTATAAAGACTTTAGATTTTATGAATATTAAAAATAGGAACAGTCAATTGAACTGCTCCTATTTTTCTGCTAAATATATTGTAGTTTTCTTATATGTATAATGATAGATTAGCGGATTCTCATCTACGGTACTTACTTCAAATATGAAGAAGTGATCGCGGTTATCTCTGGACTTTTCCTTATTGAGGACAAAGTAATTCTTACGTGAAGTCGCCATTGTTTTTAGGATATCATCAGTTAGGAAGGTCAATGGAATATTCATGTTAGAGTAGCGGTAGAAGTCACGTTCAAAATCTTGGTAGCTCTCGCTATAATAGTCCATTTGTAGGTGATTACGCTGAAACTCAAGCTGATTCATAGAGCACCTCCTCGACAAGTTCAATACTAATAATGTCTTTTAATTTCAAATTGATGTGACCTGTTGTAGTTTTTATCAAAATGAAATCTTTGGTCAGACTTGGTATTGTTCCAGTGTAGGAAACACGCTTGTTTTTTTCAATCACTTGAATGCGTGTGCGTAGCTGCCCGGCGTATACTTGACTGAGGAGTAATAATTTCTTCTCTAGTGATAAGTCAGACATGTACGTTACTTTGTTTGTATCATCAGAGAGTGCTGATGCATGTTCAGATAGGAAAAAGCCCATCCATTTTTGCATCTTTGTATCCTGGTACTCTCTTGCTGATTGAAATGGTAAATATGAACGGTCAATCATATCAAATCCTTTCTATGCAGAGGCAAGGGTATTTTTATCAAATTGAATCGTAAAACCTTGAATTCCCCCACCTGTGTAACATTCTTTAAAGCGATTGATTACCTCAGTATAGATTATCACAGATGAGCTTGTTGGCTTAATGCTAAATGTAAATTCCAATGGTAATCGGTTTTCAGATTTAGCATGTACTAGTCGTATCGATATTTCAGTTGTTTTGAGTTTTCTCTGACGAAGTTTTGAAGTTGCTGTTTCAACGATTCCATGTAAAAATCTTTCAAGCATTTCAATATCATTACATCCTTTGCTACGGATTTCTGAAAATTGTACTGTATTTTTTCTTGTTTCATTTTAATCCCTCCAATCCACCCGCGGAATGACCACCGATAAGTTTACTGCGTTCAATATTTCTGGAACCTTCAGTTAGGACGGTTCCTTTTTGTATGGCTAAAAAACCAAACTGTTCTCTGACAACATCAATAGCTGTCTGAAGTCTATTATCTTTTTCAATTTGTTCTACATCATCAAAGAGTGATAGTAGAGTATAGCTTTCATCTACGAAGCCACTATAAGATACACCAATTTGTCTCACTGCACCAGAGGTGTATTTTTTCGGAATAATACAAGTACATGACTCACCATTGTTTTGGGGAGATTTGCGGGTTCAATTTTATTCTGAGCATTTATAGATTTTTTCATCTCAGTCCTAGAATAGCCAATATGAATAGAAACGACAGTAGTCAATACTAGGGCTACTGTTCCGTTCCACAGTATCATTTAAAAATCATTTTCACACCCTTTCGTCTATTAGTATAGAAGAAAGCTCTCAGCACATGAGGAGAAATCATGAGGGATATTCTCAGTTGAATAAGTAAGAGTATAATCTACATCTCCAAAGTAGGAGTGGCCAGTTCCAGCAGAAAGACCTTCATAGGTTTTATAACTGAATAGATCGACTACTTTGTTGTCGAATTTTTCCTGTTCTTCAAGTAATCCTGAGGAATAGACGACAACTTTAAAATCAAATAAGCTAAAAACGCTCTAAAATCATTAAATTGATATAAAAATGTTTTTTATTGTCAAAATATACAATTAAAAAAATTTCCAGTTTTTTTAAAATCACTATCTCAGATGACAATTTAATCAAAATATGATATAATACAGAAAAAGTAAAAATAACAAAAGTAACTTACAAAAGTAAAAGAAAAAAAGTAAATAGATAGCCACGGCGGATATTCCTTTCATTGTTTAGAAGGAGTTGCTGTGGTTATCGTTGTTGCTGAGCTAATTAATTGCTCTTATTACTTAGATGAAGTTACTTTTGTTATTGAATTAATTCAAATAATAATAACGATCAATGAAAGTACTCATCGATATTCCCTTTATGCAGTTTAGAGCACAAAGGAAAATGGTACTGATTTGATCGTTTTTTTGTGTATTGACATCCTAAAACCCAGTCAGAACCTTCAGTCATATTAAACAAGGAGATAACATGAGATTTGTTGTATATAAACATTCACTAGTTTTAGGTGATAACAACATCGTGACAAAGCAATTTATCGTTCTGAAGCACGATGACGGCAACTTACAATTTACTGATTTTCATCGTTATGTTAAATCTACTTCAAGAATCAAGTCTATTTCAGATGATGGGAATAAACGCTTTTCTTACGTTGTTAAGTTTCTAAATTTTATATTTGGTACTTCTGGACTTAAAAGTATAGATCAACTTACACTTGAAATGGTTAGAGAATTTTTTACGCTTTATGGATTATCTCAGTTACCAGGAGATAGAGAAAAAAGAAAGAAAAGCACCGTTGAAAAATGCGTAAATGCAGTTCTTGACTTCTTAACTCTTTATTTAAGTGAGCGAGAGGGAAAGGCTAAGTTAAAAGCAGAAGAATTGTATTCTACGACAACTTTTACGAATAGTAGAGGACGGGTTATAAAGCGTAAAGAACCAAATTTTGAAATATACGTAAATGATAGCAACACTGAGAAAGCTATTTTTCGTGATATGCCAAATAGTGCTTTTGAGATGTTATTTTCTCACATAGCACACTATCATAAAGATCTACTCATGGTTGTGGCCTTGGGAGCCTTTGTTGGCTTAAGACCATCAGAAGCATGCAATGTAAGACGTGAAGATAGTCCTCTAGGGCCAGGTATTTTGTTTCACCAAAGTGATGGGCAAGTATTTAAGATTGAGATCGATCTACGAAAAGAAATACCTCTCCGAAGCGATTTAAAGCCAACTGGACGGATTAAAAAGGAAAGACTTCAAGCAGTACCTTATATCTTTCTGGAGGTCTTTTTAGACACTTATAATGACTATATGACTTATCTGGAAGGTAAGAAGTATGAGAAGGATTATGGACCTTTAAATCTTAACAGACGAGGAAAAGCATTATCATACGATGTATACTATCAACGATTTCGTAAGATTATTCGCGACGAAATGATCCCAATCTTCTTAAAATCTGATGATGCAGAGGTTGTCTTTTTTGGGCAGCTTTTGCAGGAGCATAATATTTCCCCACATATTTTCAGACACTGGTACACGACACAGTTAGTATTATCTGGGGTTTCTGAAATAAGTGAGCTTATGTCAGCAAGAGGTGATAAATCGCCTGAGAGTGCTTGGGTTTATCTACAAAACAAAGGAGAAATCGCAAAACAATATGGTCAAGTTAATAATGGTGTTTTTGACTATATGAATTGGCGAGCAAATGAACTTTTTGGTGATAAGTTAGAAAGGTAATGTATGACTTATTCAATTAAATCTTTGATCGAAAATCTGTTAAGTGAACTCGGAAAAAACGATATACAGTATAAAGGCAAAATTAGTAAGTTTTTAGTTGATAACAATTGGTTTAATATTGAGATTGATTTGGATAACTATTCTATCTCAGATAAAGATGCTCAATTATTAATAGAAAAAATAACCAATTATCTTCTTGGACCAACTGGTTTAGCAGGAATTCAGCCTATATTTAAACAAAAATTCCCATTAACTTACAAATATTTTCAGCAATACTCAGAAGATAGCAACTTATCTAAGGAAAACATGTTTTATGTTCAAGATTTTCTTGCTTTTTATCTTAAAAGAGATTTATTTCTCTGTAATGATAATGAGATTGAATTGTTGGTTGAAGAAGCAGTATATGCACTTGAAAAGCAAAAAGGCGAAGTTTTTATTGATTTTTTAAAGTGGTTAATGAATAAAATGAGATGTAACTATCACAAAAGATATGAATTTACACCTCGATACACATTAGAACAGGAGACTAACGCTTATGAGTTAGACGAATATTTAGAATTACTGTATTTTCTTTTTAATGACAATTACATTAGAAAAGAAGATATGCTTTATAAAGCAGCAATCTCAAAAGACTACGCAGATACCTGGCTATTTCTAGCACTTCATTTTATATGTGCGCTACGTGGAACAGATTTAGAACAACTTGGACATCCACAACTTCCTAGAACACCGAAAGAAGTTCTAAAATCAGTTAGAAGTGGTAATTGGAGTAGCAGTGAGGCAAGAAGAACTCTTTTAAGTATTACAACTCGTTTAACTTATTTAAATATTACTCCAAACAAAACAAAGCGAACTAAAAATATTAGTCAGATTAAATTTCAGGTCCCTGAGAGTTGTCAGGTATTGATTGGAACGTTGTTGGCTATCTGTGAAGCTCATTATCAGTTGAATAAAGATAATAATGATGAACCTTTAATTCGACAAATAAAAGAATATAAACGAATTAATCGATATATGGGGAAAGAAATTGGAGACTTATTTCTTGAAAGGAATTTTAGTTCTAGATCTGCAAATAAATCCTATCTTCAAACTGTTGCCATGTTAGCAGATGATGTTTTGCAAGAAAAATCTGAGTTAAATATTAAAGGCTATTTTTTAGCCGCATTAGCCCGTAGCCATAAAGGTTCATTCGATGAATTTGCACAAACTACAACAACGTACCTAAAAGATGCCCAACTAAGCCAGCTTAAACCAGAAATGGTTGCGAGAGAACTATTTGAACGAGGTGTTTTATCTATGATTCCATCAATGATCCTGACGATTGTAACTAGAGGAAAGTATAAAGAATTAAGTCCTAGTCAACAGACTCAGATGATTAAACAGTTAGATTTGACACCAAATGAGATTGAAAAAACATTGGCTTTAAGCATTCAGGCAGAAGTGAAATCGCAAAAGGCATTAAAGATTTTGGTAGAAGAAGAAGCAGAGCCTAATCAACTTCTTACTATTTGTCATCGTATAGGAAACGGTGAAGCCTTCTCAAAACAAGGTGAAAGCATGTGTCTTTTATCTGCGCTTGGAAAGATTTGTCCATATGACGATAGGCAACATTGCATCGGTTGTCATTATGAATTACAAACGAAATCTACTTTATTGTTATTAGTAGGAGAATTCAATCGTTTGAACAAACAATACTCTAGAGTTCGAACTGATTTAGAAAAAGGTAAAATTCGGAGTATTTTAGAAGAACAAATAAAACCTTGTTTAACTGAAATGTTGCAAGCTTTATGCGAGCAATATGGAGATGACGTGTTACATGATTACGAAGAAATAATAAAGGAGTTAATAAATTGAACAATCAAGCTAAACTTTTTAAAATTGAAAATTATTTTGAAACTTTTGACCGTGATTGTGTTCTGCGAGCAAAAGAAGTTTTCGATGACTATTTTGATAAAGGAATTATTCTAAGTTACGATTTTGATCATAAGAAATGGGAAACTACAAATGAATATGCCAATATTAGCCTGTTTTTTAACATTTCTGAATTTCAATATAGGAGATTTTATCAATCATTTTTTCAGTTGTCTTATAAGGAATTTATCAATTACTTAAAAAGTTTTATTGTTTTCTCAATGAAACAACATGTTTTAAAAACTTTACAGCTATTTCTAATGGATATTAAACAAATTATTAAAAATACAACCAAAGATACGTTTTTAGATTTAGAAAATATTTCTGTAAAATTTCCTGGTTTATGTATTGACTTTTTCTCAAATCTTCCCTGTTCAGATGATAGTCAACTAAATCAACTATTGGAGCAATTAGATAATAAATTAACTATCAACCTTCAAAAAAAGCAGAGGTCAAAACAGCAAAGACAATTAGCGCAATTTCAATCCTATTTTACTTTTAATGACATTTTAAATGATTATTGGTCTCAAACATTATCTAAGAAAGAACGTCTATTTTATTATCCATTGTATCTCTGGTGGCAGATTACAGCAATTTTACCTTTAAGGCCAAGAGAATTTCTTTTAATACAAAGAAACTGTTTAACCGAGAAAGATGGAAAATTTTTTCTTACATTAAGGAGAAATATAATCAAAGGAAGGGATCGACTTGTTGCACATAAAATTTCTGAAGATTATACTTTGAATACTTATGAAATTACTAATTCATTAGCTTCTGAAATAAAGACTTACCTCAAACTTACGGAAAATAATAATTCTACTAAATTAGATACATTATTTGTGACTGATCCTCATTATAACCGTTGGGGTCGTCGAACAGGTGTTAATAACCGATTTTTAACTTACACTAATCTCAATACTATTTTGAGGTATTTTTTTAATGAGATTATTTCTCAAAAATACGGTTATCAAGTTAATTATTTTAGTTTTCCAGCTAGATTAGATGAAAACGAGATTAATTTGATTCATATTGGGGATACGAGACACATTGCAATGATCAATTTAATTGCAGAAGGGGCTAGTCCTGTTACAGCTATGCTTTTAGCTGGTCATGAAGATGTGACAACTTCATCTCACTATTTTTCAAATTTAAGCCAATTTATTGAATGTCGTAGTTATCAAATGTATCGTAAACTAACGAGTAAGAATACGAATTACACCATAAGTAAGAGACAGCCATTTTATACAGCACAAGGACAATACATCACTTTAGAAAATAAAGGACGGTGTTACTCACCCCGCTTTGCGAAAGGTGATTATTCAGATTGTCTGAAAGTTATTAGTGAGCATGCAGAACTAGGTGCTTGTACGAGCTGCCCTTTTTACCGTAAAGCAGGTAAAGATTATTTTTCAATGGATAAAACATTTAAAAAGTCAGTTGATGAAAAAGCTATGGTTGTAGATGAAGCGATTAGAAAAGTTAGGCAAGGGAAAGGTCATATTGAAGATATTGGAGAAGCTTTGTTGAAATTAAAAACAGTTAGCAATACCTATCAAGATTACTTAAATGCTAAACAACTATCTTTAGAGGAGAATAAGTCTAATGGCTAGAAAGAAATCAATTTCTGATGATGAATTGATTCATTTGTTTGAACAGTATTTAATTTCCCAGTGTTCCTGTGATTTAAGCTTGGTAAAAATCCCTCGGTTTGGTGACTATGTTAGGAATAATGGCTATCAAAATGTTGCGGATACAACCATTAGACGTAATAAAAGATTCAGGGATTTTTTAAAAGAAAGTGAAATTAAATACCAAGATGAAAATTATGAAGCTGTAATTACTTATAAGACCATAGATCCTGACAATTTTATGGCAAAAAATCGTGCTCCAGGTGCTATGAAAAGAGCATTGGTGGAAATTAGCCAATACTACAAGAAAATAGCAAACATTGCGGCCAGCTATAAACAAGAAGCAGATAAGTTACGTAGTTTAAATTCTGAACTACAGTCAACTAATGAAGATTTAAAACAGAAGCTACAAAGAGAAAATGAGTTAAGTGATGAGAATCAAAAACTATTACAAATAATCAAAACAAGTGTCTATCCAGAAATTGCGAATGAGCTTTTAAAAGAAGAAGGATTGTTAAAATATTCTCAAAAGGTTATCAGTGAGGATTTCCTAGCAGACAATATCATCACCGCTGATTCAGAAATAGATTTTCATTCTGGTGGTCTTATTGAACAAGAAAATCCTCAAAAATCAACTAAAGTGGTTTCTATTAAAAACTTACTAGACAGCAAAACTAATTATAAATGAGGAAAGAAATGAACAAGAAAGTTAAAGATAATCCAGCTATTTACATGTACTGGGATCAAAAACGAAATGTTCTTGACCCCAAAAAATTATCGTCAAATAGTTTAAAATATGCCTATTGGTCTTGCCCTTATTGTCAACACCATTGGGAAGCGAAAATCATTGATGTGCAGCTTGACAGTTATGAATATCTTAGGTGTTGCCCCCATTGTGGATTAGGTGAACGTTCCATTGATGAAAATGAGAGCGTCCTTCAGGTTTATCCCGATTTCAGAAATTATATAAACTACAGCATTGAGCGAGATGAAGAATTAGATGAGAAACTTCTTACCTTGCCGTTCAATAGTAAAAGAAAATTCAATTTTAAATGTCCGACGTGTCAATTAAGTTGGAAAGATTCTGCGACAAATAAGAGGTTATTTCAACTAACAAGTGGGGATTTATTTCATTTTGGCTGCAATGAAACTTCCTATCATTGCGATTACAAATCAATTTATCCAAATTTAGCTAAAATCTATAGCGAACATTTAAACAAATTTAAATTTAACGAACTGAAGCTGAGTTACAATATAACAGTACCTATCCATTGGGAATGTGATAAGTGTCATTGCAAATTTGAATTATCTATTGATAGATTATTGAACCGAATTAAAAGAAGTGGTCATTACTGTTTGGAGTGTCATTCTTCATTTGAAGAGTTATTGGATAAAGATTTTGATGTTTCTCCTCTATCTTTTTTAAATTCTTCCATGCTCAAGGAGTGGTCTAAAAGGAACAATAATACACCTAATCAAGTTGATGTATTATCTAATGTTCATGTGTTATGGGAATGTACGAATTGTCACGGAGAGTATTCATGCTCACTATTTGAAAAAACAGATAGGTCTTGTCCATTTTGTTCAAATAGAGAAAAACTTCAGGATTTTAATACACTAAATGAAACACATCCCTATTTGAGGGAATTTTGGGACCTCAGTAATGAAAGGGATTTTTCCGAATATTGGTTTAAGTCAAATAATGTAGTTAGTTGGGTTTGTCCTTGTTGTAAAATCAACTTTCAATGTAGCCCAGCCGAAATGATCAGTCGAACCGATTTAGAAAATCAAAACTTTCAAACATGTCCCAATCAATGTGACTGGAGGACTGAGGTATTTAAAAATAATATTTTCCTTAAAGAACCAAAACTCATCAAAGAATGGAGCGATAAAAATAAAATTCCTATTCATTTATCTCAGACAACAATAGAAACGAAAAAATATTGGTGGGATTGTTCAAAGTGTCATGGGACATATTTATGTTCTATCCCAATTCGAAGAGAAGTTTCTCAGTGTTGTCCTTTCTGTAACAACGATAAGCCTCTGAATGGGTATAATACATTTGATTATTTGTACCCTGAACTAGCAAAATTGTGGGCACCAAATAATAAAGTCTCAATAGATAGTTTTGTTCCATTATTAACTGAAAAAAGGTTTTATTTATGGCGCTGCAAAGAATGTAACTTCGAATTTCATGAGCGCTTCAGCATTATATTAAATAAGTATTTAAATTCCGAGACAAAAGATCTTAAAGAAATGTGTCCATTTTGTGCAGAATTAAAAGAAAGACAAGATAATATCTCATTTGAAGATTTGATGAACGAGTGGGACTATCTTAACAATCTTATTCTAGGGGATCCAGAAAGAATCCCAAATAATACGCAATTAAGATTTTGGTGGATTTGTAAGAATAATCCAGAGCATCGTTATAGAATGGCTATTGTAGATAAGATTGCAAATGTAAAACGATCTATCGAGCCATGCATATTTTGTAAAGGGCGTAGACGAAAAAGAGAACATTTTGTTCCTTATAGGAAAATTTAAAAAACAGGTTCAAATTTGAACTTGTTTTTTATCATAGATTTTTATAAAGTACATTATTTTAAAAGATTGTATTTTTAGTTTTCAAGTAGATAGTGTACAGAATTTTAGTATGCGAAAGATTTAGTTTTCACGGGAATAAAGTACATTATTTCGAGAAAAATTTTTTCCAGTTAACTCAAATAACCCCTATAACATCTTTCCGAAAAACTATAATTTTCTTGAAAAATATATCTGGCTATGCTATACTACTAGTATAGAAAGATTTGGAGAAAAACATGAAACGCGAGATCTTATTAGAACGTATCGATAAACTCAAACAAGTCATGCCCTGGTATGTATTGGAATATTACCAATCAAAATTGGCCGTTCCATACAGTTTTACAACCTTGTACGAATACTTAAAGGAATACGATCGATTTTTCACATGGGTCTTAGACTCTGGTATATCGGATGCTGACACCATGGCCGAGATCCCTTTAGACGTTCTGGAGCACATGACCAAGAAAGACATGGAATCCTTTATTCTTTACTTACGTGAACGTCCTCTGCTCAATGCCAATACGACAAAAAACGGAGTTTCCCAAACAACCATTAACCGCACCCTTTCTGCACTGTCTAGTCTCTATAAGTATTTGACTGAGGAAGTTGAAAACGAGCAAGGGGAACCGTATTTCTACCGCAATGTCATGAAGAAGGTTGCTACCAAGAAAAAGAAAGAAACCCTGGCGGCTCGAGCTGAAAATATCAAGCAAAAACTCTTTTTAGGGGATGAAACAGAAGGTTTTCTTAACTATATCGACCAGGAGTACCCTCAAACACTCTCTAATCGCGCCTTATCCTCCTTTAATAAGAATAAAGAGCGAGATTTAGCCATTATAGCACTTCTTCTTGCCTCTGGTGTCCGTTTATCTGAGGCAGTCAACTTGGACCTTCGTGACCTCAATCTTAAGATGATGGTCATTGACGTCACTCGAAAAGGTGGAAAACGAGACTCTGTTAATGTTGCTGCCTTTGCTAAGCCTTATCTAGAACAATATCTCGCTATTCGAGACAAACGTTACAAGACAGAAAAGACTGATACAGCTCTCTTTCTGACCTTGTATCGAGGTGTTCCAAACCGGATCGATGCTTCTAGCGTTGAAAAGATGGTCGCCAAGTATTCAGAAGACTTCAAAGTCCGCGTGACACCCCACAAGCTTCGCCATACATTAGCAACTCGTCTCTATGATGCTACCAAATCACAGGTTTTGGTCAGCCACCAGCTGGGACATGCTAGCACCCAAGTTACAGACTTATATACGCATATCGTTAATGATGAGCAAAAAAATGCCTTGGATAGTTTATAAAACTACATAACGTAAATTATGTAATATATTAGTTTTAAAAAGAGCGATAGATTTTTTGAATGTCTACCGCTCTTTTATACTTTCTATAAAAATTCGATCCAATAATTACGGTGTGGCTCAATAATGACTGGTTTTCCCCAAAATGATTTTAGATAGGCCAGATTTGCAGGGGTGACCGGTCTTTTTTCACCATTGTACTTCTCTGCACTCTCTTCTGTTAAAAAGCATTTAACAGCTTCATATGGCGTACCATCGCTCGCTATTCGATCAATCCCTAAATAAGCAATTTCATCACCGGCCTTCGGAAAATCTGTAAATAGTTTACCAATAAAATAAACCGTCTTATCTTTCATTAATTCATAAGCTTTACTATTTTCCAATCTGTTATTCGCTGCAGCGTACATAATACAAAAGCTGTCCACGATATCTTTCAAATGCATTAATTCTTCTTTGCTAACGATTATTTCCTCAGGAGCAAGACCTCCAATGATTAAGTTTTCATAATGAGGTTGCTGGATGACGTTATCTAAAGCCATTCCTAATGGTAGTTGGACAGCTTGATAGCCTAATGGTTCTAGCTCCTGTTTTTTCTGGTCAACATGTTCTTGTGTAATACTGACATACAAATCATAAGGACTTGAAGATTGTTGTTTGCTAAAAAAAGCCACTACTATACGATCTAACTGTTCAAATAGACCAAGATTATCCACTGGAATTTTCATCATCGAATATAATCCCCTTTTGTGTTCAGATTTCCTCTATATTGTACTCTCATAGTATTTAAATATCAAGTTTAAGATAAAAGATATCCATGTTAAATGGATATCTTTTACTTTATTCCACCACTGCTTCAGCAATTTCTTCTGCAGTGATACCTGCGAAGTAACGACCTAGGTTAATGGTTTGAAGGGCTTTGAGGACGTCTTCACGTTCGTATTTGACACCACGAAGAACCTCTTCTACTGCTGCAACATCTTCGATACCAAAGAAGTCACCGTAAATCTTGATATCTTG
>OCPN01000163.1_pt1 | contig 29203 bp, 23 predicted proteins | sample 1476971 | NCBI WGS metagenome assembly OCPN01 (sample SAMEA2580251, study PRJEB22360) | human gut metagenome | biome: human gut; feature: human-associated habitat; material: faeces | place: Denmark | collected 2008/2010
ACACCGTTAGGTGTGTTGCCCAAGAATCTTGGCATTTCAATGCCGAGTAGTTCAATATACAGAATTTATGGCTTATAATTTCAATAATATATAAATTGAATAAAATTTATTTAGTCATAAGGAAAATTTAAGAGAAATAATCTTGGGAAATACATTGTAAAGCAATGTATATTTGTATGAAATTAAAAAAGTATAGACACCAATAAAAAAGACTAGTTAGTAAAAATAACTAGTCTTTGGTCATTTTAGGAGTAATAAAACCAACCTAAATAAGGTTAACTTGTGGTTTTATAAAAGTTAATTTATGACTTTAAAAATTTTTATTGGTGTTTTATATTTTGATTATAGACGGAAATAAGAATTTTATACATTTAAAAGTAAGTTTTTAGAATTTTAACCTTTGAGGTTTTATGGTTTTAATTTTTTATGGCTTTTTAATTCTTGAGTTTTAAGCTTTCTTTATTAAATTTGGTTTTTTTAGGTTTTTAAGCAAAGAGCCTCCAAAGCTGAGTGGTGATGAAGCAAATAACTATGCCTGCCACTGTTGGGATTAGGAAGCTTAGGGCTGTCCATTTAAAGCTCTTAGTTTCCTTTTTGATTGTCCAGAGAGTTGTACCACAAGGGTAGTGCATTAGGCACAGTATCATAACATTAATTGCAGTTAGGATTGTCCATCCATTAGCAACTAATAATTCTTTAAGCTCATATAGATTATCTAATTCTAACATTGTGGTGGCTCTTAAATAGCTCATTATTATTATAGGCATTACTATTTCATTTGCTGGTAATCCTAAGATAAAGGCCATTAATATATATCCATCTACCCCTATGGCATTAGCAAGTGGGCTTAAATAGTTAGCACATATTGTTAGAATTGAGGCATCACCAATCATTATATTAGAGAATATCCATATAACTGCCCCTGCTGGAGCTGCAATTGCAATGGCTCTACCTAAAACATAGAGAGTTCTATCAAATATTGATCTTACTATGACCTTTCCTACTTGAGGTTTTCTGTATGGAGGTAGTTCTAATATAAAGTTTGAAGGCATTCCTTTTAGTATTGTCTTTGATAGGATTTTTGATACTAGTAATGTCATTAAGACTCCTAAAATTATAACTACAGTTACTGTAAGGGCTGATATGAAGCTTTCTTTTATTCCTACAGATATTCCACCTATGAATATGGCTGCTATGGAAATTAGCATAGGAAATCTTCCATTACAAGGCATAAAGGCATTAGTTAATATAGCTATAATCCTTTCTCTAGGAGAGTTAATGATTCTACATCCTATGATTCCTGCTGCATTGCATCCAAGTCCCATGCACATGGTAAGGGCTTGTTTACCACAGGCACAGCACTTTTTAAAACATTTGTCTAGGTTAAATGCTATTCTTGGCAAATATCCTAAGTCCTCTAAGAGAGTAAACATAGGGAAGAAAATTGCCATAGGAGGTAGCATTACTGAAATTACCCAAGCTAAGGTAACATAAATGCCGTCTATTAATATTCCTGATATCCAAGAAGGTAAGTTTAGTCCAGAGAAGAAGTCTCTAATGTAAATTTCTCCATGGGTGAACATATTAGCAAGCATTTCAGATGGGTAATTTGCTAAGGTTATGGTTATCCACAAGACAATTAATAGGGTCATTATCATAATAGGTATTCCTGTTGATTTTGACACAAGTATTTTATCTATTTTTCTCTGGAAGTCAGTATATTCTTCTCCCCCTTTAACAACCTTATTTCCTATTCTTTCAGCTTCTTTTATTATGGATTTTATGATTATATCTTCTACTAATTCATCCTTATAATTTTTATTAAGCTCATCTTTTATTTTACTTATCATATTTATATACTTTTCTTGAATATTATATTTATTGTATAAGGATTTTAAGATGCTTGTATTTCCTTCTAGAATTCTAAGGGCTATCCATCTTTTTTTTCTTTTAGGAACTTCAAGGGTTTCATCTAGTATGATTTCTATTTCTTCTATTGCTTTTTCTATAGGGGAATCATAATTTATTGCATTTTTTTTGGAGTCTTTTAGGGTAATTTCTTTAAAGATGGCTTCTTTTAATTCTTCTATGCCAACTCCATTTCTGGCAGAGGAGGAAACAATAGTTGAGTTTAGTTCCTTTGATAACAAATCTAAATCTATTTTTATGTTATTTTTTTCTGCTTCATCAGTTAAGTTTACGCAGAGGATTGCCTTTTCTGTTATTTCAGATATTTGTATAAAAAGGTTTAGGTTCCTTTCTAGGGAAGTTGCATCAGCCACAACAACCACTATATCTGGATCATTAAAGCATATATAATCCCTTGCGATTTCTTCTTCTTCTGAATTTGATAGCAATGAGTATGTTCCAGGTAAATCTACTATCTTTATGGTTGAATCCTTAAATTCATAGTATCCTTCTGCCTTAGCTACTGTTTTTCCAGGCCAGTTTCCAGTATGTTGATTTAAACCAGTTAGAGCATTAAAAACTGTACTTTTACCTACATTTGGGTTTCCTGCTAATGCTACAACATAGTCTTCCTTGGTGTTTCCTTTTGATTTTTCTTTAGATAATAAGCTAATTCCAGTAGAATTTTTGTTTAAACTCATATCTTTTTCTCCTACTATTAAATTACTTCTATCTCTTCACATTCTTCTTCTCTTATGGCTATTACAGTTCCTCTTATTAAATAGGCTCTAGGGTCTCCAAAGGGGCCACCATATAAAACTTTTATATCTGTTCCTTCTATTATTCCTAGGTCAAAAAATCTTCTCCTTAGTTCTCCCTGTGCCTTTATGTCAATTACCTTAACAGTTGACAATATTTTAGCTTCATGTAATTTCAAATTTATTCCTCCTTTTAAGGGTTAATATAATATTGTTCCTTTTTAGATTTTGAAAGAGGTTGGTTGGATTGATAATTAATGGTATTATTTGTTAAAGTGAATTTTTAGCATAAATAACCATAATTAGAGAGTGATTTATACATATAATATGGTATGATTAAGGATAATTTAGTGTGATTGAAACTTTAGGGAGGATTGAGATGGTTGTATATGTGGATCAATAAGGAGGGTAAATATGGAGTTTAATATCAATAGTGTATGGATAATTATAGGGGCTTGTATGCTAATGATTTTAGTTAGTGTTATTAGTCAAATGAGAAATGATCTTAAGCATATGAAGATTACTTTAGATAAGATTGCTGAAAAGTTTGGAGCAATTGAAATTGTAACAAAGGAAGAAAAAGAGGAGTTAATGAGGTTAGTTGCAGAAGGGAAGAATGTTGAAGCTGTAAGGAGATGCAGAGAAATTACAGGACTTGGCCTAAAGGAAGCTAAGGAGTATGTTGATGGACTTGGTAAGGAGAAGATAGATTAGAGTGTGAGAGAGGCTTATTTAATATTATTAAAAAGTTAGTATTTGTATAGTGTATTTAATAAAAATAAAAGAGAATCGGACGCATCCAATTCTCTTAGGTGTAGTCCGAAGACAACCACCGCAATTCAATGTGTTAATTATATCATTAATATATGATATATGAAAGTTTTTTAATTGGTTTAGTGGGTAAGTTAAGAAATGAAGTTAAAATTATGAGAGGGACTTTAAATAGGATTGCTGAAAGGGTAGGAGTAACAGAGATACTAACAAAGGAAGAAAAGGAGGAATTAATGAGGCTAGTTGCAGAAGGAAAGAATGTTGAAGCTGTAAGGAGATGTAGGGAAATTACTGGACTTGGACTAAAGGAAGCTAAGGAATATGTTGATGGGATTAGTGAGGAGAAGATAGATTAGTCTTTGGTTTAATACTATTGAAAAGTTATGGATAAATTTATTGATAAGGTAATGATTAGTTAAATAAGTTTAAAATAATATTTTTAGTTTAAAAGATGGATTGTTAGACGGTTCAAGTTTAATAGTTCCTTTTTCTATTTTATGGATCATGATATAGTTAGGAATATAATTTTATATTTATTAATAAATAGAAAAGAGGAATTTAATATGCCTAACTGGTGCGATAATTATATAAAAATAAAGGGGAAAAGAGAAGAAATAATAAAATGTATAGAAGGAATGAAGGGATATAAGGCTTTATATAAGGAAGATAGGGAGAATAAAGAGGATTTAGAAAAATGTTATACTTTCAATGCAACTTTAGAAGTTCCAGAAGAGGTTTTAGAACTTGGTTATGCTAAATATGGATACTATTGGCAAAAGGATAATTGGGGCTGTAAGTGGGACATGCTTTATGAGAGTAAGTATGAGTTAGATAATATTTTGAAAGAACTTAAGAGTAGTATTAAAGAAGAAAATGAAGTAAAAGAAAGTGAAAGTTATAATTATTTAGAAGAGCGAAGTTATGATAAAAAGCATATGAAAGAAGTTGAGTTTTTTGTCTTAAGTCCATGGAGTCCAGTTGAAGAATGGGTTAAGGCTTTAAGTGAAAAACATAGAGATTTAGAATTTTCCTTGAGTTTTGAAATAAGTGAAGAATTTTTAAAAGGAAGTGCTACATTTAAAGAGGGTGAATATATTTAATAAGTTTAATAATTAAGCTTTTAATTAACAAATATTATGTATAGTTGGAAAATAACTAGTTTTAATGTTAAAATAAAACAGTAAATACAAATATATAAAGAGGGGTTTTACGCTTTATAGTTATTATTAAAGTAAGGAAACTACTGTTTTTATATATTTGTATATTGTAAAATTAGGAGCATTAGAATGAGTGTATTACAGGATATAAAGGAAAAGGTTATAAAGGATAAAATTGAAGAGGTAGGATCTAAGGGCATCATTGAAGATAAATATCTTATTAAGAACAGACTTATTGTTAATTCCCAAAGAGGAAATCTTTTAGGGGAACTTAAGGAGAGTCTAAGGGAGTGTAAGAGTTTTTATTTTAGTGTTGCCTTTATTAATTTTAGTGGGCTTCAACTTCTTTTGGATTCTTTTAGGGATTTAGAGGAAAGGGGAGTTAAGGGGAAGATAATAACTTCTACATATTTAAACTTTACTGAGCCAAAGGCTTTGGAGAAGGTAAAGAGTTTTGAGAATATAGATTTGAAGATTTTTATTGCTGATAGTGAAAAGGGGTTTCACACTAAGGCTTACATATTTGAGAATGAGGATAATTTTAAGATTATAATTGGTTCATCTAACATAACTCAAAGGGCATTAAAGAGTAATGTTGAGTGGAATGTTATGATTATTTCTAAGAAGGACACTGACTTTGTTAAGGAAGTTTTAGAGGAATATGAGGGAATATGGAGCTCAACAGGAATTGTTGATGATGAATTTTTAGAGAAATACAATGAGTTTATTAAAAGTATTAAGGAAAAGCAAAGGGAAATAGCTATTGATTTTAGTGAGTATGAAGTTATAAAACCTAATTTTATGCAAAAAGAGGCTATGGAAAACCTTGAAAGATTAAGAAGTGCTGGAGAGAATAAGGCTTTAGTTATTGCAGCAACTGGAACAGGAAAGACTTATATGTCAGCCTTTGATGTTATGGCTTTTAATCCTAAAAGGTTATTATTCTTAGTTCATAGGGAAGATATTTTAATAAGTGCAGAGAAAACTTATAAAAGCTTATGTAAGAATAAAAATATCACCATGGGATTTTACACAGGAAACTCAAAGGAAAGGGAAGCTGATTATTTATTCTCTACTGTTCAAACCATGTGTAGAAATTTAGAGGAGTTTAATAGGGATGATTTTGACTACATAGTTATAGATGAAGCACATCATAGTACAAGCCCCACTTATGAGAGAATATTAAATTATTTTACTCCTAAGTTTTTACTTGGAATAACTGCAACTCCAGAGAGATGTGATACTGGAGATATTTTTCAGGTTTTTGATAATAATGTGGCCTTAGAGATTAGATTAAATGAGGCTTTGGAGCATGAACTTATTGTACCATTTCATTATTTTGGAATAACTGATATAGATGCAGTTGATTATAGCAATGTTGATTTGGATAATATTTCTGAGATTTCTAAGAGATTAATGATTAACTCAAGGGTTGACTTTATTATAGATAAGATGAATTTCTATGGTTTTGATGGAAGTAAGCAAAAAACAGTGGGATTTTGCATAAATAAGGAACATGCCTATTACATGACTGAGAAATTTAATGAGGCTGGTATTCCTAGCATAGCTTTAACTGGGGATCACTCCATAGACAAGAGAACAGAGGAAATAAAAAATCTTGAAAATGAAAACCATGAATTAAAGGTTATATTTACAGTGGATATATTTAATGAGGGAGTTGATATTCCTTCAATTAATCAAGTCTTAATGCTTAGACCAACTAATTCACCAATTATATTTATACAACAGCTTGGAAGAGGATTAAGAAAACATAGGAGTAAAGAATTCTTAACTGTTTTAGATTTTATAGGAAATCATAACAAAGCCTTTTTAATAGCCTTAGCTTTAAAAGGTGGAAGATACTATGATAAGGATAGTTTAAAGGTTTCAGTTGCTACAGATTTTTCTGATATTCCAGGATGCTCTAATATTCAGATGGATAGAATTTCTAAGGAGAGAATATTAAATCAGCTTAACACAGAGAATTTTAATAGCTTAAAGTATTTAAAGGAAGAATATAATGAGTTTAAATCTCTTTTAGGTGGAAAGATTCCTTATCAGTTAATGGACTATGTTAAGTTTGATGGAGCACCAGATCCCCTTAAGTTTATTAATTATGGAAAGACATATCAGGGATTTCTTAAGAAGGTTGAAAAGACTTATGAGGCTTTGGAGCTTTTAGATGAGGATTTTTATAAGGTGTTAAAGGAATTATCAGATAAATTACCTCTAAAGAGACCTCATGAATTTGCCATAATAAAGGAATTAATAAATAAAAGTGAGTTAAATGTAGATGAAGCTTCAAAGGGAATAAGAAAGTATATAAAGTCTGTAGATGAAGAAACAGTTAAACATGCCTTTAGAACACTAAACCAAGATTATTATGATTCAAGGGAAAAGAGTAATTGTATTAAACTTTTTGATTTAATTGGAGAGAAGTTAGTAAAGCTAATAAGCTTTGAAAAGATACTATCAGATAAAAGGTATAAAGAAATCATAGTGGACTTGTTAAACTATGGACTTATAACCTATGAGAAGAGATTTGGTAGTGAAAACTTTGGAGTACCATTTTTTAAACTATATGAACAATATCAAATGGTGGATGCTGCACTTCTATCTAATTATGAAAAGATACATAGTTCATTTAGAGGAAGTGGACTAATGGCAAATGGAAAGGAATACTTCCTTTTTGTGGACCTAAATAAGGATGAAGATATAAAGGAAAGCATTAACTATAAAGATGAATTCCTAAGTAGAAGCTTGTTCCAATGGGAAACACCAAATAGTACAGCACAAACATCTGAAAGAGGAAAAAACATAATATTCAATAAAGAAAGAGAAATTAACCTGCACCTTTTTCTTAGAAAATATAAGGAGATAGACAGAAAAGTACAGCCTTATATCTATATAGGAAAAGGTGATGTAGTAAAGTATGAAGGGGAGAAACCAATAAAAGTTCATATAGAACTACATAATAGGGTTCCAGAGAATTTGTATGTGGAGTTTACTAAGAAGGTTTAATAACTATTGAAATAAGTAATCAATAAAGAAGTAAGTATAAAATCATTGGAGATTTTAAAGTATCAACTAAAGAATTAGAAATACAATTTCCTTATGATGTGGAGATAGATAACTATAAAGTTCAAATAAATAAATCTAAATTGTTTAATAATTATGTGTTTCTTGATTATAATGTTGAATCAAAGGATGGATCACCTATAACAGAAGAAGACCTTTATATTACTTGTGCAGTTATTTTTTTAGCTGATGGTTATTTTAGCTCTGCTGATAAAATTTCAACTGAAATAAATGATAATAAATGTATATTATTAATGTTGAAATTATTGTAGGTAGAGAAAATTATGAATTACATATGAAAAATCATAGTTTTTTAATTAGTGAAAAGAAAAGAATGGCAATGGAAGATATATAGATAAAAGGGTAGAAGCCAAAGTAACGATTTATCCAACAACTGAGAACTATAAAGAGATAAATAAAACATTTAAACTAGATAATATTGATTTTAAGGTTCTAAGTTTAGTAGATTTTAACTTTGGAACATTAATGCCTGGTTTTGTTGGAAATATTTCAGAGTCAGAAGGAAACCAAATTGCTGAAAGCTATTATGTGAGAGTTAAAAGTGGAAACTTAAATCAAATGTATAGTTTAGATAAATTGATAGGATTTTTGGAGGGGCCTATAAAGAGTTATAGCAAAATAGACAAAAGTTATAATAAGGATTTTGAATATTTAAGTTTTATATAGATAAGCTTTTTTATGAGCCTAATGAAGTAAATATAAGTGATATGGAAATATATATTGGAAATAAAAATACAACAGACAGATAATATTAATTAATCACATCCTAATATACCTGTGATTAGCTATGATTAGGAAATTATAAGGATAGGCATGAATGATAGGAGAAGCTTTTAATAATATAACTATAGTTAAATTATATGGAGGGTTAAGTAATGTATTACTGGAGTAAAAGTGCAAATAATATTAATTTAAAAGAAGAATTTATTAATATGAACAATGTGAAGGAATTGTATATAGGAACAGCTTTCATTTCGCATGAGGGGATTAGATTATTAAAAGAATTAGTAAAAAAGAATTCTTTAATTAAACAACGAGTGCATGTTTATATATCGAATGAGTTCTCTCAAGATAAGCCACATGAATTATTAGAAGAAATTTGTAAGATTGCTCAAGTAAAGATTTTCTTAAATCATACACTTCATTCTAAGGTATATTTGTTAAGGGGAGATGTAGATAAAGTAGTATTTGGTTCTTCAAATTTCACTTCAGGAGGACTTTTAAACAATATTGAATTCGACGATATTAAAACTGTCGAAGGAAATAAGTTAGAAGAAGTTCAGCGTTTTTTTGAGTATTGTGATTTTCATTCGACTTTGGTTAATGATGATATAATTAGGTATTATAAGGATAGTCAAAAGGAGATTGAAGAACTTAGGCAGATTCAGAAAAAGCTTAGAAAAAAGATAAAAGGATATGTACACCTTGATGATGCTATGGATAAAGATGAATATGAAATAAATGATTACTACTTTACGTTTTCTGACTATGAAACATTCTTTAATAGAAATGCAACTAGGGATGATAAGGAAATTAGAGAGCGGAGAAAAGTTGTAAAAGATAAAATGCTGATGATTCATAATAAGATTTACTCTCAGATACAAAAGCTAGGAATTAATTGCCACTGGAATAAAAACAATGTAACTTCACTTATTCATCCATGCGAATACAATAAAGGTAGGGTTGGCTGGCTTGGTATTAGATATGGAAAGACTAAAAATGAAGTTGATATAGTCAATCAATGCTTAGATAATAAAGAAAAAGATGAAATTAAAGGATTCCAAAAGCATGGATGTTTACAATTTTGCATTGTACCAACTGGTTTTGAAGTAAATTTGTTCTTGGCGGTAAGACATGATGCTATTGATAGAGCCAACGTACAAGATAATATGAAACAGTTAGAGCCTAATATAACGAAAGAGATTGCTAAGTTACAAGGATATGGCATGATCTGGGAATTATATAATGATACAACAAAGGACTATAAGTGCTTTGAGTTAGATGATAGAAAGGCTGAAGAGTTTTGTAAGTTTCTAAAAAAATATGATAGAGATGGATATGAATCATATCTAAAGTTATTTTATAGAGCAGATAATAAAATACTTTCAGATATAAATCTAATTAGTAGTGAAATTATTAAATATATGACTATGCTTGTTCCGCTGTATAATGCGATGGTATGGAGACCAAAAGTTTAACATGCACAACATTATACTAATATAGAAGGAACAAAAGTTGTAGTACTAGATGATAACTTTCATGGATTTGTAGAAACTAAATAAAATAAAGGAAAACAAAATTAATTGCATATAGCAGATTACAAGGGGTTAGTGATGATGATGAAGAAGTAGATTAAGTTTTGGTAATTTGGTGTGCTAAAGACCATGCACAAGGTAAGAGCTATATAGTTGGATACTATAAAAATGCTACTGGTTGCAGAAATTATTATTATGATGAAGAGTTATGTCCTAAAAATATATGAAAATGCAAAAGATTGCGTACTATTACCAATCAATAAAAGATAAAAGATAGTTCCAATAGCAGGAAGAGATTGGGATTCATATGGTTTAGGGAGTACTAATGCATGGTTTGGTAAGAAGGAAGATACAAAAGCTAATGAATATGTTAGAAATATGACTAATTATATAGAAAATTATGATGGGGAAAATTTAATTTAAATATAATTTACAATTTATATGGAATAGATTATAGATATTTAGGAAATAATTAATTATAAGAAAGATTATTGTATAAATAAAAATATTATTTATAAAATGGAAGGGAGCTAAAGTTTTTATGATTAGTAAAGAAAAGAGAAAAGAGGATTTTTTAAAACTAGTAAAGGGGTTAGATATATCTCCAACTATGTTTAAAAATGCAAGAGAGAAATATGAAAATATAGGAAAGTTTTTAAATGAAAATGGATTAGATTTAGATATTTATCCACAAGGGTCTTTTAGTTTAGGAACAGTTGTAAGACCATATAGAGATAATAAAGATATGGACTATGATTTGGATTGTATATGCTTATTAGCTAATGATAAGAAGAGTACAAGCCCTAGAGAAGTTAAGAGATCTGTGGGAGAAGCTTTAAAGTCTAATAAAGTTTATAACGATAGACTACAAGAAGAATGGGATAAATGTTGGACACTTGAATATTCTGAAATAAATGGAGTTGGGTTTAATCTAGATTTAGTACCAGCAGTAAGAGAAGAGAATGAAATAATATATAAGTTAAAAGAAAAGGGTAATTATGATCCTAAACTTGAAAAGGCCATAGCTATAACTAATAGGGTAAAAGCGGAATTATATTCATGGGCTACTAATAATCCAAAGGGATATAAAGAGTGGTTTGATTCTATAAATGCACCTTTCAAAGAGTTTAACAGAGAAGAAAGAAGACAAGCTATATTTAACGAAAATTATAAGATTTTTAGTTCTATAGAAGATATACCAGAAGAAATAGAACGTTCATCACTTCAAAGAGTAATACAAATTCTAAAAAGACATAGAGATGTTTACTTTTCTAAGTATCAAAATAAAGCAGATTACAAGCCAATTTCAGCTATAATAACTACTATAACTGCTAGTATAGCAGAATCAGCTCCAGCCTCAATTGGAGTATTAGATTTATTAGAATTTGTTGCTAATGAATTTGAAGTATATTCTAAACAACAAACATTATCAGAATCAGTTTTCAGTTCTACATATCAAAATAAAAAGGTTATAAAAAAAGAAAATGGTAAATGGAAAATTCAAAATCCAGCTAATCCAGAAGATAATCTTGCAGATTCATGGAATACTGAACCTTTAAAAGCTAAATACTTTTTTGACTGGGTAAATGAAGTTAAAAAAGATTTTATACAATCTTTTTCAGAGGAGGACGAGAAATTTATAAGTATTTTAGAATCATCTTTAGGAAGTAATTTTGTAAATGGAAATATAAACACAAAGTTATATTTCCCGGAAGAACCTTCAGAAATAAAATATGAATCTAAGCCTTGGAGCAATAATTATGGCAATAAATAAAGATGAAATTAATGAAGCTATCTGTAAGTTTAAAGGACTTAAGCTGATTGAGGGAAATAAAAGTTTAAAGTTAGTTGGTAATATAAAAATTAACAATGTATTTAATGATGTAAGAATAATTGAAGATTTTTGTGTTGAAATAACTATTCCAAATGAATATCCATTAGAAATACCCATTATAAAAGAAGTTGGAGGTAAAATAGATAGTATATATCATCACATAAATTATAATGGTACACTTTGTCTTGCAACAGAAACTGAAATTAAATTAGAATTCAATAAGGGGTTAACCCTTATTGAATGGATTGAGAGGTATGTAATTCCATATTTATTTTCTTATTGTTACTATAAACGATATAATGTATTTCCTTTTGGAGAAAGATCACATGGAATGGAAGGAATATTTGAATTTTATAAAGATCTTTTTGAAGTAGACAGTAAAATACAGTGCATTAATTTGTTAAATTATATATGTAATAAAAATTATAGAGGTCATGATTTATGTCCCTGTAAAAGTGGTAAGAAGGTTAGAAAGTGTCATAAAGATAAAATTGTTCAATTAAAAGAGGCAAAAGCTGATAGAGTCTTTAAAAATGATTTAAAAATGTTACTAGCAATAAATAGATAGAAAATATAAAGATGTTTTACTATTAAAACTAAGGAAAAATTTATATTATAAAAAATTATACCAACTAAAATAGCATAAGTTTTTAATAGAGATGTTTTTGTATTTAAAAAAAGCAGAGAAATAAATTATATCTCTGATTATGGAGCCTATAGAATGGAAGGTACAAAGAGAAGACAACCATTAATGATCTACTTTTTATTTCAAATTAATATATAGTATACTGTTTTGAGGCAATTCAATGGTTGAGTAATATTAGGAGTTGATGATAAGATGAGTATAAATTATACCTATAAGGATAAAAATCTAGATATTAAAAGTATTAAATTAACAGAATGTGAAGATAATTATGTTGGATTTTTTGAAGTAATAAATCATGAAGTATGTAACCATGATTTGTGGTTTTGTAAAAATTTAAGGAGAATAAATAGTAAAAATATAAAAATAAATTGTAATAAATTTTTAAAGAATACAAATAAAAAAAATCTAGTTATAGTATTAGAAAGTCCACATATTGACGAATTTAATGGTTTAAGGTGTAATATTGCTCCAGCACCTGCATTAGGAGTGACAGGATGTAATTTAGATAAATATTTTATAGAATTGATTAATTCAAAAATTAATAACTGTGGAATAGAAGATGGGGTGTATAATGTTATTTTAACAAATGCTATACAATATCAATGTAGTTTAGGTGAAGAACCAGAAATTTATAGAGATAGAGTATGGTTAGATTTATGGTTGTTTAAGAACTATAATAGTAATTTCATACAGAGATTGTATAAATACTCACCAGATGTGATAATTAATTTTTGTACTAAAGGATCACATAGAAAGGATCATTTAAGACCAAAGGGTACTAAAACATTTATAAATGCTGAATATATTAATAGTATAAATAAAAATCATAATATAACTGGAAAGGTTACTTTAAGAGAGTTAGTTTCAAAAGAAATAAAAAATAATTTTAAGAATAATTGTATTATATTAGAAGGAAATCATCCATCAAGTTGGAACAGAGGATTAAAACATAGAACACTATCTAAATAATTAAGTTATATTTAGATTAAATAATGTCAAAAAGATTTTATAAAAAGCAATGGTATATAATAAATCCATAAATATTGGTATGGAGAGATGATATAGAGATTAAAGTTATTAATATTATATTTAAATTTGTACTTATCAGTACCTAAATATAAAGTTTTTAAAGAATTATTGAAAAAGGAAAATTTAAAAAATATGTTAGTTAAATTTTTATATGTAATTCTTTGATATAAATAGATTTTAACAGTTTATTATTTTATAGAATGGAGGAATTTAATGTCAAGATATGCCCCTCAAAGGAATTACTTCGATATTGCAGAAAAGTTAAATAAGTGGGAAAGTATAATATTTATTATTAGTTTTATATTTTCATTAATATTTTCAATTTATTTAAAAGATAGTAATTTTTCTAGTATAGTATCAATAATATTATTGGTAATATTAACTGTTTTAACTTTTAGTACAGCTTATTATCAAAACAAAGGAGATACAATAAGAAGAAGAGATTTTATAGATAATTCTTTTGGAACTAAATCAACAATATATTCGTCTGTTGATTATTATACAAATTCAGAAGTAGAGTTTGGAATGAATAAGGCTTTAATAAACGTATTTGAAAATTTATTTTTTTCATTAAATATTGTTAAGAAAATGAAAAATAACTCAGTAATTAAAATGTCAATAGGACTTTTAATTTTATTACTATTTGCTACTTATGGATTTGCTAATAGCTTATTAGCTTTACCTATACTTCAGCTTTTTCTTTCTAAGTACTTTATTGAAGAATTTATTTTGTTAAATAATTATATACGAGAATTAGAGACATTAGAACAAGACATTATAGATGTATTAACGATAAAGGAAATGAATGGGGTGATAAGAGAAGGAAGAATTATGAAAATATTAATTGGATATGAATGTAATATATCTTATTCAAAAATAATGTTAGATTCAAAAATATTTAATAGAATGAATGATGAGCTGTCATTAAAGTGGAATGAGATAAAAATAAGATATAATATATAGCATAAAAGGGAGAGGATTAGTATGAAAATAGTTGTTTAGAATAGTTAGCTAGTAAGTTAGTCATGAAAGAAAGAGAAAATAATGGACAAAAAGATATATTTAAACTTTATAAAATATAGATGAAAATCTTATATTTTATAAAGTTTATTTAAGAAAAAATGCTTTATTATATTATATCCTTGTCCAAAATAATACTTGGACAAGGATTATTTTATTTAAATATTTTTTTTATTCTAAATTTAACTAAGTTAACTAGTAAATTTAGAATAGAAAATTACATGTAATATTTATTATATATACTTTTTTAATAATATTATTATATAAGTAAATGATCTACAAAAACTTTAGAATATCTTTCAAAGTCATCCTTTGGCTGCAAACTTGAATCTGTAACCACATGAATATCTTCCTTTGGGTGAATAAGAAGATACCCCAATTCATGAGCACAGATTAATTTTTTTAGTTTAAATGAACATTTTTTATTTAAATGTATAAATCTTTGTCTTTTATAAGTATGTGAATATCCATATACATCTCCTAAATCTTCTTCTAGTATTATTATGTTTTCAGCTAATGAGATTTCAAATGGATCTCTTAAATCATATTTTTTTACTAATTTATCTACTAAATTTTTTATATTCATATAGGTTCGAATTAATATTATTCTATTAATTCAAATTCCTCCCTTCAAAAATTAATTGTTTGAAAGGATATTGGTGTTTTAAGCATGTTTAATTGATTTTAATTGGCTAATTTGCTTTAGAAGAGAATTTGTTTTTGGCAATTAGTTTTGCCATTTTCATTGAATGTTCTAAGCTTTCCTTAAAAGCCTTTCTTGTTTCACCATCTAAGAGGAACCCCTCAAAGGATATATGCTTTTCAAAATTATCTAAGTTATTTAGAGTTTTCTCTAAATCTGCTTTAATATTTAATATTTCCTTTTTTGAAAGGGAGCCAGTTACATAAGGAGTGTTCAAATCATTATTAATTATTTGCTTTTCAACAATCTCATTTTCAGAAAGCTCCTCAATTTCTTCAAAGCTTTCATCTTTTAGCTCCTCACTTAGAGGTTTTAGATAATAATCTTCTTCTAAGAGAGTATCATCAAAAAATGATTTTAAATCAAGCTTTAGAGCATTGGCTAAAGCCTCAATAGTGTCAAAGCTAGGGTTATACCTGTTATGTTCTATATCTGAGAGATAAGAACGAGATATACCTGTCATTTCAGCTAAAGCCTTTTGAGTTAATTTTCTCTTCTTTCGCAATTTTTGTAGCCTATAACCAATAAACATAAGTTAAATTCCCCCTTTTGTTTTAAAGTTTTGATTTTTTTAAACTAGTATTGATTTATAAAGATGTATTAAGACCTAAAAAGTTTCTATGGTTATTTTATTTTTTACTCTCTCATAGAAGAGAATATATTGTCTATGACTTCCACTATTTATATCTTTAAATAGTAGAAAGGGCTACCATAGAGCTAAATATATGGTCTATGACCTAAAGAGTTTCTTTTATTCCTCCATAAATAGGGAAGATATTTTTTAATTAAACAGCAAAATTCTAATTACTTATGAAATAGCAAAGATCTAAGGGTATAGATTTTACTATGTCTATTATAGAAGTTTTTAATTTAATTAATAAATATTGAAGCTCTAACTACTTATTAATATGGCCACTTATCTACATTTATAAACCAAACTTAGTTAAATTGATTATGGGTTAATTAAATTTTCACCTTAGAACCTTTTAAGATACTTATACCTTATATTCTAAGTTTATAAATTTTTTTAGGTTTTAAAAAATTAAATTTGTGTAGGGTAACACCTGTATTTTTAAGAAAATAGTGTTACTTAAGTCACTATAAGTTTTAATAGTTCAATTAAACTGTATTTTACTAGATTAAATGTAAAATATTGTTATGATATTATTTTAACAGGGTAATTCCGAACAATCAATAGTTTTTGTGTAAAAAAGTAAAATAATACAGACTTTGTAAGGAAATTAAAGTAAAGGAGAGAAAGGGGGAAATAAAGGGGATTAATTTCCAATAATAGGATAATTTGAATTTTGGAATTGGAAGAAAAAGGTATTATAATGCGATTGTAAGGAATTGGTAAGGAGAATACTAGGAGTGTTTGTAATACCATACATTATTTTGGAGAAGTGATACAAATTTTAGGGAAATACTTATTTTATATTTTTTAGTATTTACGGTGTTACAAGTCATTTTTTAGCAAGATATTCTCTGCACAGGGAATGTTTAGAAAAATATTCTTTAGGAAAAGGGTGTTTAGAGAGGCATTCTTTAGTAAAGTATAAGTCCTTATTTGGATATTGGTATTTAATAAGTAAGAGTTAGAAGATCTCTTTTATAAGGTTTTAAGTAAAGGTTTTAATTAATTGGGAATTTGGAAAATTTATGATTTGTGTAAAGTTTTAAATTAACTAGCCAGGAAGAATCCTTTTATATAAACTAAAGAATTTAAATTAAGAATACTTAAGCTTATTTTGATTATTTACTATGAAAAATAGGAGATAAACTTATTTTTAAGGAGTTAAAAGTTAAGATTTAAAGGATAAAACCCCATATATATTTTTTATCATTATTATAAAGGGGTTAAAGGGTAATAGTCAGAGGATAAAAATCTTAAGTGAAATAATTGAAATTTTTTATATAAGGAGAGAAAAGTTATGGAAAATTACAAGGCTGTTTTTACTATTAGTGAGGTTATGAAGTATTTAAACATTCATGATAAGAAGGTTGTGGCCTTTGATATTGAATGTGCACCAAAAAATGAGTGGTTTAGATTAAATGAGAAGAAGGCTGCTTTAGATCCAAATAAGGGACACATTGTGGGTATATCCCTTTCTGTTAAGGAGGGTACTGGTATTTACATCCCTTTAAGGCATAGAAACGGGAAAAATGTTGAGGATGTTCATAGAATGATAGCTTGGCTTAAGGGCTTTGTCTTTCACAATGAGAGTCTTATAAAGGTTGCTCACAATATAGCCTTTGAATCCTCCTTCCTTTATGAGTACGGAATTGTTATTAAAGAACCTGTTTTTGATACTATGCTAGGTAGTATGCTTACTTTTAAGAGTTTTGGGGAGTTTAGAACTTTAAGGGAGTGTGGTCTTAAACTTCTTGCAAAGGAGATATTTAATGAGGATTTGCCTAGCTTTTCCCATGTGGTTAATGGAACACACTTTGATAATTTGCATTCTGAGCATAAGGAAACTGTAAGGTATGCCTGTGCAGATAGTGATTATGCCTTAAGGCTTTATAACTGGTGTTTAGAGTGGTTTGAGACTTATATACCAGAGCATAGGCTTGTATGTGAAAGGGTTGAAAGTCCAGCAGCTGTTTATACTGGTATTATGAAAAAGAATGGTATTACCCTTAATAAGGAGCTTTTACAGGAGTTTAACAGAAGAGCAGAGGAGGAGCTTGAATTTTGTAAGAGGGAGATTTTATCCTTTGCAAATAGAGAAGTTAACCTTGGGAGCAATCTTCAAACTCAAGATTTTAAGGATTTTCTCTTTAAGGATTTGAGGCTACCAGTTCTTAAGATATGTGAAAAGGGTGAGCCTTCCTTAGATGATGAGAGCTTGATTCTCCTTGATGAGTGGTGTCTTAGAAATTTTAAGAAGGGGACTTATCTTATAGAATGCATAAAGAGGCATAAGAGGGTTAGTAAGCTTAAATCTACTTATATAGAGGCTTTGGGGAAACTTTTAAACTCAGAAACTGGGAAGATTCATACAGATTTTTTCTCCATGGGAACTGAAACTGGGAGATTTTCTAGCAGGAATCCAAATCTTCAGAATCTTCCTAGAAAGGATAATGACCATTTAGGCATTAGAAAACTTTTTATTCCTTCACCTAACCATGTGTTTTTGGATTTTGACTTTTCTCAGATTGAGCTTAGGGTTGGAGCTTATTATTGCAGAGATAGGAAGATGATTAATGCTTTTATGAAGGATTTTGATATTCATGGAATAACAACTTCTATTATATACAATATCCCCTTAGAGGAGGCTACAGACAGAAATCATGAGGATTTTAAGAAGAGAAGAACCATAGCTAAAAACTGTAACTTTGGTGTTTTCTTTGGACTATTTCCTAAGGGACTTCAAAAAACACTTATGTATAAGGGTGGAATTAATATAAGTGAAAAGGACTGTGAAAGGATTATAAGAAATATAAAGGACGGATATCCAAGGCTTTCAATTTGGCAAAAAGATACTGTGAAGGTTGCAGCGTATAGGGGATATACAAGGAGTAGAACTGGTAGAAGACGTTATTTAAAGGATATAAAATCTAAGGACTGGAATAAGAGGACTGTATCTGAAAGGTGTGCCTTAAATACTCCAATACAGGGAACAGCAGCAGACATAATAAAAATAGCCATGGCAAGGATACTAAGGGAATTACCAGAAAGAGACTATATAAAACCCTTGCTTCAAATACATGATGAACTTTTGTTTGAAGTTAGAGAAGACAAGCTTAATGAGGCCATAGCATTCATAAAGGACTGTATGGAGAGAACTCCCTTTAAGGACTTTAATATACCCCTAAAGGTGGAATATTCTGTGGGATATAACTTTGATGAGGTTTAGTAAAGAGTTTACAGTTGTTTAAGCTTTGGACAATCTATAAAGTAATAAGAGGTTATTATAAGTTAGGTTAAAAGTTTATCTACGTAAAAGAATCTAAAAAAGAGAGATGAAAGGGTGTTTGAAAATTGAATAAAGAGGAATTTGGAAAGTGCAATTTAAGTGAGGCAAGAAGGTTTTTAGAATGTTTTTGTAAGGTGGAATATTCTGAGGGGACAAGCTATTCTGGTAAAAGCACTGAGTTAAAAGAATTTGATGGGAAAAGTAGTGAGTTAAAAGAATATGATGGGACAAGCTTTGATAGTAAAGGAAATGAGTTAAAAGGCTCTGAAAATTCTTGTGGAAGGATTAATATTAGGATTTTTTCTGATAAGAAGGGGACAGGCTTTAAGGGGAAGAACCTAAGCTTTAATATAAAGGATTTTCAGTCTAAAAGCAAGGTTTTAATGGCTCATAATGAGGCTAATAGAGGCATATTCTTTGTGGTTAACTCTGGAGGGAACAGTGATAGGAAGATAAATAAAATTAATGCTCAGTTTTTTGAGTGTGATACTCTTTCCTTAGAGGAACAGCTAGAGAATATAAGTAAGTTTCCACTAGAGCCTAGTATTATAGTACAAACTAAGAAGTCTCTACATGTATATTTTCTAATAAAGAATGGAAAGGTGGAGAAGTTTAGGGATATTCAAAAGAAATTAGCCAAGCATTTTAATGGGGATGGAAGCTGCATAAATGAGAGCAGAGTCATGAGAGTGCCAGGTTTCTATCATTGTAAGGAAGAGCCAGTAAGGGTAAAATGCATAAAGTTTAATCCAAACCTATTTTATACCCAAGAGGATTTAGAGAGAGAACTTAGTTATAGCGAAAGTGAGTTCATCGTAAATGATGATAATTATATAAGATTAGAGAGTTACATTTCAAATTATCATAGCGATTTACAAGAGAGTACCTTATTAAATAAAGAAAACATTTCAGAGGATTATAGAAAAAGCATTTCAGAAAAGAAAAGTGAAGGTAGAAACAACAAATCTAAAGAGCAAGTTTTATATGAGAGTGAAGAAAATTTGCATAGCATGTCAGAGGATAATATTTCAAAGAATAATCAACTTAACATAGAAAATACTGCGGATGAAGAAGTAAAGAGTGAAAATGGATTAGAGGTTGTGTGTTTTAAGTGTGATTTTATAAAGCACTGCAAGAAGAACTTAAAAACTCTTTCTGAGCCTTTATGGCATGGAATGATTACTAACCTTGCTCTTTTTAAGGGTGGAACTTATAGGATTCATGAACTTAGTAATGGGTATAAGACCTATAGTGAGAAGGAAACTGAGGAGAAGATAATTAATTTTCTAAAGTCAGGTGCAGGTCCTATGACTTGTGAAACCCTTAGAGATAGAGGGTACACTTGTCAAAGGTACGGTAAGACTTGTTATGGCAAAAGTCCAGCCTCTTTAGCTTTTAAGCCTTTAACTGTTAAGGATATTAGAGAGTGCATAAAAACTTTGAAGGTTAGTGAAGTTTCTAATGCCATAAATGTAGATACTGCTCTTAGGTTCATAGAGAATTATATGTATAACATTGGAGTAGCTTTAGGTAAGAGTCTTATTGAGGAGGATTTGGCTAATCATTTAAAGATTAAGAATTCAAAGGATCTTATTTCATTTTATAGGGAGGTTGTTAGGAATTTTAAGAAGGAAAGGGGGAATAAGGCTAAGAGTAAAAATAAGAGTAAACCTAAGAATTCAGGGAATCTTCCATGGTATGAGGAGCAGGAAAAGGGACTTAAGTTCTTGCCCTTCGTTTTGGCAAAGCATTTAAGTGAGACTAGAGATGTTTACTATGGTGGGGAATCCTTTTTGATATATGAAAATGGAGTTTATAACATTAGTGGAGAGAAGGAGGCTGGAAGAATCATCATGGATTATATGCTACCTAATTATTGCATTATGGCCTCTATTAGGGATTGTAGAGATCAGTGGGACATACTTGTTTCTAAGGATTTTGATGATTTTAATAGAAATCCTTATTTGGTTAATGTAAGAAATGGACTTTTAGATATTAGGGATATGAGCTTTAAGGAGCATACCCCTAGTTACTTAAGTACAGTTCAGCTTAATGTAGAGTATAATCCGCAAGTTGATTGTCCACAATTTAAAAAATTCTTAAATGAAGTACTTGATTGTAAGCTAATTCCCTTAGTTCAGGAGATAGTAGGGTATTTACTTACCACAAATACTGCCTCTCAAAAGGCCTTTGTATTCTGGGGACCAGCTAGAACAGGAAAAAGTACCCTTTTATGGGTGGTGGAATACTTACTTCTTGGGAAGAAAAATGTAAGTAATATACCCTGGCAAGAGATTGGAGATAAGTTTAAAACAGCAGAGCTTTTAGGGAAATTGGCAAATGTATTTTCAGATCTTCCAAGTAAATCAATAGATGATACAGGCATATTCAAGGTTGTAACAGGGGAGGATTATTTAATGGCAGAAAAGAAAAATAAGAATCCATTTAAATTTAAGCCCTTTGCAAGGCTTGTCTTTAGTTGTAATGAACTACCTAGAAACTATGTGGATAGAACAGAAGGCTTTTATAGAAGACTTATAATTGTTCCATTTAGTAGGCAAATAGATAAAAGTAAGATAGATAAGTCCTTAAAGTACAAGTTTCAAAGAGAAAAGGAAGGCATATTAAATTGGGCCTTAGAAGGATTAAAAAGGCTTTATGAAAATAACTTTGAGTTTAGTGAAAATGAGCTGACTGATGGTGTTAAGAAAGAATATAAGCGTGAGAATAATAATGTTATTTCCTTTGTAGAGGAGTGCTGTGAAATTGATGGTTTATTTTCATGTAGCAGGATAGAGCTTTATGAGGCTTATAAGGAGTTTTGCGTGGAAGCAGGTTTAAAAGCACTTTCTCAAATAAAGTTTAATAAGGAGTTAGAAGGTAATTTTAATATAACTAGATCTAGAAATAGAAAATTAAGATCATGGAATGGAGTAAGAATTAAGTTAGAGGATTTAATAATTAGGTAGTGTGACAGGTTAGTGACTGATTTTTGACGGACTTTGAGCCATAGTTTTCTTAGTGATACCAAGGGGTTTGACGGAAGTGACGGACTTTTTTTACTCCTATATAATAGGGAAAAATAAAAAATAGTATAAAAAAAAGACATTTATTAAATACCCTATATATAGTGAGTGAAAAATAGCAAAAGTCTGGCAAAGTCTGTCTGAAGTTAGTTATATCAAGGGTTTAGAGTGTGACTGAGTTTTTAAAAGTCAGTCACAGTAGATGTTTTTATTGAGGTTTTTAAGTATTTATTATGAAATTAGGTGAAAAAATAGTGCTTTTAAAATAAAAGTGGACAAGCTTTGAAAGGGGTCAAAAATGTTGACTAGTTGGTAAAGGGTGGATAAAGTAAGATGTTTTAAGGATTTTAGATTTTATATATATGGAATAAAAGTTGGCATTTATATAAAAAAATATTACTTTATCCATAAAAATATAGATTTTAAGGCTTTTTAATAGAATTTTTATGTGAAAAATAATTAATTTGAATATAGGAAATAAAATATAAGGTTTAGGGGTATAGGGTTTATGAATAAGGAAATGGTTGATCTTTTATTAATAGAGGGGAAAAAGGGAAATAAGGAAGCCATGGAAAAGCTTTTTGAGATTCACAAAGGATTGATTTATAAGTATTCAACTAAGTATTTCATAAAGGGATATGATAGGGAGGACTTAGAGCAGATAGGGTGGATTGAGTTTATGAATGGAGTGAAGAAGTATGATGGAAGCTTTGGAATAGATTTTGTAGCTTTTATAACCATTCTTTTGAGAAATAAATATGGCTGCATGCTAAAAAGAAAGGAGATTGACATGAAATTTTCAAGCCTAGACACACCAATTGGGGAGGATATAACAATGAAGGATACCTTAGAGGATGATTTTTCCATGGAAAAGGACTTTGAGCATAGAGAGGAAATGGAGGCACTATTAAATGCTATTAGTAACTTGGAGGATGAGGAAAGGGAATTTATTCTCTATATCAATGAGGAGAGAGGAAATATGCAAAAGTATTATGAGGCACATAAAAATGAGATGACCTTTAATGCTGTTAGATATAAGAAGAAAAAGATTATGGACAAGCTCCAAAGAGGCCTTAAAAATAAGGGGATAAAGGTAAAGTAGAGAAGATTTAAGTTAGTTGGGAGGAAGCTGTATAGACAATCCAAATAAACATCTTTAAAAATTTAAATTTATGTATAAGACACAAAAGAAAGTGGACTAAGGTTAAGCAAAATTTTAAGTTAGATAATAGTAATTTTGAAATAAAGAATCAACTTAAGTGGGATAATATAATAGACAAGGATTAAAAATAACAAAGTGAATTTAGAAATATTTCATAAAAGTAAAATAAAAACTAATTTTATTAAGAGGAATTATACTTATAAGTCTATGTTGCTTAAATTTTTGATTTTATTCTATGGAGAAGTAGTGAGGTGTTTAATATCTATAAACACTTAAGATATATCCAGAAATAAAAACATACTTAATCATAAATATTGATAAAAAATAAATAGTCCTTGTTGAGTAGTAAATACTAATTAACAAGGACTTAATTTTTAATTAAATTATTCTAAAATTTTAAATTGAGATATCAAATAAGCTTTTTTGTCCGGATTATATACAAGTTTATATTCTGTATTAAAAGATTTTGTTGTTTTACTATCATCTGCATAAGTTATGTCAAATATTTCTTGAACTTTAGCTGTTAAAGATGTTCTGTTTTCGTCAATTATTAAATCATTCAGTTTAAATGCCACAAAGTTTTCTGTAGTTCCTTGCTCATGTATAGAGGTAATGACAGATTTTTGTTCTAAAAAGAAAGGACTACCAGGATCTAGATATACTTCAATTCTTGAAAAGTCATCATAATTTACTGCCATAGCAAAATTCTTTAAATAATTTTCAAGGAGAGAGTGTATTATATCACGGATTTCACTATCACTTTTCATAACAGGGTCATTATCAATTTGATCGGTGTTAAATTTTAAGAATATTTCATTATTATAAGTTTCTGCTGTATATTTAATTTCTTCAGATTTAAATTGCTTACCATTTACATCTAATATTGCTTGAATTTTTGAATTAGGTGATATTGGACCAAATTCTATGCCGTTAGGACCAGGAGATAATCCAGTATCTTTTCCGTTTACATATATTTTAGCTTCAGGATATGTGCTTGTTAAATAAACAAAGTTTAGAGAATTTTGCATTAAATTTATATCAAAGCTTGTTTGTAAGTTATTATTATCCTTCAATGTATCAATTATTTTTTCATCATTAATAGTAGTAAATTCATTTTCAAATACAGCATTTATTTTGTAATTACCAGGAAATAATGGACCTAATTTTAAATTATAATCATTTTCTTTAGTAACCATAATTTCTTTATCATTTAATAAAACTTTAGTATTAGATTTAGGTATATTAATATTAAAATAAACAGGTTCTATTGAGATAGCGTATTTGTTATTTTCGTATTTTACCAAATTTATGTTGTCATTTATATTATTCTCAGTTACATAAATATCAGAATCAGATAGTTGACCTTCTATAGAATTAGCATCATCTTTCAATGATTTTAAGATATAGCTGTAGTTTTCAGGTTGACTTATATATTCTATAAATAGCGGAAATTCTTCCCCACTAAAATCAAAAGTTTCATCAACAAATAGTAATTTTAATTCTTCTATATTTTTTGACTTTACAAGAGATTCAAATTTTTCAACTACTTTTGACGGTTTATTAAGATATTTCAATATCATATTTGAGCTAAATCCAATCATGAATAATATAGTTACTACAGAAGTAGAAACTATAAATTTCTTACTTTTAAAAAAGTTTTTCATTTTCACTTTTTTTTCTTCATCATTAAAATATTCTTTTAAATTTAAAAAGTATTTTTTTAAAAAGTTTACAAGAATAATAAATTTATCATTTGATTTTAAAGAAAATTTAAATTTTGATTTTGGAATAGAACTTCCGCAATTAGCGCAAAAATTTTCATTATGCTTCGATTCTCTTCCACATTTTGGGCAAAAATTCATTTGAAAATCCTCCTAAATTTTATTAAATTTGAATAAAATGTAAATAAAGATGTATATTTACAAAAATGCATATATATAGTATCATATTTTTATTAAAATATAAATATTTTTTTAGAAAAGGAGAAAGTATGATAATTTGTAAAAATTGTTTATCGCGATGTGATGAGGGAAGTAAATTTTGTACAAGTTGTGGAAATGAATTAGAACAGAGCCTTAATAAGGAGGTGAATTGTGAAGATAAGTGTGTTAGAAATACAAATATTTTACTATCAGAAGGTGAGGTTAATGTTAGGTCATATCACATAACTACATTTCCTAATCTTGCTATAACTAGATTTTTTTCTTTAGCTACAGATGGATATGTTTCTATTACTAATAGAAGAATTATTTTCTTTGGTGATGGCAAGGGTAGTTCTATGGTAAGCGAGGTAAGTATTGATAAAGTTGGAGGATTGGTTTCTTATTCTGGAAAAGGTTGGAATAAGTTATCTTTACTATTATGGGGAATAGTCTATTTATTACAAGCAAAGTTTATACTTTCTATTTTTGATTCATTAGGAGATGACTTTTCCTTTAGTGGATTTTTATCATTAATATTATTTATTGCAATATTTGCTTTATCTATTTTTGTAGGAAAGTTTTATATAAGGCCTTGGCTTTATGAATTTTATATAGCTGGAGATGGTGTTCAAGTAACACCAGTAAATATAGGAAATCTAAAAACACATCATTTTTCAAGAGTTACTGGTCAAGGTGCAGTTAATTCGATTCACTCTTATTTCCCAGGACCAGACAAAGAGAGAATATCAAGAGAGATTGGTGCTCTAATTAGAGATATTCAAACTTTGGGAGAGTATGGTGTTGAAAAATGGATTGATAATAAACCAGAGACAGTTTTTAATAATTCGAATGATAATGAAAAAAATATTGAAAGTGATATATTCGCATGATAAATAGAACAGTTATAGAAGGGCAAGAGTTAAAAAAATTATTTCCTGGTACTGTAATAAGAAAAGGAAAAGCAAAAAAAGGCATAGTAGGTTTAGAAAGTACAGGTATTGTATTAGACAATGAGTTGTTTAGTAAGCATATTATTACTCTTGGATCTATTGGAAGTGGGAAATCAAATTTAATGTATCATATAGCTAATTCAGTGTTAAAGGATATAACAGAAGACGATTTAGTCATATTTTTTGATGCAAAAGGTGATTACTTAAAAAATTTCCATAGAGATGGTGATATTGTTATTGGAAATAAACAAAGTATAGATATAGAATGTGAGCTGCAATATTGGAATATATTTAGTGACATACTTTTGAGTGGTAAAGATGAAATAAATGACTATATAAGAGAAATATCATCAGCATTATTTAAAAAGCACATACAACAGTCTCAAAATCCTACGTTTCTTATGGGAGCTAGAGATATCTTTTCAGCACTTTTAACATCAATAATAAGAGACTCAAAAGATGATGAAATTGATTGGAATAATAAAAAGCTTAAGGAATATATAAATAAATCAACTAGGAAGACGATAGGATTAAAGTTATGTGATTACGATGATTTACAGTGGGCTACGTCATATATATCAGAAAAAGGGGCTACAACACAGAGTTATTTATCACCTTTGTTTATGGTTGTACAGGAAGTTTTAGCTGGACCATTTGCACAAACTGGAGAATTCTCTATTAGACAAGCAGTTAGAGAAAAAAAAGGTAAGAGTATATTTTTAGAATATGATATTGCAAATGCAAATACATTGCAGCCTATATATACTTTACTTATTGATTTAGCTATTAAGGAAGCATTAGGATGTAATAATAGAAAAGGGAATGTGTTTTTTATTTTAGATGAATTTCCTTTAATTCCTAGATTAGAGTATATGGATAATGCTTTAAACTTTGGTAGATCATTGGGTGTTAAGATTATTGCTGGTATTCAAAATATAGGTCAAGTCAATAGCACTTATACAAAAGAATTAGCTCAAAGTATATTAAGTGGATTTGGAACATATTTTAGTTTTAAATTATTTGATGAAGAGAGTAGAAAGATAATAAGTGATAGACATGGAAAGAATAGAGTTAAGGAAAGTATTCTTTCAACTAATATGTCTAAAGGTATAGATGACAATATTTTTGAATGTAATGTAATAGAGGACTGGGATATAGTTAAGCTTAATGTCGGACAGTGTATTGTTTCAATGCTTAATGAGGAACCTTTTGTATTTTATCCAACAGAATATAAAGTGAAAAATTAATTAAAGTTAAAAATTAATCAAGTTTAGTTAATAGGTGTGGTAGTCTAATTTATTGTTATTAAAAGTAAAGTTTTGCTTTACAATAAAGTAGTATTAGTTTGCCACACTTTTATTTATTTAAGTATTAGGAGATGTATTATGAAAAAAATATATATAGCAACAGGATATCCTTTAGGAAGATTATTTGAAGAAAATGACATATTTCTAGTTCAAGGTAAAGAAGAGACTTATGGTTTAAATTCTTATCTTTATTCAACTTGGATTTTATCTTGGGAATATATGACTTTAGAAGAAATGTTAAAACATAGTGATAATTTTGGAATTGAGGAAAAAAGTATAATTCTAGAATCATTAGAAAATTTAAAGAAGTTAAATTTGATAATTGAAATAGAGAAAGATAGTTTTAAAGTATTTTATGAGTCAATTAAAGATTTAACTTTTAATAAACAGGGGTTAGGTATTGGCCATAATCCTATAGGAGATACTAATTACGATTTTTTAATAAATTTTAATAAAGATATTAGGGTAGATTTATTTAAGTATGCCATATGGTGTGAAGGAAACTTAGATAAAAGTATCAAAGAAGTAATAGAAAGTATATCAAATGATTTTAAAATAAGCTGTTATGATAATCTAGATAATTGGGTTAAGAGTATATTATTTTTATATGAAAGTAAATTAATTATATTAAAGGGATAATATTATGGGGATAAATGGAGCATTTTCAATATTATTTAACAAAAAAGTATCTAGAAATATATATGGTTTTGGTTCGAATATATTAAGATTACGTGATAGTATTAGAAGTAAAGATTTTGAAAATCTTGAAGAAAGTTTATTAGATACATTTTGTAGTTTTAAAAGTGTTTTGAATGATTTTGGTGTGCCTATTTTAAGTGGAGTATCTAGTGAGCAAATAAAAGCTGCTTATTATGGGATGGATTCTTTTTGTAATAAAACGGCATCAGTTTTACATGGGTCAATTACAAATTTAAATAATAAAATAGCTGAAAATAAAGAACTTAAAGCGAAAAAGATGATTAATGATGGGCATACATTTAAAGAGGCTAATAAAGTTTTAAAAGATGCAGATAATTATAGAAATAGGACTAATGGAAATAATAAAATTGCTAAAAATTATAATAATCAATCATTAAATAGTCTTAATAAAGTAAGAAAAATCAATAATAAATCCACTAATTGTGTTAAAGAATTTGTTCAAGAATCATCAGGAAGTATAGGTGGTTTAGCTTCTGGTATATTAAACGTAAGGGATAATTTGAAAAATAAAGATTTTAAAAGTCTTGAAGGAAGTTTAGTAGAGACATTTGCTGGTTTAAAGGATGTCTTGAATGATTTTGGTGTACCTGTTTTAAGTGGATTATCTGGTGATCAAATAAAAGATGTTTATGAATATAGCAAAGAAAATAAAGAATTTGTTCAAGAATCATTAGGGAGTATAGGTGATTTAACTTCTAGTATATTAAACGTAAGGGATAATTTGAAGAATAAGGATTTTAAAAGTCTTGATAATAGTGAATTAAGTGAAGAAGATAAGGAAAAATCTGAAGAGAATAGTGAATTAAATGAAGAAGATAAAGAAAAATCTGAAGATAATAGTGAATTAAGTGAAGAAGATAAGGAAAAATCTGAAGATAATAGTGAATTAAGTGAAGAAGATAAAGAAAAATCTGAAGATAATAGTGAATTAAATAAAGAAGATAAAGAAAAATCTGAAGAGAATAGTGAATTAAGTGAAGAAGATAAGGAAAAATCTGAAGATAATAGTGAATTAA
>OCPN01000167.1_pt1 | contig 28862 bp, 28 predicted proteins | sample 1476971 | NCBI WGS metagenome assembly OCPN01 (sample SAMEA2580251, study PRJEB22360) | human gut metagenome | biome: human gut; feature: human-associated habitat; material: faeces | place: Denmark | collected 2008/2010
AAAAACTAACGATGAAGTTAAAATTATATAATTTTAACTTCATCGTTAGTTTTTTTATTCAGCTAAGAGATATTCCAGAGGATAGAATAAATTTTGTTAAAGAAATATTAGAGCATAACTATCATGAAGATAGATTATTTAGTATAAAGGGAGAGTCTATAAATAGATATTTAAATAGAATAGAGGACAAGCTAGGAATAGAACGACATAGTAACTACGATATAAGACGGTTAATAGCACAAGAAAAATTTGATAGTTATAGAAAATCTGGGTTAAGCATAAAAGATGTAGCTAATAAAACAAGTGCTTGGTTAAGTCATGGAGATAATAGAAATGAGCTCCTTGAAAAGAGCTATATAAAATTAAAATAAATTCTTCTGATTTTTATTGTTTAAAATCTTATCTTAATTTAAAATTTATACTAATACTGTGATTTTATTTACTGGTAATTGAAAATCTAGTATTTACTTTTTATTTTTAAATTGCAAACATCAATTACCAAAACACTAAAAAGAAGATAAATTTTATATTTATTTATGAAGTTCCTTATTTTGAGGGCATTGAAAAAATATAGGGTATATCTTCTTTTTATATTAATTAATTTTAAGGAGTTAAATATTATGTTTAATTTGTATAATGAATTTTTAAAATATGAATATAACGAATTAAATGAGCTGTTTAAAATGGCTAAAACTAAAGAAGAACAGGACTTCTATATGGCATTATGTAACTTTAAATTACAGAATGAACAAAAGAAAGTTATTGGGAATGACTTTGAAATGGAGTTAACATTAAATGAGATATTAAATTGGGTTAAGAGTGAAAGGTTTAGATTAAATCTACCAGATAGTAAAACTTTTTATTTTTCAAATGAAAAAAGTAATGATAATTATGATTTTAAAATATTTAAATGTTTTAGTTCTGATAAAGATATTAAAAATTTAAAAAATATAATAAGATCTGAAATAGAAAGTGTTAATAATGAATACAGTGTTTGCAAAATAATATTAAATGTAAGATTTGGATCATTAACTTTTTACTTTAGGAATAAAAAAATTTGTTATTAGCTAATAAACTTTGTATAACTATAAATGGTTTAAATACTAAGTTTTATATAGAATAAATATAAGTTTATTGAAAATAATTTATAGAAATCAGTATCAAAAATGGTGATTTTTGATACATTATTTTTTTTATAGAAAAAAGCCAAATTTTCTATGTACAAATGTATTAAAAAAGGTATCATAATCTAAATAGATTATGATACCTTTTTGATTGTAATTTAAAAGATAGATATACTTTTCTTGTTTAAATATATTATAATAAAAAGGTGGAAAAAACTTATTGATAATATATCGTCCATAGCATATCCTGTTAGGGATATATTTATTCCTATCAATTAGTATTAAATGGAGGTTTTATTATGAATTTATTAACGGAGTATCTACTTCATCATTATGATGAAGTAGGGCCTATAGATTTTTATAGAGATATATTTCCTACTGGTGAATTACAAGAGAAAGGTATTTATGAAAAAGGTAAGTATAATGCTATTGCTGTTGAGGTTACTAATGAAAAGAAAAAGAATGGTAAAGATAAGGTGTTAAGGCATACCATAACTGATGATTTAGATAAGATTAATGAAGTTGTATCTAGAGATAATTTTTGTTTAATGTCCCCTATTAGTTATATTGGTAAAGTAAGAAATAGTGATAATGCTAGAGTTTTATATGCTTTAGCTATAGATTTAGATGGTGTTGTTATTAAGAATGGTGATGATCCTTTTGGTTTAAGGACATTAATTCATCAAATTGAAAATATAAATAGAATTCCAATGCCAACATATATAGTTTCTTCAGGAACTGGACTACATTTATATTATGTTTTTGAGAAGCCTATTATGTTGTTTAAAAATGTTGTTAAGCAGCTACAAAAGTATAAAAAAGAGTTAACTAGAATCATATGGCAAGATTATATAACTAAATTATCTGATACTATTCAGTATGAGAGTCTTTTTCAAGGGTTTAGAATAGTTGGAACCATAACTAAAAAAGGAGAACGGGCAAGGGCTTTTAAAACTGGGAATCATGTAACTATGGAATATATGAATAAGTTTGTAGATAAGGAGTTTAAAGCTGAGGATTTTGCTTATAAAAGTAAATTAACTTTGGCCCAAGCGAAGGAAAAGTATCCTACTTGGTATGAAGAAAGAATTATTCAAAAGAAACCTAGAGGTACATGGACTGTAAATAGGGCTGTTTATGATTGGTGGAAAAATAGAATTCTTAGAGAAGCAAAGACTGGTCATAGATATTATTGTTTAATGATGCTAGCCGTTTATGCTAGGAAAGCTGCTATAGATAGAGATGAGCTTGAAAAGGATGCTTTTAAGATGATGGCTATTTTCGATAAGTTGCCAGCTAGTGACGATAATCCTTTTGATGAAAAAGATGTTATAGATGCACTTCAAGCTTATGAGGATAGGTATATAACATACCCCATTAACAGTATATCCTATCTAACTGATATTCATATTGAAAAAAATAAAAGAAACTATCAAAAACAAGAATGGCATTTAGAAGATATTAGAGCAAAAAAAGTTAGAATGAAGCAACGCGGACAAGAGTTTAAAAATAGAGAAGGTAGACCAATTGGTAGTGGAACAAAAGAACAAATAGTTAAAGAATATAGAGAACAGAATCCTAATGCTCGTAAAAGTGATTGCATTAAAGCTACTGGTCTTGATAAAAAAACAGTTTATAAATGGTGGTAAAAACAACTCGCTATTTTAAAAATAATTTATACAATAATAACATAAAATTAAATAAATTTACAAAAAAAGTTATATTTATAGTATTATAAATATAGGAGGTGTTTTATGAAATTTATAATAATTATTCTTTTAAGTGTTTTTTGTTTAATTTCTTCATTAGTTAAAAATAATAAATTTTTATTTTACAGAAAAAGAGATAGAGAAATTGCATTTCTAAGAAAAAATGAGAGTATTAAATATAGAAAAGCTTTATTTTCAATGTCTATATCATTATTTATATTAGCATTATGCGTATACAATAATTGGATCATTGTTAGTCAAATTATGGTGATAATTAATATTATTATTGCATTTTATACATTTTATATTTTTATAAAATGTATAAAGTGTAACAATTATAATAAATAAAAAATTCTATATAGTAGAAATATCTACTATATAGAATTTTTTTTAGGATTTCTATGATAGTGCGTTTCCAGCACCAATACCAAGAGCAACAGCTCCAGAAGATACTGCTACACCTACAGCAAGTGCGCCAGCTGTAGTAACAACAGCTGGTGCAGCCACAACTGCTCCACCAATTAATGCTGCGCCACCTAAAGCTGTTCCGATATCACCCCATACTCCTCCGCCATTTATGTCTAGTAATTCATTGGTATTTAAATTATTCATAATATAACATCTCCTTAAAATTAAAAAATTACTTCTTAATGTATTTGTTTAAATATGATCTAAAAAGTTACATATAGCACCAGCACTTACTACTATAGATACAGGATTTGGAGCGATTACAGTCATTGCAACAGAACCTGCTGCAAGAGCAGCTGAAGCAACTGTATCTGACATATTTCCTCCATTTATATTTTCAAGTTGTTGTAAATCTAAAATTTCCATTATTAATCCTCCTAATCTTAATAATATAGTAAGATATTTGTATTATCATATCTTGTAATTAAATTGTATATAATACAGAAACTTACTGTTAATATTGTACATAATTTATTAAAAAAATGTAAAGGAATTTTAATAAAATTATTGAAAATAAATACAATTCTACTTATAATTGTGATTATAAAAGATTTTGGAGGGAAAATGAAAAGAAAATATTATTGTATTAAACAACATGACTATAAAGACTGTGGATGTGCGTGCTTATCAACGATATGCAAGCAGTACGGATTAAAATACCCAATATCTAAAATTAGAGAATTTGCTGGTACCGATAAATTAGGAACAAGTGCATTAGGAGTCATACAGGCTGCTGAAAAACTTGGATTTTCAGCAAAGGGAGTAAAGGTTAATAAACCAGAAGATATATTTGGTGAAATTCCACTTCCAGCTATAGCTCACGTTATTATAGATAAAACAATGCTACATTATGTAGTTATACATAAGATTAGTGAAAAGGAAATTGTAGTTGCAGATCCTGCTAAAGGAATAGTTAAATATAAGCCGAGTGATTTCTTTAATATTTGGACAGGAATTCTTTTAATAATGACGCCAACTGTTGATTTTAAGAAAGGTAATGAAGTTAAGGGAGTATTCACTAGATTTTTTGATTTGTTAAAGCCACAAAAAGAAATACTTTTTAACATATTTTTAGCTTCACTTCTTATAACGGCATTTGGAATAATAGGTTCTTTTTATTTTAAATTTTTATTAGATGAGATAGTTCCTAATAATTTAAAGGAATCATTAACTATATTTTCTATAGGATTTATACTTTTAGCAGTATTTAAGGTTATTACAGAAGCTTTTAGAACTCAACTTCTTATTCATTTAGGGCAACGTTTGGATATACCGTTAATGCTAGGTTATTATGAGCATGTAGTTAATCTTCCTATGAATTTCTTTGGAACTAGAGAAGTAGGAGAAATTATATCAAGATTTAATGATGCATCAAAGATAAGACAAGCTATATCAGGGGTAGCACTTACTATGATGATTGATGTAATAATGGTTTTAGTTGGAGGATTTATTCTTTATTATCAAAGTTCACTATTATTTGGATTGACCATAGTTCCTTTAGTTTTATACGGAATAATTGTTTTTATATTTAAGAGTAATATAGAAAAAGTTAATAGGGAAACTATGGAAGGTAATGCTAAGTTAACATCATATTTAGTAGAATCTTTAAATGGAATAGAAACTATAAAAGCTTTCAATGCTGAAAGAGAAGTAAATTTAGAAACTGAGAAAAGATTTATAAAATTTATAAAAGCTATATTTAAAAATGAGTACATAAATAATATTCAGGTTTCATTAAAGAGTTTAGTAAAAGGAATTTTTGCTATAGCTATTTTATGGATTGGAACTATTCAGGTTTTAAATGGGAAAATTTCCTTTGGTGAACTTTTAACTTTTAATGCTCTACTAGCATATTTTCTAAGTCCAGTAGAAAATATAATAAATCTTCAGCCAATACTTCAGACGGCTGTTGTAGCTGCTGAAAGACTAAGTGAGATAATAGATTTAGAACTTGAAAAATCTGAAGATAAATATAAAAAAATTAATCCTGAATCTTTAAAGGGGAAAATAGAATTTAAAAATGTTGATTTTAGATACGGAACTAGACAACTTATATTGAAAAATATAAATATGACTATTAATAAAGGTGAAAGAATAGCATTAGTAGGTGAGAGTGGATCAGGAAAAACAACTTTAGCTAAGTTACTACTTAATTTTTATCAATGTGAAAAGGGTGAAATCATAGTAAATGATTATAATTTATTAGATATTAATGTGGAAGCTCTTAGAGATAAAATAGCATATATATCACAAGAAACGTTTTTATTTAATGGAACTATAATAGAAAACTTAATGCTTGGGAATCCATATTTAACTTATGAGGAGATTATAGAAGCTTGTAAAAAAGCACAAATTCATAGCTTTATAAACAATTTGCCATTAAGATACAATACTTTAGTTGAGGAAAATGGTTCTAATTTCTCAGGAGGACAAAAGCAAAGATTATCTATTGCAAGAGCAATACTTAGAAAACCAGAGATACTTATAATGGATGAAGCTACAAGTAATCTTGATTCTATAACTGAAAAGGCTATAGAAAGTACTATTCATGAATTTAGTGAAGGTATGACTACTATAATAATAGCTCATAGATTAAGCACTATTAAAAGGTGTGATAATATCTACATTTTAGAAAAGGGAGAAATAAAAGAACAAGGCAATCATAAAGAATTATTAAATAAAAAGGGTAGATATTATAAGCTATGGAAAGAACAACTTCCAGAAGTAGATAACATTGAAGAAGTTCAAGTTAAGGAGGTTGTTGAAGTTGAAATTTAAAATAGATAATATTGAAAATTTAAGTGATAGTAGAGAAGTTATGGAGTCTAAGCCTAATAAGTTAATGTTTATATTTTTATACATAATAATAGCACTAATAGTTACATTTTTTATATGGGCTTGGTTTAGTGAAAAAGAAATTGTTGTCAAAGTTAATGGTGTGGTGAGACCAGATAATGAAATACAGGCGATTTCTAATATTGTTCAAGGCGAAATAGAATCAGTAAAAATGAAAAACGGTGAAAATGTCTCTAAAGGAGAGGTATTATTTAAAATTAAATCTACTGAATTAGAAGATAAGAAAAATCAGTTAGATCAACAGATTGAATATATAAACACTGATAATGAAAATCTTGAAAAGCTTAATAAGTCTATAAATGATAATACAAATTATTTTGAAAATAATGATACGGAAAAAGAATATTATTATAAATTCCAAAGTTATGAGGCTGGTAATAAGGTCTCTATTGAGGAGAAAAATAATATCTCTAGTTCGAAAGATGATCTTAATAATGAAAAAAATGATTTAGAAACTTTTAGTAAATCTATTTCTGAAAATAAAAACTTAAATAAAGAAGGTTCATCATATAGTTCACAATATGAGAGCTATACTAGTTCAAAAGCTATGATTCAAAATAAAACGGATCAACTTGAAAATAGTAAGAAATCTTTAAATGAACAGATTGAGGCAAATAATAAAGAGAAAAATAAGATAAGTGATGAAAATAGTAAAGTAATTATAGATGAGAAGAATAAGCAAATAAATAATCAAATTAGTCAGATTGATTTAGAAATTAAAAATAATAATGAGCAATTAGACAAGCTAAAAAGTGATACTTTAGCTCAAATAAAAGGGTCAATAGATAAAATAAATCAAAGTTTAAGTAAATTAGATAGTAATATTAGTAGTTTAGATGAATCAGCTAATATAGCAAAAGATAAAAATAAAACTACTGTTTTAGCTCAAATTGAAGAAAAAATAAATATAAATAATCAAAAGAAAAAAGAGTTAGAAGAAAATAAGAAACAAATAGAACAAAGCATTGAAAAGTGTAGTGTTAAGGCACCTTCAGATGGAAAGTTAAATATAAATGCCAATTTAGAACAGGGTATAATGTTACAAACAGGAGCTGTAGTTGCAAGTATTATTCCCAATTCAGATACTTATAAAGTTGAATTAATGATACCAACAAAGGATATAGCAAATATTAAAGTTTCTGAAGATGTTAAATATAGCTTTGAAGCATTACCATATAGAGAATATGGATTCTTAGATGGCAAAATAGAAAGTTTAAGCCCTGATTCAAAGGTAGATTCTGAAAAAGGAATATCTTTCTTCACAGGGGAAGGAAGTTTAAGTTCTAATAGTCTTTATAGTAATAAAGGTGAAGAAAGTTTTATTAAACCTGGAATGATGTGTGAAGCTAAAATAATAACAAGAAAAGAAAAGATGTTATATTATCTCTTAGAAAAAATAGGTTTTAAAAATTAATTAATATAAATATAAAAAGGAGAATATGTGTGGAGAATCAAATAAAAAAATCAAAAGCACCAATAATTTTAGGAGTTATAAGCTGTATAGCTTGGCTTGTTCCATTAATAGGAATAATTGTTAGTATAGTAGGAATAGTTATGTCTGCAAAAAAGATAAAAGAGTTTAGTTGTAAAGCATATAAGATAGCATTAGCGTTGAATATCATAGGATTAGTATTAACTATAATAAATTTTGTAGCTGGATTTATTATAGTATATAGCCAACTAGCAGCTTAGTGAGGGTTACATATGAAAAAAATATTTAAAACAATAGGAATTTGTATTGGATTACCTATATTAAATTTGTTTGTAGTAAGTATTACTCAGTCAATACTTTTAATATTTACTAAAAATATTGAAATTGTAAAAAATAATATATATCCATTGGTATTAATAGGGGATATTATAACTTTAATTTTAATAGCTTTAATATTATTACCAAGTGATTATGGAATGAAAGATAGAATTAACATAAAAAGAATACCGATAAAAGAATATTTTAATATAATTATTTTAGGAATAGGTATAACAATATTATTGTTATTTTTAAGTAGTATTTTAACTAAATTAATTCCGAGTTACAATGAAGTTGCTAATCAATTAGCGACCTCAAGAGGATCTGCATTACAGTTAATTATAACTATAGCTTTAATACCTATATATGAAGAAATTTTTTATAGAGGTATTATTTTTGAATATTTAAGAAAAAATTTTAATATAATAGTGGCAATTGTGGTACAAGCTTTAGTTTTTGGGGTTATGCACTTAAATTTAGTTCAAGGTATATATACATTTATCTTAGGCATAGTATTAGCTTTAATTTATATGTATTCAGAATCAATATTAGGTAATATTACTGTACATATAATTTTTAATTTACTAGGGATACTGATAATACCAAAATTGTTAATTAATTTCCCAAGTATGAGTATAGTTTTATTAATAATAGCAATTGTATTTATTATTTTTTCAAGCATAAAAATGATTGGAAAATATGAAAATCGTTTATATGCTTGAAAAAAGGATATTATAAAAATGAAAAAAGTATTTAGAAATTTAGGTAGTAAAGTGGGCTAAAATAGGGATTTTATAGGGCGTGTTTGTGGCTTAGAGTGGGATAATTGGAATTTGATTTGTACCCATTAAAATACTAGGCTTTGCCTAGAGCTCCATATGTTATGGGGACAATTTTCTCTTATGCTCTTTTTAATACTTTCAAAAAGTTTTTCCAGGAAGTTTTATTAAAGGAATTAAATCTGAATTTAATTCCTTTTTTATATGTTAAAAAAGGAAAAGTTATTGTTATTTAGAATTAATTAAATAGGATTAAAGTTTAATAGAATTAGGGGAAGTTAGTTATGTTAAGAGGTGTAGATGAGGTAGCTAAGGAATTAAAAGTGAGTAAAACTGCTATATATAATAAACTTAAGTTAAAAGAATTTAAACATAAAATAGTTAAAAAGCAAGGTAAAGTAATGATTGATGAGGAATTACTCAACTTGATTAAAGATAGTTTAAAAGTTAAAAATAAAGTTGAATATAAAGATTATATAGAGGAAAATAAAGGAGAGGTAAAATCAGAAATAGCAATTGATAGAGAAGGTTCATTCAACTTGAATAAAAGTTTAATTGATACTTTAATTACTCAGCTTGAAGAAAAAGATAAGCAGATAGCGGAGTTACATAAACTTATAGAAAACAACCAGGTACTTTTAAAGAAAGAACAAGAAACTAAGATTAATATATTAGAACTTGAAGATCACTTTAAAGAAGTTGACAATAAGTTGAATTCAATAAAAGAAAAAATGAATCAAAGAAAAGAGAAAAAAAGTTTTTTAAAAAACCTTTTTAAAAAATAAATTTTTAATATATTAAAGATTTAGGATAAAAATTTGATTAAACTTTTAAAATGTTATAAAATTAAATTAATAGATTATTACAATATAAGTTAAAAAAGTTTTTAACTTATATTCAACTTTTTTAAACTATAGGTTTAAGATTACTTCAATTTTTTTAAGCTAAAGCTTAGGATTACTTAAATTTTAAAATAGTCTTTTAAAGACTAAGATTAACATAAAAAAATAAATATTAGCTTATAAAATTTATAAGCAAGATTAATAACAAATAGATAAACTTAAAAATTTTAAAAAAGAAAACAAATATTAGTATCTCCCAGTAGTTTTTACTGGAGTTTAATGCGTCTTTTTATAGTGGTGTAGCCACTTGCTAATTATTAGTTTTAAATTTTTAAAATTGGTTAGGTTTTTTTTATTTGTTTTTTTTATATATAGATTTGGTTTTTTAAAAATTTTAAATATAAAATTTTTAAAAAACAGGATACCAAATTAATTTTTTGCATTTGTAAAATGCAAAAAATAATATTGCAGCTTCGCAGCAATATTATTTTAGTGTCTATTTTTAAATAGACATTTTGTAGGTTTCTTATTAGAAACTTGAAAAATCGACTGCTATTTTTAAAAAGCTAAATGGCGGATTTTATTTAGTTCTCCAAGAGTTGGAGAATTGTGATTGAAAGGAAAAAGCTTTTATTATTTTTTTATTTTTAGTATATACCATGTCGGCATTAACAGGCGGACATAGGGAGCCTGTTAATGCCGAACATAAGTAAATATGAGGTTTTAAAATGGATTGGAGTTGTTTTTATGAGTAAAAAGAAAAATAGAAATATTAACGGACAGATTACATATGCCATAAATAAATGTTTTAAAGAATGGATGGATAAAAGAGCGTATAAGATTCAAGAAGGAAGATCCATGGGTGATAAAGTTTTTAGTTATGCAGAAAAATACAGACTTAAAGATATGGCAAAATCTTTACAAAAATTTTTAAAGGATAACGGAAGAGATGTTAAATATGTGAAGGATATACAATCGGAAGATATACAAGGTTACTTAGAAAGTGCAAAGGCGAGAGGCTGCACGCAAAATACAATAGATACATATGCGAATAGCTTATTTAAAATTCAGGAGGCTATAAACGCCACATATGGCGTTAAAACAAATTGGAGGAGTGAAATATCTATACCAGTAGCTGAAAAGGCTCATAGTAGCGTTAGAGGGGTAAATAGCGTTATAACAAGAGAGGATTATAATAAAATATTAGATTATGCAGAAAAAAATATAAGTGAAAGTGGATATGCGGTCAGATTACAAGACTTTTTAGGCGTTAGGGTTGAGGAGGTGGCCAGAATAAGCCGAGAGAATATAAATTTAGAGGATAAAACTATAAAGTTTGTAAATACAAAAGGGGGAAGAGAACTTACAAGAGATATTCCAAATGATAAAATAGAACTTGTTAAGGAAGTATTAGAACATAATTATCATACGGATAGGTTACTTAGTATACAAGGAGATTCCATAAATAGATACTTAAATAGAATAGAGGACAAGCTAGGAATAGAAAGACATAGTAACCATGATATAAGGCGTTTAATAGCTCAAGAGAAGTATGATAGTTATAGAGAAGCTGGGTTAATCATAAAAGATGCAGCAAGTAAAACCAGTACTTGGCTAAGTCATGGAGATAATAGAACTGAATTATTAGAAAAAAGTTATATAAAATTAAAATAGAATTTTTCGATTTTGGGTATGATATACGTTTTTTTAGAGAAAATGTAATTAAAAAAATTACTTGAATTTGTTAAAATTAAAAGTAAAGAGTAAATTTTATAGTGAAAATAATAAATTTAACTTAGTTAAAGAGAGTGAGTAGGAAAACAAAAGGTTAATAGTAATAGTGGGTTTAAGGAGTATGAATGATGGGAATACATAGTAAGTTAAAGCATTTGAATGAAAAACAAATTGAAGAATTAATAGAAAGATATTATAGTAACGAAAAAGTAGCTGACTTAATAAGTTATTTTGAAATAGATTGTAAACCAGCAGATTTAGTTAAATTTTTTCCGCCAGAAAAATTAAAAGATATTTTTTGTCCATATTGTAAAATAGAAATGGTTAAAAAACGTATATCTAGAGATCGAAATGATATATTTATATATTGTCCAAATTGTAATCATAAATTTGAGGATAATAACTGTAAATGTGACAATTGTGAAATGACTAAGTTTAACATAATTAATGAGTTATGCTCCAGAGATATAAAAAAAGTAAATATATCTGAACTTTCTTTTATAGAAAGAGTTTACCTTGCAACTGTTCTTAGAGGAATAGATTGGGAGGAATTAATGAATGAAATAAGAATTTTCCCTTTGAATAGTACTGATAAGAAATTATTACCTAGATATGAAAAGGAAGTAGAAATATTAAAAAAGCTTTTTAACAAAGGAATAATAAAAATAGACTTTCTTTCAGATTTTGATGCATTTACAGGAAGTATTGCTGATGGGACATATGCAAAAAATTTTTATGTACATAAAGCTAGATATATTTTAAATATGAAATATTCTACAGAATTAATTAATCCTAACATTGATTTAAAAAATGAAGATTTAGATGAAATATATTCTTTATTAAGATATTTATTGCTTGAAGAATGCTATGAATATTTAGACTTTCAAATGGGGAAGGTTGGTTTCTCTTTTAATCCAGGTAAAATAACAGAGGAGGTTTTCAATGAATTACTTAATAATTTTTCTATTGGACAAGTTTACAATATAATATATACTTCAATAACACGAGCAACACGTTATTATCAAGAAGGTGGAGTTTATAGAAAACAAGCAGCTAATTCAGTTGTTACTAGATGTAGATCTTATGGAGAAAGAATTTTGGCAAATGGATGGGATTTGAAACCTTTTAATAGATCTAGGGAATGTGAGGAATCAATTTTAAGTTCTCTATTCTTTAATAGAATTTTATCTATAGGAGATAATTATTTTAATATAATATTTTCAAAAGAAAATTTTGAAAATATTATTGATGAAAAACTAAATAATAGTATATAGATAAATTTAAAATAGTTATATTAATTAAATGTTTAATATAAAGTGTAATAATTAATGTTAAATATGGTATAATAAAGATATAAAAAGCGTATAAAAAAAGTAGAGTGCGCTAACACTCTACTTATGAGATTAAGGTTGTTAAGACAACTGATACACTAAGATTAAATTAATAAAAATAGTAGCTTACCAATTGCAAGTAGGGGCTACTATTTTTTTGATATTTTTTCTATAAGTAAGACTATAAATGTTAGTAATGCTAGTAGAAATATTCCACCATTAAATAATAACATTAGGTTATCATTACCCATATGTATCACCCCCTTTCTAAAAAGGGTAGTGATACCAGTAGCCCGAACAATCTTAATTTCTTGTTAATTTTACCATATTTAATTAAGCTTTTAAATGATATTGAGAGTATATTATTGTTTTAAAGCTGATTTTAATTTAAAATTTAAGTTAATACTGTAACTTTGTTTACTGGTAATTGAAGATCTAGTGTTTACTTTTTATTTTAAAATTGCAAACATTCATTACCAAAACACTATAAATGAAGATGAAATTTTATATTATTTCTGAAGTTCCTTATTTTGAGGACATTGAAAGAATATAGATTTTATCTTTTTTTTAAATTATTTTAAATTAAGGAGTTAAATGTGATGTTTAATTTGTATAAAGAATTTTTAAAATATGAATACAACGAATTACAAGAGTTGTTTAAAATGGCTAAAACTAAGGATGAACAGGACTTTTATATGGCACTAGCTAACTTAAAATTACAGAAAGAACAAAGAAAAGTTATTGGGAATTATATTGAAATAGGTAAAACATTAAATGAGATATTGAATTGGGTTAAAAGTGAAGAAAATAGATTAAAGATACCAGATAGTAAGACTTTTTATTTTTCAGATGAAAAAGATAATGATAATTATGATTTTAAAATATTTAAAGTATTTAATTCTGATGAGGATATTAAACATTTAAGGGATATAATAAAAACTGAAATAGAAGGTGTTAATAATCAATATAGTATTTTTAAAATAATAGTAAATGTAAGATTTGGATCATTAAACTTTTATTTTAGAAATAAAAAAATATAAAATTAACTCCCATTTAGTATACCTTTACTCCCTTTTTGGTTACCCTTCACCATTATTTGGTATAAATTTAATTATATAAATAGGAGTTAGTATATGAAAAATATAAATAAAATCAATGGTGCCTTAATGCATAAAAATCAAGTTATTGCAACGATTGTAGATGATAAGTTGAATATAATAAATGAAAAAATGTTACCTAGTTATTTTAAATTAAATGGAGATTTGAGGACCTGGTTAGAAAATAGATGTATTGATACAGATAGAAGGAATTCAAGACTTTTAAGAAAAATTCTAGGAGTTAACACAATAAATAAGGTGAAAATTGCTTTATTTGTACATGGACATACACTTACAGATAATTATTGGATCAGATTATCTTCAGAAAATAACTTGAAGTATGAGGATATCACTTATTCAAAGGATTTATTATTTAATACTGCAATTTATGGAGATACTTCGAATTGGGATGAATTTTTAGAAGAAAATAATAAGAATACACCACAATTAACTTTAGGTGGTAGCTTTGAAAAGGGATGGAAGTTGGAAGCTGATGAGTGGTTTTTAGTTAAAGAAGGTAATTCTTTAACTAATTCAGCTGAAATAATAGCTAGTGAGCTTTGTAAATACTTTTACTTTAAGGCAGTTGAGTATTTAAAGTATGACGATACTTGTGTTTGTTGTAAAAATTTCACTAACGATTTAAGGTATAACTTTGAACCAATGTTTGATTTTTTAGGATTTGAGGATGATTTAGAAACAGCTTTAGATTACATATATAAAATAAATGCAAATTATATTAGAGATTTTCTAAATATGATATTTCTAGATGCTCTATTACTTAATCCAGATAGACATACTAATAATTATGGATTTTTACGTGATAGTAACACAGGTGAATTTATAGGATTAGCACCTATATTTGATAATAATTTAGCCTTATTTGCTACTAAAAGTAATATAATTGATTTAAATAGCGGAAACTTTGGACAAATAGAAAAGTTATATTTACCAGTTTTAAAAGCACATAAGTATTCTATACCATGTTTAGAGTATAAAGATTTGAAAGAAATAGTTAGATTGGCATATGATCAGTTTAAACCTAAAAATTATAATGTTGAATTCACAACTAATTTTATATGGAATAAATATAATTTTATTAAAATGAATTTATAGAATTAAAGTATTAGGAGATACCATTGAATCAAATATTAATGAAATAGAATTTATATGGTATACTTAAAAGGTGGAATTAACTTCATTGATAATATATCGTCCATAGCATATCCCGTTAGGGATATATTTATTCCTATCAATTAGTATTAAATGGAGGTTTTATTATGAATTTATTAACGGAGTATCTACTTCATCATTATGATGAAGTAGGGCCTATAGATTTTTATAGAGATATATTTCCTACTGGTGAATTACAAGAGAAAGGTATTTATGAAAAAGGTAAGTATAATGCTATTGCTGTTGAGGTTACTAATGAAAAGAAAAAGAATGGTAAAGATAAGGTGTTAAGGCATACCATAACTGATGATTTAGATAAGATTAGGGAAATGGTATCTAGGGATAATTTTTGTTTAATGTCTCCTATTAGTTATATTGGTAAAGAAAGAAATAGTGATAATGCTAGATTTCTATATGCTTTAGTTATAGATTTAGATGGAGTTATTATTAAGAATGGTGATGATCCGTTTGGTTTAAGAACTCTTATTCATCAAATTGAAAATATAAATAGAATCCCTATGCCTACATATATTGTTTCCTCAGGTACTGGATTGCATTTATATTATGTTTTTGAAAAGCCTATTATGCTATTTAAAAATGTTGTTAAGCAGTTACAAAAGTATAAAAAAGAATTAACTAGAATCATATGGCAAGATTATATAACTAAATTATCTGATACTGTTCAGTATGAAAGTCTTTTTCAGGGGTTTAGAATAGTTGGAACTATAACTAAGAAGGGAGCAAGAGCAAGGGCTTTTAAAACTGGGAATCATGTAACTATGGAATATATGAATCAGTTCGTAGACAAAGAGTTTAAAGCTGAGGATTTTGCTTATAAAAGTAAACTAACTTTGGCCCAAGCGAAGGAAAAGTATCCTACTTGGTATGAAGAAAGAATCATTCAAAAGAAACCTAGAGGGACATGGACTGTAAATAGGGCTGTTTATGAGTGGTGGAAGAAGAGAATTCTTAAGGAAGCAAAGACGGGGCATAGATACTATTGTTTAATGATGTTAGCTGTTTATGCTAGAAAAGCTGCTATAGATAGAGAGGAACTTGAAAATGATGCTTTTAAGATGATGGCTATATTTGATAAGTTACCAGCTACTGATGATAATCCTTTCGATGAAAAAGACGTCATAGATGCACTTCAAGCTTATGAAGATAAATATATAACATATCCGATTAACAGTATATCCTATTTAACTGATATTCATATTGAAAAAAATAAAAGAAATTATAGAAAAAGAGCTCAACATATAAAAATAATGAATGCTATAAGAGATATTGAATATTCGGATAGTGAATGGAGAAATAAAGAAGGAAGACCAAAAGGAAGTGGAACAAAAGAGCAAATAGTTAAAGAATATAGAGAAAATAATCCTGATGCTCGTAAGAGTGATTGTATTAGAGCGACTGGGCTTGATAAGAAAACTGTTTATAAATGGTGGTAAAATATTATAATTTTTATTTTTGGTTTAATATTATACGTTTTTTTTGCTAGTTATCAATAATAAATTGATAACTAGTCTTTTTTTCTTGTGTTGAATTTTGAAAAAAGTTATAATTAAAACATAGATAACTGTTGAAAAATAATAATATTTACAATGCTTATCGTAGTTTTATAAAGGATGTTATTATAAATACAATTATAACTTGCTGATTTGGGTGGTGGTGATTTATGTCAAAGATATTAAAAAAAGTTACATTGACACATAATATTAAGAAAAAAATTTATTTTGTAAGCTTTAAAAATGAGATGACAAATAATGAGAGGAAAACTAAAAGTGTTGGAAGTGATGAGAATAAAGCACTAAAATCTAAAGAAAATATAGAGAAAATGATTAATGAAGAAAATTGCGATACTTATGAGGCATATAAAGAGGCTTTAAAAAAATACCCTATGGATGATGTAAGAGTTGTTTATGGAGGAACAAAATATGAAATTCTTTTTACAGAATCATTACTTAAAAAGTTTTATGATTCACAAATTTCTCTTTACAAAAAAGTAGATGATGATATTGAGTATTTAGCAGATGTATGTATGCTTATAGGAACAACAGGTGTTGGAAAAACAAAATTATTACAACAATTAATTGGTAGTGAGGCTTATAATACTCCTGCATCAACGATTTCAAATACAACAACTGGAACAACTAATGTTTATATTGCAAGGTATTCAAAGTGTTTAGAATTAGTTTATGAGGAAATAAACAATGCTAAGCTATATGAAAAAATTAAAAAGAATATTTGTGAAACTATAAGAGAGATTATGAAGAATGGTGATGAAAAACAATTAGAAAGTGTAGTGAATAATCTATTAGTATCTAGTGATTTAAGATGTAATTTATCATATTTAATATCTAATAAAACTGAAATAGAAAAAATTGCAAAAGAGCTTTTAGAGAAGGTTCCTAAGAATTTAAATAATATTATTTGTTTATTAGAAGAAAAGTTGAAATTTGAAATTTCTTCTGAAGAGAGATTGGCATTAATTGATGACATTATTTTTTGTATTAGTGGGGAAGAATTTTATGATTGGCATTTTAATATAGGAGCTGAGTTAACAAAGACTATAAACAGTTTATTTAACATAAATCACTATATAAAAGATATATATTCAATAGTAAAGAGTGATAAAAATAAAATTTTAAAAGGTATTTTAAAAGAGATAAAAAAAGCTGTAGATGATATTAAGGGCATTAATATAACTATAAGTTTATTAAAAGATTCTATTATAAAAAATTATGATAAATTAGAACTTGAGAAGATGATGATTGAGTTAAATTATGGTGATAATTTAAGCTATAATGATGAATTTGACAATATAAATTCAATGTATATAAAAATAAAATACTCAAATGATACAGATATAGATGACAAACTAAGAGATAGATTCTTTAAGATTATGCAAAGAGTTTCTTGTGTAAACTCAGAGATAAAAAGTCTTTTTCCTTTAGTTGAGGCATTAACAATAAAAGGATCTTTTAAAAGTTCAATACCACTTGATAATAAATCTGATGTTATATTAGTTGATTCGGAGGGATTCGGTCATGATGCTGCAAAGATGGAGATTAATAATGAGTTTATTAAAAATATAAAAATTTCAAAAAAAATATTATGGTTAGTTGCTTCAGATAGGCCAATTAGTTCAATAGAGAAAGAAACTTTGGAATTATTAGCTAATAATGGAGTTTTATATAAGACTTGTGCGGTCATTACTAAGGCAGACACTATTCTTGATAAAAATGAAATGATTGAAAATCGTATCAATAGTATATTAAGTAATTTATTCAAAGAGTTTAATTCAAATAGTTTAATAATTAATAGTAAAGAATCAATTTTATCTAAGCTTTTAGTTATTGGTGATATCGATAAAAAAATAGTAGAAGAAAAAGTTATAATACCATATAGAGGCAGAATAATAGAAGATAATCTTGATGAACGTTTTAGAGATAATTTTAAAAAATTATTAGATTTTAAGGAATTTAAATTTGTTGAAGATATCAAATTTGATTATAGTTTAATTGATTTTGCTAATAATTTTGACGAAGAAATAATAAAGTTTTTAAATAACTATAAATCAAAAATAGCAATTACACATTGGGCTAAAGTTAAAGCTGCTACAGACAGAATAGGATATAACTATAATAACCGTAGTTATGATAACATCGCTCCTGAAGCAGACCTTAAAAGAGCGTTAAAAAGTTCATTGTTTAAAGTAATTTATAATCCATCTAATTTAAAGAAATCGGAGATAGAAAATAATTTTGATACATTACAATGTATTCAAGAAAGTATTTCCTTAGAGATTGATAAATTAGTTGAAAAATATATTTGGGGTGAAATCTCAAGTGATAATGATAAAAATGAAGTTAAAGCTGGAGCTAAGTGGAGAAAAATTTATAGATACCATGGAGAAGGAAGTGGAAATCGTAGAAAATATGAATTTAATGTAATTTTAAAAGATGCAGTGGGATTTGATAGATCTAGAAATAAGGAAAATAAAATATTAAGAGATATATTTTATTACATTGATAATAATATTCCAAAAGTATTGAATAGTAAAGTACATGTAAAAATAAAATCAATTTTATAGCTTAATAAAGTCATTGGGAGTAAATATATTTATACTCAATGACTTTATTGTTTATACTAGGTTAGTATAAATATTTTTATTGACAAATGATATAAAAAAACATATAATATATTTATTAAGTATAAATTTACATATAAATACACTATATATGGTGTAAACTTTCAGGAGGAAGAAAATGAAAAATATTAAAGTTGATTTTCATAAGTCTCTTGGAGGAGTGGAATGTATTAACAAGGTAACAAAAGATGAAACTGATAAAGGAGAGTTATTAGCTGTAATTATTGAGTTAGTAAAAGATCCAATTGGAACTTTAAATCTTTTTACAAGTAAGAAGCTTAATAAGAAGCTTAAAGGATTTAATCCTAAAAAGATTTGGGAGATAAAAGTTGGAGCTTATAGGATATTTTATCAGCAAACTGATAATTTAATACTTATATTAGGCATTATTAGAAAAGAAAAAAATCATACAGAACAAAGATATATAAAATTATTAAAACAAAGATCAATTTAATTAAACCTTGTTAACTTCACTCCCCCTTAAGGGGATGAACCTTGAAAGAAAAAATATGTAAAGTTAAGAATATAATTATTAATTTTAAAAATTATAGTATAGGAGGTGAAATGAATGTTAGAAAAAAAATATTTTTTAAACAATATGGGTAATGATAATTTTTACAATGATAATTATGAATGTATATGCAATCAAAAAGAGAATCGGAAAATAATTTTAGAAAAAATGATTATTTAAATCATGAAATTTAAGAGGTGGTTTAAATGAACGAAAATTTATTAAATGATTTATATAAGTTAAGAGATGAGTTAGATCCTTATCAAAAAAAATCATATGAAGCTAAAGAAATAGAGTTAAAATTTATTAAAAGGTTAATTGATACAAGAAAAAGCAACGGATTGTCACAGAAAGAGCTAGCAGAAAGAACAGGTTTAACTCAGCAAGCTATTTCTTCAATTGAAAAATGTGATCGAAAACCAACTTTACTAAATTTAATAAAATATTTATTGGGATTAGGTATTGATATAAATTCAATATTTAATTAATAAATATATTATTTCGAATAGCATATAATGAATTTTATAAAAGAGAATTAAATTTAAATTTAATTCTCTTTTTTTATTTTTAAATTTTTAGCTACATAAAATGAGATAAAGAAACGTGTGAAAGAGTTACTTAGTTTGATATGAAAACTGTTTATAGGTGATGGGAAAAATAGCTTAACAAAAAAGTTAAGCTATTTTTATATATAGAATATTCAAAATGTCAAAATAACTATTTTATTTTTATATTTAAATTAAAGTGTCAAAATATATTAAATTATAGTTAATTTGATTATATACGTTAATTATCATTTTATCTATAGTTTATTTGATGCATGTGGGTTATACTATTAATCTAGTTAAAAGTATATTTTGAGGTGAAACAATGGGTAATTATTTTAGTTATAGTAGGATATCTACTAAGGAGAGTATGGATAAACAGAGCTTTAATAGACAGGAGAAAGGCTTGAAATCTTATGCTGAAAAGAATAAGATTGAATACCTGTTAGAGTTTAAAGATGATTGTAGTGGGATTAGTTTCAATAGGATAGAGTGGAAGAAGCTTGAGAAGATAGTACGTAAAGGTGATACTATAGTATTCAAAGAGATAAGTAGATTCACTCGTCAAGCAGATATAGGATACAAGAAGTATATGTGGCTAATGAAAAAGGGGGTTAACCTAGTATTTTTAGATAATCCAACTGTAGACACAGATTATATCAATAATTTAGCAAATATAGCTGAAGAGCAAGACATAATAACTAGAACTGCTTTGGAGAATACTATAAAGCTATTGTTAATAGTAGAGTTAGATAGAGTGCAAAAGGAAAGAGAGTTAATTGTAAAGAGAATAAAGCAAGGTATAGAAGCTAGTGATAAAAAAAGTGGTAGAAAAGAAGGTAAGCTAGATAAAATGACACCTGAACTAGAGGTGGATATAAAAGAGTACTTAGGAAATAGAAGTATAAGACAAATAGATTTAATGAAAAAGCATAATATAAGCAGAAATACATTGAAGAAATATGTTAAGTTAGTAGAATATGGAAAAGAAACAATAAATTATTATATTAATAAGAGAATATAGGGAGAAGAACTTTTAAAAGAAAATATTTTATTATTAAATCAATATATTGAGGATACATTAATACTTGAGGATGGTATTTATAAATATTTAGATAAAAAAACATATGAGTATATTGATCTAAATGAAGAAGATATGAAAAAAATAGAGCAAGCTTTTATTGAGAGATTAGAGAAAAAAAGAAAATTAAATAAAGACAAAGAAAATTTTAAAAATCACATGATAATGATTACTGAGTATTTAGAAAATGCAAAAAGTAAAAAGAAAGTAATGTTATGGAATTAAAAATTATAGAAAATAAAGTGTTATTTTAAAAGAATATTAGTTAACAAAAAAAGACTAAAAAGTAATACCTTTTTTAGTCTTTTTTTGTTATATTGATTAAAGATTATTAATCTAATTTTATATACTTTGCTGTAAACCATGCTGTTTTATATCCTTCACTAGCTAAGTAAGTAGCTAAAGCATAATTATTTTCAATCCTATGAACAAAAAGTCTTTCTTCATTTTTTACATATCCCATTCTATTTGAATAAGGAGAAGGATCATATCTAGCATCTAATTCGGTTAAAACATTGATTACAGTTGCATTGGTATCAACATTAAGTACTGCCTGTTTTGAATTTACCCATATAGGAGAAGATTCTTTATTTAATGCATCTTGCCAATATGTTGCTGGTAAGAAAAATTTTAAATCACAAACTTCATCTAAAATTTTTATTCTTTCATTTGCGTAGATTTCACCTAAATCCTTATAGTTATTACTAGGGTTATCCCTAGGATCTAAAGCAACCTTTGCTGTTGCATTAGTTTTAAATAAATTATTATTTTGTGAATTAGTATTGTTATCAACATTAACTTGAGGTAAATTAGAACTAATTTCTTTATTTACAGATTTGCAAATTCCTTTAGCTATTAAATAACCAATTAAATCAGATCCTTTTTCTCTATAAATATCTACATCTACTTTAGATTCGCAGAAACAAACTTCAACTATTACAGCTGGCATTATTGTTTTATTTAATTCATAAAGTTTAGCATTAGTTTTAACTCCCCTATTTTTTAAGGAAGTTCCTTCAGAGATTGTATCTACTATATTTTGAGCATATATTTCTGCTTTTCCACCTTTTTCACAAACCCAAGTTCCTGTACCTAAAGGACCATCAAATTTGTCATAACATTTATCAAAGTGTATAGAAACGAATAAATCTGCATTAAAATTATTAGCTTTATCTACTCCAAGTTTTAAATCAGTATTAACATCACAGTCTCCTGGAGTAACATCTAAAACTTCAAAATTATTTTCAATTAAGTTTTTAATAACAGCTTTATAAACTTTTCTATTTTCTGTAGTTTCATCTATTAACCCACAAGCACCTTTTGCTAAAAAGTTATGTCCACCACGTATAGCTATTTTCATATTTTTCTTCCTTTCCTTTTAAAAATATTGCTTAAATAAGCTTATATATTTAAAAGATTGATAGGCGTTTATTTTGTAAACATAAAAATAAAATATATTAGGTATTTTGAAACAAAAATGTATATTATGTAAAATTATAGAACAGAACGTTACGTTTTTTTAAAAGCTTATTTTTGAGATTTACACTTTTCCTCATTTTTTCTCTTTAAAAAATAAAGGAGATTTTGAGGAGAATTTTTATGCAGGAATTATATGAAAAAATAAAGTTGTGTAAATTAGGAAACAAAAAGGTTTTACAAGAAGTTATTAATAGTTTTGATAAAACTATAATAAAAGAATTATTCTAAATTGCAATATCAAATTGAACTAGTCCTTAATTATGATTTAAGAACTAATTAATATAATGAATATATTTCATCTAAGTGTATTTCAAATAACTCTTCTGGAGTCTTGTAATTAAGAAGCTTTCTAGGAAGAGTATTCATCCAATTTTCTATGAAAGATATAGTTTCAAGTGAGTAATCTGAAATTCGTTTTCCTTTCGGGATAAAACGCCTAATCATTCCATTATGACGCTCATTTGTACCTTTTTCAAATGAAGAATATGGGTGAGTGAAATACACTTTAGTTTTTGTTTTTAGTTCAAATTCTGATAAATCAGCAAATTCAGAGCCATTATCAGCAGTTATACTCTTAAATACTTCACTAAATTTACTGCCAAAAAATTCTTTAATCTTATCAAGAGCCTTTGTAACAGATATTGCTGAATGAGAAGGCATTTCAGATATTATAGCATACCTAGTTTTACGCTCGACAAGTGTTAGCAAAACCTTATCTTTATTAGATTTTTCACCTAATACACAGTCTATTTCCCAATGTCCAAATTCTTCACGGTTTTCAATAGAATTAGGACGATCTGAAATGCTAGTGCCAAGCTTTTTCTTATTATTTCTTACTCTAGTAGACTTTTTATTTCTATGAAGTTTAGCTGGTAAATCTATATTTTTTATAGGTAATAAGCCAAGGTCTACATAGTTATAAAGCGTTTTTGTTGAAATAATTTGAGAAGGACTAAATCTAGATGAATGCAGAGCTTCACCAACACATGCATCTAAAGACCAGTGATCATTCTTAACTTTATCAACTACATATTTTATAAAATCACTACATTCTAATAGTTTGTATTTACGACTAGATTTTAAGCGATTCTTCTTATAAACAGCTTCACCAGTATCAGCAAAATACACATGAAATTCCTTACCTTGCTTAATTTGCTTAGTAGTACCACGGCGTATTTCGTTTAAAACGGTATTTATAGGCCTATTTAGTTCTTTTGCTATTTTGTAAGCTGAAAATCCATCTTTAAGACGTATTTCAACTATCATACGCTCTTTCATATTTAAGTGTTTATTTTTTCTTGACTCTGTGTTATGATTTTGATAGTCCATGGTGATTATCCTCCGTGTGTTTTATTTTTTTTCGCGATTAAATCATAACACAGGTTAATCCACCATGGATTTTTTATTTAGTTCAATTTCATTTTACAATTAAGCATAAAAGAATTATTTAAATTTAAGAAAGAAAATAGCGATATTTTTATGAATGAATATGATTTTCAGGATAAAAAGAGTGAAATTACATTAAACGTTCTAAATGCAATAAAAAATATGCCAATTGAAAGTTTTGAATATAAAACTGACTATTCTGTAAAAAAATATATAAGTAAAACAATTTTAAATAGATTAAATGAGATTAAAACAAAAGAATTTAATAAGACTGAAAATGAATATAAATATGAGTTTGATTTTAGCTTATTTAAGTCTAGTGATTTTAATGAGCCTAATACAGATATATTTGTTTATGATTTAATAGACAAGCTCTCTGAAAAAGAAAGAAAAGTAATTAAGTATAAATACATATATGGAAAAAGTGACGTTGAAATAGGAGAATTGCTTAATTGCTCTAGACAATATGTAAATCAAACTAAGAATAAAGCATTAAAAAATCTAAGGAAATTTCTGGATGATTAATTAGTAAGAAAATATCAAGCTTGAAATAAAATTTTAATAGGAGGTTTATTGTGGATTCAGAAATGTTTAAGCTTATAGCAACTCAAGGTGCATTTGCCTTACTATTTTCATACTTGTTATTTTATGTATTAAAAGAAAATAGTAAAAGAGAAGAAAATTATCAGGGGATTATTAAAGAACTCACTGAGTTGTTACCTAGTATAAAAAATGATGTAGAAGATATAAAAAATAAATTAAATAGTAATTAGAATAAAAAAGCTGATAATAAAATCAGCTTTTTTATTTTTATTATTTACAAAATTAAAAAATATTACTCTTTATATAGTGTAAAACAAATTCAAGCTTGATTTTAAAAATAAAAAAATAAAAAGTGAGGTTTTAAAAATGACAATGAGATTTATACCAAGTGTAAATCCAGGAGATTTAGTTGGAAATAAACCAACTTTTCCTGTAAATGCACAAGTAAAAGGAGATTTCTTATATTTAAGAGATGAAAATGGTAATCCAATATCGGGGAGAACAGTAAGTGATGGAGATGAAATTACTGTTTTAGATATAGGTTATTCAAAACAATTAGTATTAGTTCAATATCCAACAGGTTCAGGATATAGACAAGGTTATGTATCCAATGCGACAAGTATAATAAAATACAAAGATGATTATTCATGGGTAAATGGTTCAACTCCAGAGGCAGTATATGATTTAGATAAGATAACTCAAATAGGAACTTTAGACCCAAGAGAAAGAGCAGTAGTTCTATACAAAGTAGATGGAATGACAGCAGTAGCTTATGATACAGGAAAAGGCAAGCTTACTAAATCAGGATTAGTTCATTATGAAGGTTCAGGTAGTTCTACTGGTGGGGGTAGTATAAATGGAATTGCACCAGGAGAAGTTGTACCAGGAGGATTCACATATGAAAATAACGCACAAGTTGTAGGAGATGAATTATATCTAAGAGATGCAAATGGTAATAGAATACCTGGAAGAAGTGTAAGTAATGGAGATAAGATAACAGTTTTAGATGTAGGATATACTAAGCAATTAGCATTAGTACAATATCCTGCAGGTAGCGTAGTTAGACAGGGATATGTTACAAATGCAACTAACTTGATTCGCTACTTTAAACAAGGAGAATGGCTAAACGGAAGTACTACAGAACTTGTATTAGATGAGAATGGTGGTTCATTAGGATCATTAAGTCCATATGAAGCTGCAACACCGTTATATAAAAAAAATGGAATGACACATGTAGTATATGATACTTCTAAAGGACCAAATACTAAGTCAGGTTATGTAAAATTTGAAGGATTACCAGAGTTACCTGATACTAGCATACAAATACCTTCAGTTTCACATTCGCAAGCAACTGTTGAAGTATATGGAACAAGTGGAAAAGGAAGACCATTAAAAGTTTATAAAATAGGAAGTGGAAGTAAAGTATTATTTGCAGGGTTCGCATTGCATGGATGGGAAGATAATTGGGATAATGATGGACTTGCATTAGTAAATATAGCAAATGCATTAATAAGTAAAATAGGAGATTATAAAGCACAGAATGGACTTCATGGTTGGACTGTATATATAGCTCCTTGTATGAACCCTGACGGAGTTGTGGTTAAAGGAACTCATAATGGACCAGGTAGATGTGCGGTAACTACTAGAGTTGATATGAATAGATGTTTCCCATATAAATTTTCACCACAATATATTTCAAGAAACTATACTGGACCTAATCCCTTAGGAGCACCTGAAGCTGTAGCACTTAAAAATTTAGTTGAAAGAATAAATTCTAGTGCTAGTGAAATGGTAGTTTTAGATTTTCATGGATGGATGAATTTTTCTCAAGGAAATTATGAAATAGGAAGATATTTTGGAAATCAATTTGGATTTGGACATAATAATGTATATAGTTCAGGATTCTTCTCAAGTTGGGCATCAACATTAAGAAATACAAAAGCTACTTTAATAGAGTATCCTACTAATACTTATAGTTATAATGATGTTATAAATAAAAACTATATAGGAAAAACTTTCAACGGAATAATAAATATTCTTAAAAATAATTCTAATAGTGGAGATGTTGATACTGGAGGAAATGATAATTCAAATGAAACTTTTTATGATGCAAAAGGAGAAATAACAAATGTATCAACAACTTTAAATGTAAGGAGTGGTCCTGGAACATCGTACACTGCAATAGGAACATTACGTGGTGGGGATAGAGTATCTATTATTGCAAAAGTAAAGCCATCATCAGAACAACTTTATTGGTACAGAATAAAATTTGGAAGTGGAAGTGGATATATTAGAAGTGATTTTGTAAAACTTATTGAGTCTGGGGTCAATGAAATACCTATGGATAGAGTAGGTATAATAAAGGTTTCATCAACATTAAATGTAAGAAGTGGTCCTGGAACAATATATGATATAGTTGGAACACTTAATAATGGTGCTAGTGTTAGAGTAGTAGCAAAAGTAAGACCATTAACAGAAGAATTTTATTGGTATAAAATAGAGTTTGGAAATGGAATTGGTTATGTTCGTAGTGATTTTGTTAGTTTTGAGCATATTCCTAACCCAGACGTTCCTGGCAATAATGAATTAGTAAAAGCTAAAGATAGAGCAGAAGCAATTATTAAAAAAATGTTTGGCACTGAAAATAGATTAGTTTTAAATCAATTTACAACAATAATTGATGGAGTAGTTAAGGTTGAAGTTTTATATGGCTTGAAATATTATCATAATCCAGATGCAATAATAAAATTAGATATAGAGAATGGAGAATTTAAGTCAAGTAATCCAATACAACAAACTTTAATAGACTTTATCTACTTTTTAATTGGAAAAAATCAATATATAAATGTTTATATAAAGGAGTTATTGGCTGAAGTAGAAAATGGCTCATTAGGTGTAAAAATAAATCCAGTTACTTTAGAAATGTCATTTGTAATAGAAACAAAAATATTTGAAGATAAAGAAGCTTCTATTAAAAATATGTTCTTTATTGAAGTGAAATTTAAATTAAATTATAAGGAATTAGAAAATCTGTTTGAAGAATCATTTAAAAGTGTAGTAAGAGAAATTGTTGATTTTATATTCAATATAACCAATATAGCCGTTCAAGCAATTTGTATAGCCGGATTATCTTTAATAATTATATATACACCTTTCGATGAGTTAGGAATTGCATTAGTGACGTTTCTAAATATGCTTAAGAATTCTCCATTACCAGCTAATGTATAGATTTTCTTTTAATTAAATATTATTTTGCTTTTAAGATAGTAATTTTTATACAAAATTACTATCTATTTTTTTAGTTAAATAATTAACATATAATTAAAACACTATAATTTATTAAAATGATATTATATATGATATAAGGGAGAGGATTTAATGAAGAAATCATATTTAGTTATTATATTAGCATTAATAATTACATTAATAGGAGTGATAGGATTTAATAAAAATAAGTTTTCAAGTAAATTTGATCAACTTTTAGAAGTTAGTAAAGGTAAAGATAGTGAAAATGAATTAAGTGGAGGATTTCCATATAATATAGAATTTTTAGATTATAATATAACTATAAATTCAGTGAGATTATTTGAGGATTATGCATTATTTGATTATTCAGTAAAAAAAATTGATGGAGGATATATAAACATTACAGATGTTAATATTACTGGAAATGTGAATTTTAAAGGGAGAGAATTTTATATATCTCCAAATGATGTTGAAAGAAGATGGGAATATTCTAGTGTACGTATTATTTCAACTGGAGAAATAATTGCCAAAGAAAATAAGGATTCACCTGCCAATTTAAGCTTTTCAATTAATGCTAGGTCAGCTGATGGTAGTTATATAGCAAAGTCTGTATCTATAAAAGAAGAAGTTTATTTAACAGATGAAGATTATTTAAGTTTAAATAAAAAAATTACTTTTGATAATGTTGATTTTGAAATTCGTAGTTTCGCGAATTTTGAGTTTGGTTCATTACTGTATATTTTTGTTGGTAATAAGGATGAAGAAGAATGTAAAAGAATTGCAAATCAGTATGTTATAAAGTTAATAAGTGGAGATTATGAAAGAAGCTTTGATTTAGAAAAATGGGTTGGATTTACTGATTTAGCTATAAGAAAATATAGTAGCATTGATAGTAGATATGATAAAAATTCACAACACGATCAATTTTATATGTCAAGAATGTTTTATAATTTAAATGAAGTTGATAGAGAAAATATTGAAGTTTACTTGGTTAATAAAAAAACTAACGATGAAGTTAAAATTATATAATTTTAACTTCATCGTTAGTTTTT
>OCPN01000168.1_pt1 | contig 28811 bp, 27 predicted proteins | sample 1476971 | NCBI WGS metagenome assembly OCPN01 (sample SAMEA2580251, study PRJEB22360) | human gut metagenome | biome: human gut; feature: human-associated habitat; material: faeces | place: Denmark | collected 2008/2010
AATTAGTTCTTAAATCATAATTAAGGACTAGTTCAATTTGATATTGCAATTTAGAAATAAAAAATAGACAATTCTCTTCTAAAAAAAGATATTGCCTATTTTAATAATTTTTAAAAATCTTATCCATATTAAGTTTCTCCTATAATTTTTTCCTTTGATCTTTATAGTTAAATCATATTACTCAAAGTTTTTCATTTCTTCCCTAAGTTTTTTTAGTATTCTTTCCTTTCTCCATCTTGCTTTTGAATAAGTAGTAATATGCTTATGCTCTTGGCAATATTTCTGAAAGTTTCCTCTATCTTTGTATACATAAAGTATAAAATCCCTATCACCTTTTGGAATATTAGCTAAAGCTTTTACGAAAGCTCTCATTTTTTCTCTCTCAACATATTCATCCTCTATGGAAATATTATCCTTAATGGTCTCACCAATAGTAATACCTTCCCCTATAGGACTATCTAAACTTGAAAAATCAAGTCTATTCTCCTTCTTCTTACACATAGTTCCAAGTTTATTTTTAACATTTGTACTAATAAAAAATATAAACTCAGAACCATGATCCCCATCAAATTTACTTATGGATTCAATAATAACACTTCTAGCTATTTGCTTTAAATCATCAACATCATAACCATTAATAAAAAACCTAGTAGAATATTTATGAATTAACCCTTCATAAATAGAAACAATCTCAGCCATAGCACACTTATCACCATTTTTACCCCTAATAATTAACTCATTTAAAGCTTCCTTATTTCCCTTTTCCCCTAAAAGTCTAAGTTCCCTAGCAGTCTTATTAATAAATCTTTGCTTCTTTTCTGCCATACCTAATTATCCCCCTTAAAATGCAGAATTTTAAAATACCTATTAATATACCTAGTTATGTTTTTAGTTTTAAATTAAATAGTTTTTATTTTTCATAATATATAAAGTTATGTTATTTATTGTAAATTTATCTTATCATTTAAACATTTATATTTCAACAGAATAACAAATGATTTTCTATTTTTTAACAATAAATACATATTAAAACCTCTTCACTATTTAAATATGCTTTAATAGGAGAAAAAGCTGTATTATTATGTTAAGTTTCTTTAAATATATCTATAATATTCCAAATTCCACTTTTATTAGATATAAAAAATCCAGTAGAGAATTTAAATTAACTCTCTACTGGATTCTATTAATAGAAATTATACAGTAATAATCTCTTTTTCAACTTCTTTTTTGAATAAAGATTCTTTTTCTGATAAATTATTTAGATATTCAATAAATCCTTCTCTAAGCTCTGGTCTTCTTAAAGCATATTCAACAGTTGCTTCTAAGAATCCAAGTTTATCTCCAACATCATATCTTCTTCCCTCAAAGTCATAAGCATACATTGCTTCTTGTCCCATAAGTTCTAGAAGAGCATCTGTTAATTGAATTTCTCCACCCTTTCCAGGCTTAGTATTTTCTAAAATATCAAATATTCTTGGAGTTACTATGTATCTTCCTAATATAGCAACATTTGAAGGTGCTTCTTCAACAGATGGTTTTTCAACTAATCCCTTAACCTTATAAACCTTTCCTTCAATATATTTTCCATCTACTATTCCATACTTAGAAACATTACTTTCTGGAACAGTTTGAACTCCTAATACACTAGTTTTATACTCATTATAACAATCAATTAACTGTTTTAAACATGGCTTTTCTTCATTATAAACTACATCATCCCCAAGTAGTATAGCAAAAGGTTCATCCCCTACAAAAGTCTTTGCACAATGTATAGCATGTCCAAGTCCTCTTGGCTCCTTTTGTCTTATATAATGAATGTCTACCATATCTGATATATCCCTAACCAAATCTAAAAGTTCATTCTTACCTGATTTCTCAAGCTCCATTTCAAGCTCAACAGACTTATCAAAGTGATCCTCAATACACTTTTTACTTCTTCCTGTAATAATAAGAATCTCTTCAATCCCTGAAGCTATAGCTTCCTCAATTATATATTAAATAGTTGGCTTATCAACTATTGTAAGCATCTCCTTAGGCTGAACCTTTGTTGCAGATAAAAATCTAATACCAAGCCCTGCCGCTGGTATTATAGCTTTTCTTATTTTCTTATTCATTTTTATCCCCTTGATTTTATATTTTTACAATAATGCTTAATTGTAAAATGAAATTGATAACTTAATTATTTATAAATATATTTTTTGATTGTTTAGCCTTTTTATCTACCAATAATATAGAGCTTGGATTAAATGAATTATTTTTATCAACTATATTTATATTATTTACCGTATCTTCATTCAATCCTTCTATAACATATTTTGAATTAGGAAGAGCTATTTTATTACTTTCTAAAGTTAAAATACTTTGTTTTACTAATTCACCTGCTAATCCTCCAGTTCTATCATCATAAAAATTTATTAACCCTGCACTACTATTAGATTCTATTATATTGTTAATTAAACTTATTGGCTTCTTCATAGAATAATGTGGTAGCTCTATCAAATAACCGTCATTATTAATTTTACAATTTTCAAATTCAGTTGTAGCACCTTGATGCCAATATCCAAATTTAAGTTGAAAATTATTCAATTTGGAATTTTTTAAAATATATGTTGGATCATATGAACCAGCGTTTAATTTAACATTATTAAGCACACTATTATTAATATTTAAAGTTTTATGAATATTTCCTTCTATATTTTCCAATTTACAATTTATATATATTCCACCTCTATTTTCACCCGTTTTATCATGAATGTATGAATCAATAAACTCCCCTTCTCCTAAAGCTGTTTCATTATTATTAATATTGGATAAGCTTTTACCAATATCGCATCTTACATATCTTCCCATACCTAAGCTATTCATGGCATTTCCATTTATTTTAGAATCTTTAACCACCAAAGGCCAGTTATTATTTTTCTCACTAGGTATGCTTATATTTGAATTTATTGTATTATCATAAAATCTAACATATCCTGTTTGTTTTCTACTAGAATTTCTTAACGTAGTTGATTTTAAATTTTCACAGTTTCTTACTACATAAGAATTTGTTCTTTCCCAAAAGTGAACATTACCATCTTTCATATTTTCAACAATAAAATTATGTCCTGCACAAGTTAGAAAATCATTGTTCGGATTATCATAAAAATTTAATCCTCTAAAGGTAACATCTTGCATCATATCCCAACCATCTTCAGCATCATAGGCACATTTAGCTAATACTTGTCCAGATTTAGTAAATTCACAGTTTTCAACAAGCATATCCTTCATTGCAGCTTGTGCAAGTCCAACAGCTCTGCAATTTTCAAATTTTACATTTTTAAATGCACAGTGTGTAGGAACTCTAAATAATTGAATAGATAAATCTTTTGGATAATTTTCTCCTAAAATTGTAACTTTCATATATTTAGCATCATAAGGAACCCCTACTCTTCTATATTGATATGAGTCTACGGAATCAATATAATTTTTATCTTTATCATAAAAGTGACATACTAAATTCCATGTATCACATGGATTCCCTTGATAACCTAAATATCTACTAATAGATAAATATCCTACTTTAGAATATTCTTCAATATTTATAAAATCAGAAGTTGTTCTATTATTAGATTGAATTATATTTCCAGTTTTTCTGTCTATATCGCCTAGTTTAAAAGTATCTCCTATTTCTTTATGTGGAAAATATGTGTATCCAATATCTCCATCCCTAGAATTAGCAATACCATTTTCTCCACCATATCCAGTTATATTTTTTACAACTAAATTTTCAAAAGAACTATATTTGCTCTCTCCACCAATACTTATTCCATTAACCCATTCAGAATTATTAGGAGAATTAGCATAATCATGCTCATAATAGTCTCCCTCTATGGTTCCATTAATAACATGCGAATCAAATGTATTATTAAGTTCAATCATTAACGCTTTATCACCAGTAAACCCATTTAATCTTATAGTAGATTGATTTAAGTCTAATGTGAATTCAGTTGGAATAAAAATAGTTCCAGTATGATCAACCCTATAGATTCCAGGTAATAATTTAAGCTTATTATATCCCTCAGCTTTTTTATCATCTAATAATTTTTGTAATCCTTCACGAGTATTTTTTCCATTTTCTTTATTATCATTATTATTTATACTATATAAAATCAAATCATTTTCTGTCATAGAATATTCTTTAGTAGTAGGTTCTTCTCTAACTAAAAAATAGTTAAATAATTCATGAGAATTCCTACCATATTGATCAGTACAAATAATAGAAAACTTTTGTTCTCCAATTTCTTTAAATCTACCAATATTAATAGAGTTATCTCCTGCTTTTAAGTTCTTTTTTACAATATCTTTCTTTCCATCAATTTTTATTGTTACAGTGTACCTATCAGATAGATTTTCTTCAGTATAACTTTTATTATTATAATCACTAATATAAAAATCTAATATCACATTTTCTCCTGGCTTTACAATAGGTTTTATGTAATAAGTAGATAGATATGGCACTTCATTTTTATTTATATTTACAGATGTTTTAAATTTAGATTGATTAAACTTTGAGTAGAAAAAAAATATACTTATACCTAAGATAAATAAAATAATTAAACCAAGTAAAATTAATTTTTTATTTTTTTTCATAAATACCTCCAATATTTTTTTGTTTATTTGCTAAGTTAAATAAAAAATTCTCTTTTAAATGCTTTATAACAAAATTAGTTTGCAAAAAATATCTATCTTTATCAATAACCATACAAACTCGAAACATAATATATGCCCTAAATTTAATAAAGATATACATATTTAAAACTTTAACTTTATATTTTTAAAAGCAGCAACTAACATTTCTAAATCCAAATAAAAAATTCTAAAAATGTACTTACATATAAATTTAATTCATAACTATATGTAATATTCATAATAACTATAATATTTTGAATTAATAATAATATAATTAAATATTGCATTCTTATCTTTTTCATGTTTTTTATAATTAAAATTAAAGTATATGCTATGATATAAAATATAAAAGTTTTTGATAAAAACTACGATAATTCATTAAATGAAAAATAACTTTTCTTTGATAAACTCTGTAATAAAGTTGTATTTAAAATTCCTTTTAAAAACAATTCATTATATACTAATTTTTTTACCTAATCCCATCTTATAAATATACTCATAATAAATGTAATTAAATATATCCTAAAATAACAATCTTGCTTGGATAACTAAAGGATTATAATCCAGTATTGTATCTCTATACACACCCCCAGCTCTTACAACATAGCCATTTTTATTAAAATCAACAACTACACAATTAATAAAAAGATTAGCCTTATATCTTTTATCAATATCAGAACTCTTCTCTCTATTTCTTAAATTAAATTTATCTTTTGCAAATGCTGACTTAATTTTAATTTCCAGAAGAAAGCTTTATATTTACTTCTAACATATTTATATTGGGACAATCTTTTTTATAGGTAAAATATTAATAGACATAGTATTAGATTTATATTCTATAGTTCCTGATTCTTCATTTCTGTTTATATAACTTACATTCTGTTCGTTAAAAATATTATTGGCATATAAAACTTTTCTTTTCATACTAATGTTTTGTATCATTCTTATTAATATAGATGTAAATAAAATTAAAATGAACTTAAAATCCATAATATTTTTTTATATCAAAAACCTTACTTAAATTTACTTTATAATTAATTCATTCAAAAAATTTACATTTTTATTGTTATAAATACGTTTTACTAAATTATTTTCAAATGTCCCTAAAATTTTCAATCTAATTAATTCAACAATAGTTAAAAGTAAAAACATTAATATTGGCATTATAAATATAGCTAAAATATAATTTAAACCATGATATTTTTTTACATTTAAAATATCAATAAATATATACTTACTTAATGTCGGATTCATATGTATTATATACACAGCAAAACAACCTTCTGCTAAAGTATTTATTACTTTTGAACTTATTGATATGTTCTTAAAGAACAAAAATAACATAATTGATGATATTAAAACAAATAACGTATCATAACTTAAAAATGAATTAAAATAAAATCCAAATATTTTTGTAAATAAATGATTAAATAAAAATATTAATATTGAACATACTATATATACTACTAAATACTTGCTAGGTTTCCAATTGTCTTCATAGTATAAATTTATATATCTTCCTATAAAATAAAGACATATAAAATTGATTATACCATATCCAGAATCCATAGTAATTGTAGGTGCATTTAATAAATAAGATAATATTGGCAAAATATAAAATACTACTATTAAAAACAATAAAAATTTTTTATATTGTTCTTTTTTTAAAATACTTACAATTAAATTTAATATTGGGCTCAAAAAACATAATAATATATATATAGTTATAAACCAATATCTTTTTGTTAATATTGGCAAAAACAATACAATATCATTCTTAAATGATATTGTATGTATACCAAATATTATTGAAATCAAAAATAATATTATAGTATAAAAAATTACAGTTAAATCTAATTTAATAATTTTTTTAATATTAAACTTAATACCAAAATACCCACTAATTAGAACAAAACAATTTACAGAAACAATACAAAAACTCCTTATAATATTTCCTATATAATAATTAATAGTACCAACCTCTCCCAAATCACCTTTATACATTGTAAAATGACTAGCAATTATTAAGACAATACATAAAATTCTCAATAATTCAAATTTAGAATTTCTTTCTTTCATTTCTCATTTACTCCTTTAATAATTCTTTTAATTAAAACAAAAAATTTCTAATATAAAATTATATATTGAATTAACTATGTATGAAGCTCCCAAACATAAAATTATAAGCCAAGGATATATTAGAAAGCTATACTTAGGTGCAAATACTAATTTCTTAAAGAAAATCATATAAAAGAACATATGAGTTAACCATAGATTAGTGGAATGTTTACCTAAATACTCCAATAATTTATTAAGCCATTTAGGTTTATACATTAAATTAAATACACATATAAATACTATTCCTACAAATACAGCAACAAATAATGTTTGAAAAAATCCATGTGCTACAATCATTAATATTATTAAAGTAGTTCCTAATAAATTCTTGTACTTTATATTATTTATTATTTTATATAAATTGCTATAAATTTTCTTATGTGCAAATATTGATCCTATTATAAAAGGTAGCTGTGAAGTTCCAAATAAAGCAACTTGTCTAACTATCCAAGCTAAAACTACATTATCTAATACTATTACACCTTTTATCCGTTGAATATATGCTAAAATATAAAACACTAAAGATAAGGATATAATAAAGATATTGTTATATTTAATTACTAACTTATTTATTAATGGTGATAATAATACTAATATTATATATGTTGTTAAAAACCACCAAGCTCCATTATAAGATGGAGATATCGCCGTAAATGTTAATATAAATGTTTTAAAGTCACCTGGATATTCACCAGTTCTTCCAAATAAAAATCCTAATATAATTACAAATATAAAAAGTATTATCCAGTAATTCATATATAACTTAAATATTCTTATTAAATTATTCTTAATATAATTTTCTTTATTATTTTTATAACTAATAAATAATCCATATCCGCTACAAAAACAATACATTGCTACACAACAATCTCCAAATAACGCTAAATAATAAATCAAAGGGGTATTTGCTATAAATATAATTGGAGTATATAATCCTTCATATTCTTTAGTGCAAAATAAATGAAGCAACAACATGAAAAGTATTGCTACCCCTTTTGTTATTTTAATTTCACTTTTAGTTAATTCCATTTTAAATTATCCTTTTTTCTACTTATTGTTTAACTATTTATATTTTTCATATGAATTATTTAAATCAATTATACTTCCAACATGCCCAACTCTATCTTTTTCATCAGGCAATATCCTATAATCTCCATAACATTGACTCAGATATTTATCATATCCTATAGCAATTGGAAATTTTTTATTTTCAAAATCTACAAAAACTTGTTTCAAAAAAATTTCTTTATCAAATATTATTCTATCACTAGAATCAAGCGATAAAAATTCTGCAACCTTATTACTTTCATTAATATCATATTTTGTAATATTTTTTATGCAAATTTTTTTAAAAAACTCGTTTATACCTCTAGGTACTAATGTAAAATAAATTTTAGCTGTACTTATCTTTTTACCGATGTCATTTTTTTAACAAAAGGTCTAGTTACCAATTTATTATAAATATCAACAAAAAACCTTTGCTTTCTTGCTTCTTTCTCATCATTTGGAATAGCTATTATAGGAAAAATATCAACGCATATTCCCCAATGTAGATCCATATGTTTACACTTTTTCAACATAAATGATGTATTATTTAATCTTATTTTATTAAATGGCATCCAATAATCCGACTTTTGTTTGTTAGTTTGAAAAAAGAATTTATTACCAAGTTCACTTTTACATACTTCTTCAAACTTAATATAATCATCCCATAACATGGAAATATCCGTATCATCGTCCCATGGTATAAATCCCTTATGTCTTACTGCACCTATTGCAGTACCCCATGATAAAAAATATTTTATATTATGTTTTTTACATATTCTATCAATTTCGCATAATATCTCAAATTCCTTCAATTGTAATTCTCTAATATTTACTTTCTTCAAGTTATTCATACCTTTTTAACCTTTAGATTCCTTTTTTCTTTTATCAAATTTAAAATTGAATTAAACATATATTTAAATTCTTTTGTTTTAAAGAAAATTAATATATAAATAAGATTCGGAATAAAAACACATATTATTCCTCTTTTAATTAATGATATAAATGTATTTCCTGAAATTAAAATATTGCAAATATATGTAGTAATCCCTCCAACTAATAATGTCAATACAACATACATTACATATATAATAAAATAATTGCTTAGCTTTTCATTAAATACATATTTGTATGTTATTCTTGGTCTATTCCAAAACTGAGTTATTAACATGCTAACTGTTGTTCCCAAAAATACCCCTGATAAACCTAATTTCTTAACAAAAATTACTGATAAAATTAAATTTAATAACCCTTCTATAATTACTACATATTTATCTTCTGAAAATAATCCAGCTTTTTTCTTAAATATATTTACTGCATCACTTGTTCCTATTATATAAAAATTAAATAATATAATTATAAACGTAAACTTATTCATAATATACTCACTACCAATCCACCAACTAATAAATGGTTCCAGTAAATTGTATAAAAATATAACACTAAAAGAATATATCCAAAATGAAACTAAATAAATAATTTTAAAAATGTCATATACCTTATCTTTATCTGTGGCAATTAAATTTCCTATACTATGCCCAACTCCTGAAATTACTGGTGATAATAATGACTGTAACTGTTCTATTATCATTGAATAGTTAGAATATAAACCAACAGAGTTTACACTTACAAATGCTGATATTATTATATTATCTGTACTATTTATAGAGTAAGCACCTATATTCTGAATAAACATAGCTTTTACATTCTTAATAATATTATTTTTTATATTCTTATCTAAAATATATTTATCTTTATTTTTTAAATACGGATAAAGTTTATTGACACACTTTGTGTTTATTATATTTTGTACAATAAATATAACTAACTCTACTACTAAGAATAGGATATAACTTTTAGTAACTATAAGTATTATTATTTTAAACAAAATAGTTAATACTTGAAATATTAAATTATTTTTAGCTAAGATATATCCCTTTTGATCTGCACTAATTAATGACCATTTGTATGCATTCAAATATGAAATAATATTCTTAGCTACAAATATAAAATATACTATTGTAATCTCAAATTTTCCTACATCGGTACTCATTAATTTATCTATAATTGTAAATAAGCCTAAACTTATTAATAAAATTATCAATGCTAAAATAATATATGCTTTTTTATATAATTGAACCAAAGCTATAATTTGAGGTTTATCATCGTCGGCTAATGGCTTATATAAATTATATACAATACTTATGCCTATCCCGCCCTCAATTAATACCATTGCTGACAAAACATTTGTAAGCAATCCATTAATACCTAAATATTCAGTTCCAAGGTTATCTAAAAATACTTTTCTAGATATAAATCCTAGTATAATAATTATTATTTGAGAAATTATACTAATTGAAATATTTTTAATTGCATGTTTTGTTCTCACGTTTACTCCTTATTCCTATCCCTAAATAAAATCATGTAAATACTATTAGATAATACTTCTTTCGCTATATATAACTATAATAAGTTCTCTAGTTTCTTTATTTCATTGGTACTATTTATACACTCCTTAGCTAAGTTATATTTTATATTTTCATATAATTGTTTATCATCTAATAATCGTTTTAAAGACCTATATATATCAGCTTCACTTATGTTACAAACTAATCCATTAACTTCATTATTTATTTGTTCATTTGCTCCAGTAAAATTAGTAGTTACTATTGGATTATTAAAACATCTAGCTTCTGCTAAAGTTATACAATACCCTTCATGTCTAGAAGATTGAACATATATATCACATTCTTTCATATATGGATACGGATTAGTCTTTGCTCCTAAAATAATATAATCATCTTCTAATTTATATTTTTTTATAATTTTTTCATACTCTACTCTAGCCATCCCATCTCCTATACAATACCATCTAATCTTATACCCATCTTTCTTTAACTTAGCTAAAGCTTTAATTGTTAAATCCTGTCCTTTTTCTTTTGATAACCTTCCAACTGTCAGTATGCGTATTCCATCAAATTCATCTTCAAATCCTGTAGCTAAATCTCCTAATTTCAATATAGTTTTTGATGATACTATATTATAAAAAACTTCTGTTTTATCTTTTAAATTTGGAACCTTTTCAATTAACTTACATTTTCCTTCTTCCGATACAACAAAAACATTATTAAATTCATTGTAAAACTTATTGGCAAACTTTAGATTAAATCCTATTTTAGTTATATCAAAGTGTATCCATTGAATCTTTTTTTTAGCTCTTATTTTATTTAAAACAAAATAAGTAATAAAATCCATAGGTCCTGCATAAGCTACTGCAATATCATATTCTTCTAAAATTTTAGGATGATATTTCAAAACATATTTAAAATATATAGATCTATGTCCTACTAATTTACTTATTAAATGCAAGGTAGCTATATTAAATCCTCTTATTAACTTACCTTTTTTTATATATTCTCTTACTACTTGTATTGGTGGTTGATTTAAAATTGGGTTAATTTCTTCAAAATCTTTAACATATTTAACAACAATCCAATCTGGTATAGCCTTTATAAATCCACCATATTCTTCTAACATTAAAATAGTTACTTCCCATTTATCCTGTTGTATTTCATCTATCATATTCAATAAAGCTTTTTCTGTTCCACCAATATTCATGTTAATACACATAAATAATATTTTTTTCATTTATATCTCCTTATATAAAATTAACTCTCTATAAGCTTATAAAATTTATCCAACTCCTCAATATTACCTTTCTTCTCATTACTAATATATTTTATAATTTCACTTCTTAATTTATTATCATTTAATAATCTGTATATTCCTTCTGCCACCCCATCAGAACTCATATCAACTACTAATCCATTTTTTTCATTAATCATTTGATTATAAACAGAATCAAATCTTGTAACTACTACTGGTTTATTCAACATTCTAGCTTCAGCTATAGCCAGTCCAAACCCTTCAAAATCCGATGTCTGAACATATATATCACAATTCTTTATATACGGATATGGATTGGCTTTAACACCTAGTAATATAAAATAATCTTCTAAATTCTTCTCTATTATTAATCGTTTTATTTCCTCTTCTAATGGGCCTATTCCCAAAGCATACCATCTAAAATAAATCCCCTTTTCAACCAATTTCTTACATGCTTTTATTGCTCTATCATATCTCTTTCCACTCGCTAATCTTCCTAAAGTCAAAATTTTAATGCCATCAAAATTCTTAAATTCTTTTAAATCATCATCCTCTATTAAAGCCATTTTGTTTATAAAACTATAATCATTTATATCGTAAATAATCTCTATTTTATTTAAAAATTCAGGAAAAACATCTGAAAATATCTCTTTAGCTGAATGTGAAACTGTAATTATCTTATTATAATTTAAGTAATATTTTTTTTGAAAATTTCTTTCTAATTCATTTAATTTATAACTAGTATTTACCCAAGCATATTTATTCTTTGCTTTTATCTTATCTGCTACATAAAAAGTGGGAATTCCTTGAGCATAGCTTATAGCAATATCATATTCATTTTCATTATTTTGTATAACATTAGAAACTTTTTGCCAAAATATTCTTGCTTTTTCTTTATTAGAATATTTTTTCTTCCTCAAAGTAAAACTAAAATTTATTCTCGATAAAAGCATATTATAATTACAATTTTTAATTGAATATACAATTGCAGATTTAATATCCAAATCACAAAAAGAAGTATATTTTAAAGGTTTTAATAAGTTAACTTCTTTAGGCAATAATTTTTCAAATTCTCCCCCATAACTAAATAACTGTAAATCAACAAAATATTTAGAATAATCTATTAAATTTAACAATGTTGTTAAACTTTTTTCTGCACCTGCACAATTTAATGAATCTATAACAAATATTATTTTTTTTTTTATCATTTTTACATCCTTTCATATTAAAATATATAAAAATTATCCTTTGTAAAATTTCTAAATCTTCTTTAAACATAAATCCAAAGTTATTATAATAAGCTTTTTTTATACAATTAACTTTTATTTCATATTTTTTCTTGTAATTTTTTTAATACCACAAAAACTTTATATAGTCATCTTTCATCATAACTATGTATATATCATCATGTCAATGTATAAATCCTTTATTCCTAATAACTCCTAGCAGTGTCCCAGAATCTAAAAATACTCTATATTATTTTCCTTTCAAATCATATCAATATCTTTTAAAATATCTAATAATACTAATTGTACTTTTCTTACCTCATCTAAATTCCTCATAATTATTTCACTTGATTCCAACTAACTTTTCTCTTAAAATTGTAGATGATGTATCTTTAGTATAAGGAAAATAAACTACCTCAACTCCAACTTTTTTAAATTCTGATTCAATTTCCACGAAAAAAGGCTTTCCTTTCCAATCATCTCCAACAAACATTACATCAAAATTAATCTTTTTCCATGCATAAAACTTATCTCTATTTTCTTGAGGTATAACTTTATCTACATATTCTATAGCTTCTACTATTTGACATCTCTCTTCAAAAGGAATAATTGGAATTTTATTCTTATATTGATATACCAATTCATCTGTACTTACACCAACAATAAGATAATCACATTGTTCTTTAGCTTTTCTCAATATATTAAGATGCCCAATATGAAACATATCAAAAACACCTGTTGTATAACCAATCTTATATTTTTTCAATTTATATCCCCCTTTTAATTAAAACAAACTTTATCTAATCTTTTCTCTAATTTTTCACAACAAATTCCTAATTCAAAGTTTCCTATTTTATTTGAAAAACTGCCTAACTTAACTTTATAGTCTTCATTATTAAAATTATATATTTCATATTCTAATTCTTCATTATTCTTAGTTTTTATAAATGGTAATTCATCTATATTAAAATATAGATTTCTATCATTTTTTATATATTGATCAATATCTGGAACATATAAAAAACAAGGTTTTTTAGTTAATGCAAAATCAAATATAAGAGATGAATAATCAGATATTAAGATATCTGATATACTAAGTAATTCTTGTATATCATCATATGCTGTTACATCTAAAATCTCATCACCCCAAACTAAATCTTTAGATTTTAAAATTAAATGCGGATGTAACTTAACCAAAAATATCCAATCTCCACCAAATTTTTCTTTTAATTTATATATTATTTTTGAATAACTTATATTATATATAGATAAATCATTATTTTTTCTAAAAGTCGGTGCATACAATATAATTTTTTTATTAGAACCTATATTTAACTTTTCTTTAATAATATTATTTAGTTCATTTTTGTTTTTAATTAAAATATCGTTTCTAGGAGTTCCATATTCAAATATTTCTCCATCATACCAAAAAGCCCTTTTAAAAATATTTGTACTAAGTTTGCATCCTGATAGTAATAAATCTATTTTTTTTGAATCTTCTTTAGCCATTTTTATATACTGTAATTGGAGTTTGTCTTCTGCATCTTTTTCTATTTGCTTAAGTCTTAAGGAACTATGCCATGTTTGTATATAATACTGCCCTCTTCTTTTTCTGAATATCTCAGTTGTCCTAAAATTAGTTATTATAACTTTTGATGTGCATAATTCATAAAAATATTTTAAAGACATTATCTTTACTTTTCTTATACCTTGTATATCTTTTTTAGATTCTAAATCATTAAATGCCCAAACTATATCATATTTATTAGTATGATTTTTAATTAAGTATTCTGATATGTATTTAGGATTACAGCCATATTGACTCCCATAATAACTATATAAAAATATTTTATTGTTTTTTATTGGAAAAAAGCAAAAAAATCTTACCATAAATAATGTTATATAATGTTTAAATTTTAAAATAAACTTACTCATAATATTTCTCCTTCATCTAAAGGCTTATTCTTCGTAAATATTTATACTGTTTTTTTATTTTTAATTTTCTTAATATCTTATTTAAAATCACATAAATTCTACTAAGACTATAATTAACTCTAAAAAGATCCAGCTCTATTTTTAATTCTTTATCATCACTAATTGCTTCTCTAATTATTTTATAATTATCTATAATATAATTTCTCAACTCTGTCCTGTATAGTCTATCTAAATCTTTCTCCTTATTATTACTTAATAAATAATAGTGAAGTAATATAGTTTTAGTTATTATTTTGTAAGATTCATTCACTAAATTACTATAATTTTTTTCTATAAAAATATGCCGTTCTTTAAGTCCTCTAACAATATCTAAATTTCTAACTGTATATGTAGAAACTATGCTATCATTTCGTTGTAAATAATAATACATAGGTTTATGGCAAATTATATATTTATTTACTCTATCCATTACTTTATGTGCCCAAAATACATCTTCAAAAAGAACTCCCTTTTTAAAAGGTATGTCATTAATTAAACTTTTTTTATATAATTTTCCCCAAGCAAAATTCTTAACTCTCTCATTAATTACTAACTCCTTCATAAGTTCTTGTGTATTTAATTCTATATAATTCATATTTTCAGAATAATACCTATCATCATAAAGTAAATGGTCTTCATAAGTATAATAAAATCCAGATTGAACAATATCAGCTTTTGATTTTATAGCTATGTTTACTAAAGTCTCTACAAAATTTCTCTTTAACCAATCATCACTATCAACAAAAAGTATATAGTCACCAGTGGCATATTTCATTCCATAATTTCTAGCATCTGATAATCCACCATTTTCTTTATGTAGTGACTTAATTCTGCTATCTTTTTTTGCATAATTATCAGAAATTTTCCCACAATTATCTGGTGATCCATCATCTACTAATATTATTTCTATATTTTTATAACTTTGGTTTATAATACTATCTAAACATTTATTAATATATCTTTCTACTTTATATATCGGAACAATTATACTTACTTTCGGCAACATACTCCCTCCTATAAAATATGAATTATTTAAATAATTCATATAATTTTTTTAATTCAATACCGTTACTATAATATTTATTTTTACAATTAGATGATAAATAAATTCTTAATTTTTCATCATGATATAAACTTTCTACTTTATTGGCTATTCCTTCTACTGACAAATCACAAATTACGCCATCAAAACCTTCTGTTAATTGGCTTTTTGCTGTAGGATAATTTGTAATAATTGTTGGTTTTCCTAATATTCTAGCCTCGGTTACTGTAACAGCCTTCCCCTCATATCTTGATGGTTGTACATATAAATCACATGCTTTAATATACGGATATGGATTTATTTTCTTTCCTAATAATATAAAGTTATCTTCTAACTTATTTTCTTTAATGAGATCTTTTATTAGTCCTTCATCTCCACCATAACCAACAACATACCATTTAATATTAGTAAATCCTCTATCATGTAATATTTTTAAAGCTTTAACAGCATTATCAATTCCTTTGGCATATGAAAGTCTAGCTACTGACACTAAATTAAAACTATTATCTTTACAAAACTCATCACTTACTTTTTCTTCCGACATATTTTTTATAAACTCTGGTGAAGTTATATTTTCTATTACCTTAATTTTATTATGTAAAATAGGATACTTTTTTAAAAAAGCATTTTTACATTCTTCTGACACCGCAATAATATAATCAAACTTATTCCACATCTTTAAATCCATATTTATATCTGTTTCTATTGTTGAATAATCTGTATGAATCCATGCTATTTTTTTCTTTGCCTTAACCTTATTTGCTATAAAATAATGTGGCCAAAGGTAACTAATTGCAACATCATACTCTTCTTCTAACTTAGGTAAGAAAGGTAATGCATACTTCCACATAAGTTGCATTTGTACTACGCTTTCATTATTAGAAATTTTATGCCTATGCCATATTTTTGAATTATATTTTGCTACTAGTCTTGACAATCCTAAAAGAATATTTCCTTCTTTTAAAACTTGTATAATTCCTTTTCTAAAAATCGAATAAGCTTTAACTTCATCTAGTAAATTTACTTTATCAGTTAAAAGATTCATAAAATCACCAGTATGGCTATATAGCATTAAATCTACTTCATTATTTTCATAATCAAAATTATTTAGCATACTCACTAAACTTCTTTCAACTCCTCCAACTTCCATATCAAAAGATGATATTAATACTTTTCTCATTATTCCTCTCCTATTCTAGTTAATTTTATAAATCTTTAACAAATTGCTAACTATTTGATTCAGTTCATATCCTTTATTATTAAAAGCATTTTTTATATTTGCTTTATCTTTTTGTTTTTTATTAAATAACTCTAAAGCTTTATTACTCCATTCTTCACAAGAATTTTTTAGTTGTAATCTATTTAACAATCCTATTTCTAAATCAGCTTCATGTTGAATAGCTTCTGATACTATACAAGGTAATCCACAAGCTTGTGCTTCTAATATTACTAATCCTAAACCTTCATATATTGAGGGAAATATAAACAAATCACAATTATTTAAAATTACATCTATATCATTTCTTAAACCTAAAAAATAGATATTCTTTCTTATACCTAAATACTCTACTTTATCTTCAATCTCTTTTCTTAAAGGTCCATCACCAACCAATATAGCTTTAATCTTGCTATTCGCCTTAACCATATCATTAATTATATCTATTAAAAATTTATGATTCTTTGCATCTACAAATCTCCCTATATGCCCTACTACTATATCATCTTCCTTAATAACTAACTCTTCTCTTATGGACTTGTAATCTTTACACTGTAAAAATTTATTATAATTAACATAGTTATGTAAAACTTTATAGTCACTGTTTTTAACAATATTTTCTCCAAATAAATATTTACCTGCACTCTCACTACAAGCAACAAAATCTGTAGAAAATACTTTTATTAATCCCCTCATTAAAGAGAAATATATTTTTTTAATAATATTATTAGACATATCCCAATTAGTATGTGAATGAGATATTCTAATCTTTGCACCTGCTAATTTTGCAGCTAACATAGCTATGCCACAATTAAATAAAGTATGAGCATGAACTACCTCATATTTTCCTTGCTTTATTATTTTGTATAAATTTATTATCGCTTTAAGTTGTCCAACTTTTGATGGAGAATCTGTTTTTATAATTTTTCCACCTAACTTTTTAATTTCATTATCATAATAGGCATCTTTTTCATAATAAGATATAAAATCAAACTGAATAAAATTATAAACTTCTCTATATAAATTCATGAGCATTGTTTCAGTTCCACCTAAATCCATTCCACCAACAATATGTAAAACTTTAAATTTCTTTTTATTCATTTTCTTCTCACCTTAATAAGTAGTATTATTAAAAAAATAAATTATAATTACTTTTATATGTTACTCCTCCTACCTTACAATCATAAGCAAAATATATAAAATAACATATTATGAAACAATAATAAACTAATCTTTTTTCTGATTTATTAATTAGACATTTGCTTATTATATAAGGTAATAAAATCATACTATACATATCTGTATAGAATGAAAATCTTGAAAATATCCAATTATAATAAGAACTACACATAATTAAAAAGCTCATCAAACTCATATTTACAAAAATATTTCCAGTATCCCATTTTTCTCTTATATAATCTTTATTTAAATATGCTAAAAATACAGGTACAAAGTATACAGCTATTCTTAAAATATTTACGCCACCTTCATTAAAGTTCTCATATTCATGATATTTAGTACTACTTAAAAAACTAAAAATTATATTCATAATTGGTTCATAAAATATCATACCTATAAAAAATAATCCTATTATAGCCCATATTTTTTTAGACCATGCTTCTTGTATACATATAAAATATAATGGAATCATTATAAACGCGGACATATGAATTGTAGATAGTAATATCATTATTATTGCATAAATTTTAAACTTTCTTTTAATTATCAGAGGAGTACACATAAATATTATTGATGCAACCACTGATTGTCTTATTCCATTCATTGTTGCAACATAAATCATAGAAGTATACATAAATACCATTAATTCAAAACATATATCTTTTGAATAATTTCTAAAAATTAATATATTTATTAAATTAATTATTAACGATGTAACTATTAATAAAAACTGTGGGTTTTCACAAATACTTTTTAAAAACATCATAAACAAAGTAAAACCTGGTTCATACGGAAATTCCTTAAAATTCGCTCCATATTTTATTAAATTATAAGAATGCACATAATAATAAGTATCTCCTATCCCACTTCTAAGCCCAGAAACTAATATTAAAATTGCTGCAATCATAAGAGTTAATATTAAATTAGGTTTATTATTTCTATCCTTTAATATTCTAGCTAATAGTGCTAAAAAATAAGTTAACCAAACAACAATATAAAGAACCCCCATCTATATCTCCCCTCACTACTTATATAAAAATTTTTTATGATAATATTTTATTAATTTATCTGGTATAAATGGTGTTATTAATGGCTTTATTAAAAATATATATTTACTTATTGGCATATTTAATCTTTTATACCCTAGGCAACTAACTACAAAAATATTTAAGTAATTTCTAAAATTTCTTCTCTTATAAGAGCTATTATCATCCTTTACTTTATACAAAGCTTCTCTTAAGTTATAACCTTTAAATCCTTTTTCAAAAAATCTAAACCACAAATCTAAATCTTCACATCTTGTTGTGTACTTAGTTACTCTATATCCATCTAATTCTTCAAAAACTTCTTTTTTAGCTAAGATAGTTGCATGACAAAATGGTACTGATTTTAGCAATTCGAATTTATCAGGTACTTCTTTATTAGCTCCTCTAATCCCCCTCTCTCCATTTTCATTAAATGAAATCATTGAAGTTCCAACCAAATCATAATCTTTATTCTCAATTAAAAACTTAATTTGCTTTTCTAATCTATCTTTTATTGATAAGTCATCTCCATCTTGCCTTGCTATATACTCTCCAGTTGACAATTCTAAACATCTATTTAAAGTTGGAGCTAGTGTTAAATTATTACTATTTTTTATCAACTTTATTTTTTCTGGAAATTTATCAGCATAACTATGTGCTATATTGTAAGTGCTATCGCTTGAACAATCATCACACATTATTAATTCCCAATTTTCATAAGTTTGATCTAATATAGAGTCAATACTTTGCTTTAGTGTATCTTGGCAATTATATATACCCATTATTATTGAAACTTTTGGATTCATTTCCCCTCCTGTTTATCACATGTAAATATTATTTTTAAATTTATTAATAATATTATCAATAATATATAGAACTACTTAATTTAAATTATTTATTTTATCTTTTTCATTTATTTAATAAAATTTTTCTATTTCCATTAATACGTTATCTATGTAGTATTTCTTTACTTTATTTTTAGAGTAAAGACCAAATGATTCTAAATTATCTCTATTAATATATAATTTCTCTAGTGCACAAGAAGTTTGTTTATAATCACCTACTTTTACTAAATAACCATTTTTATTGTTATCTATCAACTCTCTTGGCCCCCTAGTATCTGTTGCTATTAATGCTTTTTTCATTGTCATTCCTTCTAAAAGACATTTTCCTAATCCTTCTCTTTTAGAAAATAAACCAACACAATCCGAACACTGAATTAATTCATAAACATCCTTTCTATAACCAATAAATTTTATATTTTCATCAAGTTTATGATTTTTAACTATAGTCTTTAGCTTATTTTCTAAAACTCCTGTTCCAGCAAATATAACTTTTATATTAGGATACTTTTTTACCAATAAATTCATTGCTTTTATTATTTGGATGTGATTTTTGTTTTTATTTATGTCAGCAAGTATCATCACTACAAAATCTTCTTTTTTTAAATCTAAACTTTCTCTATACTGATCGATATCGCTAATCATATTAATATCTATTTTTTCTACTCCTACTCCATGCATGAACTTAACCGAACCATTATTTCTTAATTTAAATTTTTCTGCTCTTTTTAAATCTTCTTTATTTATTGTAATTATAGTATCTGTCCATCTAGCAGCTAACTTTTCCAAATTATAATAAATAACCCAATTTAGTAAAGGGGCTCCTTTATAAAAATGAAATCCATGAGCCGTATAAATTATTTTGCATTTATATTTCTTTAAAGCAAATCTCGTTAAAAATGATGCTATAGGTGTATGAACGTGTATTAAATCATACTGATTATCATCTTGTAATTTTTTTATTTGTTTAATAACCTTGTTGTAATTTATTTTTATTGGATTTCTACTAAAATCAATATTATTAATTCTAACATTATTGTCTAATAATTCTTTATGAATATTTGTGTTTATATTACATGCACATTCTACAATATTTCCTTTCTCTAAAAGCATCTTAATGTGAGGTACTAAAAAAGCATTTATTGTTTCCATTAATGCAGATACATATAAAATTTTCATTTTCCCCTCCACATTATACAAAAACACAACTATCAAATCTTAGCGCTGTAAATTTATCTTGAATTTCTTCGTTATATTCAAGCTTTTTTCCAATAAGCAATTCATACAATTTTTTAGGTGAATTAGCTCCTGCTTTAAAACTCATAGGAGATCCACCAGCAAATCTACCATTTATTTCTATTATGCTAATACCGTCTTTTGTTTTTATACAATCAAAATTAATTTCTCCAACAAATTTTAAAAAATTACATAATCGCTTTGCTACTTCTATTATATCTCTATCCATAACAATTTTTCCTTTGGTTATCTCTCCACCTCTATGTGCTAGTCGTATCTTTGGAGAAACAGTTATTAAATTCCCATTAAAATCTGTAAAAACATCTACACAATACTCTTGACCTTCAGCAAATTCTTGTATCATTGGATTTGGTACATATGATGAAAAAAACTCTAGTTCTTTTTCATTATTTATCTTAAAATTATTAATACTTGAACTTCCATCTAAAGGTTTTATAAATAAAGGAAATTCATAATTATTATTTTTTAAATCTAAACTACTTATTAATTTTGGTACTTTAAATCCTTTATTTTTTAAAAACTCATAAGTTTTAACCTTGTTTCTTATTATCTCTATTGTAGCTTCATCTGAAACCATAACCTTAGCCCCAGTTTCTTTTTCTATTAAATCTTTATTTTTTGAATATATCATCAACTCTGTATCTAGAGTTGGAATTATCAATGAAACTTTTTCCTTTTTACATATTTCAATTATACTATCTATAAAATTATCACTTTTAATTCTTGGTACTATATATGCTTTGTCAACAAATCTTAAAGCTGGTGCTAACTCATCCATATCAGCCCCTATTAAACTCCCTTCTAAGTTAAGTTCTTCTTTTGCTTCTCTAAATGCTTCTACTAATTCTACTCTTCTTCCAACACTAGAAAATAATACATTTATCATAAAACTCACCTCCACAATTATTTTTTCTAATATTTTGACTTTTGTATATATTCTTCAACACACCATTCTTCTCTTACTACTTCATAATTACCGTTTCCTAAATCAACATATACTGCTGAAAAAGGTTCTATAAACATAGGAGCTAATGAAATCGAATATGCCCCAACTTTATCAAATATAATTCTATCTCCTACTTTTAATTCTTTATAATTTTTTAATGTCATTAATCTATCATTATCTAAACACGTATACCCACAAATAACTTGTTCATCAATCAGTTTATTATTTTTAGAATTATCTCTAAAAAAATATTTATTTTTTTTAAAAAAAGGATCAATATTATTTCTACTTGTATTTATTGTCACTATTCTTTTTGCAAATGTATCTTTAACATCAATAACTTCACTAAGAAAACTGATTGGTGATCCTATTAAAGCTGATCCTGGTTCAACAATTAATTTAGTTGTCTTGCTATCAAATACACACGAAAGTCGTAAAGCTATTTCTTTCATATATTGATCATATGTGGGTTTCCCTGGTACTCCACCAAAAAATCCACCACCAATATCTATATAATCTAATTTATAATCAAAATACTTTCCTATGCAACATGCTATATCTGCAATTGCTCTATAAATATTTAAACTTCTAGTCTTAGCTGTATTATGAATGTGTAATCCTACAACTTTAACATTACTTATATTGTTTAATTCAATTATAGCCTTCTTTAAACTTTCATTTTCATAACTAAATCCAAACCTACTTCCATCTTTACCAAATGAAGTTTCTCCTGGACATTCTTTATCTAAATCAAAATTTACTCTTATTCCAACCTTTACTTCTTTATTAATTTTTTCTTCCTTTAACCAATTTATTTCTCTAGATGAATCTATATTAACAATTGCTTCCTCATTTAATGCTTTAATAAACATTTCCTTACTTTTATTTGGTCCATTAAAAATTATACTTTTATCACTATACCCTATTTTTTTTGCAAGTTTATACTCATAGTCTGATACAACTTCGGCATAGCAATTATTTTTCTTCATAAAATTTAAGACCCAAGGTAGCGAATTTGTTTTGCATGAATAACCAATTATATAATTATTCCAATATTTCTTTAAAGCCTTATGCATACCATCAATATTAGATTTTAATTCATCTCTATTTATAATAAAACATGGTGCGTTTAAATTCTCATGCATATATATTCTCCTTTAATTTAATCCATTAAAATATTCGGATGTTACTTGTCCATCTTGATTTATTCCATCTCTTTTTAATAACTTATAAAATGTTAAGAAAAATATCTTTATATCCAATCCTATCGACCAATTATCAACATAATAAACATCTAACTTAAACTTTTCTCCCCAACTAATCGAGTTTCTTCCATTAACTTGCGCCCATCCCGTAAGTCCTGGAAGTACATTATGTCTTCTTTTTTGTTCTTCACTATATAAAGGAAGATATTCAATTAAAAGTGGTCTTGGTCCTATTAGACTCATGTCACCTTTTAATATGTTTATAAGTTCTGGAAGCTCATCTAAACTTGTACTCCTTAGAATTTTTCCAAAATTAGTTAGTCTCTCACCATCTGGAAGCAAATCCCCATCTTTGTCAACTCCATCCTTCATAGTTCTAAACTTCATCATTTTGAATATTTTATCATTTTTTCCTACTCTATCTTGAGTAAATAATATAGGCGATCCAAGATTAACTCTAACTAAAATTGCAACTACTATTATAATCGGTGAAAATACTATTAAACCTCCTAAAGATGCAATAATATCAAAAATTCTTTTTATAAAATATTGAATGTTTTTATTCATTCAAAAATCTCCTTTTAAAATAAAGCTTTTATTATTTTTATAACTCTTTCTTGCTCTTCCTTTGTCATCTTTGTATCAGATGGCAAACATACTCCTCTATTGAATATATCTTCTGATACACTGATTTCTTCTTCATCATTATGTAAATAAAACTCATATTCCTTATAGTAAGGTTGTATATGCATCGGCTTCCATATTGGTCTTGATTCTATATTTTCTTTTTCTAAAGCTAATATAATATCAAGTGGTTTAACCTTAGAATTTTCACTTAATGTTATTGTTGTTAACCAATAATTAGGCTCTCCATACTCACATACTGGCATCATTTCTATATCTTCTATTTCCTTAAAAGCTTCTTTATAAGTTTCAAAAATTTCTTTTTTCTTAGCTATTCTATCTTCTAAAACTCTAAGTTGTCCTCTTCCTATTCCTGCTACTATATTACTCATTCTATAGTTATAACCAAGTTCTGTGTGTTCATAGTGTCTAGCTTTATCTCTAGCCTGTGTGCTCCAAAATCTTACTTTAGCTATTCCTTCTTCATTATTAGAAACTAACATACCTCCACCAGAAGTAGTTATTATCTTGTTTCCATTAAATGAATATATTCCATACTCTCCAAATGTTCCACTATGCTTTCCTTTATAAGTCGCTCCTAAAGATTCTGCTGCATCCTCTATTATTGGAACATTGTACTTTTTACATATTTCCATAATTTTATCCATATCAGCACTTTGTCCATAAAGATTTACAACAATAACAGCCTTAGGCATTTCTCCTTTTTCTTCATAAGCTTTAAATGCTTTTTCTAAAGCAACTGGTGACATATTATGACTTTCTGGTTCAGAATCTATGAATACTGGAATTCCTCCTTCATAAATTATTGGATTACAACTAGCCGCAAAAGTTAAACTAGAGCAAAAAACCTTATCTCCTTTTTTAACTCCAACAGCCTTTAACGCCATATGTATAGCTGCTGTCCCTGAAGCTAACGCAGCTCCAGTCTTACTTCCAACATATTCTGATAATTCCTTTTCAAAACCATCTACATTTGCTCCTAAAGGTGCTATCCAATTTGTATCAAAAGCTTCCTTAACAAATACTTCTTCTAATCCTCCCATATGAGGAGATGCTAAATAAATTCTCTTATTTTCTTCTGACACTTTTATCACTCCATATCTAATTAATCTATAAAGTAGTTGCGACTTCTAACTTAGAAGACTCTACTTCATTTTTCTCTTTTTTATCTAATCTATTGTATGTTGGAACAAATTCTTCTATTTTACTTCTTATATCTTCACCTGTTCCAAATCTACTTATATTAATAAGTTCTTCTATATTTATTTTTATATAGTCAAAATCAAAATCACCTGGTCTTCCAATAAAAATCTTCTCATGTTTTGTTTCCGTTAATCCTTCTTCATCCATTAGAAGTTCTTCATAAAGTTTTTCTCCTGGTCTTAATCCAACTATCTTTATATCTATATCTTCAAAAGGTTCATATCCTGAAAGTTTTATTAAATTCTTTGCTAAATCATATATTTTAACTGGTTTACCCATATCTAAGACAAAGATTTCTCCCCCCTTAGCATAGGCTCCTGCTTGAAGAACTAACTGAGCTGCCTCAGGAATGAGCATAAAATATCTTGTTATATACTTATTAGTTAAGGTAACTGGTCCCCCTTCAGCTATTTGCTTTTTAAATAAAGGAATTACTGAACCATTGCTTCCAAGAACATTTCCAAATCTAACAGCAACAAAATCTGTTTTACTTTTTTTATTTATAGCTTGTATTATCATTTCACACATTCTCTTAGTTGCTCCCATTACATTAGTTGGGTTAACAGCCTTATCTGTTGAAATTAATACAAACTTTTCTACTCCATACTTATCTGCACATTCTGCAGTATTTAAAGTTCCACCAGCATTATTTTTTATTGCTTCCCCTGGGCTTGTCTCCATTAAAGGAACATGTTTATGTGCCGCTGCATGGAATACTACTTGTGGTTTGAAATTTCTAAAAATAGAATCTAACTTTTCTTTATCTCTAACTGAAGCTATTATTACTTGCTTCTTAAGCTCTGGATGAGTTCTATTTAATTCCATTTCTAAATCATAAGCATTATTTTCATAAATATCTAAAATCATTAATTCCTTTGGATTAAAATTAGCTATTTGTCTACAAAGTTCTGAACCAATAGATCCCCCTCCACCAGTTACTAAAACTCTTTTATTTTTTATATAATTAGCTATTTCATCCTTGCTAAGCTTAACCTCTTCTCTTCCTAAAAGATCTCTTAAATCAACATCTCTCATTTTAGTTAGGTTAACCTTACCACCTATCATTTCATAAACTCCAGGCATTATTTTAACTTTAACCTTAGTTTCATGGCAGGCTTCTATTATTTTTTTCTTTTCATCAGAAGTTATTGATGCTATAGCTATTAAAATCAAATCAACTCTTTGATTTTCAACAATATTTTTTATATCATTTCTATTTCCTAAAACTTTCACTCCATTTATATAAGTTCCAAGCTTACTTCTATCATCATCTATAACTCCTATAGGCTTAAACCCAGCTCCCGTTTCTCTTTTCATTTCATTAATAACTAATCTTCCACAAGAACCAGCTCCAACTATTAAAACATTTTTTTGTGATTCAATTCCCTTTAATGTTCCATAGATTACAAGTCTTCTATACATTCTAAAGGAAAGCCTAAATCCAATGGTAAGTACCATTGTTAATATTCCTGCTGATAAAGTTACCATCATAGGAATTCTAGGATTTAAGAAAAGCATAATAATAACATTTATTAAACATCCTACTATGCAAGCTGCAACACCTTTCATTACTTCATCTAACCCTGCAAAACTCCAAAGGCTTTTATACATTTTAAAGAATGCAAATAGAACAACATATATTACTGCTATAAAAGGCATCCATTTAAAATATAAATTCCATTGCTCTACTGGTATATCTCCTAACACAGGTCCATTAAAGGCAAATCTAACAAGCATACTAAAAATATAAGCTATGTTTATAAGTACTATATCAATTAATACTAATAACATTCCTTTTGCTTTACTTATGTTCGACACTTTTCTCCCCCTTAACCAATAACACAAACTTTGAAAATAAATTAAAAATTAATTTTATTTGTCCAAAACAACAACTTATCTTTCTTAATGAATGATAAGTTGTTATATTTCACTTTTTTATGTAATATAAAAAAGTGTTTCTATTTATTTTTTCTTTTTTTTCTTTTATTCCCTTCAGCAGAATAATAATATCCATAATATTCATATTCATTATGGTCTTTATAGTCAAATTTATTTAATATACATCCAATTATATTTGCATTTACTTTTACCAATCTATCTTTTGAAAGCTTTATAACATTCTCATCCACTTCATTTGAAGCAGCCACTAATATTATTCCATCAGAATAAGTTGATACTATTCCAGCATCACTTACTATCCCTATTGGAGGAGTATCTATAAACACATAATCAAAATGCTCTTTTGTTTCTTCTACAAAGCTTCTCATTCTATTAGAATTTAAAATTTCTGCTGGATTATTGGGTATATTTCCTGTAGTAAGAACATTTAAATTTTTAATTTCAGTATTTTGTACGCACTGTTTAAATGTTTTATTTCCAATTAAAACATCGGTTAATCCTATTGTATTACTTAGCCCAAACATTCTATGTATACTTGGATTTCTTAAATCACAATCTATTATTAAAACCTTCTTATTTTCTAGATTTCCAAAGGCAGCTCCAATATTAGAAATTATTGTACTTTTCCCTTCACTTGGCTTAGAGCTTGTTATTGCTATAACATTTAAATTCTCATCTAAGTTTGAAAATTGAATATTTGTTCTCGCATTTCTATAAGCTTCTGAAACAGAAGATTTCGAATTTCCAATTACAGTAACATTTCCGTCATAGTTCTTTCTTTCTTCTTCATTTTCAAAAGGAACAACCCCAAGTAATGGAGTATCTAAAGTATTTTCTAATTCTTCTGGGGTTTTAACCTTATTATCAAAATAATCTAGTAATAAAACCACAAATATTGCTATTGCTAATCCTATGATACCACCTAGAGCTAAATTTCTAAATTTATTTGGACTTATTGGTTGAGTTGGCAATAAAGCTTCATCTATAACTTGGACCCCATCAACTTTAGATATTTTTTCTAACTCTTCTCCAAAAACTACTGGAACTTCATTTGCAATTTCCCTAGCTACTTTTGGATCTTCATTTTTAACAGTAATATTCATTACCGGCCCACTAACTGAGTTAATATCTATAGAATTGCTTATTGCATGATAATCCTCTTCTAAGTTTAAATTTTTCTTAATTTCTTCTGCTACCTTTCTAGACTTAACAATTGGTTTGTATGTTTCCCCTAATAATTGACTGTAGCTAATATCCTCTTTTGTTAGTTGTGATGATTTACCTAATAAATTATTTATTATTATAGTTGTTTGTGCTTCATATATTGGTGTTGTAAAGAAAAATGTTTTTATACTAACTATCAATATAGATGCTATAACTATAGCGACTATTATCTTTATTTTCTTTCTTAGAAGTTTAAGATACTCTTTAATTTCAATCTTTTGTTCCATAAAAATCCTCCATTAATATTTTATAAAAAAACATAAAATAACAAATTTAAATTTACAATTCCCTATATAAAAATTAAATTCAATTGATATTCCATATAATATATTATAATAAATCTTATATTTTACAAACACTATAAATATATAAGATAATATAAATATTAATATGTTTTTTCAAAAAACATATTAATATTTAATAAAATTA
>OCPN01000180.1_pt1 | contig 27712 bp, 22 predicted proteins | sample 1476971 | NCBI WGS metagenome assembly OCPN01 (sample SAMEA2580251, study PRJEB22360) | human gut metagenome | biome: human gut; feature: human-associated habitat; material: faeces | place: Denmark | collected 2008/2010
ACACCGTTAGGTGTGTTGCCCAAGAATCTTGGCATTTCAATGCCGAGTAGTTCAAATAAATAATATGGGTTTGATTATTTTAATTTAATAGATATTAGAAAGAATTATAATACTAAGTTAAGTAAAATTTAGGATATAAGTATATTAGGGGTTTATTTTAAAAATGTATTAAATACATATAGAAGATTTTAGGGAGGTGAAAAGGGGCATATTAAAGGTTTTATATAAAATTTATGAATATATTATCTCAAAATTTTTTATAAGATTTATTTTTATGCACCCTAAAAGTAGTTATGCTTAAAGATTTAAATGAAAAAATAAAAGAATGTCGAGAAAATATGGCCTTAAAGGAAATTCTTGAAAAGAGAAATTTATCACTTGAAAATGAATTGAATAGTAAGGAGAAGGAATTAGGAGAGCTTGAAAAGAGTTTAAATAAGGAGCTTAAGGATGTTCAAAAGTTAAAGATTTTATCTTCTTCTAATTTAATATCTAATATATTAAGAAATAAGGATGAAAAGCTAGAAAAAGAAGAAAGAGAATATTTAGAGGCAAAACTTAAGTATGATAATTTTAAGTTTAAGGTGGAAAAGTTAAGATATGATGTAGAAGAAAACAACAATAGATTAGGGCAATTAATTAATATTGAAGGTAAGTATAAAGAGCTTATAAGTGAAAAGAGAGAGTTAGTTAAAAAGTTTAATCTAAATATAAGAGATGAAATAATTGAAATAGAAAATGAAATAAAGGACTTACTAAGTAATAAGACAGAAATTTCAGAAGCCTTAAGAGAAGCTAATAATTGCTTAATGATTAGTGAAGAAACCTTAAAATCCTTAAGGAGTGCTAAAAATTGGGGAATATATGATATTGTTGGGGGAGGAATGATTTCTTCAGCAATCAAACATAATAGAATAGATGATGCTAAAACTTATATGGAGAGACTTAGTTATTCAGTAGATAGATTAAATAAGGAATTAGGGGATGTAGATACCTCTATATTTAATGAAGGCTTAAATATAAGTGGATTTTCTTATACCTTTGATATTTTCTTTGACAATATATTTAGTGATTTTTCAGTTCAAGGAGAAATCAATGATTCTTTATATAAGATTGAGGATTTTCGTAATAATGTTTTAAATTTAATAAGAAAATTAGAGGAAAAAGAAAATAGTATCGGTTTAAAGGTAAATCTACTAAATGAGAGATTAGAAAAATTAATAGAAGAAAATTAAATTTGCTTCTATTATATTTAAAATAAATTATAACTTAAAATATTAGAATAGATTTTAAGTTATAATAAATGATTAAAACACTTTAACTTAAAGTTAAGAATTATCTTAATGTGGTTAAAGTGTTTTTATTTTGGAAAAATTTTAGTTTTTATTGAGGTTTGCGATTTATTAAAAGAAAGTTCATAGTAAAACATGTATAATTAATATGTGGTAATAATTAACTTAGAATTTATAGGGAATTAATCGCAAAATTAGGAGGGTAATTTATGAGGAAAATAATTCATATCAATGATCAATGGTTTTATGCAAATGATTACAAAGATGAGTATTTAAAAAATGAGTTTGATTTTAGTAATTTTGAAAGGGTAGATTTACCTCATACCAATATAGAGTTACCATATAATTATTTTGATGAAAAGGCATATCAATTTGTTTCTACTTATGTTAAAACTTTAAAATTTGATAATAGTATTAAAGGGAAAAAAGTATTTTTAGATTTTGAAGGAGTTATGATATCAGCAGAGGTATATTTAAATGGAATTTATGTTGGTGGACATAAGGGTGGTTACACTAATTTTTCAATAGATATTACTAATGCTATAAAAATTAAGGAAGATAATATATTAAAAGTTGTTGTTGATTCAACAGAAAGACCTGATATACCTCCTCATGGATATGTTGTTGACTATTTAACCTATGGAGGAATATATAGAGAAGTTTCCTTAAGAATAGTTGAACCTATATTTATAAATAATTTATATGCAAGGGCATATGATTGCTTAAAGGAAGAAAAAAGATTAGAACTTGATATAGAAATAAAAAATTTTGAGAAACATAGAGATGATTTAGAAGTTGTTGTAGACTTTGGTGATGATACTTTTGAAGAAACTTTAAGTACAAAGTTACCAATTGAAGAAGGAACAAGTATTAAAAGTATAGAAATAGACCAATTAAATATGGTTAAGTTATGGGATATAGAAAATCCTAAGCTTTATGAAATAAAAGTTAAGTTATTAAAAGATTCAGAAGTTATAGATGAATATAAAGATACCTTTGGATTTAGAGAGGCTAAATTTAGACCAGATGGTTTTTATTTAAATGGAAGAAGAGTAAAACTTGTTGGATTAAATCGTCATCAGGCTTATCCATATGTAGGATATGCTATGCCTCAAAGGGTTCAAGAAAAGGATGCTGAGATTTTAAAATATGAATTAGGACTTAACATAGTTAGAACATCTCACTATCCGCAATCACTACATTTCTTAAGAAAATGTGATGAGATTGGATTATTAGTTTTTGAAGAGATACCTGGTTGGCAACATATAGGTGATGAAGCTTGGCAGGCAGAATCTATTAAAAATGTAGAGGAAATGATAAAAAGAGATTACAATAGACCTTCCATAGTTTTATGGGGCGTTAGAATAAATGAGTCTCAAGATAGTCATGATTTTTATGTGAAAACTAATGCTATGGCAAAGAGTTTAGATCCTATTAGACAAACTGGTGGGGTTAGATACTTAGAAAATAGTGATTTCCTAGAAGATGTTTATACAATGAATGATTTTATACACAGTGGGGGAGAAAAAGTATTAAGAACTCAAAGTGAAGTAACAGGACAAGATGATAAAGTTCCTTATTTAGTAACTGAATATAATGGGCATATGTATCCAACAAAAAGTTTTGATCAAGAATGTAAAAAAGTTGAACATGCTTATAGACATTTGAGAGTTATTAATGAATCCTTTGGCTTAGATGAAATAAGTGGAGCCATAGGATGGTGTGCTTTTGATTATAATACACATAGTTCCTTTGGTTCAGGAGATAAAATTTGTTACCATGGAGTTTCTGATATGTTTAGAAATCCTAAGTATGCAGCTTATTCCTATGCTAGCCAAAAGAAAGTAGAAGATGGTGTGGTTTTAGAGCCTATTACTTTAGGGGCTAAAGGAGAAAGGGATGGAGGAGCAATACTTCCATTTACAGTGCTTACAAACTGTGATTATATAAAAATATTTAAAGATGGAATATATATAGATACTTATTATCCTAATAAAGAAAAGTTCCCTAATTTACCACATCCACCAATAGAGGTTTCACATATTTTATCTATGGATTCAGAAATACCTCTTACTGAAGAAGCAAAAAAAGAAATTAAAGACTTTGTATTAAATAAATTAAAAGATTCTAATTTAACTAATTTAGCTGAAGAAGACTTTAAATATATTGAAGAATTTAGTGAAAGAGTAAATATACCTGTATTTAAAATAATGTCTTTAGTTTATAAATTAGCTGGAGGTTGGGGAGACAAGGAAAACTCCTTAATAATAAAAGGCTTTATAGATAATAATGAGGTTGCTTCAAAAGAAATAGGTGAACTTAGAAGCATGAATAAACTTGAAGTTACACCAGATGATTTAGAACTTTCATTAGATAAAACAAGTTATGATGCTACTAGAATTGTGGTTAAACTTTTAGATAACTTAGGAGAGGTTCTTTTCTTAAATAATGATTTTATTGAAGTAGAAATAGATGGACCTTTAAGTATAATGGGACCAAGTAAGTTTGGAATTTCTGGTGGAGCAGTAGCTTTCTGGGTAAGAACTCAAGGGAAAAAAGGTCTTTGCAAAATAAAGGTTAAGAGCATGTATTTTGAAGAAGAAATTTCTATAGAAGTTAAGTAGAGTTAATATATTAGTACTTTTATAGAAGCTCTTAAATAATTTAAAATTAAACAAATATATTCTAGGTAAAAGTGAAGTTGTACTTTAGATTAATTTAGGATTAAAGATATATTTGAAATTTAGAATTTAGTTAAGGAATTTAAAATAAAAAGAGGGAGTTATATCAAAACTTAGATATAAGAATTATAAATATATTTGGAGAGTTAGTGAATTTCACTAAGAATTTATAATTTTTATTTATAAGTTTAAATTGATATAACTCCTTTTTATGTAACTTTTGAAAGGACGACAACTGTCGAAATTATAATTTTTAAGAGTAAGAGGGTCCATTAATATTATTAGCTAAATTAAGAACAAATATCCTTATAATTTATATAGGAATTAATAGGAAAAAATAGGGGGGAGGTGAATAATTTATTATTGTAGAGTTATTTTTACTGTATAACCAGAAATAATATTGGGGAATTTTAGGAGAAAAACTGGAGAACGATTAAATATTTATATATAATTCATTTAAAGTCTATGGACAAGACTTTATAATTTATCAATTCCTAAGTTAGAAAAAAGTGTTGATCTTAAATGTTACAAGAAGATGTAAAAGCCAAGATGACTTATACATATAGAGGTAGTTAAGATAGAACACTTTTTTTACTTCATAGCTAAATGATTTTTAGTTTTATTCTTACTTAAATATAATAAATTATTTAAGTAGTAATAGCCTCTACAAAGAAAGACTAAAAGGATTTTAGTTATACTTATTAGGAAAAACAAAGGATAACTAGGAGGGAAAAACATGAGTAAAATTTTAATTTCTATATTATTATCTTTAGGATTATGTTCTGGAGGTGCTGGGGTGAGATATTTTAATAGTAACGCTATATCTCATAAAAATGTACAAGCTAACCAAAGCATTTCAAATGAAAGTGCAGAAAAGGTAGAAGCACAACAAGGAGAGAAATCCAAGGAAGAAACTAATATTTTAAGCAGTAATCCTTTTACTAAAGTTTTTGAGAATATAAGTAAGAATTTTTCTAAGGATAAAGTAGCAGATACTACTGAAAAAGAAGAGAGTGTTAAAAACACTTCACAAGATGAAAAGTCAAAAGTAGAATCTAATAATGAAAATGGAAAGTTAGATGTTATTCAATCAAATAGTGAAAATAAAGAGGTTGCACAAAATAACAAGGAAGATGCAAATCCTTCAAAGGATAGACAAGAAGAAAAGCAAGCTGAAAATAAGCAAGTAGAGAAAGAAGCTAATAAGAATTTTGTGCAAAAACAAGAAAATAAACCTGTAGAAAACCAAGTTGAGAAACCAGTAGAAGAGTCAAATAATAGTAGTTCTTATGAAGCTCAAATTGAACAAATGATATTCAATAAGGTTAATGAAGAAAGAGCTAAGGCAGGGGTTGCACCTTTAAGTTATAGTAACACTATGCAAAAATATGCTCGTATTAAGTCAGAAGATATGGGAGTGAGAAAATATTTTTCACATGAAGATCCAAATGGACAATTAATAACAGCTAAAATGAAAGCTGATGGAGTTTCATATAATGCATGGGGAGAGAATATAGCTTATTTAAGTGGATATTCAGGAGATTCAAACATAGCCAACCAATTTATGACTAATTGGATGAACTCATCAGGACATAGAGCTAATATACTTTCTCCTAACTTCACTTCTATTGGTGTAGGAGTTTATAAAATAGGAAATACATATTACGCTACACAAGAGTTTATGAAATAGAATAAGAATTTTAAAAGGCGTGTATCAAAAGTTTTTTTGATATACGTCTTTTTTATAAAGGTTTTTAGCTTAATAAATTAATTTTTTATAAAAAGCCATATGAATTTTTATAGGATTTTTGGTATATTGTGTATAATGTAAGTGGGTTTTATTTTTTAGTAATAATATTTTTTACAGTTAATCTATATGGAATAGCCGTTGTATTAAAAAATAAATTAGATAGGGTAAGGAGAGGAGGAGAAAATATAGTTTAATAAATTAGAGCTAAAGATGAGAAATAAGAGGGTTTAATTGGAATTAGGGGATGGAATTTATGAGGAGTAATAAGAAAAAGGGGACTCTTTTAAGCAATCTCAAGTATATTATGGGATATGCTTGGAGTCAGGACAAGGTTTTGTTTGCGCAGTGTGGTATTTATACTATTTTGGCATCTGTTTCACCTTTTCTAGGAATTTTTTTACCAAAATTTTTGATTGATGAACTATTAGGACAGAGAAGAGTAGAAATAATCTTAATGACTTTAATTGGATTTTTTCTTTTATCTTCAGTTATGAACTATTCAATAGCTTGGCTTAGATGTGTATATAGTCCTAGGGTTACTAAAATTAGATGTGACTATATGACCATGATAAGTGAGAAAATAATGAAAATGGATTTTAAAAATACGGAAGATCCTGAGGTTCTAAATAAAATAAAAAGTGTTATGAATGCAGTTATGAATAACAATACAGGAGTTGAAGGAGTATATCACACAATTTTAGGGCTCTTTGGAAAGTTAACTGCCTTTGTAGGATATATATCTATAGTATTATTTTTAAGTCCATGGATTTTATTATTCTTAATAATAAATGTTTTAATAAGCTATGCTTTAACTATGAGGGTTAAAAAGTATGAGTATAGCCAAAAAGAAAAGGCAGCTGATAAGGATAGAAGAACTTTCTATGTCTTTGATACAATGTACGATTTTGCCTATGGTAAAGACATAAGAATATATGACTTAAAAAATATACTTATTGAAAAATTTAAGAAATTTAGGGGAGAGAGAATAGATATATCTAGGGATGTCCAAGGAAAACAATTAAATGTTAAGATTGTTGATGTAGTACTTCTTGTAATAAGAGAATGTGTAGTTTATGGATATTTAATATATGATGTGCTTTTTACTGGAATGGGCATAGGGGATTTCACAATGTATTTTTCAACAATAAATGGTTTTGGAGATTGGATGAAAGGTATATTAGATGATTTAGCCCATATTAAGGCTCAAAATATGTATTTAGATGATATGAGAGAGTTCTTAGAAATAAAGAGTGAAGATAAAGAAAAAACTATGGATATACCTATTGATAGCTCTTATGAAATAGAGTTTAAAAATGTATCATTTAAATATCCAAAAACAGATAAATATATTTATAAAAATCTTTCATTAAAGATTAAAAAGGGGCAAAGACTTGCTATTGTTGGAATTAATGGAGCAGGTAAAACAACCTTTGTTAAGCTTTTATGTAGACTTTATGAGCCAACAAGTGGGGAGATTTTAATAAATGGGATAAACATACAAAGTTTTTCTAAGGAAGAATATTATAAAATCTTATCAGTAGTGTTCCAAGATATTAAAACTTTTGCATTTACTGTGGCAGAAAATGTTTCTCTAGAGAATTTAGAAGATGTTGATAGAGAAAAAGTTTTACACTGCATAGAAAAGGCTGGAGTAGGAGATAAAATAAATTCCCTTGAAAAGGGAATAGATACCTCTCTTTTAAAAATTTTAGATGGAGAAGGGGTTGAATTATCAGGAGGAGAAAATCAAAAGTTAGCCCTAGCTAGAGCCTTGTATAAGAATGGAAAAATAGTAATCTTAGATGAACCAACCTCAGCTTTAGACGCTGTAGCAGAATATAATATTTATAAGGGATTTGATGAGCTAATTGGAGATAAAACAGCAATTTATATATCTCATAGACTTGCAAGTACAAAGTTCTGTGATGTTATAGCTTTCTTTGAAAATGGTGAAATTGTTGAGTATGGAACTCATGAGGAATTATTAAAGAAAAATGGCAAGTATAGTGATATGTTTAATATACAAGCACAATATTATAAAGAAGAAAGTGGGGCTTTAGCATAATGGAGAATAAAGAAAAGTACACAAGTGATTTATATATAATAAAACATTTCTTAAAGTTAGCTCATGGAATATCAAAGACCTATATACCAACCTTATTCTTTTCATCTTTATTTGCAGCAGCAGTTCCGTTCTTAAATATAATAATGCCAAAGTATATTATAGATGAACTTTTAGGAGCTAGAAGAATAAAGGTTCTTATTATGTTAGTTTTATTAACTGTACTAGGTAATGGAGTATTAAACTTAATAAATAGAGTTCTAGAGAAAAAATGTAATATTAAAAATGAAGAGGTAGTAGCAGGTTTTGATTTGCTTATAGGAAAGAAAGTTATGGACTTGGATTTTGAAAATATTGAAGATCCAGAGATTTTAAACTTAAAGGAAAGAGCCTTATTTCCCATAAGAAATCAAGGAGCTATTTGGCAGCTTACCTACAATATATCTAAGGGATTAACAGAGATATTTAAAGTAATTGGATTAATAGGTCTTATTTTAACTCTAGATTGGATCATTATAGCTCTAATAATTTTAATTGTTCTCTTAAGTTCATTTATGTATAAGAAATCTCAAAGGTTACAGCATAAATTTTTTGATTCCTTAATTCCACTAAATAGAGAGTTTGGGTATTATATTAATACAATAAATGATTTTTCAGCAGGTAAGGATATAAGACTTTATAATGTAGCCCCTTTATTTGTAAAGAAATTAGATGAGTTTAATATAAATAGCACCAATGTATTTATTAAAATGTTTAGCAAATTAGGTGTGTATGAGGGATTAAATGAAATAGTATTACAATTACAAATGGTTATAGTTTATGGATATATAACTTATAAAGTTTTAATAAATAGTATAGGAATTGGTGACTTTACAATGTACACAAATGCTGCCATAAATTTTAGTAAATCCATATCTAATCTATTTGGAAGTTATGTAACTATAAGACAAATGTGTAGATATCTTCAGGCTTTTATGGAATTTGAAAATATAGAATCTAAACACACTAAAGAAGGTAAGAAGATTGGAAATTTAGAAAAGGTTAATATTGAGTTTAAAAATGTATCCTTTAAATATCCAAGAAGTAAAGAATTCACCTTAAAAAATGTTTCAATAAAAATAAATGAGGGTGAAAAATTATCAGTAGTTGGATTAAATGGTGCTGGAAAAACCACTTTTATAAAGCTTTTAGCAAGGCTTTATGAGCCAACAGAAGGTGAAATTTTATTAAATGGAGTTAATATAAATGAATATGATTATGATGAATATATGAAACTTCTATCAGTAGTATTTCAAGATTTTAAACTAATGTCCTTTTCAATTAAGGAAAATATAGCTTTAAATGATTTTAATAAGGTTAAGGATGAGGAAATAGAAGAGGTTCTAATAAAGAGTGGCTTTGGAAAAGACTTAGAAAAGTTACCAAAGGGAATAAATACTCCTATATATAAAAACTTTGATGAAGGTGGAATAGAGTTTTCTGGGGGACAAGCACAGAAATTAGCCATAGCAAGGGCAGTTTATAAGGATGCACCAATAGTAATTCTTGATGAGCCAACGGCAGCTTTAGATCCAAAGGCTGAGTATGAAATATATAGTAAGTTTAATGAACTTATAGGAAAAAAGACAACAATATATATTTCTCATAGATTATCTAGCTGTAGATTTTGTGACAACATAGCAGTATTTCAAAAAGGAAAACTTATTCAATATGGAACTCATGATGAACTTGTAAAAGATAAAGGCAATGAGTATGAAACTATGTATAGTGCTCAAGCACAATATTATGTTTAATTAATATTTATATTTAGAAAATAAAAAGATAGGGTTTAATCACTTTCTTAGGTAAATAGAAAAAAGCTTCTATTAAATACTTAGGAAAGTGATTTTTTATATTACAATAGATTCTTTCTTAAACTTTGCTTAATTCTTAGGTTTTAAATTGACTTAATAAGACTAATTATGATATTTTAAGGAAAAGTTAACAGAAATTGAATGGGGGATGGACTAATGGAAAAAAAGCTAAGCAATAAAGCTATTAAGTCATGGATTTTAGGGAGAACAATAGGATTAATTGTATTAGTGATTATTTATTTAGGAATTATATTTGTTTTACCTAAGATGGATATTCAATGGGCAGATTATATTTTGAATAATCACATGAGAATAGTTAATATTTTAAGCTTTATAATTCTAGGGATAACAGCTTTAAGTGCTTATATTGAGCCTTTTTTTGAATACAAACAGTGGAGTTACAGAATAGATGAGGAAGAGATATTCTTCACTGAGGGAGTTTTTTTCAAAAGAAGTGTAACTATTCCTATAGTTAGAATTCAGAATATAAACTTAAGTGAAGGGCCAGTAAATAGAAAGTTTAATTTAGCAGATGTAAAGATAGGAACTGCTGGAGGAAGTTATAAGATTCCTAATCTTGATAAAGAGGAAGTTGAAAAGATTAGAGAGTTTTTAAGAGTTAAGATTAATGAGAATGTTAGAGAGGAGCTTTAGGCATAATTATGAATGAAAAATTAGATAATAAAGAAATAAATCAATGTAATTATGAAAAAGAGAGCCTTAATAACAGGGAAATAAAAAATAGTGTAAGAAGTCTACTTTATAATATAGTTAAGGAAATAATAAGTGATTTGGGGTTAGCAGTTATATTTGTAGTGCTTTTAAAGCAATGGTTTTACATAGTCATAATAGGTGTAGTACTTTTAGCAATTATAGTTTCAATCCTTAAGTGGAAGAGGGAGTATATGATTTTAAAAGGAGATGAAGCTTATTATCATAAGGGGATTTTTTCTAAAAAAACTACAATAATTCCAAAGAAGAGTTTTAAATCTATGGATATTTCACAAAACTTAATAGAGAGGATTTTAGGGTATAAGATTGTAAAAATTGAAAGTCCCTCTAGAGAGGTTGGAGAAGAAGATATTAAAATGAGCCTAAGTGATGAAGATATAGATTTGCTTAAGAGTTTTGCTTTTGGAACTAATAAAGAATTTAATAAAGAACTTAATAACGAAGTAAGTGAAGGCTTTGACTTGAAGGATAATATATTTAGAGAAAGTTTTTTAGATTCTGAAGTTGAAAAGTTAAAAGAGGATTATGATAGTACTTTAAAAAATAGGGAAAATATAAATGAGAGTGAAAAGGTACATATAAATAAGAGTGAAAAAGTAAATATTAAAGAAAAGAAAATAAGCAATAAAGATTTAATTTTATATGGATTTACAAGCTTTAATTTATTTATAGCTATTATTTTCATATTTAATGCTTGGGGTAGGATTGAAAAATTTATAAATTCAGAGTATGTGGATAGTGTTATAAATGGGTATATTGCAAATGAGGCTTCTAAAATAGGGATTATATTTGCAATAGTTGGATTATTCTTAGCTTTAATTATATTAAAAGCCATAGCTACAGTATATTATTTTATGAAATATTATAATTTTACCCTTTTAAAAGAAGGAGAAAATATAAAAATAAAATATGGATTCTTTAGCACAAAGGAATTTTCTTTTAAAGAAAATAGCATAAAGCTTATAAAATTAAAATCAAATCCTTTAAGACAACTTTTAAGAAGATATGAAATAAATGTAGTTATAAAAGGCTATTCTGGAGAAGGGAAAGAGCAGATAATAATGTATCCCATAGGAAATTCTAAAGAAGTTCAAGATATAATAAGAGAATTTATACCTAAGTGGAGCATAGAAGGGCAGGGAGAAGGAATAAGACATGGAAAGATATTTATGATTTTAAAACCAGTTTTAATAGTATTTATTATATCTTTAGTAGCCTATTTAATATTAAAAGTAAAATGGGTATGGCTTATTAATATAATTAGTCTTATAACAATTACTTCATCAATTTTAAAAGGAAGAAATATAAATCTTAAGATTGAGGAAAATAAAGTTCGTGCAGTAACAGGAGGATTCTTTAGAACAATACATATTCTTAAGGGGAAGGACATACAAGCTGTAGGCTTTAATACAAATCCCATACAAGAAAAAAATAATATAGGCAAAATTATAATTGATTATTATAGTGAAAATTCAGAGGAAATAAAATTGTCTTATATGAATAAAAATTATGTGGAAGTATTATTAAATAGTTCTAAAGGAGTTATGCATAGAAGATAAGAATAAATAAGGAAATACCATCATAGGTAATGATTCATAATCAAGTAAGACAAGTTCATTTATATTCAACAAATAAGGAAACAACAGTTTATATAATGTGTAAGAGATAACAACTCCTAGTAATCCTTTTTCTAAAAATTCCATAAAAGGAGAAATAAAAAGGTTGTATAAGTTAATTTAACTTTGCAACCTTTTTTAGTTGTTTTTAAATTAAGGTTTAGAATTAGGAAAAATAAGTTAGTTGTAAAGTTAAAGTAGAGATTATAAATATATTTTAAGAATTAAATTAAAATACCCTAATTAAATAGTGGCAAAACATATAATATTGACAATTGTCGATATATAATTATAATGAAATATGGTTATAAAAAGTTTTAGTATTAGGAAGTGAAGAAATATGGAGGATAAGTTTGAAATAAATTCAAGGGTTTTTAAAGCTTTGGGAGATTCGAATAGATTAAAAATAATAGAATTGTTATCAAGTGGAGAAAAGTGTGCTTGTGAAATATTGAAGTTTTTCGATATATCTCAATCTACCTTATCACATCACATGAAGATTTTAAGTGAATGTGGACTTGTTAAATGTAGAAAAGAAGGAACTTGGAATCATTATAGTTTAAATTTAAATAATGCAAATAAATCTATATTATTTTTTATGGAAATAATAACATGCTTAGATTAGTATGAATTATTTAGGAAATATGATAAATGGTGAAAATTAGTTTAAGTTAATTAGAATTAAAAAGTTTAAAAAGATATTAGTTTATTATGAAAAATAGTTTAGTAAAAGGGGGAGAATTATGAAAAAAGTAGCTTTTATATGTGTACATAATTCTTGTAGATCACAAATGGCAGAAGCCTTTGGAAAAATACTAGGATTAAATGTTTTTGAAAGTTATTCCGCAGGTACTGAGGAAAGAGATAAAATAAATCAAGATGCTGTTAGAATAATGAAAGAAATTGGAGTAGATATGGAATTAACTCAAAGACCAAAATTATTAAGAGAAATTCCAGAGGTAGATATAGTTATAACTATGGGGTGTAATGTTTCCTGCCCAACATTACCATGCAAGCATAGGGAAGATTGGGGCTTAGAGGATCCAAGTGGAAAGAGTGATAAAGAGTTTATATACACAAGAGATAAAATAAAAGAAAAGGTAGAAGATTTAGTAAACCGTATAAAAAATGGGCAAATTTAAATAGGAGAAAGGGTAAATGAAGAAAATAGATTTAACCAAGGGTAAGGTACTAAGTGTTCTTACCACCCTAGCTCTTCCTATTATGGGAAGTTCATTCCTTCAGTTTGCTTATGGGCTTATAGATATGTTTTGGGTTGGAGGTCTTGGAAGTAGTGCGGTGGCTAGCATTGGCTCTTCAAGCTTCTTTTTAGGACTAGGATATTCTATAAATGCCTTAGTAGTGACAGGAACTGGAATTAAAGTTTCTCATGAAGTAGGGAGAAAAAATGAAATAGAGACAGAGGATTATATAAGAAATGGTCTTATAATGAATTTTCTTATAGGACTAATATATGCATTAATCTTAGTGGTTTTTGGAAAAGGATTCATAGGATTTTTAAATTTAAATGATCCTTTAGTTGAAAGAGATTCTTATATATATTTAGCTGTAAGTGCTCCAGTATTATTCTTTAGCTTTTTTAATTATCTTTTTACTAGAATATTAGCTAGCTTTGGTAATAATAAATTAGCTTTAAAAATAAGTGCTACAGGTATAATTTTAAATATGATATTAGATCCAATATTAATATATACCTTTAAACTTGGTGTTTTTGGAGCAGCAGTGGCAACCTTACTTGCCAATATACTTATGTTTTTTATGTATATATATTATGGAAAAGGAATATTTAAAATAGATTTAAAAAAGAAAGTAAACTATAAAAAAGTAAGAGAAATAGCTAGATTAGGATTTCCTATGGCATCTCAAAGGGTACTTTTTACCTTGGTGAATATTATACTAGCTAGAATTATAGCTAGCTTTGGAGCAGATGCTATAGCAGCTCAGAAAATAGGTCTTCAAATAGAATCTGTAAGCTTTATGGTAATTGGAGGATTAAATGGGGCTATAGCAGGATTTACAGGACAAAATTATGGAGCAAAAAAACTAAATAGAGTAAATGAAGGGTATAAGAAAGCTTTGTTTTTAGGAGCTATATACTCATTACTTGTTTCAGCCTTATTTATTTGTATTCCAGGATTATTAGTAGGATTATTTGTTAAGGATGAGGCTACAATAATAATTGGAAGCAGTTATTTAAGAGTACTTGGAATAGTTCAGATATTTAGTAGTTTTGAGATGATATCAAATGGAGTATTCTCAGGATTAGGACTTCCTAAAATACCATCAGCTATAAGTATAATCTTTACTATGTTAAGAATTCCTATGGCCTTAGTTTTAGTTAAGTTTTTAGGGATAAATGGAGTTTGGTGGAGCATTGCAATATCAAACATATTAAAAGGAAGCACATCTTGTATAATTTATAGATTAAAAATTTATAGAAACTATATTGTGTAATTAATAGTATTTTTCATTATGACTGTATTAGGTAACTTAAATTAAAAAGTGCTTTAATACAGTTTTTTTTATATAATAAATTAAAGACAATAAAATCGTAATACTTTAAGAAAGCTTAATATATAGCTTTAAAATTTTATCTGTTAAGAAAGAATATTATAAAATTAATTATAATGGAAGGACTGGTTAGTATGAAGAGAATTCTTATAATTGAAGACACAGATACCATAAGAGAAGAACTTACAAAACTTCTTACTAGATATGGATATGAAGTTTTAGCTCCAACAGATTTTGAAAATATATTAGAGTATGTTAAAGAAAATAATTCAGATTTAATACTATTAGATATAAACTTACCTTATTTTGATGGATATCATATTTGTAGAGAAATAAGAAAAGATTCTAATGTGCCTATAATAATAGTTACAAGTAGAGATAGTGATATGGATGAAATTATGAGTATGAATTTAGGAGCTGATGATTTTATAACGAAGCCTTATAATACTCAAGTTTTATTAGCTAGAATAGCCTCATTACTTAGAAGAACCTATTCTTTATCAGAGCAAGAAGTTTTAACATATGGTGATTTAAAGCTTAATTTATCTAATGGAACAATTTCTTGCAGAGGAAAAGAAGAAGAGTTAACTAAAAATGAACTTAAGATATTATCACATCTTTTAAAAAATAAAGGAAATGTTGTTTCAAGGGAAGATCTTATGGATTATATGTGGAACTCAGATATTTTTGTAGATGATAATACTCTTTCAGTAAATGTAACTAGACTTAGAAAAAAATTAGAAGAGGTTGGAGTAAAAGGAGCTATAGAAACTAGAAGAGGATTAGGGTATATTATGCCATGAAACTAAGGGATTACTTTGAGGATAAAATATTCTTTTTAATTGTAAACTTTATAATTTTTGCTACAATAGGAGTTTTATTGTTCATAGGCAATGTTGGTTCAGGAATAATATTTTTAATAGGATGCTTTTGGTTTATTCCTCTTTTTACATATATAATTTTAGATTTTTACAAAAGTAAAAAATTTTATGATAACATAAGCATTACTTTAGATAAATTAGACAGAAAGTACTTATTACCTGAGGTAATAGAAGAACCAAATTTCTATCATGGCAAATTTTTATATGAGGTTTTAAAAGAAACTGACAAAGATATGCATGAGCATGTTAAAAAATATATACTGGAGCAAAAAGAATATAGAGAATATATAGAAACATGGGTTCATGAGATAAAAACTCCAATAGCTTCCACTAGGCTTATTTTAGAAAATAATGAGAGTAAGTCCAATGAAAATATCAAAAAGGAAATAAAGAAAATTGAAGAATATATAGATCAAGCTTTATATTATGCTAGAAGTACAGATGTTAGCAAAGATTATATTGTAAAAGAATTTTCTCTAGGGAAAAGTGTAAGAAATGTAATTAAGAAAAATTCTAGGGATTTCATAAACAAAAGAATAGCTATAGACTTAGAAGATTTAGATTACAATGTTTATAGTGATGAAAAATGGGTTGAATTTATAATAAGTCAAGTTATAAATAACGCAATAAAATATAGTTCCAAAAATAGTAGAGTTAAAATATTTGCAAATAAATCTAAAAATAGCATAACTCTTAAAATAAAAGATGGTGGTGTTGGAATACCTAATAAAGATTTAGGTAGAGTTTTTGAAAAAGGCTTTACTGGAGAAAATGGAAGAAGATTTACTAAATCTACAGGTATAGGGTTATACTTATGCAAAAATCTTTGCGATAAGTTAGGATTAGGTCTAAAAATAACTTCAAAAGAAAATGAAGGAACAGAAGTTAGCATAATTTTCCCAATAGGAGATGCTATAATAGCGAATTAGATACTTTATACCGCATTATTCAAAAATGAGTATGCGGTATTTTTATTTTAATATAATTAATAATTTAAATATATAATTATATTAAAAAAATAAGTTGTTATAAGAAACTATTATAGCTTTTTTTTATTATCATAATATTATATAATGTTAAATAATGTTAATGAGGGTAGGGTGATATAATTGGGAATTTTAGATTTGTTTAAAGCTAAAGAAAATAACGAGTTAAAAGAAGAAATTAAGGAATTAAAAAAGCTATTGAATCCTGAACAACAAGAAATTGCAAATTTAGTAAAAGAAATAGATAAATTAAAAATTGAAAAAGATAAAATTTCAAAGGAGGTAGATAAATTATTTAGTAAAAAGCAAGAGTTATCAAATAAAATTAAACTAAAGAAAAAAGATTTAATACTTTTAGATGATGAAATATTAATGCAAGAGTTTGGGTTGTATAAACCTATTTATGATTTTGAATCATCAGAAAAATATAAACAAGCTATAGATAATCTTAGAGTTGTTCAAAAAGAAATGATAAAAAATAAAAGTGCTGTTATTTATTCAAATAACTGGACAGTAGATGGAAGTAAAGCCAAAGGTAGAAAAATGACTAATGATAACATAAAGCAAATTATCATGGCTTTTAATATTGAATGTGATAATTTAATTGCTAAGGTAAAATATAATAATATACAAAGTATTCAGAAGAGAATAGAAAAGACTTTTGAAAGACTAAACAAGTTAAATGAAAGTAATCAAGTACGACTTACTAGTAAATATTTAGAATGTAAATTATCAGAACTTAAACTAGTACACGAGTATCAAGTAAAAAAACAAGAAGAAAAAGAAGAACAAAAAAGAATAAGAGAAGAATTGCGTGAAGAAGCTAAATTGAAGAAGGAGCTAGAAGAAGCTAAGAAAAACACTTTAAAAGACATTACTCATTTTGAAAATGCATTATCTAAATTAAATGAACAACTTAAATCTAATAATTTATCTGATGAAGAAATTAAAAATTTACAACTAAAAAAAGAAGAACTAGAAAAAAATATAGATAATTTAAATTTGAGTTTAAAAGATATAGACTATAGACAAGAAAATCAAAGAGCTGGATATGTTTATATAATATCTAATATAGGTGCTTTTGGTAAAGATGTATATAAGATAGGTATGACTAGACGTTTAGAACCTATGGATAGAATTGATGAGCTTGGGGATGCCTCAGTGCCATTTAACTTTGATGTACATGCTATGATTTTTGCAGATGATGCTCCAAAATTAGAAAATGCACTGCATAAAGCATTTGAAAATAAGAAATTAAATATGGTGAATCAAAGAAGGGAGTTTTTCAATGTTACTTTAGAGGAAATAGAAAAAGTGGTTAAAGAAAATTTTGATAAAACCGTAGAATTTAAAAAAGAACCAGAAGCAGAGCAGTTTAGACAAAGTTTAAAAATTAAAGATACTGTATTAACTTATTAAATTTTAATATATAAGGTAAATATCATTAAAAATAAAAGACCAGAGTTTTATCTAGTCTTTTATTTAGTTTTAGCTATATATTCCCAAAAAATTAAATGCTTTTTGTATATTTATAAACTTAAATAATAGATTATTATAACCAGTTATGTATAAATTTTGACCAGTTATGCAAATTGTATTGAAAATTTCATATATTAAATTAATATTAAATTAGTATTAACTTAATATTAACTTAATGTTAATTTTCAGAGGGGGATATATATGTTTAAGAAAAAGTTATCATTATTGATGGCTACTATTACCATTGGTAGCGTTCTACTAGGAGGAGTTTCAACAGTAAGTGCTGCTCCAAGACACAAGCATAAAACTGTATCAGAGAAAATTAAAGAGGCTGAAAAGACTGAAGGTGATAAAAAACTAACGGTTATGGTATATGCTGATTGTGATAATAACCTAGAAGAGTACATACTTAATGATATTGAAGAAATGAAAGAGGGTTATAAAAATAATCCTAATCTAAATATTATAGTATTAGTTGATAGAATTCCTGGTTATTCTAATGATTCAAAAGTGTTAGGTTCTAATTTTGAAGACACAAGACTTTATAAAATAGGTGAAAATTCTGCTGAAAGAATTAGTGGGAAAAGTGAATTCCCAGAGATAACTACTACAAGTAATTATGAAGCTAACATGGGAGATGCAAATACTTTAAAAAAATTCATTAAATTCTGTAAAAATAACTATGAAGCTGATAAGTATATGTTAATCATGTCTAACCATGGTGGTGGGGCTAAGGATGATAAAGATAGAGCTAGTACTGTAAATAAGGCAATATGCTGGGATGATAGTAACAACAAAGATTGTCTTTATACTGGAGAAATTTCAGATGTTTTAACTAAGGATGAATCTGTTGATGTTTTAGTATTTGATGCTTGTTTAATGGGAACTTCAGAGGTAGCTTATCAATATAGACCTAATAATGGAAGTTTTGAAGCAAAAACACTTGTAGCATCAGCACCAGTTGTTTGGGGAAATGGATATCCTTATGATAAAATATTTTCTCGTTTAAAATCTACTAAAGGTGACAATGGAGAAGTTGATTCTACTTTAGGAGGAAAAGAAAAAATATTTGACCCATCTACAGTTACAAATAATGAACTTGGTGCCTTATTTGTAGAAGAGCAACGTGATTCTGTAAATAGCTATGGAGTAACAGATCAACAATTAAGTTGCTATGATCTTTCAAAAATTGAAACGGTTAAAAAATCAGTTGATGCTTTAGCTAGAAATTTAAGCAAAAATAATAAAAAAGATGCTATTGAAAGCTTAATAGGTACAGGAAAAAATGCACCAACTATGCATTATTTTAAAGCATATGATGAATATGAATGGATTGAGTATCCATACTTTGATTTATATGATTTATGTGAAAAAATTAGCTTAAGTAATGAATTTGATGAAACAACTAAAAAATTATCAAAGAATGTTATGAAAAATGTTGACCAATTAATTTTATATTCCTTTGCAGGTAATGACTTTAAAGGCTTCAAAGAAGGAAAAAATGGTATAAGTATTTTTCTTCCTGATGGTAATAGAAATTATTATGATCAATATTCTGGACAAGCAATACCACATTGGGCTATTCAAAGATGGTACAATCCTCTAGACACTAATGCTTATAGATTAAGAAGTGGTTATGGAAAACTAGCATGGTGTAAAGATGGATTAGATCCAAAAATAAATAAAGTTGGTAACTGGTTTGAACTTTTAGATTCTTGGTTCGATAAAGATAATACTTCACTTGGTGGATATAATAGATATAGATATTAAAAGATGATTTCTTAAGACTATATAAAAGAAATTAAGTTAAGAAATAACTCTACTTATAAGGTTTAAGTAGAGTTATTTATTTTTGTGTAATTTTTATAATAATATCTTGAATATCATAAATATTTTTTATTTTAACATTATTTATTAAATATTTTCTTCTAAGGAAATATTACAATAGTTAAGGCTAGGTACATTAATTTCTATTTAATCTTTTTTATATTTTTAAAATAAAAAAGCTACACTTAAATGTATAGCTAAAAAGGAGTATGATACGTTATCGTGGTATAATTAAAAAAGTAAAATCTATCTTAATTATAGACACTATTTTTAATTGCATATATATTAACAAAAACTTTTTTATTAACAAAAATGTTATATAATATTAATAAAATTGAAAGAAGGTTTAGTAGTGAAAAACAAAGTTGATAAAGAATTTGAGCAAAGTTACGGGAATTTAAGCTATAGAGGAAAATTTATCAGAGCTTTATGGTAACACCACTCGTAATTTCAGTAATTATATGTTTAATTAGTTCTAACAATCATATAATTATAACTGTAGTATTGATAGTCCTATATTTATAGGAATTAATTTAAACCTATAGTAATTGGAAAAAGAAGAAAAATCGTAGAAAAAGAGTAACAACTAAAATAGCAAAATAAACCTATTATGTTAGGAGAGTATTGAGATGAAAAATAAATTAAAATTTATATTAGCTATTTGTATAATTTTATTTCCAATATTTGGAATAGATGATGCTGTTAGAAGGTTTAAAAATGGATTTATGAGTGGAAATCCATTTTAATATAATATAAATATACAGGTGATTTAAATGAAAAAAATAACTCTAGATAAAATTCATGAAAAACATAAGAATAATAAAGCAAGTAGAAAAGAAATAAATAAATTATATAAAAAGATTTATCTATACTATATAAATTTAATAGAAGAGGATGATAATTTTGATTTAGGACAAGAAATAACTTTTGTTAAATGGAAAATTAATAAGTATGATAATGAAGCTTTAAAGCATTTCAAAAATATAATAATTAATTTAGGTAGTGGGTTAGTAGCAGCTTTATTCACAATATTAGTAACAAATAACTTAAATAATTCTGATATTAAAACTATTACTATCACTACAATTTTAATATTTATTTTAATATATATATCAGTTTACTTTATAGTTAAACGAGATGTAGTGAGGATTTCAAAAGAAAATCTATATTATTCAGTGTGCTTATTAGTTTTAAAAGATTTAGAAGAAGAGTTGCTTTAAATAGTATGTTAGGATACATATTATTTTTTTATATTTACATGAGAATTTATGTTCTGTATGATTATAGTAAAGTTAGATGAAAAGAGGTTTTATTATCGTTAAAAACACTATGATTAAGCCACCAATAGTAAGAAGATGTGGTAAATCAATATTAAGAAAAACAATAATAGATGTGATATCAGAACATACTTTTTACGTGGAGCTTTTATTTGGAGATTTTGGTTTTATTTGGGTAAATAGCCTCCTAAAGTAGAAGTTGTAAATAATATAGATAAAGAACTTACAAATTTATTTAAAGAGCTGTTAGATTTATATATATAATAACTAAAACTTTCACAGGAAAGGATGGTAACTATGGTTATGGAACAACTAGGAAACCATCACAACAAATATTTATATAAGAAACATTAAAAGATATTAGAAAAAGATTATTTGAAAATTTATCGGTTGAAAAGATAATAGATAAATATGATAGAGAGCAAATTCTCTTCTTTACAGATTCTCTTTATTTTGAAATGGCGGGTTATATTCTAAGTTTGGTTTATTATTATTAAAGAAACAGAAGTATTGTATTCTGTTTCAAGAGAAAGGTTTTCATGAAAGAAGAATAAAGAGTTGATCATAAAAACTTTATAATATTTTATTATAAAGTTTAATCTAATATATATATTCATTGAAAAACATTACATATATACTCTGTATTGTTAAATTCTGAATAATGATGTAATATTTATTAAAGGAGAACATATTAGGGGGATTCAATTTGAAACTTATAAATTTAAATATATATAAAATAGTAATTCATGAAGTATATAAAAGAAAAACAAGTAAAGAGAAAGTTACACCTACTTATGCAAAAGAATTGTCAGTTTTAGATGAAAAAGGGATAAATACTTTACAAAATAGAATAATAAATGCTATAGGAAATGCATCAAATGCTATTGAAATGGATATAGATAATATAGAGGATGGAAGTTGTGTTTCTATTGTTGAAGATTTGATTGCTACTAAAACTGATAATGATTTTATAGAAACTTCTAAGAAGGTAGCTGACAAACTTACTGACTCTCAAACAACATTAAAAATACCAGGTGGAGTTGTTGTTGTCATAAAAGGAACTGTAGGAATAAATAATAATAATTTCTTATGTATAATAAAAGCAGAAATACACAGTGGATTTACTCGATCTAATGATATTGTATTACAATTCATTTCAGATTTATTGTTAACTCCTCAACAAAAGTTTTATAAAATTGCATTCTTTATACAAAACGATATTGATGATACGAAAGAAGATTTTAAAGTACCATTGAACGAAAAGTATCAATTATTAATTTATGACCATAATATGAAGAGAGCTGATACTAAAAACGCTGCACTATATTTTTATGAAACATTTTTAGGAAGTTCTTTCAAAAAAAATTCTAAAAAATTAACTCAAAATTTTTATAATGAGACAAAAGATTTTATAAATTCACTTGATATAAGCGATGAGGAAAAAGTAGATTTAAATTTAAATCTCTATAGCTATGTAAAATCAGAGATATGTGAAACTATAAGTACAGATTATTTTGCAAATGAATTTCTTAAAGAAGATTTCAGAGATTCTTATTTGAAAACCATGAAAAAAAAGAATATACCAGATAGAAACTTTAAAAAAGACACAACTTATCTAAAAAGTAAATTAAAAGTAAGAAAAATTAAATTTACTAATGATATTAGTATTTCTGGACCTGCAGATAAATTTAAAGAAAAAATAGAAGTTATAAATTCTATTCATGATATAGGTGAATTAACTCCGAATGAAACTTTAATAAAAATATCAGGCAAGATTAAGGAACAACAATAATGGATGAAAAAAGTTTTCTTCAAGCATTTAATGAACAAAAAGAATATTTAAAAGCTTGGGGAGACTATGTAAAACAAAGCATTGAAGAAAGGTTAGAAAGAATTGATATTATTAAGATTCCTATAACACCTAGAATTAAGGATGATAATTCTATTTTAAATAAAGCTTTTTATAGAGGTAAAAACTATGAAAATCCTTTATTAGATATAACAGATAAAGTAGGATTAAGAGTGGTTGTTTTACTTTTAGAGGAGATATCCATTATAGGAAAAATAATAGAAAACACTAGTGCATGGTCTTCTTCAAAAGATAGGGATTTTGAGAAAGAAAAGGAAGAAGATCCTGCATTATTTCAATATCAATCTGTACATTACGTTGTTAGAAACAAAAATACATTTGAATTTAATGGGGTTAAAATACCACAAGACACTCCATGTGAAATTCAAATAAGGACTCTATTACAACATTCTTATAGTGAATTAACTCATGATACTATATATAAATCTACTAAGAAAAGAAAAAGTGATATTTATAGATTGTTAGCACGAAGTATGGCTTTAATCGAAACTACAGACAGTATTTTTAAGGAGGTAAATTCTGAAATGAATAAGGAAGATTCTATACTTAAAGATATACTTCCTTTAATAAAGAAAAAATATAGTGAAATAGCTGAACCACACTTTGATGAATATATATTTAGTAGATTAAAAGAATCATATGAAAATGAATTTGATATTTTAGATGTGGATGATTTTAAAGAATTTATTAATTCAGAAGATTTTAATGGTGTTATATATAGCATTAAAAAAAATTATAATGAAAATTTAATTTTTAGACAACCAATAATAATACTTTTATTTTATTTAGTAGAAAATTATGAAATAAAAACTAGAAAAAACTGGCCGTTTACTGAAGATAAACTTGAACCTATTTATATTGGACTAGGAAAAAGTTTTGATAAAGATTAATGGATTCCGATTACTCATTATCGGAATCCATTAATTTTTTTACTATATTTTTAGATTTAGTTTCAATACAATTTAAGAAGTTTCCTGAAGAAAAACCTACAAAGAATGATAAAAACATTGTTAAATCTATTATTGAAGAATTGAATTCAGGTGTTGTAGATGAAAGAGAAATCAATCCAGCATTTAATCCAATTACTAATAATATAGAGAACGAAGACGAGAAAATAGGTCTAAATAAAAAGTATATAAAAGTTCCTAAATTTTTAGTAGTTTCTTTATTATTAATATTTATTAAATCACTAATCATTAATTTATATAATTTTCTTATATAGAAAATAGAACAAGCACATATGTTCATTGAAAGTGATCCTAATAATGCAAATGTTATAATTAAACCGTTATTTAAACTAGATATGTTAAATAGCTTGTCTAAAAAATAACTATCTTTTGGCACTAAATAAAATATGACACTAAGTGCTAATGATATTATTAAAAGAATAGGAAAATAAAAAATAAGTATTCTTAGTTGAGCTTTTGATAAAAATCTTATATTTTTAGACATTATACACCTCCAATGTAATATTTTATCATAAAAGTTGAAGTTTGCAATTATGATTATAAACTAAAAAAGGTATTTTAATGAGAACAATTTTTATGCTATAATACAACAAATATAATTAAGAGAAAATAAAAGGCTAGGATTTTTCCTAGTCTTTTATTTCGTAAAAAAACATCAAAAATTAAATTCGTTTCTTTCAATATGTTATAGTGAGTTAAACTTATAATAGCATTGAAGTTAGAATTTATAAGGGTTTTTATATTAGTCTCTATTTTATTCTAATATGGAAAACTTACAAAATTGTAAGGTGTATGAAAGATAAATAAATATGTGATTTATCTTAAAGAGGATAAAATAACATTGTAAGATGAAACGAGGAGGAACAAGATATGAAAAATATTTTAAGTGTTGAAAATATAGAAAAGTATTATGGAAACAAAGATAACATAACAAAAGCAATAGACAATATTAACTTTAAAGTTGATAAGGGTGAGTTCGTTGGAATAATGGGACCATCAGGAAGTGGTAAGACAACATTGCTTAATTGTATATCAACTATAGATAATGTTACTACAGGAAGTATAGTTATTAATGGAAAGGATATTACAAAATTAAAATCAAAGGAACTAGAGAAGTTTAGAAGAGATGAATTGGGATTCATATTCCAAGATTTTAATTTATTAGATACCTTAACAGCTTATGAAAATATAGCTTTAGCTTTAACAATACAAGGTAAAAAGCCTAAGGAAATAGATTCTCTTATTAAAAAAGTTGCAAAGAGTTTAGGGATAGATGGAATATTAAATAAGTTCCCATATCAAATATCAGGGGGACAAAAACAAAGGGTTGCTTCCGCTAGAGCAATTGTTACTAATCCATCATTAATTTTAGCTGATGAGCCAACAGGAGCTTTAGATTCAAAGTCAGCTAGAACGCTTTTAGATTCTTTTGAAAGTTTAAATAAGGATTTGGAAGCTACAATACTTATGGTAACTCATGATGCTTTCACAGCAAGCTATGCTCATAGGATTTTATTTATAAAAGATGGAAAAATATTTAATGAATTAGTAAGAGGAACAGATTCAAGAAAAGAATTTTTTGATAGAATTATCGATGTTATAACACTTCTTGGAGGTGACGATAGGGATGTATTTTAAGATTGCTTTAAACAATGTTAGAAAGAGTTTTAAAGATTATTCAATATATTTTCTAACATTAACTCTTGGAGTATGTATATTCTATGCATTTAACTCCATAGGAGATCAAAAAGCCTTTTTAGAATTTGGAAAAAGACAGGCTGAGTATATAAAAGTATTACAAAGGTTAATATCTGGAATATCTGTATTTATATCTTGTGTTTTAGGTGGATTAATTCTTTATGCAAACAACTTTTTAGTTAAAAAGCGTAAAAAAGAATTAGGTATATATATGACCCTTGGTATGGGAAAAAACAAAATTTCAAAAATACTTACATATGAAACAGCTCTAGTAGGAATTATATCATTAGTTGTAGGTTTAGGAGTAGGGGTAATAGTTTCTCAAGGAATATCTGCTTTTGCAGCTAAATTATTTGAGGTATCTCTAAGCAATTATAAATTCTTATTGTCAACTGATGCTATTTTAAAAACTATTTTATACTTTGGTATAATTTTTATCTTAGTTATGCTTTTTAATACTTTTGTAATTTCAAAGTATAAACTTATAGATATGTTAACAGCTGCTAAGAAGAATGAAGATATAAAAATAAAAAATCCTATATTAACAGCAATAATATTCTTTATATCTTTAGGATTATTAGCAGTTGCGTATAAATTAGTAATTAAAGTTGGATTAGATCCTACAAATAGTATGTTCTTAGTGTCAATAGTATTAGGAGTTTTAGGAACATTACTTTTATTCTTTAGTTTAGCAGGATTTGTTTTATATGTTTTACAAAAGAATAAGAATGTTTACTTAAAAGGATTAAATATTTTTGTGTTAAGACAAATGAATAGTAAAATAAATACTAACTTTTTATCAATGACAGTAATATGTCTTATGTTATTCCTAACAATAAGTACATTAGCAACTGGTTTAAGTTTTAAAAATGCTTTAGAAAAAGGATTAGAAAATACAACTCCTTTTGATGCATCTGCTACTTATTATATTGATGAGGATAGTAAAATAAAAACTGCTGAAGAATCAATAAAAGAGTTAGGATTTAAATTTAATCCAGAGGATAAAATTGTTTCATATAATGAATATAGATTAGAAAACACTAACTTAGCAAGTTTATTGACTAAAAATGCACAGGGAAAAAATGTAGAAAAAATGGTACCAGTAGTTACTGATTATGGAATAAATTCTATAAGTATAAGCTCATATAATGATATAAGAGCTTTAAGTGGTAAAAAAGCAGTAAGTTTAGCTAATAATGAAGTATTAATTTCTTCTAACTTAAGTGAATTAGAAGGTACTTTAGAAAATCTTCTTAAGAATAACAAGGAAATAGAAATTGATGGTAAGGAATATAAGATTGCCAATAATGCCTTAATTGGAGAGGGGAAAGTTATAAAAGAGGTATTTGAAAGTACTGGAATGACAAATAACTTTTTTACTTTAATAGTTCCAGATAATGTTCTTTCAAATTTAAACCCTACTTCAAATAAAATAAATATAAATTTCCCTAAAAATTCTAAGGAAGAAGAGCAAAGAGTACAAAAGTTATTTGATGAATATAGGGATGGAATTGTAGATTCAGGCAAATATGGTTTTGTAAATGGATATACAAAGGAACGTATATATGAAGAGAATAATGGAATGACAAATATAGTATTATTCATAGGAATATACTTAGGAATAATATTCTTAATTTCAAGTACTGCAGTACTTGCTCTTCAACAATTATCAGAAGCTAGTGATAGCATTGATAGATATAAATCCTTAAGAAGAATTGGTGTATCTCAAAAGATGATAAATAAATCCATATTTACACAGGTAAGTATTTATTTTGGATTACCATTAGTTGTAGCTTTAGTTCACTCAGTAGTGGCAATAAAAGTTGTGAATAGATTCCTAACTATGTTTAATAAACCAGATATAGGAGCATCATCCTTAGTAACTACCTTAATAATGGTAATTGTTTATGGTGGATATTTCTATGCAACATATACTGGATATAAATCAACAGTAAAAAATGCTTTAAAGCAAAAATAATATAATAAAAATAGTTAAGGAGCTTTAAATTAATAAAGCTCCTTAACTATTTTTTACATTTCATAATCTACAACAACTCTTGATGATGCTACTTTTTTTACAAAAGAACCTGCTTTAACATGGTCAGGATTCTTTTGATATGAATCTAAATCCTCTAAAGAATTAAATGTTGAATTTGAACTACTCGGCATTGAAATGCCAAGATTCTTGGGCAACACACCTAACGGTGT
>OCPN01000188.1_pt1 | contig 27232 bp, 19 predicted proteins | sample 1476971 | NCBI WGS metagenome assembly OCPN01 (sample SAMEA2580251, study PRJEB22360) | human gut metagenome | biome: human gut; feature: human-associated habitat; material: faeces | place: Denmark | collected 2008/2010
TTAGCTTCGTTCACCATGGTCTCGAAACGCTCGCGAACCTGGGGAACGTCCATGCCGACGATGACCTGGAATGCCTTGCCCTTGCGGACGAGGCCCAGAGCACCTGCATTCTTGAAGTCTGCATCCGAGGTGCTGACGAGGGACTCATCAGCAACGGAGACACGCAGGCGGGTTGCACAGTTGTTCACGGTGGTGATGTTCTCTGCGCCACCAAGCAGTTCGAGGAAGCCTGCTGCGCGGGGTGCGTAGAGGTCGCCGTCAGCTGCGGGAGCTGCTGCGCCGCCGTCCTTCTCAGCAGCCTTAGCAGCCTTGTACTCTGCCTTGCTGTAGAGCTTGGTCTCGCCGCCGTCTTCTTCACGACCGGGGGTCTTGAAGTCGAACTTCAGGATCATGAAGCGGAAGACCAGGAAGTAGATAACGGTGAAGCACAGGCCCACACCGATCTGCATGAGGTAGGTGCCGGAGTGGTTTGCCCACAGCGGGATCCAGTTCTGGAACAGGAAGTCGAGCAGACCGCCACCCATGTAACCAACCAGACCCAGCTGGTACATGATTGCTGCCATGGATGCTGCCAGGATTGCGTGGACCAGGAACAGCGGGGGTGCAAGGAACAGGAAGGTGAACTCGAGGGGCTCGGTGATACCAATCAGGATCGCGGTGAGGCAGACGGGGATCATCAGAGCGAGAACTTCCTTGCGCTTCTCGGGACGAGCAGTGGTGTAGAACGCCGCTGCGATACCGATGGGTGCAAAGACCTTGGAGTTACCGTGCAGGGCGAAGCCGCCGCCGGGGAACAGTTCCTTCAGGGGCTTGTCGCTCTTTGCGAACTCGGTCAGGTGGGTCGGCCAGTCCTTAGCAATACCGTTCGGGGTAACAACATTACCGAAGACGAACGGGGAGTAGATGAAGTGGTGCAGACCGGTCGGAATCAGGAAGCGCTCGAGGAAGGTGTAAACCCACACGCCGAGTGCGCCGGATGCGATGAAGAAGCCCTGCAGGGAGGAGATGCCGTGCTGAGCGTAGGGCCACAGCCAGGAGAACAGGAATGCCACGGGCATCATCAGGAAGAAGCAGACGCCGTAGACGTACTGGGAACCCTGGAAGATACCGAGGAAGTCGGGCAGCTTCTTGTCGAACCAGCGGTTGTGTACCCACACCACGATTGCGGAGATGATGATTGCACCGAAGATACCGGTGTCCATGGTCTTGATACCGGCGATCATCTTCAGACCGGTACCTGCCGCGCTCTTAGAGATGTCGGTGGTGTAGTCCAGGTCGAAGAAACCGGTGCCGCCCTTGCCCCATACCTTGAGCATGGCGCCGACGAAGTAGTTGAAGGTCAGGTAGACCATTGCAGCTTCCATCACTGCACGTGCGTTAGCGGTCTTTGCCAGTGCAATGGGCAGACCGATCACGAAGAGCAGTTCCATCTGGTTGAAGACGGTCCATGCGCCGGACTCCCAAACGGACCAGAAGTGGTTCCACGCGCTTTCCTTGTCAGCAGCGAGGGGAATCAGGTCGCCGTTCTGTGCAATGATCGCAATACCGACCGCGAGGCCAGCGAATGCGAAGAGAAGAACGGGTGCCAGCATGGCAGAGCCGAACCTCTGTACTTTTTCCATCATGAGGCTATACGCCCTTTCGGGTTGTCGAGTGAGCGGACGCAGGTGCCGGCGATCGTTGCCGGTCTGCGGTGGCAACGCCGTATCTTTATACCCTCAAACGAAAGTATATGAGACGGGTGCCACATATCCTGCGTGCGCTAAATGCCGAATGTGTTTTAGACAGAAACAATAATGCCAGGTCATACCTGCCCACAGGTACCAAAACTGTGAGTTTTGAAAGAGTTTTTCAGAACCTGAAACATATCCCGGCACTGGTTAAAAATACTTGCTGCAGATGAGACTTTTTCCCTATTACCTAGCGCACAGAATCGATAGCATAAACAGTGCACCCATAGAGGTCAGAGTGCATAAACACTCACCACCTCAATACGCGGTGCGCATATCATTCTTCAACCTCACACATACCCCGGACTTAATACATGCGCTTCCTCACCCTCAATACGCACAGCTGGTGCGAAATCCACCAGATTGCCAAGATCCGTACCCTCGCCAAGTTCATCATTGAACAGCAGGTGGACGTCATTGCGTTGCAGGAAGTCAACCAGCTCACTTCCACCCCCGTGGTGAAGGAGCCCCTCAACTACCGCGGCGGCGCCGGCGTTCCGGTCCGCGAAGACAACTACGCCCTGCTGCTCGTGCAGGCGCTCAACGAAATGGGTGCCACTTACGAGTGGACCCTCACCGAAACCCACATCGGTTGGGACCGTTACGACGAATGCGTAGCTATCCTCTCGCGCCTGCCGATTCGCGGTATCAAGCCCATCAATATGTCCCCCGGCTACGGCTACCACCAGGTGCAGCGCCGCGCAGCACAGGCAACGCTCATCGAAACTGAGACGGGCACCTTCTGGTGCGCTACCACCCACATGTCCTGGTGGGACTTCGACGGCGAGCCCCTCTTCGCGCAGGAATACGCACACCTCTCGCAGGAGCTTGCCGAGTGCGCCCGCACCGCACCGGTACTGCTCGGCGGCGACTTCAACTCCGCAGCACATCTGAGCAATGAAGGCTACGCGCTGGTCACCTCCAGCGGCATGGTGGATACCCGATCCCTAGCGGAGCACACCGACGGCGAGAACACCGTCCACCGCGAAATCGCCGGCTGGGAAGGTAGCACGGATGCCAAGCGCATCGACTTTGTCTTCGCTGACCGCCTGGTCGACGTGGTATCCCACGCGGTTGTCTTCCGTGACAACTCCCCCGAGGCGATCTCCGACCACAGCGGCCTGCTGCTAGAGATTGACCCCTCCAGCTGGGCGCCGGAGAGCCTCCTTACGCCCCTCACCAGCCAGTCCTAAAGGGGCATCAGACGTTAGCCGCCCGCAGAGCGGCACCACACAACACTCATCCATACCAAGGGAAGGAAGAACAATGACGACCCAGACCCAGTGGTGGCAGGAACCCGTTGTCTACCAGATTTACCCCCGCTCCTTCAACGACTCCAACGGCGACGGCATCGGCGACCTGCCCGGTATCACCGAGAAGATTCCGTACCTCGCCGACCTGGGCATTCAGGTGCTGTGGCTCTCCCCCATCTACGCGTCCCCGAACGACGATAACGGCTACGACATCTCCGACTACCGTGCCATCATGACCGAGTTCGGCACCATGGAAGACTTCGACAAGCTGCTCGAAACCGCGCACGAGCACGGCATCAAGCTCATGATGGACCTGGTCGTCAACCACACCTCCGACGAGCACGAATGGTTCAAGCAGGCACGCTCCTCCAAGGACAACCCCTACCGCGACTACTACATCTGGCGCGACCCCAAGGGCTTCGACGAGGACGGCAAGCCGATCCCGCCGAACAACTGGATTTCCTGCTTCAGCCCCTCCGTATGGGAGTGGGACGAGGCGACCGGCCAGTTCTACCTGCACTACTTCTCCATCAAGCAGCCCGACCTCAACTGGGAAAACCCGAAGGTCCGCGAAGAGGTCTACGACATCATGCGCTTCTGGCTGGACAAGGGCGTGGACGGCTTCCGCATGGACGTCATCAACCTGATTTCTAAGGACCTCTCCTTCCCCGAGGACCCGGCAGTCCTCGCTGGCGGCCTCGACAACTCCCTGGCTGTCGCAGCCAACGGCCCGCGCGTGCACGAGTTCCTGCAGGAAATGAACCGCGAGGTCTTGAGCAAGTACCCGGTCATGACCGTGGGTGAAACTCCCTGCGTGACCGTGGACGACGCCGCACTCTACACCGGTTTCGACCGCAACGAGCTGCAGATGGTGTTCCAGTTCGAGCACATGGATGTGGACGCCTCCGAGGGTGGCGTGACCGGCAAGTGGTCCGACCGCCGCTTCAACCTGGTGGACCTGAAGAAGGTCCTCACCCACTGGCAGGAGGGTCTGCACGGTCGCGGCTGGAACTCCCTGTACTGGAACAACCACGACCAGCCGCGCACCGTCTCCCGCTTCGGTAACGACTCCCCCGAGTACCGCACCGTCAGCGCCAAGATGCTGGGCACCGTACTGCACCTGATGCAGGGCACCCCCTACATCTACCAGGGTGAAGAGCTGGGCATGACCAATGTCTTCTTCGACGATGTGAAGGACTACAACGACCTGGAGATTCACGACTCCTGGCGCAAGTACGTTGAAGAGTCGGGCCGTGTCTCCGCGGAGGACATGCTGCGCTACATCAGCGCCTCCGGCCGCGATAACGCCCGCACCCCCATGCAGTGGACCGCTGGCGAGAACGCAGGCTTCACCTCCGGCACCCCGTGGCTGAAGCTGAACCCGCGCTACACTGAAATCAACGCGGAGGCAGAGCTCGCTGACCAGGATTCGGTGTTCTACCACTACCGCGACCTGATTAGCCTGCGCCGCGAACACCCGATTGTCCTGACCGGCGAGTACCGCCTGCTGGATGAAGAGGATGACCAGGTTTACGCCTACCTGCGCGTGAACTCCGATGAGGACGCCGCCGCAACCGGCGAGCGCGCCCTGCTGGTCGTTGCGAACTTCACCGATGACACCGTTCAGCTGAACTACGCGGGCGGCAACCTGGATTCGGTGGTGCTGACCAACTCGCAGGCGTTCTCCCCGACCGAGCTGAAGGCTATCTCGAAGGTTCCGCAGCTGATTAGCTCGAACTACCGCGATGAGAACCGCGAGTTCACCGATGAGGGCACCCTGCTGCGCCCCTACGAGGCGAAGGTATACCTCTTCGGTAACGCCGAGTAGTCGTACCCCACTCATACTGTGCGAAGGGGGACCAGATACAGACATTCCGGTCCCTCTTCGCCCTATACTTCAATCACAGACAAAATTTGTTCCTCTTTTCGGCTGGATGGCCGGTATAGAAAGGCAATTATGAGCAACTCCGAGGCATACGAGGTTCCCTCCTACGAAGGCCGCCAGTGGTGGAAGGAAGCCGTGGTGTACCAGGTGTACCCCCGTTCCTTCAACGACGCAAACGGCGACGGCATCGGTGATCTGAAGGGCATCACCGAGAAGCTGCCCTACCTGGCTAAGCTGGGCATCAACGTCATTTGGCTCTCCCCCGTGTTCGACTCGCCGAACGTTGACAACGGCTACGACATCTCTGACTACTTCGCGATCATGAGTGACTTCGGCACCATGGAAGACTTCGACGAGATGCTTGAGACCGCTCACAAGCACGGCATCAAGATCCTGATGGACCTGGTCGCAAACCACACCTCCGATGAGCACCCCTGGTTCAAGGAGTCCCGCTCCTCTAAGGACAACCCCTACCGCGACTACTACATTTGGAAGGACCCGAAGGGCTTCGACGAGGACGGCAACCCGATTCCTCCGAACAACTGGGCGTCCGAGTTCGGCGGCCCGGCGTGGGAGTGGGACGAGGCGACCGGCCAGTTCTACCTGCACATCTTCTTCAAGGAACAGCCCGACCTGAACTGGGAGAACGAGAAGGTTCGCGAGGACCTGTACTCCATGGTCCGCTGGTGGCTGGACAAGGGCGTTGATGGCTTCCGTCTGGACGCTATCAACATCATCTCCAAGCCCGAGGGCTTCCCGGATGACCCCTCCACCGACTTTGAGAAGCACACTTCCTCGATTCCGTTCGTTATCTCTAACGGCACCATGGTGCACCCGTGGATGAAGGAGCTCACCCGCGAGACCTTCAGCCGCTACGACGTGATGACCGTGGGCGAGACCAGCGCAACCAGCCCCGAGGACGCTAAGCTGTGGGCTGGCTACCACACCGGTGAGCTGAACATGATCTTCCACTTCGATCACATGGGCGTGGATAACGACCCGAACGGCAATCTGGGCGGCAAGTGGTCCTACGCACCGTACAAGCTGACCGAGCTCAAGCGCATCCTGAACGACTGGCAGACCACCCTGGAGGGTAACGCCTGGGGTTCGCTGTACTGGAACAACCACGACCAGCCGCGCGTTGTCTCCCGCTTCGGTAACGATTCGGATGAGTTCCGCACCCTGTCCGCTAAGCAGCTGGCGACCACTCTGCACTTCATGCAGGGCACCCCGTACATTTACCAGGGTGAAGAGCTGGGCATGACCAACGTGAAGTTTGATTCGATTGAGGATTACCGCGATGGTGACTCGATCCGCTTCTACGAGGACATGCACGTTGACCACAAGCGTCTGAGCCACGAAGAGGCGATGCAGGCGATTTACATTAAGGGCCGCGATAACGCTCGTACCCCGGTTCAGTGGGATGCCTCCGCTAACGGTGGTTTCAGCCCCGAGGGTGTGACCCCGTGGATTGCTGTGAACCCGAACTACCCGGCGATTAACGCTGAGGCTGTTCTGGCTGATGAGGATTCGATCTTCTACCACTACCAGCAGCTGGTGGCTCTGCGCCGCGGCAAGCTGAAGGATCTGATGGTTTACGCAGCCTTCGCTCCGGTGGATTCGGTTCAGGTTCCGCACAACGAGGACGAGGCTGTGTACGCGTACACCCGTACCGGTGGTGCGGATGGTAGCCCCGCGAACGAGTCTTTGCTGGTTGTTTCGAACTTCACCGCTGAGGAGCAGGAGCGCGACTTCGCGGTGCTTTCTGAGGCTCGTGAGGCTGGTGCTCGTGTTGAGCTGGTGAGCTCGAACTACAAGGACGACGCGGGTTCGACCCTGCGCCCCTACGAGGCGAAGGTGTACCACATCGTTCGCTAAGCGCTGTAGCTCGTTGAGTGCTACCGCGTGCCGATAAGGTGATAGACAACAGAAGGAGGGTGAGGCTTATGCCCCGCCCTCCTTTTGTGTTGTCTTCTGCGTGGTCTCCTGTGTTCTCCTGGCGTGCTTTCTTGGCTCTACTTAGCTGGCGAAGACGAACTGCAGGATCGGCACGGCGAGCGCTATCATTCCCACGCTGACGGCCGCCCCTGCGGCAATGACGGGGGCTGCGGTGCCTTCGTGCCGGTAGTGGGTTTCCAGAATGACGATATTAGCTGCTGGCGGCAGAACAGCCAGAAGGAAAAGCACCTGCGGATGCGCGAGCAACTGGTCAAAGTGCATGCCCGCCGTATCGTGTGCCCAGCGGGCGAGTGCCAGCACGCCGATGCTGTAGACGCTTACGAGCACGGCGCGTAGGAGCGCCCATCCGGCGGCGCGGGTCAGGTCGGCGCGGTGTAGCTTGGCGACACCGAGCCACATGCCCAGAACAATCAGTCCGATAAAGCTGAAAATCCAGGTCAGTACCCGGTAGAAACCTGCCCCGTACTGGCTCAGGATGGGCCCGGCGGGCAGGCAGAGCAGTCCCACCACCACGGCGATAACGGGCGGGCTGGTACGCAGCCCCCGCATCACCGTGTGGAGGGTTTCACCACGGCTCCTGGTGGCTCGTGTATCCGGCGCGTTGCCATCCCCTGCCCCTACATCTGTATTAGAACCGCCTCGTAGTAGCGAGGTGCCCAGAATATTACCCATGATGGAGTTGCCGATATACGCGCCGATGTAGACTCGCACGGCTTCCTCACCCCAGAACCCGGCGACCACGGGGATGCCGAAGAGTCCCGCGTTCAGATAGACGAAGGCGAGTTTCTGCACGGGGTCGCGGGTGATGCGCCCGGCGCAGAGCACTCCGAGGAGCATCAGCACCATGGTGGAGGCTGCAACGAAGAAAAGCTCAGGGCGGCTGGTGGCGACGGTGTAGATGATGACGGCGGGAATGATCCAGCGGGTCAGCAGGGCGGAGGCGCTTTCTTTCAGGCGGTTGCCCCAGTGCTCAGGTAGCAACATTGCGAGCCCGAATCCTGCCCCTAAGAAGAGGAGTGGGAGGATGATTCCCATGCTCGTTCCTTTCGCTGTTGCTGTGTCTGTGCCGTTGTTTTACGGCTATGGTCCCTGTCTAATAACCCTACCCTGAACCTTCAGGTTGAGGTTTACTGCTTTTTCGTTGTATTTTTCGAAATTTTCGCGTCATATTGCATCATATTCGCTGATGCTCTCGTTTTTTATACTGCTCGCTTCTAATCTTGAAATATAGAGAGAATATATTTTCCACCACATTCTTTCGTTCTATCACCGACACTCATTTCTTACGAGATTAGGAACTAGGCTGTTCCTTCTCCCGTGAGGCTAAATATGCAGGAGCCCGCAATGCAGCAGCCGTATCTTTCGTCCCCTCCCGAATCTGGAGGCGTCCCGCAGCGTCCGGCGCAGGTTCCCAGTCAGCATGCTGATGCCCATATTCCGTGGCGTTCTTCTTCGGCTCCCTCAACCCCTAATACTTCGAGCATGGTGGTTGAGGCTACCGTAGCTTCTGCCGCGCCCATAGCGCCTGTGAGCGGCCCCGAGCGTACGTTTAGGGTCCCGCACCCGGTGCTGAGTGCTATCTCGTGGCTGATTGCGGCTGCGAGCGCTGCATGGCTTGTCATTCTGGCTGTTTCGTTGACGATGATTGTGGCGTCGGGTCTGAGCCATGATTCTGAGTTTGTGATGCTGACCTATGGTGTGTACATGGCGTGCGCGTTTGGCTTCTGCTGTTTTGGTACGTTTTTTGCTTTGCATTTTGGGTTGGGGTCGAGCGCTCATTGGCGTGATTCGATTCGTCACCCGCATCACCCACACTAAAAAGGTTTATATCTGGGTGTAGTTTTTCGGCATGTTTTTTCGGGTATTTTCGGAATGCATTTCTTTTATTTAGACCCCGCGTTTAAAAAATAAATGAGGATTTTTTAATACGCCCCAAAACCCTTCTCCCCTTTTCTACACGACTTAATGCAAGGAGCCACCTGGCGCATCCACATTCGGATGCACCGGGCGGCTTACTTCTAAGCTAAAAGTCTGGGGCAGGGCGCTGCGAGGCAGAACGTTCCGCCACGGGGATTTCTTCAGAACAGTTTGCGTCATCTGCAAGGGCAGGAAAACTGACGAAAAACTCATAGACGGAGGATTCATACTCTTGCTTTTGAATGTGCTCGTTATCAGCTTTTAACATCTTTAGCCCCTCCTTATGCCATTAGGTTAATGCTCTGCGCATGTCAGACGAAGCATGCATAAGCACATTATATTTCGTTCATCCCTGGCATCTGCAACGTACATACTCACAAAAGGAGCCGCCCAGCGCATCCACATTCGGATGCACCGGGCGGCTCCTTCACAGGCTCCCAGCTACAAAGCTAGGTAGCCCAAAGCGGGATTACTCCCACTCAATGGTTCCCGGGGGCTTGGAGGTAACGTCCAGCACCACTCGGTTAACGTCCTTGACCTCGTTCGTAATACGGTTCGAGATCTTAGCCAGCAGGTCGTACGGCAGGCGCGACCAGTCAGCGGTCATTGCGTCTTCCGAAGAGACCGGGCGCAGAACAATCGGGTGGCCGTAAGTACGGCCGTCACCCTGAACGCCCACGGAGCGAACGCCAGCCAGCAGAACCACGGGGCACTGCCAGATGTGCTCGTCCTGACCTGCTGCGGTCAGCTCTTCACGCACGATAGCGTCAGCGGCACGCAGGGTGTCCAGGTTCTCGCGGTTAACCTCACCGACAATGCGGATGCCCAGTCCGGGGCCGGGGAACGGCTGACGTGCCACGATCTTCTCGGGAACGCCGAGCTCACGACCGATAGCGCGAACCTCGTCCTTGAACAGGGTGCGCAGCGGCTCAACCAGTTCGAAGGTCAGGTCGTCGGGAAGGCCGCCCACGTTGTGGTGGCTCTTAATGTTTGCGGTGCCGTCGCCGCCGCCGGACTCAACAACGTCCGGGTACAGGGTGCCCTGGACCAGGAACTTGATGTCTGCGCCCTCTTCGCCCGCTTCAGCGATCAGCTTGCGCTGTGCCTCTTCGAAGGAGCGGATGAACTCGCGGCCGATAGCCTTACGCTTCGCCTCAGGCTCGGTGATGCCATCGAGTGCGGAGAGGAAACGCTCCGACTCGTCGATGGTGATGACCTTGATACCCATGGATGCTGCGTAGTCCTGCTCGACCTGTTCGCGCTCGCCTTCACGGAGCAGACCGTGGTCGATGAAGAAGCAGGTGAGCTGGTCGCCAACAGCCTTGTGCACGAGTGCTGCTGCCACGGAGGAGTCAACGCCGCCGGAGAGCGCGCAGATGACGCGGTCGCTACCGACCTGCTCGCGGATCTTTGCGACCTGCTCTTCGATGATGTTGTTGGTGGACCAGGTGGGCTTCAGGCCTGCCACATTGTAGAGGAAGTTCTCCAGGGCGACCTGGCCGTAGTCGGAGTGCTTCACCTCGGGGTGCCACTGCACGCCGCCGAGCTTGCGGGATTCGTCCACGAATGCTGCCACGGATGCGCCGGGGGTCTTTGCCAGCACCTCGAAGCCTTCGGGGGCTTCGGTCACGGAGTCACCGTGAGACATCCACACGTTCTGGGTGGTGGGGGTGCCGGTGAGGAAGGAGGAGTTCTCAGCGCAGACCACAGCGTCGGTTGCGCCGTATTCGCGCAGACCGGTCTGGGCGACGGTGCCGCCGAGGGTCTGGGCCATCACCTGGAAGCCGTAGCAGATACCGAAAATCGGCACGCCAGCTTCGAAGAGGGCCTTGTCGCCCTTGGGTGCGCCATCGGCGTAGACCGAGGAGGGGCCACCGGAGAGCACGATGGCTGCCGGGTTCTTGGCGAGCATCTTCTCGGTGCTCATGGAGTGGGGGACGATTTCGGAGTAGATGCCGGCTTCACGCACGCGACGAGCGATGAGCTGCGCGTACTGTGCACCGTAATCTACCACCAGGACGGGACGCTCTTCGAGCTGGTCCAGGTTCACAGAGTTGGTCACGAAAATTACCTCAACGTGTTGGTACTAATCCGCGCACTTGCGCGGGGATATATCTATTTTACGCTATCGCTGTACGCCGCCGACGGCGCGTAGCCCCTCCCCTATTCTGGGGTGCCGCTACATGCTCTAACGGGGGTAGAGCGTGCGTATAGAAAGCACCGCCCGGCAACGGAGTTAACGTCTCCATAGCCAGGCGGTACATTATAAAAACAATTCTCTTCGTTTATCCCTTGAACTGAGACATATCAATACGCCGGTCGCAGAAGTCAGCCACCGCATCGCTGTGCGTAGCAATAATGGCACAGGCCCCAGCGTTCACCATCTCCCGCAGAATATCAAGTACCTGCGCCTCATTCTCGGCATCCAGGGCACCAGTCGGCTCATCCGCCAGAATCAGGGACGGTTGCTTCAACATAAGCCCAGCAAGCGCCACGCGCTGTTGCTCACCACCCGAGAGTTGGTAGATAAGAGACTTCTCTCGCCCAGACAAACCGACCCGCTTGAGGACGGACTCTAGCTCTTTACGGCTCGGGCGCTGCGAACGCGGCATAACCGCGAGCGGTCCGAGGACATTCTTTTCAACGCTCTCCCCTTCTACCAGGGCATAGTTCTGGAAGAGATATCCTAGACTATCACGGCGGAAATGACGGCGGGTTCGCGAGGATGAGCCGCTCAACATTGTTCCTTGGAAGGTATATTCTCCTTCGGTAAAGTCGGTCAGGGTCCCTAGACAGTTAAGGAGAGTGGTTTTTCCACTTCCGGAGGCACCAGTTAGGGCTAGCATCTGTCCTGGGGCTACGACAATGTGGACATCAGCAAAAATAGGATGCCCTGCAATACGCACAGACCCTCCGCTTACGGTCAGCAGATTTTCTGTTTTTAAGATGGACGCCATCAGTACATTTCCTTTCGCGCATGATTGGCAACTGCAACTCGGTAGCCTCTGCCAAAGGCCAATAAACTCATACCAATCGACACAATAACGGTGGACGTGAAGAGTACCGTTGCCAGCACTGCAATAACAGATGCAGTCTCAGCCCCAGCATTGAGATACTGCTCGTGGGCCAAGCTCGTTAGTTGGAGAACCCCATAGCTAATGACAAGAGTCGTTAAAACCGCCTCCCCAATGAGAACCCCACGGAAAGTCTGGGTCGGATGCATACCGTAGGTAAAGGAACGAGCAATACGCTGCTGATGTTCTGCGCAGTACACGCGTGCGTACTCCAGAAGGGTCACAAGACACAAAACGGAAAGGATAATGAGCGCATACAAGCTAATGCGTTGTTCGCTCTGCATCCTGCTTGTGAGACTAAAATATTTTTCACTCACCGGCAGAATTTCACCTACATAGCTTCGAGCCGCACTACCCTCAAGAGATTCGAGAGCTTTTTGCCGATCCTTAATGAATGCCCCGTTCTGGCTGAAGGCAGCAACGAGCATCTCCATTCTGTCGGTCAGCACAGTTTTCGGGACATACACAATAATGGGGTTCTGTACAAAGTAGTTAGCTTTGGTACCGTCACCATATGTGTAGGAGCTCGTTACAGTCTCATATGCTCTCAATTCCGAAAGCTCAGCTCGTGGAGCTTCTAAATTGTTCGAGGGAGAAGAGCTATCAGCCGAGTCAAAGGCACTAGAGGCAAGGCGCCTTATATCATCGGTGTGCTTTTCCAATTCCTGGGGATAGTAGACGCTAAGACCGCTACGACTTTCCAGGTCTTCAAGAGGAGGTAAGCCTGCTGGCAGGGATTCAGGATTACTATCCAGGTATTCACGATTCACGTACAGAAAGGTGCGACCCAAGCTCTGATCAGGTTTCAGAGAGTCTGATTCATTCTTTCCGGCTCTATAAGCTTCAATCGATTCATCGGATGTATAGACAGGGTTCTCCGCACTAGCGAGGATGACATTATCAGATTCTACTTGTTCTTTACTCCAGCCCTGAAGGTTCTGGATGTCACTAGCCTTATACCGGAAACCATTAAAGGACACACTATATCCGCTACTCTGAAGCACCGCGGGGCGGGCTTGATTGAGTGCATGGACTTGCTGAGTCGTGTAAGCCAAAGTGATTAGAGTAGCAACAACAAGGATGAGCGCCAAAGAGCGGCACGCCCAGCTAGCCGCATAGGTAATACGCGTGGGTACCTTTCCTTTAAGGGCTTGTCCAATAGGTATAGCTACAGTAAATACACAAGCCACATAATGCAGCAGAAGCATAAGGCCCAACATCCAGCACAACAGAATAAGCTGAACTTTCAGTGTCAAGGCCGCAAAAGCCCACGAATTGTACAGAGCGAGGAATGCATAGAAAAGGGCGTAGAGGCCCAGAATTCCGCCAAGAATAGCAGGCCCTGATTCTAGCAGCTGTGCACTGTAGACACGGTTTAGGGATGCACCATGCAGACGCAGGCGCGCGCTTTTTTTCGTCTGCCGGAATACGGCACCAATCAGAGCCGTACTAAGGGCTAGGCATGTTGCGATAAAGGCATACCCGCCTGGGGTTCCCATGTAGTACCCTGTAATGCTTCGGAGATTGAGAACATCGTATTCCGTTACATGCGCACCATTTTCACGCAGGGTAGTGAGCAACTGGGCACGTTGCTGGTCACTACCGCCATAAAGGTTGTAGAGACCTCGAGCTTCTACAACCTTGCCCGGATTAAGCCTTTTGACCTCAACGCGGTCTTCAGGAGCATAGGAAGGGTATCCCGTTTGCTCCCACCTACGTACAGTATTTTCGGCACCACAGAATTCGAGTACGATACCGTGCCGAGTATCTGACACGTCAAGGGTGCGACGAGCTATAGCGATGCTGTTCTTCTCCGCTTCCTGACACATATTCTCCAGAAATTTGCGAGTATCTACGCCTTCACTGATAGAAGGAATCTGGAGGTTACGGGTATGCCCAAGAGACATCTCCGAGTTGATACTCAGAAGCATGAAGAAGGGGAACACGATGGAGGCGAGGGTCGCCCATAGATAAACTGAGGTGAGGACCGATACATACCGGCCAAATCGGAATCGGCACTTAAGCATGGGGATTCGTTTCTGTCATATGGGCGGGCCGCCTGATAGATTCGCTCAGACGGCCCGCCAAATATTTTGCATATTAGCTTCCTGCATCATCTGCAGGACCATATTGCTAGTACGCTATAAAATATTCAACGTGCTTATTTCTAACAATGGTTGTTATAGTAAGCTTCGTTAGTGTGGTTCCAGGAACGAGCAGACGAAGCCCTAGCCGTGGTAAAGGGCTTCTTACATCCGGAGTAAACCCAGTCCCTTCCCCAAACGGTTGCGCTATGCCATTCTTCTTTGTGGTAATAACGAGACCACACGCCCCAGATAGACGAACCATAGTCCCAAGTACCACCACGCACATCAACAACAGTCGCCGCAGCCGGGACAGTTGCGACAGGAGCGGCGGTCAGCGCCGTCGCGCTCAATGCGATAGCGGCAAGAACCTTCTTAACAGGGGTAGCGATGATACCCATTTCTAATCTCTTTCAATAGGTATATCCATATGGTATTGAACTTACACTTTTGCATAAGTTCTTCCTGAGAATATAGACCTTAGCCATCACTCTCACTAGATACACTACAGTGAAAATATAACCCCCGACACTATAAAATGAGAAGGTTTCACAACGTGGCATAAATTTCATTATTCCAAAGATAGTGACTCGCGCCCTATCCAAAAGAACACCTCAAAGCAATACCGCCCGGTAGCCGGAGGGATAAACCCATCAGCCACCGGGCGGTGATTCATGAAGCTACATTAGCCGCGGTACGCGGGGACCACGGTCAGGTCAGCCTTCTGGAACTTCTTCAGATCCAGGTAACCGCAGTTAGCCATTGCGCGCTTGAGCGCACCGACAATGTTGCTGGTGCCGTTCACGTGGTGCGAAGGACCGTACAGGACTTCCTCCAGGGAGCCGACAACACCCAGCGGGGTGCGCACGCCGCGCGGGAAGTCCAGCGAGTGCGCCTCGTTGCCCCAGTACCAGCCCTGGCCGGGAGCCTCGGATGCGCGAGCCAGCGGAGCACCCAGCATGACAGCGTCAGCGCCCAGTGCGAGAGCCTTCACCATGTCGCCGGAGCGGCCCAGGGAGCCGTCAGCAATCACGTGCACGTAGCGGCCGCCGGACTCATCCAGGTAGTCCGAACGTGCCGCAGCCACGTCGGCGATAGCGGTTGCCATGGGTGCGGAGATGCCCAGGCCCTGGCGGGTGGTCTGTGCGGAACCGCCGCCGAAGCCCACCAGCACGCCGGCTGCGCCGGTACGCATCAGGTGCTTAGCCTGCGAGTAGCCAGCAACGCCACCAACGATGACCGGAACGTCCAGCTCGTAGATGAACTTCTTCAGGTTCAGCGGCTCGTGCGAGGTGGAAATATGCTCAGCAGAGACGGACGCGCCACGGATGACGAACAGCTCAACGCCCGCCTTCACCACGGTCTCGTAGTGCTCCTGGGTGTTCTGCGGGCTCAGGGAGCCTGCAACGACCACGCCGGAGTCACGAATCTCTTCCAGGCGTGCAGTGATCAGTTCCGGCTTAATCGGCTCGGAGTAAATCTGCTGCATGCGGGTGGTTGCGGAGGCAGGGTCCGCCTCGGGCAGCTCGACAATCTCGTCAAGCAGCGGCTGCGGGTCCTCGTAGCGGGTCCACAGGCCCTCGAGGTTCAGCACGCCCAGGCCACCCAGCTTACCCAGTGCAATGGCAGTCGCCGGGGACATGACCGAGTCCATGGGCGCACCAATGATGGGGGTGTCGAACTTGAAAGCGTCAATCTGCCAGGAGGTGTCGACGTCGCGGCGGTCGCGGGTACGACGGGTAGGCACCAGCGCCACATCGTCCAGGGAGTAGGTGGGGCGGGCGTTCTTAGAGAGGCCAATCTGAATTTCAGACATGGGGTGAATCCTTTCGAATTCGGTTTGAGGGGTGCCGCTGGGCGTTATTCGCGCCGATGCCCGCCCGATACCTGAACGGGTATGGGGCGGGCTCAACGGCGCATGGTGTGCACACCATGCGGCGAATCATCGTTGGTGAGGCGTTTTAGCGGCGGTAGTTCGGTGCCTCAACGGTCATCATGATGTCGTGCGGGTGCGATTCCTTCAGACCTGCGGGGGTGATGCGCACGAACTGACCCTTGTACTTAAGCTCCTCGATGGTGCGGGAACCGACGTAGAACATGGTCTGGCGCAGGCCACCTTCGAGCTGGTGAATCACTGCGGAGAGCGGGCCGCGGAAGGGAACCTGACCCTCAATACCCTCGGGGATCAGCTTCTCTTCGCTGGAGACGTCAGCCTGGAAGTAGCGGTCCTTGGAGAAGGACTTGTGACGGCCACGAGTCTGCATCGCGCCGAGCGAACCCATGCCGCGGTATGCCTTGTACTGCTTACCGTTCATGAAGATCAGCTCACCGGGGGACTCGGTGGTGCCGGCAAGCAGGGAGCCGAGCATCACGGAGTCAGCGCCGGCAACCAGTGCCTTGCCAATCTCGCCGGAGTGCTGCATACCGCCGTCAGCAATCAGCGGCACACCTGCCGGGATAGCTGCCTTCGCGGACTCGTTGATAGCGGTCACCTGGGGAACACCAACACCGGCGATGATGCGGGTGGTGCAGATGGAGCCGGGGCCAACGCCAACCTTCACGCCGTCAGCGCCAGCGTCGATGATAGCCTGTGCGCCCAGGCGGGTTGCAGCCTGGCCACCGATGACGTCCACGTGTGCTGCGGCGGGGTCCTTCTTCAGGCGGGCAATCATGTCGAGCACGCCCTGGGAGTGACCGTTTGCGGTGTCCACGAACAGTGCGTCGACGCCAGCCTCGACCAGGGTCATTGCGCGCTCGTAGCCGTCACCGAAGAAGCCGATAGCGGCGCCGGCACGCAGGCGGCCGTCCTCGTCCTTGGTGGCGTTGGGGTACTGCTCAGTCTTGACGAAGTCCTTGAGGGTAATCAGACCGGCGAGCTTGCCTGCGTCGTCGACCAGGGGCAGACGCTCAATCTTGTTGTGGGACAGCAGCGCGAATGCTTCGTCCTTGGTGACGCTGGGGTGTGCGGTGACCAGCGGCATGGGGGTCATGATGTCGCGAACGCGAATGCCGTCGTAGTCGGAGCGGGAGATGTAGCGGATATCGCGGTTGGTGATGATGCCTTCCAGCACACCCTCTTCGCTGACGACGGGCAGACCGGAGACCTTGTAGTAGCCACAGATCTCGTCGTATTCGGCGATGGTTGCGTCAGCACCGATGGTGACGGGGTTAATGATCATGCCGGACTCGGAGCGCTTAACGCGGTCCACGTGTGCAGCCTGATCCTCGATGGAGAGGTTGCGGTGGATAACGCCCATACCGCCCAGACGTGCCATAGCGATTGCCATAGCGGAGTCGGTCACGGTGTCCATTGCCGCGGAAATAATGGGGGTGTTCAGGGTGATGCGCTTGGACAGGCGGGTGGAGGTGTCCGCATCGGAGGGGATGACGTCGGTGTTGCCGGGCAGCAGCAGCACGTCATCGTAGGTCAGGCCGGTGAAGCCGAAGGGATCCTCGGACAGAGCGGTGGGAATGGTCATTGTCTACCTTTCGGATGCTGGCTTCATCGGTGAGAAGCTCAGCCTATACGTTGCGTATGTCAAGATGCGGTACGACCCGTCTGCTCGCACCCCACAAGGTGGTTTGAGCGCAAACGGGAGCAGCTTACCTTCTATAGTAAACCGCTAGAGGTTTCTTTGCTGAGAAGCACTCAGAGTAAGCATTCCTCAGCGGGAGGCTGTCGGCAGGTTCTAACGCCCCCGCGAACGCGAGCGCATCCGAGCCTACCGACAGCGAGTGCCCGGTACCGCCTCCATGGTGGAGGGGCGGCACCGGGCACACACACTATTTAGGCTTCTTCAGTTTCTTCGGGCTTCTCAACCACCAGGGTCTCGGTGGTCAGCACCAGAGCCGCGATGGAGGATGCGTTCTGCAGAGCCGAACGGGTCACCTTCACCGGGTCAATCACACCGGCTTCGATGAGGTCCACGTACTCGCCGGTCTTGGCGTTGAATCCGTGACCCACGGGCAGTTCGGAGACCTTGGAGACGATGACGTAGCCGTCTTCGCCAGCATTCTCAGCGATCCAGCGCAGCGGCTGAACCAGGGCGCGGCGAACGATCTGTACACCCACGTTTGCGTCGTGGTTGCCCAGGTCCATTCCGTCCAGTGCCTTCAGTGCGTGAACCAGTGCGGAACCGCCACCGGAGACGATGCCCTCTTCCAGGGCCGCACGGGTGGAGGACACAGCGTCCTCGATGCGGTGCTTGCGTTCCTTCGCCTCAACCTCGGTTGCGGCACCGACCTTGATGACACCCACGCCACCGGCGAGCTTAGCGAGGCGCTCCTTGAGCTTCTCGCGGTCCCATTCGGAATCCACGCGCTCAATTTCGCGGCGCAGCTGCTGCACGCGGTCCTCGATTGCCTCGGGGTCGCCGCCTCCGTCCACGATGGTGGTGTGAGACTTGGTGACGGTCACGCGGCGTGCCGAGCCCAGGTGCTCCAGGGTGACCTGCGGCAGGTCGATGCCGAGCTCGCCGGTCACGACGGTGCCGCCGGTCAGAATTGCCAGGTCCTGCATGATTGCCTTGCGGCGGTCACCGAAACCGGGAGCCTTCAGAGCGACCACGTTGATGGTGCCGCGCAGCTTGTTCACGACCAGTGCGGAAAGCGCCTCACCGTCAACGTCTTCTGCGATGATGGTCAGCGGCTTCTTCGCCTGAACGATCTTCTCGAGCACGGGCATGATTTCTGCGATGGTGGAAATCTTGCCCTGGTAGAGCAGCACGAGGCTGTTCTCCAGCACTGCTTCGCCGCGCTCAGCGTCGGTGACGAAGGAGGGCGAGAGGTAGCCCTTATCGAACTGCATACCTTCGGTGATGTCCAGTTCGATTTCGGTGGAGGAGCCGTCTTCGATGGTGATGACGCCGTCCTGGCCGACCTTCTCGAAAGCGCGAGCCAGCAGCTCACCGATCTGCTCGGACTGGGCGGAGATAGCGGCAACGTGCGCCACCTCGGGGCCCTGCACGGGGCGTGCGTTCTCGAGCAGGCGTGCGGAGACAGCCTCCACAGCAGCCTCAATGCCGCGCTTGACGTCGGCAGGTGCCGCGCCGCTGGTAACGTTGCGCAGGCCCTCGTTGACCAGTGCCTGTGCGAGCACGGTTGCGGTGGTGGTACCGTCACCGGCTACGTCGTTGGTCTTGGTGGCGACTTCCTTCGCCAGCTGGGCGCCCAGGTTCTCGTACGGGTCGTCCAGTTCAATTTCGCGGGCAATGGACACGCCGTCATTGGTGATGACGGGTGCGCCCCACTGCTTGTCGAGCACAACGTTGCGCCCGCGCGGGCCGAGGGTTACCTTGACCGCGTTTGCCAGCTTATCGACGCCGGCCTGCAGGGACTTGCGGGCGGCATCGTTGAATTCAAGCTGCTTAGCCATGTGTTCGCTACTCCTAGTGCGTCACAGAAAGGAAAATTTGAGGGGCAGATGATAGCTCATGCGCCGTACCGGATGAGCGGTACGGCGCATGAGCATCTGAAAGTATTAGTCGACGATTGCCAGAACGTCGCGTGCGGAGAGAATCAGGTACTCTTCGCCCTGGTACTTGACCTCGGTGCCACCGTAGCGGGAGAACACGACAACGTCGCCTTCCTTGATGTCTACGGGAATGCGGTTGCCCTTCTCATCCACGCGGCCCGGGCCAACGGCGACAACGCGTGCTTCCTGCGGCTTTTCCTTCGCAGTTTCGGGGATGACCAGACCGGATGCGGTGGTCTGCTCAGCCTGCTCGATCTTGATAACGACGCGGTCTTCCAGGGGCTTGATAGCCATAATCGGTTCCTCCGGGTTGTGGATTTACGTTCGATGCGAGACAGCGGCGCAGTGGCGCGCCCGATATTGTCTCGAGTGCTACCTCAACTCTAGTTTCACCTGTGCTTTCGGTCAAGAAAAGCGCCCCTCTGCCCGGGTGTTTCACCGCAAGGCGAACGCTGAGCAAAAAGCTGGGCAAATCGGGCTCCCCACCTCTCAAAACCGGCACCCCGTAAAATGATGAGCATGCCTATTCCCGCATCCCCTTTTACTCCCGCCGCCGAGCTTCCGTTCAGCCCCGAAGCGCTCGCGGCAGCCGATGAGCTCTACCCGCTGGGTTCGGATACGCTTAGCGCCGTTACTTCTTTGCGTTCGCGAGGTTTTAGCCCCGAGGAGTCTGCACAGATTATTTCGCTGGCGCAGGCTCGTACCCGTGCGCACGCCAAGTTCGGCGAGCGCGCCCGCACGCTCATGCTGACTCAGGAGGCTGCGGAGCAGGCGACCCGCCCGGTGATTGCGCATTATCGTGCTCAGCGTCTGCGCCCGGTTGCCGGCACGGTGGCTGATTTGGGGTGCGGTATCGCCTCGGATTCTGCCGTGTATGCGGCGGATCGCGGTGCCGTGGTTGCGGTGGAGTTGGACCCGTTGACGGCTTCTTTTGCGGCGAAGAACCTAGAGTTTTGCCCGCAGGCACGCGTGTATTCGGGGGATGTGACCGATTATGTACACGGTGAACTTCTGGACGCTTCCGGCGAGCCGGTGGGCCTTGTGTGGATGGACCCGGCACGCCGCGAGTTGCGCGGTGCGAAGAAGGCTCAGACGGAGCGTCTTTTTGATCCGGAGGCGTTCTCTCCCCCGTTCTCGTTCGTGCTGAATCTGGCGCGCACTGGCGTACCGATGGGCGTGAAGTTGGGTCCCGGTTTTCCGCATGAGGGCATCCCCTCGCCCGAAGATATTGCGTCGGAGGCAAACCCCAACCCGCGCGTTGAGGCGGAGTGGATCCAGTCGGAGGGGTCCCTCGCCGAGTTGGTGCTCTGGTTTAACGCACTGGCTCAGGAGGGGGTGGCTCGCACGGCAACCTCGGTGCGTGAGCTGCCCGCTGAAGAAGCCTGTCTCGGTGAAAGCTCCAACGAAAGCTCCACCGAAGACTCCAACAAAACCAGCGCCCTACTACCTCCCTATAAGGCGGTGAGCTTCCGCAGCTCCCTGACGGCGGAAGAGGCGGAGCAGAGCGTTGACGTTCCGGCATCCTTGCCACAGCCGGGTGAATACCTGTTGGAGCCCGCCCCGGCAATTGTGCGCTCGCATCTGGTCGCTGAGTTTGCGCAGAGTATTGGCGCGCATCTGCTGGATGAGCACCTGGCGTACCTATGTTCTGCCGAGCCGGTGGAGCATCCGCTGGTTGCCTGCTACGAGGTGCTGGAGGAGATTCCCCTGCAGGAGAAGCAGCTGAAGCGTTGGGTGCGTGAGCAGGGCTTTACGGCGCTGACGATTAAGAAGCGTGGCGTGGATATTGTTCCGGAGCAATTGCGTGCGCGTCTGCTGGGTTCTGCGGGTTCTAAGCCTTCCAAAAAGAAACAGAAAAAGAATGCTAATTCTTCTTCGGGTGCACAGGAGCCTACCTACCGTCCGGCAACGCTGGTCTTTACCCGCATCGGTTCGGGCAGGGATTCACGCCGCGTCGGCTGGCACGTGCGCCCGCTCTAACCTCACCACCCCTAACTACCCATCCCTGACTGCCCAGTGCTGACGACCCAGCCCCGAGGACGGGTTACCGTTCGTGACGATTCATGACGTTTCCGTTCCGGATTCTGCACTCGACAGGGCACCGGGCACCGCAAGACCGTACACTAGATACTGTGCCTGATAAAGACACTGTGCCCGATCAAAGATACGCGGCCTAGTAGAGGCACTCCCCAAGGATCCGGCTCTCACCAGTTAGCGCACAGCCGGGCAGAGCCCACCGATAATAACTTCCATAGTCGGCACCATGCACGACCCTATTTCCAGACGCAGGAAAGGCAATATGATCGACTTTGCTACCTCCCCGCAGTCCACTCTCGGCGTGGAATGGGAGATTGCGCTCATCGACCGTGAAAGCGGCGCACTGACCCAGCGCGCCAGCGAGGTGCTATCCATCCTGCGCGAGCGCCGCCCCGAGCTGCTCGAACCCGCCTCCGACCGGGCGCATATGACCGGCGAGTTCCTGGAGAACACCGTCGAGGTGGTGACCGGCATCTGCCGCACCGTCGCTGAGGCGTGCCGTCAGCTGCAGGATTTGACGGATACCCTGCGCGACATCACCGATGAGCTCGGCATTGAGTTCTACCCCGCCGGCACTCACCCCTTCTCCCACTGGGCTGACCAGCCGGTTGTGGCGAAGGAACGCTACCAGCGTGTGGTTGAGCGCGCCCAGTATTGGGGCCGCCACATGGTCATTTACGGTGTGCACGTGCACGTGGGTGTTGATTCCCGCGATAAGGTTCTGCCGCTTATTGACGCGCTGACCAACTACGGGCCGCACCTGCTGGCGCTTTCGTGCTCTTCCCCCTACTGGGACGGAATCGATACCGGTTACGCTTCGCACCGCACCCAGCTTTACCAGCAGCTGCCCACGAACGGTCTGCCCTTCCACTTTGACACCTGGGAGCAGTACAGCGAGTACCTGGAATCACTCGTGGCGACCGACGTGATCAACGACCCGAGCGAGGACCGTTGGGATGTTCGCCCGGTTCCGCGTTACGGCACCATTGAAATGCGCTATTGCGATGGCCTCGCGTCCCTGCCGGATGTTGCGGCAATCGTGGCGTTCACGCAGTGCCTGGTGGAGTACTTCTCCCGCCAGATTGAGGCGGGTGAAAGCGTTGAGGTGCTCGCCCCCTGGCACGCGCAGGAGAATAAGTGGCGCGTTGCCCGCTACGGCCTGGAGGCTAAGATCGTGGTCTCTAACGAGCCGGTGCAGCGGACCCTGCGTGAAGATTTTGAGCTGCTTCTGCCCAAGCTGGAGCCGGTGGCACGCGACCTTGACTGCGAGGTAGAGCTGGCGCAAGTACGCCGCATCCTCGCCGAGGGTACGGGTGCGGATCGTCAGCGTGCGGTCTTTGAGAAGACCGGCTCTCTGCGTGAGGTGGCGCTGGATGTTGCCGCGCAGTCTCGTGCGCGAGCGCTGCATTAGAGCCGCCCCCCCCCCCGCAGCTAAAATTTGAATACAGAAAATGCCTCGGCGCAGTCCTTTGTGAGACTGTGCCGAGGCATTTCTATAAGCATTTTCGAGGCGAGCCGCATCAACGGGCGCGCGCTAATAATCCCTGCGGAAGTAGCTATTTCAGAGGTAGCCCGTTTAGAAACAGACCGTGGTCACCGGCAGCGAGGAGTCCGTCGTGAAGTCCACGCCCGAGGGCTCACGACCGGCAGCGACCAGGCGGGCACCCAGCGCCGCAACCATCGCGCCGTTATCGGTGCACAGGGTGAACTTCGGGATAATCAGGCGCACCCCTTCGGAGGCGCATCGGGCGGCAAGCAGCTCACGCAGGCGCGAGTTAGCCGCCACGCCGCCACCGAGCAGCAGGGTCTTCATGCCCTGCTCGCGGCAGGCGAGCATCGCCTTCTTGGTGATGACGTCCACGACCGCCTCTTGGAAGGACGCGGCGATATCGGCAACCGGGACCTCTTCACCGGCCGCTTCAAAGCTTTCAATCACGCGCGCCACGGCGGTCTTCAGGCCGGAGAAGGAGAAATCGTAGCGGTGCGCACCGGGCTCCTCGGCGGTGCCCATGAACTTGCGGTTCGACAGGCCGCGCGGGAACACGAAGGCATTGCGGTTACCCTCGGCGGCGGCGCGGTCAATCGCGGGGCCACCCGGGTAGTCCAGGCCGAGCAGTCGGGCGACCTTGTCGTAGGCCTCGCCCGCGGCATCGTCGAGGGTCGCGCCGAGCAGGCGCACATCGGAGGTAATATCGCGCACCTGCAGGATTTCGGTATGACCGCCAGAGACTAGTAGCGCACCCAGGCCACCGGATCCGGCATTCGCCAGCAGGTCGGAGCCGTCTTCGGTGCCGTTGTCCTCCAGCAGGCCAACACCAACGTGGGCGACCAGGTGGTTAATGCCGTAGAGGGGCTTGCCGGTGGCAATAGCGAGCGCCTTCGCCGCGGAGACACCCACCATGAGTGCGCCCGCCAGGCCGGGGCCGGCGGTGACGGCAATAGCATCCACCTGATCGAGGGTGATGTCCGCTTCGGCGAGTGCCGCTTTGAGGGCGGGGATCATGGCGTCCAGGTGGGCGCGGGAGGCGATTTCGGGGATCACGCCGCCAAAGCGCACGTGCTCTTCCATGGAGGAGGAGATGGTGTTGCTGAGCAGCTGTGCACCGCGCACAATGCCGATACCGGTCTCATCGCAGGAGGATTCGATGCCCAGAACGAGGGGTTCGCGAGTGCTCATAGTCTATCTTTCTGTTGCGCTGTCTGCGCGTAGTGCTTCTAGTTGCAGTAATGGAAGGATGCAGTGATATAGGGATGCAGCGGCGTAGAGGGTGGCGGATACTCGCCTCTATCGCGGGGATTGCCGTTTAGTTCAACGGATTATTTAGAACGTGCATTCCATAATGATGGCGTCGGTTCCGTCATCGTAGTAGCCGCGGCGTACGTGAATCGCACGGTAGCCGTTGCGTTCGTAGAGACGCTGGGCGCGCGGGTTGTCGGCACGCACCTCCAGCAGGATGCGCTCGGCACCCAGCTCACGGGCACGCTCGTGCATCTGCTCAAGCATGGCGCGACCGAAGCCGTGGCCCTCGTACTCGGGGAGCACGCCGATGGTTTGAACGTCGGCGGTGTCGGCTACGACCCTGGGTCCGCCGTAGCCCAAAACTCTGACCATGGTTCCGCAGTAGCCGATAGCGCGCCAGCCGCCTTCGTTATCTTCCGAACCTTCTGCGGGCAGTTCCAGCATGTAGTAGGTGCGGGTCGGGTGGGTCAGTTCCTCAAGGAACATGTCGATGTGCCAGGCGTCGGCGGGGAACAGGGTGGTTTCCATGCGGTGCATAGCCTGCACGTCCGCGAGTTCGGCAACGCGCAGGCGAGCGCCCAGAGCTAGGTCGTCTCGCACGATATTTTCAGAGTTTTCAGCAGCGCTCATTTAGCTTTCCTTCTGCGCGACAGTCTGTGCAGTGGCCTGACCGGCAGCCTGTGCCGCCTGCTTCTGCTGGCGGGCGAGCATTGCGGCGGGGACCTTCGCGTCCGAGTCGCGCAGGTACTGGGCGGAGGTGTCCTCGCTCAGGTTCTCTACGCCCAGGCGTGCCGCGGCGGCGACCAGGTACTCGGCGTGCGGGTGCACCTCGCGGGCAGAATCGACAATGGTCCAGCCGTGCTCTTCGAGGGTCTCGGAGTACAGGCCGGCACCGTAACCGTAGGCGTAGGAGGGGCCTTCACCGGGCAGAATTTCGGAGGCGGGGCATACGTTCGGGCCGTCCACCAGGGTGTAGCCGTCGGTCTCCACGCGGTAGCGTGCTGAGTAGACTTCGCGGCGGCGCGCGTCGGAGAGTACGAGCAGCTCGGCACCTTCTGCGGGCTCAAAACCTTCAGCAGAAGCGAACGCTCGTTCTGCATTCTCTTCCCCGGCAGTACCCTCAGCACTTTCCCCGGCAACCACGCCAGACACAGCACGCTCAGCCAGCGCGGTCAGGCTCATCATGCCGTACACCGGCACCGACCAGGCAAAACCCAGAGCGCGCGCAGTAACGATACCGGCGCGAAGGCCCGTAAAAGGTCCCGGACCGGTACCGGTCAGAATTGCATCCAAATCTTCGCCGCGCACGCCAGCGTCCTGCAGGGCCGCCTGCGCGTAGGGACCCATCACCTCGGCGTGGGAGCGGGTATCTTCGCTCTCGTAGCGGGCAAGGATTTCGAAGGACGCACCGGCTTCGGAGCCGTGCACACGGGCGAGCGCCACAGATGCGGTGGCGGATGAATCAAGGGCAAGTACTAGCACCCTATCATTCTAACGCGCGGGCTCTAGGCGCTCTGCAGGGCCTCTTTCAGAGCGTCAAAAGCGTGCTCCCAGCGAGGGCCGAAGGCGCGCACCCGCAGCAGGCGAGGCTCGGGGGTGTCCGCGTCCTCGTCGCTTTCGTCCTCGTCTTCGTCGTCCCAGCTGAACTCTTCGGCCCCCGAGTAGGCGAAGCGCGCATCCGCGCCGGTCAGGCGGGTGAAGTCCAGCTCCAGGCGGGAATCACTCAGGTGCTCAGCCTTATCGCGGCCCCATTCGATGACGGTCACAGAGCGCGGCAGGGAGAACTCCAGATCCAGGTCGTCGAGCTCTTCGGCACTGGAGAGGCGGTAGGCATCCACGTGCACCAGGTCGGGGCCGCCGGGGCGGGGGCCGTCCGGCAGGTTCGGGTGCACGCGCGAGAGCACGAAGGTCGGTGAGATAACGCCTTCGCGCACGCCCAGGCCTTCACCCAGGGAGCGGGTGAACGTGGTCTTGCCCGCACCGAGCTCGCCCGAGAGCAACAGTACATCCCCGGCGTTCAGGTGCTGCGCCAGGGTGAGCGCCAGGCGGCGGGTATGGTCGGGGCCGGTCACATCCAGGTCGAGTGCGGCAGAAGTGTACTCAGCGCTCATTAGCCCTCCTGCTCCTGCCCGGTACCCCACAGCTCGTTCAGTTCAGCTTCAACCCAGGAGCCGCCGACGTAGAGGCGCTCCACGCGGGACGAAATGCGGGTCACGATTTCGTAGTTAATGGTCTGCGCGGCATCCGCCCACTCTTCCACGGGCGGGTTCTCACCGGTACCAAAAAGGATGGCGGGCGCCCCCAGGTAGCCCAGGGCGGGGTCGCTCAGGCCGGGTTCGCCCAGGTCAACGACCATCTGGTCCATGGCGACGCGGCCAACCACACGGTAGGTCGTACCCTCCGCGTTATTGGGTACGGCGCCGCTCTCCGCATTCTGCGCACCGGGGTAGATGCGCACCGGCGCGTTCTCCGCGATGCGCGGCACGCCGTCAGCGTAGCCGAGAGGCACCAGAGCCAGGGTGGTCGGCTTTTCGGTGTGGTAGCGCAGACCGTAGGAAACACCCTGACCTGCGGGAACTTCCTTCACGGCGGCAATGTAGCTACTCACCGTCATGACGGGCTTCAAACCCAAGTCTTCAGACGTAACACCCGGCAGCGGAGAGAGACCGTACAGAGCGAGGCCGCAACGCACACCGTCACCGAGCAGACGCTCCTCCGTATCCCAACCTTCCAGGGAGGCGGTCAGGGTCGCCGGCGAGTTCGCCAGGTGCACAATCTTCGGGTCCAGGCCAGCCTCGCGTGCCTGGGCCACAAACGTATCCAGGGTATTGAGCTGCTGTGCAGTCTCGGCGCGGGTCGGCTCATCAGCAACCGCCAGGTGGCTGAAAATACCCTCAACCGTAATCAGACCGGCATCCTCCAGAGATGCGGCGCGAGCCACCAGCGCAGGCCAATCCGCCGCGGTGGCACCGTTACGGCCCAGACCGGTATCAGCCTTCAGATGCACGATAGCGCGCTCGCCGGTGCGTTCAGCGGCGGGGGGCGCCCCCCCCCCCCGCCCCCCCGGAACAAGGAACTCA